>Ga0116216_10000050_pt1 | contig 112417 bp, 93 predicted proteins | sample Sb_taG_11_FD_89696 | JGI IMG/M metagenome (GOLD analysis project Ga0116216, IMG submission 89696) | Peat soil microbial communities from Weissenstadt, Germany - Sb_50d_3_AS metaG | ecosystem: Environmental > Terrestrial > Soil > Wetlands > Peat | place: Germany: Weissenstadt | collected... | reverse complement strand
CACCTACGTCGCGTCCGCTCAGAACCCGGCGGGTGCCCCCGGCAACCTCAAGCGCGTGTGGACGGCGGGTTCGGGGTTCGACCAACTTGGCTGGTCGCCCGAGGGTGAGGTCTTCTTCGTGTACGGTGTCGCCATCGGTGCCGGCGCGAACGCTGGCGCGTTCTCTTCGGCCGCCCAGGGCGACCTCGACGGCGACGGGACGCTCTCCAACTTCGGCTACATCCACCCGGCGATCGCCGCCGGCCCCGGCATCGCGGTTCCCTTCGGAACCTGCGTGACCACGGGTTCGTGGGACGCGGGGACGATGGCTGCCGACCTGCTCAACACCGTGGGGCCCTGCGCGGCAACCGACGGCCAGAGCGTGTTCTAGAGCCTGTGTAGGACGGAGGGCCGGGTGCTGCGAGGGCCTGGCCCTCCCTTCTTCCCTCACCACGATGGAGAGAGCCATGTCGCTGCGCAGCCGCCGAGGGGGCTTTACCCTCGTCGAAGTCATGATCGTGGTGTCGATCATCGGTATCCTCGCCGCGATTGCAATTCCCAGCTTTCTAACCTATCAGGCCCGCTCACGACGCGCGGAGGCGAACACGAATGTCTTCGCGATCATCCAGACCGGGGATGCCTACTACTCCGAGTATCAGGCCTACGTCACGATTGCACCGGTACCTGGGGGGATCAACGGCATACAGAAGCGCCAATGGAGCCCGGCCGCTCAGGCGGCATTCAGCACCCTTGGATGGACGCCTGAAGGCGCCGTCTTCTACGATTACAGCACGAACTCAAGCGTGAATGGCTGCACTTGTCCGGTGAATACCTGCATGACGGCGGCCGCCTACGGAGATGTGGACGCAGATGGCGCCGTCGCCACGGTCCTTTATGCTCGTGGCGTCCCCGGCTCGGCATGCCCTGACGTCCTCTTCGGGCAGCTTCCCGTCGCGGCGAAGTACAATCAGCCCGCGACCTTTACGGACCTCATCCCTCCGGGTGCCCCATTCTGACATCTCGCGCAACGAGAAGGATTGGGGCTCATTGCGCACACGGCCTTCAAAGACCCTCCGTACGCTCGTCCTAGTCGCCCTCGTGGCGACCACCGGGTGGGCGCACGCGCACCTCAGCACCCCCGGCGAAACAGAGCAAGATGAAAGCTTCGTGCCTCCTCCTGAGCTGGTGCGCAGCGCCTCGTTCGGCTTCACCGCACTCGCCGCTGATTACTACTGGCTCCAAGCCGTACAGCTCGCGGGTGGTGGCGAATCCGATCTTTCCCGGCATGCCACGCACATCGGGAAGCTCCTCGACGTGGTGACCGAGCTCGATCCTTGGGTCGATCATCCCTACCGCTTCGGCGCAGTCTGGATGACCGACAGCGAAAAAAATGTCCGGCACGCAAACGACCTTCTGCGCCGGGGCATTGCCTACCACCCCGAGGACTGGCGCAATCGCTTCTATCTCGGCTTTAATCAGTTCTACTACCTCGAAGAGAACGAAGCCGCTGCTGAAACGCTGGAACCGGCCACACACTTCGCAGACTCGCCGCGGTACCTCTCCCGATTGGTTGCGAGGCTCCGCTCGCAGAGCGATGGCCTCGACTCCGCGGCGATCTTCTTGGAAGAGCTCGCCCAACGTGCGCCAGATGGCTACACGCGGGCAGAATACGAGAAGGCTCTCGACGAGATCGAGACCGAGCGCCGAGCCCGATTCCTCGAACAAGCGCGTGCGGAGTTCAAGTGGCGCAACAGCCGGGACATCACGGCGGTCGAGGATCTCCTCGCCGGCCCAAGCCCCGTCTTAAGCCAGATCCCCGCCGAGCCGAATGGCTGGGAGTGGAAGCTGAGCGAGGCGGGAGAGATCGTGTCGACGTATTACGGCAGCCGGTACGTTGTGCACCGGAACCCAATCGATGAAGAGCGGCGAGCGCGCTGGCGCGACGAGCGTAAATCGGAGGCGGCTGCGAAGTGAGCGCGTCGCGGGGATCGCGTGCAGAGGTCGTGCGGGTCGAGGGCTTGGTCAAGGATTTCCGTGTGGGCCTCGGCGTACGCCGGAAGCGTGTGCTGGACCGAATCTCGTTCTCCGTGCGCGAAGGCGAGATCTTCGGTTTTGTCGGTCCAAACGGTGCTGGCAAGACCACGACGCTCAAGATCCTCATGGGTCTGATCTTCGCCACTGAGGGTCGCGCTGCGATCGTCGGGCACGACGTGCGTGAGACCGAGTTCCGAAGGCACGTCGGCTTCCTTCCCGAAAATCCGTACTTCTACGACTACCTGACGGGCCGCGAGATCCTGAAGTTCTATGCGCGGCTGTCCGGGCTTCCGCGTGGGCTCATCGGGAAACGGGTCGACACTCTTCTTGAGTGGGTGAGCCTCGTACACGCTGCCGATTCGCGGCTCCGGACGTATTCGAAGGGGATGCTCCAGCGCATCGGGATTGCACAGGCATTGGTGCACGATCCGCGCGTCGTGTTCCTCGATGAGCCGATGAGCGGCCTCGATCCGATCGGCCGCAAGGAGATCCGGGATCTGATTTTGCGCCTTCGCGAAGAGGGGAAGACGGTTTTCATGAATACCCACATCCTCACAGACGTGGAAATGGTGTGCGATCGGGTTGCGATTATCGTGAAGGGCAAGATCCGCTACGAGGGGACCACACAACAGTTCCTCGGAGCGGGAAGGAGTGAGACCGATATCGTCTTCGCGAGCCTCCGGGCCGAGCTTGCGAGCCGCTTTGAGGAACGCGGTGCCGTGCTTCGGGCAGTCGGGGACCGGCTCGAAGTGCGTGTCGCAGAAAAGGATGTTTCCGCGGTCCTGCGCGAAGCGCTGGAAGCGGGTGCCGAGGTCGTGTCGGTCGCCGCGCACCGCGCCTCGCTCGAAACGATCTTCCTCTCAGCGGTGGGCCTTCCGCAGGCGCCAGAGGACGCCCGATGATGTCGCTCGTTCGCATTGCGACGCTTGCCGGAAACACGGTACGGGAAGCGGTTCGCAACCGCGTGCTCTACACCCTGGTGTTTTTTGCAGTGCTTCTGATTGGAACCGGCGTCTTGCTATCGACCCTCTCCTACGTGGAGCAAGAGCGGATTTTGCAAGACGTGGGGCTTGCTGCGATTCGGATCTTTGGAGCTGCGATCGCGATCTTTGTGGGAATCGGGCTCATCCACAATGAGGTCGATCGCCGGACGATCTACACCATCCTCTCGAAGCCCCTTTCTCGCACGGAGTTCTTGCTCGGAAAGTACTTTGGGCTACTCGCGACGCTCGTGCTTCAGCTCGCGATCATGGGGGCCGCCTTCGCGGCATGTTCATTTCTCACGGGAGCGCCCCTTACCGCCGCGCATGGAGCTGCGCTCGTCCTGGCTTCGATGGAGATCGCGCTTCTGGTGGCGCTCGCGACCCTCTTCTCTGTGTTTACGACGCCAACGCTCGCGTCGCTCTTCGCCGTCGGCCTTTATCTGATTGGACACTTGACGCGCAATCTGCGTGATCTCGGCCAGCACTCGGAAGTGGCTGCGGTGCGTGAGATCACCGCGCTCTTGCACCGAGTACTGCCTGACTTGGAGAGTTTCAATCTATCGACGCAGGCTGTCCACGGCCTCCCGATTACCGCCTCGGATTTCTGGCTCCCGATCCTCTACGGGACGGGTTATGTCGTTCTCGTGCTCTGCGCGGCTTCGGCAATCTTCGAGCGCCGTGATTTTCGGTGAAACAGGATTTACGAGGCTGCGCGCTCCGCGCTAGGGTCTTTACATGAATCTCGCAGCGATCGCGCCGTCAGTCATGGCCGTTGGCGCAATCGCGTTTGCTTTCGGCTTGCTCGTCGGCTCCTTCCTGAATGTCGTCGTGCACCGCTTGCCGCGCGGTGAGTCGATCGTCTGGCCGGGATCACGCTGCCCTGCGTGTTCGCGGGCGATCCGTCCGTATGAGAACATCCCGCTCGTGTCTTATCTCCTGCTGGGTGGGAGATGTCGAGGCTGCGGGGCACGAATTTCGCTGCGGTATCCAGCGCTCGAGTTGCTGACAGCGGTCCTCTTTGCGGTAATCGCGCTCGAGACAGGACCTCGAATCGACACTGTGCTGTGGTGCGCATTCGCGGCCATGCTTGTGGGGGCGGGGGCGATCGACGCGGAGCATCGGATCATCCCCGATGAAATCTCCGTCGGCGGGCTCGCGGCGGGCCTCGTCCTCGTGCCGGCGATCGAAGCGTTTCACGGTGATCCGTATCTGGCCGGGCTCTTGCGGTCGGTCTCTGGCGCTGCCCTCGGCGGCGGCCTGCTGTGGAGCGTAGGGTTTGCCCACGCGCGCCTTTCGGTGGCTCTGGGCCGGACCTTCGAGCATTGGCCCGGAGACGGCGCCCCGTATCCGGGCCCCTCGAGCCTCGACTACTGGACGTGGTTTCCAGGTCTCGGCTTTGGCGACGTGAAGCTCCTCGCCATGATCGGGGCCTTCGTTGGTCCTGGCGGCGTGGTCGAGACCCTTCTTGCCGCATCGATTGCGGGACTTGCGCTCGGTCTGGCGAGCGCCCTTGTCACGCGCCGATGGAACTCACCCTTTGGCTTCGGGCCAGCGCTCGCGGTGGGTGCTCTCCTCGTGATCCTCGTTCCTCATCCGTCTCTCCTCCCTTAGGGTCGGGGGGCAACGCTGGGCCTTTCCCCTAGGCTTGGCGGAGAGGGGAGGGCGGGTGACCGAGATCGAAATGCCGTCCTTGGCCGGACCCAACGCCGAACAGATCCAATACTGGAACGAAGGTGCGGGAGAGAGTTGGGCGGCCCGCGAACAGACCCTCGATCGCCTGATCGCCCCGATCGGCGAGCGGGTGCTGGCGCTCGCCGACGCCGCGCCGGGCGAGAGGGTGGTCGACGTCGGCTGCGGCTGTGGCGCGACCAGCCTCGAACTTGGACACCGGGTCGGGCCGAAGGGCGCCGTCCTCGGCGTCGATGTGTCGCGCCCAATGCTCGGACGGGCACTCGCGCGAGCCAAGGCGTCCGGGCTCACCAACTCGACCTTTGTACTCGCCGACGCGCAAACCGCGCACCTCGGACGAGAAGATTTCGACCTCCTGTTCTCTCGCTTTGGGGTCATGTTCTTCGCCGACCCGACGGCAGCCTTCGCGAACCTGCGCCGCGCACTCCGTGGCGGCGGGCGCCTTGCGTTCGTTTGCTGGCAGCCTATCCAGCGCAACCCATGGATGCTCGTGCCCGCCCTTGCCATCGCTCGTCACGTGCCGATGTCGCCACCGAATCCTAACCTGCCCGGCCCGTTCGCCTTCGCCGATCCCGAGCGAGTTCGGGGCATTTTGTCCCGCGCGAACTTTGGTGAGATCGTGATCGACGGCGTGGACTTGTCGCTAGCCCTCGGAGACGGTGACCCGAGTCGCGCGGTCGAGTTTGCGCTCGAGATTGGGCCCGGGGCCGCGGCACTTCGGGCTGCCGGCGGGGGGCCCGAACTCCGCGCGCGGGCCGCCGACAGCGTACGCGAGGCGCTCGCGCCGTTCATCCAACAGGGAGCGCTCCACATGCCGGCCGCGATCTGGCTGGTCCACGCGCGCGGAGTCTAGAACAACGGGGTACGGCAGCGCAGCGCTGGGGGCGATCCGTCGCCCTGTTGCGCCTGTTCCGCGAATGCGTTTTGACTCGATCTCCGACGCGGGAGGTCGAATCGCGTTCAGCGTTGTCGCGTCTTCTCCTTGTCCTCGTCCTCATCGAACTCAGCGACAAGATCTGCGGTCGGCAGCCGCAACGCGCCGTCTTCTGGTGAGACCCCTCCCAAGGCGGGCGCGGGCGTTCGCCGAAAGCGCGAGCGAAAGAACCAGCTCGTCAGCCGGTAGTCGAGGATCAGCAGGATCATCTGCATGCCCAGACGGAACGCCACCCATTTGTTGCCAGTCACGGACGAGGTCCCTACGCGTTTGCTGTAGTTCACCGGGATCTGAATCATTTTTTGCTTCATCAGAATGCTTAGGACCATCATCTGCGGGCCGAAGAAGCTGCCTGCGACGCTGAAGAAAGGCTCGATGCGACGCAGCGCATCGCGGCGTACGCAGCGCAGCGTGCAGCCGACGTCCGTGAGCGAGGTGGTGTTGAACAGAAACTCCATCAGCTTCGCGACGCTGTAGTTGCCCCATTTGAGGAAGAGGCCCATGTTGGCTCCCTCCCAAATCAGCTCCTTCACGGTGCGACTGCCGTAGACCACATCGAAGTCCTCGGCGTACGCGAGCATCTTGCGAACGTCGCGGGCGTAGAAGGTCCCGTCGGGCTCCGAGACGATGATGAGATCCCCGCTCGCCTCACGGAAGCCGCGCCGGATCGCTGCGCCATAGCCCTGGCACGGCTCGTGCACCTCACGGGCACACGTCTTCGCCACCTCCTCGCTGGTCCCCGGGGCCGCGTTGTTGTTGACGACGATGATTTCGTCGACGAGGCCGGTCTGTCGGAAGTCCTCAATGCACTGCCGGATCGAAGCCCGTTCGTTGTAGGTGGGCAGCACCACCGATACGCGCTTTCCGCACCACATGGTTAGGCTCGCTCCGCGACGACGTACATCTGGGCCGCCATCGGCTTGATGGGCGAGCACAGGTAGAGGCGGGTAAGGCATCCCCATTGGGGCAGGCGGCTCCGCATCGAAAACGGCAGCACGCCGGGTTCGAGACGGATCACCTGCAAAGCGTGCGTGGCGAGCAATTTCACGATGTTGGCGTCGTCAAAGATCGTCTGGTGGGTGGGATCTTCGAAGTAGCGGTCTGCGCAGAGCCGATAGTTGGGCTGGATCAGGACGAGTCGACCACCTGGCGCGAGCACACACCGAATGCGCGGGAGCAGTGCGTCGAGTTCGTCCTGCTTTAGATGCTCGAGGAAGTTGCTCGCGAAGACGAGGTCGACGCTTTCGGGTTGGATTCCCGGCAGCGTGGTGGCGTCACCGGTTCGCAGCTCCACCTCCGGCGCCGCGAACGCCGCCATTTCCGGATTGAGATCGAAGGCGATCTTGCGGGTGGCCGGGAATTCGTTGATGAAGTCGCAGTAACCGGCGCCGAGCTCGACGACGGTGTGCGCCGAAGGTACGTCCTTGCGCACGAAGCGAGCGATCTCGCGCCAAACCCGCCGTCGACCCTTCAAGAAGGGATAGGCACCAATGTACGGATTGGCCCGGTTCACTGGAAGTAGCTGCGCCGTGCGGCGAGGATCTCGTCGCTGAGGAAGGGGTAGGGCTGTTCGTAAAGTGTCGCGAGCATCGCTGCGCTGCGCTGGCGCTGGATGGGATCAGGACCCGATTGTGCGATGTACTCGATAAAATAATCGAGCGACGTGCGGACGAGGTGCTCGCGCTCCTCGGAAGGCGCCCTCCCTGCGAGCTGGAGGTAGATCTTGGCGAGCATGAAGGCGCTGGCGCGGTTGGGTGCGATCTTGTGGGCGGTGGCGTACGCCGCCAGCTGCTGTTCGAGCGGCGCGCCTTCCATCGCGGCGACGCGACCCTGGAGCACGTAGAGATGCGAGAGCTGGAGCTGCTCATTCGTCGCGTAGCCGTTCGGTCGGCGATCGAGCACGCGATCGTGCTCGAGGCCGCGCGTGATCTCCAGGTGGGCGCTGTCTAGGAGCTCGTGGCGGCGCATCGCATTCGTCTCATTCTCAGCGCGCTCCACGTACAACTTGGCGAGGCTCTGGATCGCCTGCAGCGAGGGTTCTTTCAGATGCGCCTCGTAGGACCAGAGCGCGTCGTCGTCCTGCCAAACGGCCTCATGATTGAACGTCGCGGCGGCTGAGCCGAGGCCGAATCCCGCCGCCAGGATGAGGATCGCCCAGCGCATCGCACGGCCGGAGCGCGCGTGGAGTTCGCAGAGCAGCGTGGCGGGAATCGCCAGCACGCAGAGCGCGGCCAGATAGATGTAACGATCGGCTCTCCAGATATCGACGAAGACGATGCCCATGTACGGCACCAGGAGTGCGAGGAAGCCCAAGACATAGAAGGCGAGGTCGCGCCTGCGCCGGCAGCAAAAGAGGACCCCTGAAAGGATGACGAGAGCGACCGCAGCAGCGGCGAGCTGCTGCAAGTTTGTAAGAGGGATCTCGACATGCGGCCAGCGATAGAAGATCGAGAGCTGCGTCGGCCATACGATCGACCGCAGGTACTGGGCGATCACAAGCGGAGCGAAGCTCGCCACGTTCGCGAGATGCACGGGGTCGAGCGGCCCACGGCCTCGCCAGCCCGTTACGCCGAACTGGGCGACGGCGTGCTGGTACCAGACGACGATCGCAGTCGTCAGGAGGGCGTGCGGTGCATAGCGCGGGACCAACTCGCGCAAGATGCGGCTCCAGTCGAGCGGCGTCCTGGGCTCGCGCCGCCCCGCGAGATACGGATGGAAGATCCAGTGTATGGCGAGAAGAAGGACGCAGCTCATTGCCGCGATCTTGGAAAAGAGTGCGAGCACCATGGCCGCGAGCGTCACCGCGTAGCAGAGCTGACGGCGGGACGGCGAGGTCTGCTCGAGCTCGAAGGACTGGGCGAGCAGCGCCGCGAGCACAAAGAAACCCGACAATACGTCTTTTCGACCCATCACCCAGCAGACCGGCTCGACGTGTACCGCCAGCACCGCGAAGCCGGCCGCTATTGCAAGCGCGAGCTCGAAGCGTCGTGTCGCGCGCAGCAGGAAAAGAAACACGAGTACGCTATTCGCGGCATTCCACAGCACGTTCCCGAGGTGGTATCCGAGCGGGTTTGCGAAGCCGAAGAGCCGCGCATCGAAAGCCCAGCTGATGTCGCGCAGGAGCAGGGGCTCTTCTCGAGGGAAGCCGGCAATGGAAATCTGGCGGAGACTCGCGAGCAGTGAGGTCCCGTTGTAAAGCTCAGGATGCGCGAGCAGGACGGTGTGGTCGTCGAAGTTGACAAAGTCGAAGCGCAGCGCTCCGGCGTAGAGCGCGAGAGTCAGCCCAGCGAGCCCGAGACAGGCATAGACGGTCTTGCGGCGGGCGGAGACGGGTCCCACGTCAAGCGTCCCCTCGCGGCGCGGTACCGCCTGCTCATCGCATCGGTTCGGTGCCAAGCTGCCTTGAGCGCCGACCTGCCTCGATCCGGGGCTCGCGCGGGAGGCGTCGGATTGCAGTCGGCCGGCGGATGCGATTGCTCGGGTCGGCTGCGCACGGGAGGCTCAGACCTCCGACGCTTGCTGAGGACGGGTGGGACGACGAGAGGGTAAAGGCTGAGGCACGGTATCGTCGGGCTGCGAGGAAAGGGCGTGGAACCTAGGGCAGGCGTAGTGTGCGAGACGCTAGACCTGGCAGGCTGCTTCCTGTCGTCATACACGGAAGAAAGGACTGCATGAGCACGTCGGGCACTGTCGTTCTCACGGGCGCTTCGACCGGCATCGGGCGCGCCGCTGCGCTGCACCTCGATCGCGAGGGTTTCCGCGTATTTGCGGGAGTGCGCCGCGAAGCGGACGGGGAATCCCTGCGCAAGGAGGGCTCGGAGAGGCTGGAGCCACTCCTGCTGGACGTGACGGACGCTGCAGCGATCGCTGCGGCGGCCAAGCGCGTCGAGGCCGAGGTCAGAGAGGCCGGCCTCTCGGGCCTCGTCAACAATGCAGGAATCGGCCTCGGCGCACCGGTCGAGTTCCTCGATCTCGACGAGCTGCGCCGTCAGTTCGAGGTGAATGTCGTGTCCGTGGTCGCCGTTACGAAGGCCTTCTTGCCCGCGATTCGCCGCGCGCGAGGTCGGATCGTGAACGTGGGCTCAATCGGAGGCCGCGTGTCACAGCCGCTCGTCGCCCCCTACAACGCATCGAAGTTCGCGCTCGAGGCCTTGAGCGAGTCCGAGCGGATGGAGCTGGCACCGTGGGGCATCCAGGTGTCGCTGATCGAGCCCGGCGCGATCGACACGGCGATCTGGGGCAAGACCGAGTCCTACGCGGCTTCGATGCTCGCGGGCCTCCCGCGGGACGCGACCGAGCTCTACGGCGATGCGATCCGCGCCGTGCTCGCCATGATGGAGCAGCAAAAGCGCGTCGCGATTCCCCCGGCAGCGGTGGCACGCGCAATCCACCACGCACTCACGGCAGCCCGTCCGAAGGCCCGTTACCTGGTCGGGACCGATGCGAAGGTGCAAGCCCTGCTCGCGCGCTGGCTGCCCGATCGCTGGCGGGACGCGATCATCGTGCGCTTCATGAAGTATCCGCGGTCGCACAGCGCGAGCAAACCGATCCCGTGATTCCGTGATCGACATATGCGCGCGGCGCCGCAGCGGCTTCGAACCTGAGGGTTGGGGTGCGTGCCGTCGCAATCGCCGACAACAGGAAAGGAACGGGCGGGGTTGGGTGGGCCTTCGATTTTGGGTCGCGAACTACCACGGCAGAGCCTTTGTCCCGCCTCCTCATAGGTTTTCCCGCCAGACCTCTTTACCCAACTGCTCTTTCCATTCTTAAAGCTGATGTGGAGCCGCGATCCGCGCTGGGAGCTGCCCCTCGTTTCTCACGGTGAGAAGTATCGGGACTTCCGAAGAGGGACTTCGGAGCTGCAACTCCTTGATTTAGAAGTGGTTCCCCGGGATGGATTCGAACCACCATTCGCAGGTTCAGAGCCTGCTGTCCTGCCGTTAGACGACCGGGGAGAAGCCCGCCTATTCTCGCCGCCCTGCTCGTGCCCTAGACCGTCTCCTGGACGCCGCAACTCTTGCCCCGCTTTTCTCCTCGCCCTCGGAGCGGCGCGCACGATACCACGGCGGAACCCGACCCGGCCTCGAGTAGCGCAGACCAGCCAGAAGCCCTCCCCTGGGGATTCGGCTTCCTGCCGGTCCGGAGGCGCGGGCAAAGTACCGCCTCCCCGCGGCCGTAGCCTCGAGGCGCGGGGCGGGCCCCGGGTGCGGCCCACCGGCGCTTGCGACGTGAGCGGGGCCATCCGTGCATTCAGCGGGCGTGGCCCGCGAGCCCCAGTGACTGCCAGCAAGCCTCTCCGCCTCGAGTTCTCGATGCTGTTTTCCCTGTCAACCTACAGGCTGGCTGCGCCGCTCTTTACCGGGGGGGGTTGCCAGCTTCTCACCGCGTTGCCAATCGGGTCTCGAGGTACCCGAAGCAGTGGGATCCCGCGCTGATCGGACTTCGTCGCGCGACCGAGGTCTTCGGGCGGGGGGGTCTCCTGCGCTTCGCGGCGAAATGAGGGAAATACGGGTCCAATGAGGAGCTTTTTCAATGGGGTATGGCACGCTGGTGATCGGGGTCGAAGGTCCGAAGGGCTGCGACGGGGCGATCAAGCTCCCATGCGAGCTCGATGTCCTTTCCCAATCGGATCATAGCCGCGCATGGTTCGCCTTGGGTTTAGAGCACCTCAAAGGCCCCTTCGATCTGCATGAACGCTATGGAGCAGGAACCTGCCATGGGCGACGACGGTCTTAGACACCACAGCCAAGCGACGATTCAGGCCCTTCTACCGCGCCAGCTCCGTCAACCGACAGTGCGCTGGATCGTTTGGCTATCGGTCGTGCTGCTTGGCATCGCGCTCGTCTGGTGGATTCACGCACGGTCCGCGCAGAACACCCAGTCTGGCCGGCCTGGCGCCATTGCGGCCATGCCAGTACGCGCTGCTAGCGCCGTCCAAGGAGATCTCAACATCACTCTGGATGCGCTCGGCACGGTGACGCCTTTGGCCACCGTGACCGTTCAGACGCAGATCAACGGTCAGTTAACGGAAGTTGCCTTCAAGGAGGGTCAGACTGTTCGCAAGGGTGATTTCCTCGCCCAGATCGATCCACGCCCCTATCAAGCAGCGCTCGATCAGGCAGAGGGTCAGCTTCTAAAAGATCAAGCAACCCTGAAGGTCGCTCAAATCGATCTGGCTCGATACGAGACGCTGGACAAGGAAGATTCGATCGCCAAGCAACAGGTGGTTGACCAGGAATATACGGTGCGACAAAGCGAAGGCACCGTGAAAATCGACCAGGGCCTGGTCGACAATGCTCGGCTCAATCTGAACTACTGTCGTATCGTGTCGCCGATCGACGGTCGCGTCGGCCTCCGGCTGGTGGATCCCGGAAACTACGTGCAGGTGAACAGCAGCACGGGCCTCGCCGTGATTACGCAGACAAAACCCATCGCCGTGGTTCTCGTCCTGCCGGAGGACGATCTACCCCCTGTCCTGAAGAGGTTGCATGACGGCGCAAAGCTGCCGGTTACCGCTTATGACAGGAGTCGCTCGACGAAGCTCGCCACGGGCGTTCTTACGGCGGTAGACAGTCAGATCGATACCTCTACCGGAACGGTCAAGCTAAAGGCCCTGTTCGAGAACGAAAACGAAGCTCTGTTCCCGAATCAATTCGTCAACGCGAACATCCTGGTCGACGTGCTCCATGACGCGACCGTGGTTCCCGGCGCAGCGATCCAGCGCGGCGCGCCAGGCACTTTCGTCTATCTCGTGAAACCCGACAACTCCGTTACGGTGCAAGCCGTGACGCTCGGTCCGGTTGACGGTGAGCGAGTAGCGGTGCAATCCGGCCTGTCGCTGGGCGATCGCGTGGTGATCGATGGCGCTGACAAGCTGCGTGAAGGCGCCAAGGTCGAGGTGCGCGGTAGCGCGCCCACGGAATCCACCGCAGCGGCCGAGGCCCTGCAAACACCATCCGGCCCACACGGTCATCGCTCGAAATGACCGCAAGAGCAGCGGTCGCACTCCTTGAACGGCCAATGACCGGCGGATCCGGACACGTCGTGTGAGGGGAGCATGAATCCCTCGCGTCCGTTCATTCTTCGCCCGGTCGCCACTTCTCTTCTGATGCTGGCCATCCTATTGGTAGGCATCCTCGCCTTCCAATTCCTTCCGCTCTCGGCTCTGCCGGAGGTGGACTACCCGACAATCCAGGTCCAGACGTTTTATCCCGGCGCAAGCCCCGACGTGATGAGTACTTCAGTCACAGCGCCGCTCGAAGTTCAGTTCGGTCAGATGCCAAGTCTGAACCAGATGTCCTCGTCAAGCTCTGCGGGCGCCTCGGTGATCACGCTGCAGTTTGCCCTCAATCTGAGCCTGGACGTGGCCGAGCAAGAGGTTCAGGCTGCCATCAATGCGGCTGGAAATCTTCTGCCGTCGGATCTTCCAGCACCTCCAATCTATGCCAAGGTCAATCCCGCCGATGCGCCCATCCTGACCCTGGCTCTCACCTCGAAGACGCTTCCTCTGCCGCAGGTCGAAGACCTGGCCGATACGCGGCTTGCCCAGAAGATCTCGCAACTTCCGGGCGTCGGCTTGGTCAGTATCAGCGGCGGCCAACGCCCCGCCGTACGGGTTCAAGCCGATCTGCGCGTGCTTGCGGCCTACGGGCTCAATATTGACGATCTGCGGACAACCATCGCGAATGCCAACGTCAATACCCCGAAGGGGAATTTCGACGGGCCCTCACGCGCGCATACCATTAACGCCAACGACCAGTTACGAAACGCAGACGACTACAAAAGTCTGATCGTCGCCTACAAGAACAATAACCCAGTACGTCTCTCGGATGTGGCGGAGGTGAGAGAAGACGCGGAGAACGTCAAACTCGCTGCCTGGAAGGATACGACGCCCGCGGTCATCTTAAACATTCAGCGTCAGCCAGGCGCAAACGTGATCGCAGTCGTTGATGGCATCAAGGCGCTGCTTCCACAGCTGCAGGCCGCCCTCCCTTCCGCGATCGACGTGACAGTTCTCTCGGACCGGACGACCACGATCCGTGCCTCGGTAAGCGATGTCGAGTTCGAGCTCACGCTGGCCGTGATCCTCGTTGTTCTCGTAATTTTTTTCTTTCTCCGCAACGTACGCGCGACGATCATTCCGAGCCTTTCCGTCCCTCTTTCACTCATTGGTTCCTTTGGTGCGATGTATTTGCTCGGCTACAGCATCAACAACCTTTCCCTGATGGCTCTGACCATCGCCACAGGCTTTGTCGTCGATGACGCGATCGTGATGATCGAGAACATCACGCGCTACCTCGAGGAGGGAGATCCGCCGCTCACGGCTGCGCTCAAAGGCTCCGAGCAGATCGGTTTCACGATCGTGTCCTTGACCATCTCGCTCATCGCCGTGCTGATTCCGCTGCTTTTTATGGGCGACGTGGTAGGGCGCCTATTTCGTGAATTCGCAGTCACGCTCGCGGTGACCATCCTGATCTCAGCAGTGGTGTCCCTGACTCTGGTCCCGATGCTTTGCGCCAAGCTGTTGCGGCGTGCCTCCGAAAGCCACGAGACGGCCTTTGCACGACTAAACCGCGAATGGTTTGAGGCGCTAACCCGATCCTATGAACGAGCGTTAAACTGGGTTCTCGACCGTCAGGCGGCTACGCTCATCGTAGCCGTCGCCACACTCGTCTTGACGATGATCCTCTACATTGTGATTCCGAAGGGATTCTTTCCTGTCCAAGACACCGGCCTGATTCAAGGCATCTCCGAAGCACCGCAGTCGCTGTCCTTCGCAGCGATGGCGGAGCGGCAGCAGGCGTTGGCCGCAGCCATCCTGAAGGATCCAGACGTACAGAGCTTATCGTCATTTATCGGCGTCGACGGTACAAACCGGACACTGAATAGTGGCCGCTTTCTGATTAATCTAAAGCCGCACAACGAGCGGAGTCTTAGCGCGAGCGAGATCATTCGCCGGTTGCAGACAGAGACGCGTGATGTGCCTGGCATCACCGTTTACATGCAACCCGTACAGGATTTGACGATCGATACGAGTGTGAGCCGCACGCAATATCAGTTCGTATTGGAGGACGCAAACCCGGATGAACTCGGAATCTGGGCGCCAAAGCTGGTCGAGCGGCTCAATCAGTTGCCGCAGTTTAGCGACGTTGCTGCGGATTTGGAGGAGCACGGGCTTTCCGCCTACATCACGATCGATCGTGACACTGCGGGTCGATTCGGTATCACGCCGGCGACCATCGACAATGCACTCTACGACTCCTTTGGGCAGCGCATTGTTTCGACGATTTTCACACAGTCCAATCAATACCGCGTGATCCTCGAGGCCAAGCCGTCGCAGCAAAGTGGTCTACCCGATCTGAGCGCCATGTATCTGCCTTCGTCGATCGCAGCGGGTGGCCAGGTGCCCCTGTCAAGCCTCGCTCAAGTGACGGAGCAGACGGCGCCGCTGCAAATCAACCACCTCGGCCAATTCCCCGCAACGAGTATCTCGTTCAATTTGGGGCCCGGCGCTTCTCTGGGTGAGGCCGTAGCGGCAGTGAAGGCAACGGAGCGCGAGATCGGGTTGCCGCCGAGCATATTCACGGTGTTCCAGGGTGCTGCGCTCGCGTTCCAATCGGCGCTGGGGAACGAGTTGTTTTTGATCTTGGCGGCCATCGTCACGGTCTACATTGTGCTGGGCGTTCTCTACGAAAGCTACGTGCATCCAGTGACCATTCTGTCGACACTTCCCTCGGCTGGGATTGGCGCACTGCTGGGCCTCATGATCGCGGGCGATGATCTCGGGATCATCGGAATCATCGGGATTGTGCTCCTGATTGGAATTGTGAAGAAGAACGCGATCATGATGATCGACTTTGCCCTGGAGGCGGAACGGAAGGAGGGCAAGCCGCCCCGAGAGGCGATCTTTCAAGCTTGTCTCCTGCGGCTGCGCCCGATCTTGATGACCACGATGGCGGCGCTCCTGGGAGCGCTTCCACTCATGATCGGCAGGGGTACGGGATCCGAGCTGCGCCATCCGCTTGGAATTACGATTGTTGGCGGGCTCATCGTCAGTCAGGTGCTGACGTTGTTTACGACTCCGGTGATCTATCTGGCTTTCGATCGGATCGCAGAGCGCTTCGGCATGTCGTCTTCCGGCGAGTCGAATCCGAGCGCCGAGCAGAGTCCGGCGCTGTGAATCCTTCGGCATTTTTTATCCGCCGGCCCGTGGCGACGACCCTGCTTACCATCGGCTTGGCCCTGGCTGGGATGATCGCCTTCTTTCAGCTCCCCGTGGCCCCCCTGCCTCAGGTCGACTTCCCCACGATTTCTGTCCAAGCGCAGCTGCCGGGAGCGAGCCCTGAGGTGGTGGCAACCAGTGTGGCGACTCCGCTGGAGCGCCATCTGGGTGTGATTGCGGACGTGACGGAGATGACCTCCTCAAGCACCGTGGGGAGTGCGCGGATCACCTTGCAATTTGGTCTAGATCGGGACATCGACGGCGCAGCCCGGGATGTGCAGGCTGCAATCAACGCGGCGCGGGCGGATCTCCCAGCGAGCTTGCGTAGCAATCCCACCTATCGCAAGGTCAACCCGGCTGACTCGCCGATCATGATCCTCACGCTCACCTCGTCTACTCTCACCCAGGGTCAAATCTACGACGCTGCTTCTTCAGTGTTGCAGCAGAAATTTTCTCAGCTCCAGGGTATCGGTCAGGTCACGATCGGTGGCAGCGCGCTCCCGGCCGTGCGCGTTGAACTCAACCCGACTGCTCTGTTCAAATACGGCATCGGCCTGGAGGACGTGCGGGCAGCCCTGGCCTCCGCAAACGCACATGCACCGAAGGGCTCAATCGAAGGCAACGAGACCCACTACCAAATCTACGATAACGACCAAGGCAGCCAAGCGAGTCAGTATCAGTCCCTTCTGATCGCCTACCGCAACGGCGCGCCCGTTCGGCTGTCAGATGTAGGCGAAGTCGTCAATTCGGTCGAGAACATTCGCAATGCGGGTCTAGCCAATGGGAAGCCCGCGGTACTCGTGATTCTCTACCGGCAACCGGGTGCCAACATCATCGACACGATCGATCGAGTCAAGGCTTCCCTGCCGCAGATGGAAGCCTCGATTCCCAGCGCCATCGACGTTTCGATTGCGATGGACCGTTCGGCGACGATTCGGGCGTCGCTGCGCGATGTGGAACGCACGCTGCTCGTAGCGATTTCTCTGGTGATCCTCGTGGTGTTGCTGTTCCTGCGAAATGGAAGGGCCACGTTGGTGCCGAGCGTCGCGGTACCAGTCTCGTTGATCGGAACCTTTGGAGTCATGTACCTCGCAGGCTACAGCCTCGACAATTTGTCTCTCATGGCACTCACGATCGCGACCGGGTTCGTGGTCGATGATGCCATCGTTGTGCTCGAAAATATCTCGCGGCATGTGGAGGCGGGCGTCCCGCGCTTCGAGGCGGCGCTGAAGGGTGCGCGAGAGGTTGGCTTTACCGTGGTTTCGATGAGCCTTTCCCTGGTCGCGGTGTTTACGCCGATTCTCTTTATGGGTGGAATCATCGGGCGTCTGTTTCGAGAATTCGCCGTCACTCTTTCAGTCGCCATCCTGGTGTCGCTCGTCGTGTCGCTGACGACAACGCCGATGATGTGCGCCCAGTTGATCACGCCGCGATCCCCTGGCCCGCCCGGCCGATTCTTTCGGGCAACCGGCCGCGTATTTGACGCGCTCCTCGCTGGCTACGATCGCACACTCCAGCGTGCACTGTCGCATCCGCGGCTGGTCATGCTGATCCTCGGCGGGACGCTCTGTCTCAACGTCTATCTTTTCGCCGTCGTGCCAAAAGGGTTTTTCCCTCAAGAAGACACCGGAGTCTTGGTGGGAAACATCCAAGCCGATCAGAGCATCTCCTTTCAGCTGATGCAGGAGAAGCTGACCCGCTTCGTCGGGATCGTGCAGGAAGACCCCGATGTAGCCAATGTCGTTGGATTCACAGGTGGCCAGGGCCAGACGAACGGTGGCTTCGTCTTCGTTTCGCTAAAGCCGCTCACCCAGCGAAAGCTCTCCGCAGACCAGATTATTGGTCGACTGAGACGAAAGCTGGCCACCATCCCAGGCGCCGTTCTTTACCTGCAAGCGGCACAGGACATTCGCATGGGCGGGCGACAGAGCAACGCCCAGTATCAGTTCACGCTGAATAGCGAGGATCTTTCGGCGCTCTACAGCTGGGTACCGAGGATCACGCAGGAGCTGCAGCAAAGGCCGGAACTAAGGGATGTGAGCTCCGACCAGCAGCAGAATGGCCTCGAGGCGGATTTGGTGATTGATCGGGAGACGGCGTCACGGCTCGGGATCAATGCGAGCATGATCGACAATACGCTTTACGACGCGTTTGGTCAGCGGCAGGTGTCGACGATTTACAATCCGTTGAACCAATACCACGTCGTGATGGAGGTCGCACCCGAATATTGGCAGAGCCCGGACACGCTGAAGTACCTCTATATCAGCACCGCAGGGGGATCGGTGGGCGGTGTACAAGGAACCAACGCGGTCGCAGGGACGGTGGTGGGCACAAAGCAGGTGACATCTGCAGCCTCCGTTGCTGAAGATACGGCGCGCAATCTCGCGACGAACCAGCTTGCGGCGAGCGGGCACAGCAGCGCCTCGACCGGAGCGGCGGTGAGCGCGTTCCGGGAACCCATGGTCCCCCTCGCTTCCTTCACTCACTACGGTCCTGGCAAGACGCCGCTCGGTGTGAACCATCAAGGTCTGTTTATCGCCAGCACGATCTCATTCAATCTGGCCCCAGGTAAATCACTGAGCGATGCGACGGCAGCGATCCGTGATGTGATGCAGCGGCTCGGCGTCCCGAGCTCGATCCGCGGTAGCTTCCAGGGAACAGCTCGCGAGTTTCAGCAGTCACTCGCGAATGAAGCGTATTTGATCGCGGCTGCTCTTCTCGCCGTCTATGTGGTGCTGGGCATCCTGTACGAGAGCTACGTGCATCCGGTCACGATCCTATCGACATTGCCGTCGGCGGGAGTGGGTGCGGTGCTAGCGCTGATCATCTTCAACATGGAGTTCAGCGTGATTGCGCTGATCGGCGTGATCTTGCTGATCGGGATCGTTAAGAAGAATGCCATTATGATGATCGACGTAGCGCTGGATGCCGAGCGCAATCACAACTGGAAGCCCGAGCAAGCGATCTACCATGCTTGCTTGTTACGGTTTCGGCCGATCATGATGACCACCATGGCAGCACTCTGGGGTGCTGTGCCGTTGGCCCTTAGCGGCGGCGAGGGTGGCGAACTGCGCAGGCCGCTCGGGATCGCGATTATCGGGGGTCTCATTGTCAGCCAAGTCCTGACGCTTTACACAACGCCGGTGGTCTATCTGTATCTGGATCGATTCCGCTTGTGGTCGGCCCGATTGTGGCGTCGCGAAGACCCCCAGGCGGTGACAAGACCGCGTGCGGTTGGCGGCAGGTAGAAGGCGTCTCCAAACCGGCCCCAGGTCGCCGGAATCGCTCCCTCGCAACTTCCGAAGAGTCCCTGACGCGTCGCGGAGGGACCCGCTCATACCCATAGAACCCAGGGCTGCCTGTGGCGAGGGTGCGGGCCCCCTCAGCCGTGGCGGATCGTGTGGATGGCCTCCGCGATCCGGGCAAGGGAGCGGGTCTTTCCCAGGACGGCGAGCGTGTCAAAGATGGGGGGCGAGACGTCTCCACCTGTAATCGCCACCCGCACGGGCTGCGCGAGTTTGCCCATCGGGAGTTCGCCGTGGATCGAGCGCACCTCCTGGAACACCGTTTCAATGCGCGCTGCGGTCCATTCGTCGAGCGTCATGAGCCGATCGTGCAGATCGGAAAGCGGCGCCAAAATCTCGGGACGAAGGTGTTTTGTGGCCACCTTCTTGTCGTATGCGATCTCATCGACGACGAGAAAGCGCGCGAGCTGGGCCATTTCCACGAGGGTCTTGCTGCGCTCTCGCAAAAGCTCGACCAGCTCCTCGAGGGCCGGCGACCGTGTCACGGGGTGACCGGCCGCACGCTCGAGGAAGGGCATCAGGGCGGTGAGCAATTCGCTTCGCGGCAAGGTCTTGAGGTAGTGCTGGTTCAGCCAGGAGAGCTTCGCGGGATCGGCCTGGGCGCTCGCCCGCTGGACCGACGAGAGATCGAAAAAAGACGCGATCTGCTCCCGAGAGAAGATCTCCTGATCTCCGTGTGACCAGCCGATTCGCACCAGCCAGTTGCGCATCGCATCGGGCAGCACCCCCTCTTCGCGGAACTGCTGCAGCGAGACCGGATCGCGGCGCTTGCTCAGCTTCTTGCCGTCGCGTCCCACGATCAGCGGAACGTGGGCGAACAGGGGTTGTGCGTGGCCGAGCGCGTTGTAGATCGCGATCTGCAGAGGGGTATTGCTGTGGTGGTCTGCCCCGCGGATCACGTGCGAGATACCCATGTCCACGTCGTCGACGACGACGGCGAGGTTGTAGAGCGGTCCGCCATCCGTCCGGCGCAGGATCATGTCGCCGATCTCGCGCGCATCCTGCCCGCTTGGGCCGTAGACGAGGTCATCCCAAGCCAAGCGGCCTTCGTCGGGAAGGCGCAGGCGCACCGTATGCGGGCCGCAACCGGGGCCGTAGCCAGCGTCTCGGCACCGGCCGTCATACACCCACTTCCGGCCGGCTGCGATCGTCGCCCGCTTGCGCGCTTCGAGATCCTCCCGCGTGCACACGCAGCGGTAGGCCCTTCCCTTTGCGAGGAGCTCGTCGATCGCGGCTTGGTAGCGTGGGATGCGGTCACTCTGGCGCACGGGCCCCTCGTCCCAGTCGATGTCGAGCCAGCGCAGGCCGTCGTAGATCGCCGCCTCGGACTCCTCGGTCGAGCGTTCGCGGTCGGTATCCTCAATCCTCAGGATGAAGCGGCCTCCGAAGCGCCGAGTAAAAGCCCAGTTGAACAGCGCCGTTCGGGCTCCACCGATGTGCAGAAACCCGGTCGGGCTCGGTGCGAAGCGGGTGCGCGGGGGCGTCATGGCGCGCCAATGTAGCCGCTAGCGCCTTGGGGCGGCCTCTGCTACTCGACTCTCGCGGCAACCGTTCGTCTTTGAAAGAGATTTCCCGCTCCTTGCGCCCGCATGAGAGATTCGGGGGGTCGTGGCGGGCCCGCGATGAAGATCCTGCTCGATCGCCTGAGCGAGAGCCCGACCCACTACCGGTTCGAGGCGGAGCCGGCTTGGTGGCACCAGGCACAGGCAACCCTCCCCGAGCTCGAGCAGGCAACCCCCAAGTCCTTCCAGTTCGAGGTGGCTGTGCATCGCATGGGCTCCGACGTCTACCTGGCGGGCACCATTCGCGGTGAACTCGCACTCGGGTGCAGCCGCTGCCTTGCGCGCTATTGTCACCCGCTCCGCGAGCCGTTTCGTCTGATCCTCGAGCCCGCCGGCGAACGGGTTCCAGCAGATCCCCAGGCGGCGTCGGCCCTGGTGCGGGACGGGCTGTGCCTCGTGGACGAGCTCGAGACCGGATGGTTTCGCGGGCGGGAGATTGACCTCGGCGCCTTCTTTTTGGAGTGGATCACGCTCGCGGTGCCCGTGCAGCCGCTGTGCCGGGAAGATTGCCGGGGGCTATGTCCGCGCTGCGGTGCGGATCGCAACGTCGAATCGTGTGGTTGCGAAGAGGTGAGCCCGAGCTCTCCCTTCGCTGTGCTCCGCGGGCTGCGCAGCACGAAGACCGAAGGAGAAGGCTGATGGCAGTTCCGAAGGGCAAGACATCGCGCATGAAGAAGAACAAGCGCCGCACCCATGACGCACTTCGTGCTCCCGCACGGTCAAAGTGCTCACAGTGCGGCACCCCCAAGCCGCCGCACCGCATCTGCCCGAACTGTGGCACCTACCGCGGGCGCGAGGTCGTCCAGACGGAAGAGGAGTAAGCGCAGCCATGTTGGCGCTCCTGTTCCCCGGACAGGGCTCTCAAGAGGTCGGTATGGGCCGCGATGCCTATGAGGCATCGGCGGCGGCCCGAGCGGTGTTTGACCTCGCGGACGAGGTCCTTTCCTTTTCCCTTTCGCGCCTTTGTTTCGAAGGCCCCGAAGAAGATCTTCGCCGGACCGAGCTGCAACAGCCCGCCATTCTCGCGACCAGCGTGGCGCTTCTGCGAGCGCTCGAGGAGCGGGTGACGCCCAGTCCGGCGTTTGTCGCAGGGCACAGCCTCGGGGAGTACAGCGCGCTCGTAGCCAGCGGAGCGCTAGCGCTCGACGACGCGTTGCGTCTCGTCCACGCGCGGGGACGCTTTATGCAGGAGGCCGTCGCCGAAGGGCGGGGTGCGATGGCAGCGGTGATCGGCTGCGAGCCCCAAGTGGCCGAGCAGGCGTGCGCCAGGGCGCGGAAGGAGACGGGCCGAATCGTCGCTCCCGCGAACTACAACGGCCCCCACCAAACCGTCATCGCGGGCGAGACGATCGCGGTCGAGGTTGCCTGCCTGCGCGCCCGCGAGGCCGGCGCCCGCCGCACACTGGCGCTTCCCGTGTCCGCCCCGTTCCACTGCCCGCTCATGGCGCCGGCGGCCGAGAAGCTACTCCCGGAGCTCTCGCGGGTCGCCTTCCGCGACCCGGTGCCGCCGGTCTTCACCAACGTCGAAGCCGCGCCGAACGCCTCAGCGGCGCGGATTGCGTCGCTTCTGCATGCCCAGGTGACAGCGCCGGTGCGCTTCACGGAGATCATCCGGGGGCTCTCCCAATCCGGCGTAACGCGGGTTCTCGAGGTGGGCCCGGGGCGGGTCCTGACCGGTCTTGTGGCAAGGATTGCGCCGCGCTTGGCACGGCGGAGCCTCGAATCGATGCATGAGCTCGGCGATGCCGTGGAGCTAGTCGCCGGCTCCGGTTAGGATGATGCCGTTGGCGCCTGGGGAGAGGTCAGGTGCCCGCGGAGGTGGGGTGAATGGCGCTGGAAGAACGTGTGACGGACATCATCGTCGAGCACCTGAACGTGTCTCGGGACGAAGTCGTCCCGGAGGCTTCGTTCGTCGACGACTTAGGCGCGGACTCGCTCGACATCGTTGAGCTCGTGATGGCGATGGAAGAGGAATTCGACGTCGAGATCCCCGATGACGACGCCGAGAAGATTCAGACCATCGGCGATGCGATCGCGTACCTAAAGGAAAAGCTCGAGGCGTGACACCATGCGTCCGCAGCGGGCTACGCGCCCGCGCGTCGTAGTCACCGGTCTCGGCTGTGTGACACCGCTGGGTGCCGACGTCGCCTCGACGTGGGCTTCCGCCCTGGCCGGCGTTTCGGGCGTCGGCCCGATCACCCATTTTGACGCGAGCCGGCTTCCCGTGCGGATCGCCGCCGAGGTGCGGGGGCCCGTCGAGGTGCCGGGTCTCCATCCCAAAGAGGCGCGCCGCCTGGACCGTTTCATTCTGCTGGCCCTGGCAGCAGCCCAAGAGGCGTGGCTCGACTCCGGGCTCGCAGACGCGCGGGCGGAGCTAGACCGTGCCGGGGTGGCGATTGGCTCCGGCATCGGTGGCCTTGCCACGATCCTCGAGAATCACAGGATCCTGCTGACCTCTGGGGCGCGGCGGGTGTCTCCCTTCACGATTCCGATGACAATCGGCAACATGGCGAGCGGCTACGTGTCGATGAGACACGGGCTGCGCGGCCCGAATCTCTGCCATGTCAGCGCCTGCTCTACGGGGTCGCATTCGATTGGGGAGGCGGCCAGGCTGATTGAGCGTGGCGATGCGGAGGTGATGCTGGCGGGAGGCACAGAGGCGCCGCTCACCGAGATTGCAGTGGCGGGCTTTGCAGCCATGCGAGCGCTCTCGACGCGGCAAGACGCCCCCGAACGGGCGAGCCGGCCGTTCGACCTCGGGCGCGACGGATTCGTGATGGCCGAGGGCGCCGGGGTCCTCGTTCTCGAATCTCTCGAGCACGCCCGCGCCCGTGGCGCGCGCATCCGGGCCGAGGTCGCGGGCTACGCGGCCACCGCCGACGCGGCTCACATGACGCTCCCCGACGAAACGGGCAGCGGTGCCCAGCGCTGCATGGGCCTTGCACTCGCGGACGCGGATCTGGCTCCCGAAGCAGTTGACTACGTGAACGCCCATGCGACGAGTACACCCGCCGGAGACCCGGTCGAAGCACGAGCGATCCGCGCCGTCTTCGGCGATCACACCGATCGGCTTCCCGTCTCGGCGACCAAGTCGATGACCGGCCACCTCCTGGGCGCTGCCGGGGCGGTAGAGGCGCTGCTGTGCGTGCGTGCTCTCGAGGCGCAGCTGCTCCCCCCGACCATCAACCTCGACCAGACCGATCCGGAGTGCCCCCTCGACCATGTGGTGGGAAAGGCACGTTCGTGCGCCGTCCGTGTCGCACTGTCCAACTCCTTTGGTTTCGGCGGCACGAACGCAAGCCTCGTCCTCACCCGCTGGGAGGATTGATGGCGGTCGTCGCGAGGAGCTCCTAGGTGCGATGCCCGTTCTGCAGCGACGAGAGCAATCGTGTGATCGACTCGCGACTTGGCCGAGACGGAACGGAGATTCGCCGGCGCCGGGAGTGTGAGGAATGCGGGCGCCGCTTTACCACGCGCGAGCGCATCGAAGAGATCATGCCTCGCATCGTCAAGCGCGACGGACGCCGCGAAGAGTACGATCGCGGCAAGCTGCGGGCCGGCATCCAGCGTGCCTGCTCCAAGCGGCCGATCAGTGAGAATGCCATCGAGCGGCTGCTAGACCGCCTCGAACGCCGACTCCAAGAGGGCAACGAGCGTGAGATGCAGAGCCGCGTCCTCGGCGAACGCGCGCTGGAAGAGCTCTCGGCCCTGGACCCCATGGCCGCGGCGCGCTTTGCCTCGGTCTTCTCGAGCTTCGAGAAGGCCGAGGACTATGCACGCTTCTTTGGGTCCCTGGCGCGCGTTGCCGCGCCGAGCGAACCAGACGACGACGGCGGATGAGGCCCGCCGCGCCTTGACCCCTGAGCGGGCAATGCGTCTTGCGCTCTCGCAGGCCCGTCGCGCGAGCGGGCGCAGCTTCCCGAACCCCCCCGTCGGCGCGGTGGTGGTGCGTGGCGACCGCGTCCTCGGACGCGGCTTCACGCGGCCGGCGGGGGGACCCCACGCTGAAGTGGTTGCGCTTGGCGCGGCCGCACGCCGCTTCGGCGCTCGAGCCCTGCGAGGCGCCACGTTGGCCGTGACGCTCGAGCCGTGCTGCCACCTCGGCCGAACCGGCCCCTGCACCCAGGTGGTGATCGAAGCCGGAATCACCCGGGTGTGGATCGGGCATGAAGACCCGAATCCCCGCGTGGGAGGTCGCGGCGCGCGCGCGCTGCGGGCGGCCGGGCTTAAGCTGCGCATCGGTGTTCTCGAGCAGGCATGCCGAGAGCAGCATCGCGGGTTCCTTTCCGTTCACGAGCGCGGCCGGCCCTTCGTGTCACTCAAAATCGCCGCGTCCCTCGACGGCCGCATCGCCACCGCGAGCGGGGAATCGCGCTGGATTACCGGCCAGCGGGCGCGGGCGCTGGTCCACACGCTGCGCAGCCGTGCGGACGCGATCCTCATCGGCTCCGGCTCCGCGCTGGCCGACGATCCCGAGCTCACGGCCCGCCGCCACGGCACGGTGATACACCGTCCCGTGCGCGTGCTCGTCGATTCGCGCCTCGAGGCGCCGCCGACCCTTCGCCTCTACCGAGACGGCTTTGCCGACCGTACGTGGGTGCTTTGCGGGGCGCGCGCGCCGCAGGAACGCCGGCGCACGGTCGCAGCCACGGGTGCGCGCCTGTTCGAAGTGCGCACGAGCGGGGGTCATTTGCGACTCAACGAAGCGCTCGCCCGGCTCGCACGCGAAGGACTCACCGATGTGCTGGTGGAAGGGGGAGGTCAGCTGGCCGCGGCGCTCCTGCGGGCAGAGCTCGTCGATGAGGTACACTGGTTCGTGGCGCCTCGGATGTTGGGAGAAGAAGGGCGGGCGGCCCTTGGTCCCCTCGGGCTGCGTCGCCTCGGGGAATCGCCCCGCCTCGAGCCGGCCTCGGTGCGTGTTCTTGCGGAAGCCGCGAAGGCTCCCGGAAGCTCCGCTCCGGCGCGGGAGGTCTACATCTTCGGACGCATGGGGACGGGCGGAGGAGAGTCGGCGTGAAGACCTGGTCCGCGCCGCGTGATGCGCAAGGGCTCCGCTTCGCGGTGGTGGTGTCGCGCTTCAACCATCTCGTTTCCGTGCGCCTTCTCGAGGGCTGCGTTCGTGAGCTCGAAACCCGCGGCGCCGCTTCGGACGACATCCACGTGGCGTGGGTTCCCGGTGCCTTCGAGATCCCGCTGGCGGCGCGCGCGCTTGCGGCGACGCGACGCTACGATGGCGTCGTGACCCTTGGATCCGTGATTCGCGGCGGGACGCCGCACTTCGAGTACGTCTGCCGCGCCGTAACCGATGGCGTGCGTGAGGCGATGCGCGATACGGGCGTCCCGATTGCGTTCGGCGTGCTCACGACCGACGACGCCGAGCAGGCCCTTGCGCGTGCGGGCGGCAACGACGGGAACAAAGGGGTCGACGCAGCCCTCGCCGTCCTTGAAATGGCCCGGCTCTTGCCCGGGCTGGCGCGGCCGCCCGGCTCGGCGGGGGAGCGGGCATCGTGACAGCCTCAAAGGGGTCGTCGTCGCGCCACCGCTCTCGGGAAGCAGCGCTCCAGATGCTCTACGCGATTGACCTTGGGCGCCGCAGCCCGACGGGCGACGCCGCAAGGGCCGAGGAGGTTTTCCAGAGCGTTTGTGAGAACTTCGAGCTGCCCGAGGGCGCGCGGGCATTCGCCAAGGAGCTCGTGACCGGTGTGACGGCCAGGGGCCCTGCGCTCGATGCAGAGATCGCGCGTCATGCGCAGCGCTGGCGGATCTCGCGGATGGCGGCCGTGGACCGCAACGTGTTGCGGCTCGGTGCCTTCGAACTTCTGCACAGCGATGCGCCAGCAGCTGTCGTGATCGACGAAGCCGTGGAACTCGCCCGCCGCTTCGGCGGGGAACGCTCGCCGGGTTTCGTGAATGGAATCCTCGATGCCATCGCGCGCGGCAGGCACGGCGGAGAGGAGACGTCGTGAACGACCCCGAAGATGGTGTGCTCGGCATCGTGGTCGAGACCGGCCCGATCGAGAAGGCCGCTGTCGAACTCGCGGTGGTCACGTTCTTCGAGAACGATCGCCCGCTACGCGGCGAGGCAGGCCGGGTCGATTGGCGCCTGTGCGGGATGCTCTCCGACCTTCTTGCGCGGGGTGCTCTCCGCGGAGCCGCGGGGGAGGCCGCTCTCATCCCGACTTTTGGCCACCTGCGTGCGCCCCGGGTTCTGGTACTGGGCCTTGGCTCCGCGACCGGGTTCGGCGCACTGGAAGTGAAGTCCATGGCCCGTGCCGCGGTGCGGCGCTGCATTGGGCTCCGGGTCCGCTCGGTAGCGCTCGCACTTCCCGGGCACTGGACGGGGCTCCTGCCGGTCGGCCCCTGCGCTGCCGCCGTTTTGCGCGGTACGGTCGCCGGTCTAGAAGAGACGGCTTCGGGTCTGCGGATGCGCCTTGTGGTCCCCGAAGGCTCGGCCGCCAGGGCTCTTGGTGGCCTTGAAACCGCAGTGCGACAGCTCTCAGACCACGAGGTCCCGGTCAAGATCGCAGGGGTCGAGCCCCTCTCCGTCCTCTCGTCGCCGGGGCTTCGGGACGACCTAGAAACATCCTCGTCCGCCTCCCCCCGGTAGCCGGGGAGGCGCACCCCCGTCGTTAAGTCACACGGCGGGACGCCGATCTCTTCCCGTAGGCGCAGTCTCCGCCCCGAGGGATGTCCCCCGGGGCCCGGTGTACCCGCGTCCGACGCGATCGTTTGCTGGAACGCTTGGCAGCGGGGTGATTCCCCCGCCCGCCGCTTCGCCCGGAGGGGGGATGAGCCTCGTCGGCAGCCTCGAGGACCTTGGCCTCGGGGACATCCTGCAGATCATCAGCCTGTCCCGCAAATCGGGTCTGCTGCTGCTGCGCTCCGATCGCGGCGAGGGGCGTATCACCTTCCACGACGGGCAGGTGCACGGCGCCCTAGTGAAGGGTGGACTGGCGGACCTGCGCGCCCTTGTGCTGAGCGCGGGAGTTCTCTCCGACGCCGAGTTCGACGTGATCGAGGCGGACGCCCGCGCACGCAGTGTCTCGGTCTCGGTCGCGCTGGCCGCGCACCCCTCGCTACCGGTCGAGCGACTCGATGAGCTGCGTCGCGCGAACGCCGAGGCTGCGGTGGTCGAGATGTTCCGCTGGCGTGCCGGCGACTTCAGTTTCGAGATCCGCGATGAGAGCGAGGCGGATCGTGATACCGGACTGCTTCTCACGAACGGACTCTCTGCCCAATACCTCGCGATGGAGGCCACGCGGCTGCGCGACGAAGCCGGGCCTGCGGCGTCCGGTACCGATGCGCATGACACTGCGTCGGATTCCGGCGGCTTCGTGTTCTCGGGCGAGGATCCTACCCCTGAAAGTGAATCCGAGGCGTCCGGCCAATCGGCACGCGGAGACGTTGGCTCCAAGGCGGCGGCAGTCGAACTGATTGCCACTGCTGCGGTCGAAGAGGCAAGCGGCGACGACGAGGAAGAGGTCGCGACGGTCGAGGCGAAGCCAGAGGGCGAAGGCCCGGAAGCGGAAACAAAGGCAGCTCCTCAAGTTCTCGCACAACGGGAGACGACGCTCCGCAGCGCCACAGCGATCGGTTCAAAAGAGCCTGTGCATCGGGGCCCGCCACCGCCCATCATCGTTATCGATCGCGACCTGGCGACCCTCGAGTGGGTGAAATCCGCGCTGCGTGGATCCTTTCCGCGTGTGCACATCTTCCAAGTATCCGAGTATGCGATCGGGCGGCTCCGTCAATACCTCGTGAAGGGCGATGCGCCCGTCATGGTGGTTTCCGACAGAGCACCTCCCGATCCGCTCTCTGGCGCGCGGGGCGCGCGGGAAATCATCGAGCGCATCAAGGCCCAGTCACCGAAGACACCGGTCTTGCTGCTGCTCGAAGCTGAAGTGGGTGGCGGGCCGAAAGCGGTAGGTCGGACCGGCGGGGCCGATGCCATCACGCTGCGGCCGAGCGCCGGGCAGCTGGCCAATCCGCGACTTGCGGAAGCGGTTGCCGAGGCGGCACGGCGCCTTGAGCAGACGATCGGGCTTTGGGCACAGCGCGCGACGGGCGGTGTCGAAGCGCGAGGCCCGCGCAGCGCCGACGTGCAGCGCCTCCGAAAGGCGAGCGAGCGCCTGCGCCATCCCTCGTCGCGAGGCGAAGTTCTGCCGCTCGTCATGCGCTTTGCCGCCGAAAGCTTTTCTCGGGTGGCGATGTTCATGCTGCGCGACGATCTCGCCGTAGGAATCGGCCAGATTGGCCTCTCGGCTGCAGGCGGGCCAGACGACGTAGCGCTCCAGCGTGTGCGCGTTGCGGCGGCGGAGTCGGCTTGGCTGCAGTCCGTGTGCAAGCTGCGCGCCCCGGTGCGCGGAGCGCCGTCCAACGACGGGGACCGGCGGCTGGCATTGCTGCTCGGCGATGCGCCTCCCCTTGAGGCTTACGTCGCACCGATTGAAAGTGGCGAGCGTGTTGTCGCCGTCCTCTACGCCGACAATTTGCCCTCGGGAGCCCCAATCGGTGACACCAGTGCGCTTGAGGTGGTGCTTCACGAGGCTGGTTTCGCCCTTGAGCGCGCAGTCCTTGAGCGCGCGCTCGCCGAGGCGGAGACGCACGACTCCAGCCCCGACGCCTAACCCCACCCGCGCGTGGCCGCGGCGGCGCGACGCGGCGGCGCCAGCCCACGCGGAGAGCTCACGCGAGGGCCCTTCACGGCCCCTCCCCGACTGCGCGCCTCGGGGCCGGAAGTGCCCCGTCTGGCTTAAGAACCGCGTTCCCGCTGCCGATAAATCCCCCGGCCGATCCCGTCCGAAATCCCGCAGGAGGGCCCGTGCAACGCATCCTCATTGTGGAGGACTCAGCGACCATGCGGTCGCTGCTCGCGTCGGCGCTCACCGATCTCGGGACGTCTGTCGAGATCACTGAAGCGGCGAGCGGATTTGAAGCGCTCCGGCTCCTACCGCGCGAGCCTTTCGACCTCATTTTGACTGACATCAACATGCCGGACATCAACGGACTCGAGCTGCTCTCGTTCGTGAAGGGCAACGCCGCGTACCGCCAAATCCCTCTCATCATCGTGTCGACGGAGGGCTCCGAACGAGACCGCGAGAAGGGGCTCGGGCTCGGCGCGGACGCGTACCTGGTGAAGCCCTTCGAGCCCGACGACCTACGGCGGGTCGCGAGCGAGCTCTTGGCGAAGCGGCGGGAGGGTTAGGCCGATGGCCGCGCGCCGACCCAAGAACCGTGCCCGGAGCAAGGTATACCGCGAGTTCGTCTCCGAGGCCGAAGAAATCCTTGAACGCATGCGCGGCGATCTGGCCGACCTCGCCGATCAAAGAGCGGCGAAGCACGAGGCCGACCCCGATCTTGTGAACCGGCTCTTCCGTTCGGCGCACTCACTCAAGGGCCTCGCCGGCATGTTCGGCTTCGACGGCATGAGCCAGCTCGCCCATCACCTCGAAGATGTCCTGGATGGGCTTCGCCTCGGCCGGGTGCCTCTCCACTCCCCAGCTGTCGGTCTGCTCGACGAAGCCGTGACGGTGTTCTCGGCGCTTACCCAGGAGATGTCTGAATCGTCGGGCGCGGTTCCCTCGGACGGCGTGGCGGCTGCGCTGGTTGCTCGCATCGAGGGGGCGGTGCGCTCGCCGGCGGAGGCCCCGGGTACGACTGACCCGATTGGCCGCCTCGCTATCGATCCCGCGTTGCTGCGTGCTCTCACCGAGTATGAAGAGCATCGCCTGCGCGAGAACCTGCGTCGCGGACGGCGAATCGTGCTGGTCGAAGCGACGTTCGAGATCCTCTCCTTCGAGGAGGGTCTTGCGGAACTCACAAAGTCGGTGCGTGAGGTGGGGGAGGTTCTTTCAACGCTTCCCGCGCCAGGCGATACTCCGGAGTCACAGATCCGATTCTCCCTCCTCGCAGCGACGGACTTGGATGAGGCGGACCTTGAGGGCGCGCTCGACTTACCGAACGCACGCGTCCGCACCGTCGGTGCGCCGGTGGCGAGTGTGGAAGACGCGCGCAGCCTCGATTCGACGCGTGCGTCCGCTCTGAGGAACAGCCGGGCCGAAGGCGGTCCCGGAGGGCGACTGGGAGCTGCCGACAGCCGTACCAGCGATCGGCCGGGCGATGGCGAGCCCGCCGATGGCACGTCCGGCCCCGGCGAGCATCCGGGAGGAGTCCCGGAACTCGAGTCCCTCAAGTCGATCAGCGACACCGTCCGGGTCGACATCAAGAAGCTCGACGAGCTGATGAACCTCGTCGGAGAACTCGTGATCCAGCGCTCGGCGATCGCGGCGATCGCAGCACGCCTGTGCTCCGATCCCGTGACGGCGCGGGTCGGCGCGGAGCTTTCGAAACTTCACAAAGGGCTCGACCGGAAACTGCAAGAGCTCCAGTCCGGGGTCCTTGAGGTGCGGATGGTTCCGCTGCGGCAGGTGTTCGAGAAGCTCTCGCGCGTCGCGCGGCGCCTGCGTCGGGATCTCGCCAAGGAGGTTCGCCTCGAGATTAAGGGCGCCGACACCGAGCTCGACAAGCTCCTCGTCGAGGAACTCGTCGACCCCCTCGTCCACCTTGTGCGCAACGCCTTCGACCATGCCATCGAGTCGCCCGCCGAGCGCGAGCGCGCGGGAAAGTCCCCCGAAGGAACGATTCGTATCGAAGCTTCGCAACGGGGCAACCACGTGGTGATTGAGGTCGCGGACGATGGTCGCGGAATCGATCCCGCAGTCGTGCGAGCGCGGGCCGAAGCGAGCGGTCTCGTCTCCCCGGGCGAGGTGCTCTCGCAGCGCGAGACGCTCGAGCTCATCTTCTCGCCCGGCCTGTCTACGCGCGAGGAGGTGACGGAGACGAGTGGCCGCGGCGTGGGCATGGATGTTGTGCGCGCGAACCTGACCGCACTCGGGGGGCTCGTCGACGTAGACTCGACCATTGGGCGCGGGACACGCATCACGCTCACCCTCCCCATCACGCTGGCCATCATCCAGGCGCTGATCGTCGGTGTCGGCGACCAGCGCTTCGCAATTCCGCTCACGTCGGTTCTCGAGACGCTTCTTGTCGAACCCGCATCGATCCAGCGCAGCGAGGGGCGCGAGATGCTGAACCTCCGGGGGCACCCCCTCACGCTGCGGCGTCTGGCCCGTGAGTTTGGGCTGCCCGAAGCCGGATCCGACGCGAAGCTCTATGTCGTGGTGCTCGGTTTCGGTGACTCGAGACTCGGACTTCTCGTCGATCGCTTGGATGGGCAACAGGACACCGTGATTAAGCCGATCCAAGGCCCGATTCAGAACGTTCGCGGTGTTACGGGAGCGACAGAGCTCGGGGATCAGAGCGCCGTACTCGTGCTCGATGTGTCCGCTCTGGTCGACGACGCCGTGCGGCGGCGGGAGGCGGCATGAGCTCAGACGCCCAGGGCGTTGAACTCGACCCCGCAGCCCCCGATCCGAAGGAGGCAGCGGCCCGGGGTCTCGACTGGGAACGGCTCGCACGGGCCGCCGCCCACGGCCCGCAGACCCGCGACGATGCCACGCTCTTGCGTGAGTTCCTGACCTTTCAGTTGGCGGGAGATCCCTACGCGGTGCCTGTGGAACGTGTTCGCGAGATCGTTCGCATGCGCCCGGTGACACCGATTCCGCGCGTACCTGCGGCGCTGCGCGGGGTGATCTCGTTGCGCGGCGAGATCGTTGAGGTCGTGGATTTGCGGCTGCGGCTCGGGCTCACGCCGACGGAGCCAACGCGCACGAGCCGCATCATCGTATTGCACGGGGACGACGGCAAAATGAGCGGCCTCTTGGTGGACGCCGTCACCGACGTCCTGCGCGTGACCGAAGAGGCGATCCGATCCGACGGGCAGGGGGAATCCGGGCGCGTCGGGGCGCTCTGCGTCCGGGGCGATCAGTTCATTTCTGTCCTCGATTTCGAACGGGTGCTGGAACTTGGTGACGAGCTCTGAACAGACTGCAAACGCGGGCGTGCGACAGGGTGACCTCGCGTGCTTTGAGGTCAATGGGAACGTGTTGGCAATCGACGTGCTCCAAATCCGCGAGATTGTGCGATGGCAGGAGGTGACGCCGCTTCCCCAGGCGCCCGCGCTGATTGAGGGCGTGATCGACATGCGCGAGAGGGTGATTCCCGTCGTGGACTTGGGACGGGCGCTGGGGGGGGCGGCCATCGAGCGCACCACGCGAGCGCGCATCGAGGTGCTCGAGGTGGATGGGCTTGTGCTTGGACTGCGCGTCGGTGCTGCGATCGACGTTTTGAGCCTCGAGAGTCAGACGGTTGAACCGCCGCCGCAGTTGGCCATGCAGGCCGGCTACGATGCAGTGCGTGCGGTGGTTCGGCGGCCTGGAGCGTCGCCTGTGCTGGTGATCTCGCTGGACCACCTTCTCGAAAACATCTATCGCTCGGCGCTGCCAGCGCCGGCCGTGGGGAACGCTGCGTGAGCGAGAGGCCGCAAATTCAGAATCTGCCCACCGGCGCACAGTTCCGACGGAGCGTCATGGCGCTCACGATGCCGGCCTCGCTCCTCGCGGTGGTGCTCATGAGCGGCTACCTGATGGCGCTTCTGCGGCTGCCGGCGGATCAGTGGTCCAGTTTTCGATGGATCGTCGGTATTCTGTTCGTGATCCTCGCCATTGCAGTGAACGTCGTGAACCGCCAGCAGGACGCACGGATCGTCAGAGGGCTCGAGCGGCTCCGAGAAGGTCTTGCGTCACCCGAGGACGTACGTCACGCGTTCGTGGGTATCGTGGACCTGCCGCGCCAAATCGTCGCGGCGGGCATGGCGTGGTGGCTGAGCGGTGGCGCCATCGTTGCCGTTGCGATGCGGGTATGCAACGAGGATTTCCGGCTCTTCTCGGGCGCGGTGATGATCGCCGCGGCAGGCTCGGGCGGGTTGGTTCAGCTGATCTTCCTCTACTACCTCATGCGGCGCCGCTTCGAACCGATCCGCGAAGCACTTGCAACCCAGATTCCAGATCCGCAGGAGCGGGAAACACTTGTCACGACCGTGAAGCTCGGTCGCAAACTCCGTTTTGCAGTGACGGGTGTGACCCTCGTGACGTTGCTCTTCGCAATCTTCCTTGCCAGTACGCGCGCCCAGCGTCCCATCGAAGCCTTCGCCAGCCGCGCACAGACGGCGCTCCTCCAAGGCGTCGTTTCGGCGCCGAGTGGCGAGCGGATGATCGCGATCGAGAGCGCCCGACGTGAGGCCGCGCGTCTTGGCTTCGGGTCCGATCTTCTCGTGTTCGACGAGAAGGCGGAAGCCCTTCTCCAAGGTACGCCGCACGCACTCTCGCCGGGCGAGCTTCGCTCAATTCGCGAAGCCAGCTCCGATGCGGGATCGAGTACGAGCTTCGACTCCAATCACCTCTTCGCTTGGCAGCGCATCCCGAACGATGGACGTGTGCTCGTGCTCGCGGCAAATCGCGACGACCTGCACGGCGACCTCGCGGACCTGAACGTCGTCTATTGCGTCCTCGTCGTGTTTGCAACGCTGGTTGCGCTCAGTGTGGCTTGGCTCGTGGGGCGCGACGTCGATGGGGCTGTGAACGCGCTGCGCGGAGCGGCCGAGAAGATCGCCTCAGGCGATCTCACGTCGGCGCACGTCTTCGACTCCGAGGACGAGCTTGGCCAGCTGGCGCGCGCCTTCGAGCGTATGGTAATCGGCCTGCGCGACACGATCGGCAGGGTCGCCGGCGCGGCCGACCGCGTAGAGGCGGCCGCCGGCGAAATCGCCTCCGTGACCGAAAGCCTGGCCGGGGTCACCGTGGATCAGGTGCGCGGAATCCAGCAAGCCACCGTTTCCATGGAGAGCATCAACGTCCAGGTGACGGGCATCGCCGAATCCGCCGGCGCGCTCAACGTGTCCGTCGAAGAGTCTTCGAGCTCGATCCTCGAGCTCGGTGCCGTGGGCGAAGAGCTAAACGGCACCGCATCGGTGCTCTCTCAGAAGGTGGATGAGGTTTCGACTTCGATCGAGCAGATGATCCGCAGCGTGCGGCAGGTCGCCCAAAACGCCGAGGGCCTGGCTCAGGCGGCGGCGGAAACCTCGAGCAGCATGGAGGAGATGGCGAGCTCCCTGCGCGAGGTCGACGCGAACGCGGCCGAGACCGCTCGACTGTCCAGTCGCGTGGTCGCAAGTTCGGAAAGTGGGCGGGAGAGGGTCCGCCAGACGATCGACGGGATGGCCGCAATCCGCGAAGCCACCGAGACAGCCGAGCGAGTCATTCGCAGCCTCGCAGAGCGCGCGAAGGAGATTGGCGCCATCGTGGGCGTGATCGACGACGTGGCGGACGAGACCAATCTCTTGGCCCTCAATGCAGCGATTATCGCGGCGCAAGCGGGCGACCAAGGCCGCGCGTTCTCCGTCGTGGCCGATCAGATCAAGGACCTCGCAGACCGCGTCCTTTCGAGCACGAAGGAGATCGGAGGTCTGATCCACGCCGTTCAGGGGGAGAGCACGAATGCGATCGGCGCGGTCGAGCGCGGTTCGCAAAGCGTTCAGAGCGGAGTTGATCTGTCGGCGGAGGCGGGTGTTTCGCTTGAAGAGATCACCGCGGCGGCCCGTGAGAGCGGACTGCGGATTGCCGGCATCGTATCGGCCGTGAAGGAGCAGTCGAAGGCCGCAACCCATGTGGTCGAGCTGATGGAGCGGGTACGGGGCGGAGTCGAGCAGATTCGTGCGGCGGGGCGCGAACAGGAGCGCGGCAACGAGGTGGTACTGCGCAACTCCGTCGCGATGCGCGAAGTCGCTACGCAAGTGCGGGGCACCACCGAGGAACAGGCTCGTGGCTCCGGTCGCATCCGTGAGAGCGTGGAGAGTGTGCGTGAGGCGGTAGACCAGATCAATCGCTCCCTTCAGGAACAGTCGGCGGCGTGTCGCCAGGCTGCGGAGCAGCTCGAACGCGTCTACGAGCGGACTCGTTCGAATGAAGAATCGTCGCGGCGCATGGGCGAAGCCATGCGCGGTTTGTTGAAGCAGGCGGAGACACTGCGCGGTGACGTGCAGCGCTTCCGCATCTAGCGGCGCGCTGCTGTGCGCCCTGCAAGGCGAGGGAGTTGTCTATGATCGCGGCCTGTCCGAAGTGCAGCACGCGCTATCGCGTTGAGAACGAGCGGCTGACGGCCGAAGGGGTGCGGCTGCGCTGCACCCGCTGCCAGGCGGTCTTCCGGGTGCGTCCCCCAGGTGCTGTCGCGCCCCTCGTCGAGCCGCAGGTGGAAGCGCAGCCTACGCCGATGCCCCAGCCCCCCGACCGCTCGCGACTCGTGTTGATTGCCGACAGTGATGCGGAAGAGGGGAAGGTGACGGCGGCCGCTGTGGCGGGCTGGGGCCTCCATCCGCTGCTCGCACACGATGGCGTTGAAGCGATCCTCGCGATCCAGCGCAATCTTCCTCGCGCCGTGATTCTCGATGCTGCGTTGCCCAAGATGTTCGGCTTCCAGATCTGCGAACTGATGAAGCGAAATGCGGAGTTGCGCGAAATCCACGTCGTTCTGATCGGCGCCATCCACCACCGGGAGCGCTATCGCCGCTCACCGCACGAGCTGTATGGCGCCGACACATATCTCGAGCGCCCGGACGTCCCCCACGGTCTTGTCACCGTCCTGCGTGACTTCGGCCTCCCGGTGGGCGGGGCTGCGCCCGCAGCACCGGCTCGTAGCGCCGTTCCGACGCGCCCTGCGGCGCGAGATCTCGACCCGGAGGACGTGCCGATGGGGCTCGATTCGGCACGGGAGTTTTCCGAAGCGCCGGTCTCCTTCGAGGCGCGCTCCGCGCCCGCAGCTCCGCCGATCGTTCCGGGACCGACACCGGCCACGGCCTCGATGCCGCGCTCCTTGCGGAGCGCTTCGTCCCCTAGCGCTGCGCGTACGGCCCCGCTCGCCGCGCCCGCTGCTGCGCCCGTCAACGACGGCCTCGCAGAGGAGCGCGCAAAGGCCGAGCGGCTCGCGCGCATCATCGTGTCCGACGTGATTCTGTACAACCAGGAGAAGTTTGCTCGAGCCGTCGCAGCCGGGCAGGTCGTCGAGATGCTGGATCCCGACCTCGAGGAGGGCCGGGCGCTATTTCGGCAACGGATCGACGCGCGCGTGCGCGAGGAGCGCGACCACCTCGCGGAAGAACTCGTGCGTGTCGGCCGTACGCGTGGCATGAGGTGATTTCAGTGTTGGACGCGCGCGAGCGCGAAAGCATCGAGCTCGGCCTTGCGAGCGCCGACGAGGAGCTCCGGCGCCTCGCCGTCGAGAGCCTTGGGACGCTCCCCGCCACGGAGGCGTTGCCGCGCCTTGTCACCTGCCTCGGTGATTCGAGTTGGCGCGTGCGGAAGGCTGCAGTCGATCGCCTGGTGAATGCGCCCGACGCCTGGCTCGCGGCCCGCTCGCTGATCGAGGCGCTCGCCGACGGAGAGAACCCCGGCCGCCGCAACTCCGCGGTGGAGGCGCTCGTGCGCTGCGGTGCGCGCGTCGTCCCCGCGCTGCTCGAGGCGAGCGCGAGTGCCGACGTCGATGTGCGCAAGCTCGCCGTGGACACGCTGGCGGGTATTGGCGACGAGCGCGCCGAGCCACGCCTGCGGGAGCTGCTGAGCGATCCCGACGCGAACGTGCGAGCCGCCGCCGCGGACGCGCTTGGGGCAACGGGCGGTAGTGAGGCGATGCGGGCTTTGCTTGCCTCCGCGGTGCGCCCAAGCGAGGAGCGGCTTGTGCGGTTCTCGGCCCTGCGGGCACTGGCTCGCCGAGAGGCGCCTCTTCGCGCCCGTGATCTCGGCCCCGCAATCGATGACCCCTGGCTCAAGCCGGTCGCGTTCGGAGTGCTTGGCGTTGGCGCGTCGGACGACGGGGAGGCGGTCGAACACCTTCTGAAGGGCCTGGCGGCTGGCTCGCGCAGCGTGCGCGAGGCCGCCATGGCCGCTCTCTTGCGCCGCCTCGGCCGGGTCGACGGCAGCGCCGCGGATCGCCTGGCAGAGCGGGTGCGTGAAGCGGCCCTCGCGAGTCAGACGCTCGTGGCCGACGCAGTCGAGCGCCTGCGCAGTGCCGATCTCGCCACCCGTCTCGTCCTCGTCCAACTGCTCGGGCTGCTCAGGCTGCCCGCGACGGTGATCCCCCTCGTCGAGGCGGGCCGCGACGAGGCCCTCGCCGAGGTTGCGCTGGCGAGTCTTGAGGCACTCGGTGAGGCGGTCGAAGGCGAGCTCGATGCGCGCTTCACGATGCTAGACGCGGAATCGCGACGGCTCGCCTGCATTCTGCTCGGGCGCACGCACGGCCCCTGCGGCGCCGCCCGCCTCGCAGCGGCGCTCGATGATCCAGAGCCGGCGATCCGCAGCGCTGCTGCGACCTCGCTCGGCAGGCGCGGGGGGGCGGCCGCGCTTCCCGCACTCGTGCGGCGGCTCGGCGTCACGGCCGCCGAGGATGCCGCCGAGGGCGAAGATGAGATTGCGGTGCTGATCTCCGCGCTCGTGGCGCTCGCGCAGCCTCAGGGACGGCTCCATTCCGACGTCGCGGATCAGGCCGTGGCGCTGCTTGGTGCAAGACTCGAAGGCGCTGCGGAGTCGGTGCGACTAGCGATTGCGACGGTGCTCGGTCGGATCGGGCGTCCTCAAGACGTCCAGCTCGTCACCTTCCTGCTCAAGGACGAGAGTGACCGTGTGCGGCGGGCCGCGGTCGAGGCGCTCGCGCGGCTCGAACCGGGCGAGGCGCCCGAGCCCGTTCGCTTGGCGCTTGCGGATGAGAGTCCGCTGGTGCGTGTAGCCGCTGCCAACGCACTGGGCGCATCCTCGAGCCCGCGGGCGCGAGAGGACCTCGCACGCCTGGCGGAGGACCGGGATCCCTGGGTGCGGGCCGCGGCGCTCCGGGCGCTCGGGGCGCACGCGAAACGCGTGGGCGGGCCGGACCCGGCGGTGCTTGCGCTCCTCGAGCGCGCGAGCGCGGATGAAGCTCCGGTCGCGATGGCAGCGGTTGAAGCGCTCCGCATGATCGGGGGAGCGCCCGCCGTTCGTGTCGCGCGACAGCTTCTGTCGCGCAGCGAAACCGAGCTCGTCCAAGCGGCGGTGGGCTGTGTCACGCAGCACGGAGGACCGCAGGATCTCGAGGCCTTGCTGCCCCTCCTCTCGCACGACCACTGGTCGGTGCGAACCGAAGTGATTCAGGGGTTGGCCGATCGCGGGGTAGTGAAGGCCGTGCCATCGATCTTGCGCCGGCTCGAGATCGAGCAAGACGACTTCGTGCGCGACGCAATTTTGCGCGCGCTGGGCCGGCTTGAGGCTTGAGCCGCATGGCGAGCGCGCGCGATCTCGCGATGACGGAAGCGGAGTTCCGCATGTTCAGCGAACTCGTCCGATCCCATTGCGGCCTGCATTTTGCCAGCGAGTCGCGCTACTTGCTCGAGAAGCGCATCGGCCGGCGAATGCACGACCTCGAGATTCCGAGCTTCGCGGCCTACCACTACCGACTGCGCAACGACACCTCCGTGGACCCGGAGCTCGCGAGGCTTGTGGACGAGCTCACGACCAATGAGACCTATTTTCTGCGTGAGCGAGCCCAGCTCCGGGCCTTGATGGAGGAGATCCTGCCGGAACTCGGATTGCGCCGCCGCGACCAAGGGGGAGGACCCCTCAATATCTGGTCTGCCGGCTGCTCGAGCGGCGAGGAGCCCTATTCGATCGTGATGCTGGCACTCGAGATGGGGCTCGAGCCGGGCCGAGACCTGCGTGTGTATGCCTCCGATATCTCTCGGCCGGCGCTTCTGAAAGCCCGTCGGGGTGTCTACCGCGAGGCATCGTTCCGCGAGATGGACACCAGCATGCGGCGCAAGTACTTCACGGAAAAAGAGGGGCTCTGGCGGATCAGCGATGCCGTCAAGACCCACGTCGACTTCATCCATCTGAACCTCTTTGATCGCTCCCGCATCGCTCTCCTCAACCAGATGGACGTGATCTTGTGCCGAAACGTGATCATCTATTTCGACGGAGAGACCAAGCGGAGCGTGATCCAAACCTTCTACGAGAAGCTGCGGCCCGCAGGATATCTTCTGCTCGGACACTCGGAGTCGCTGATCAATCTTTCGAGCGCATTCGAGCTGCGGCATCTCCGACATGAGATGGTCTATCGCCGACCAGCACCCGGAGACATTGTTCATGACCCGCTCCATGGCGTGGCGGCCGAGGCGATCGCCCGCGTTGAAAGGACGGCTGGACCCGAAGCAGCGCCGGCCTCCTTTAGACGAGAGAGGCCGCGGTGAGTACGGAGGGACTGATTCGGGTCCTCGTGATCGACGATTCGGCGTTCAGCCGCCGCACGATCACACGCATGCTCGAGACCTCACCCCTGGTACGTGTGATTGATGTGGCGCGCGATGGTGAGGAGGCGCTGCGGAAGACCTTCGAGCTCAAGCCCGACCTCATCACCCTCGACCTTGAGATGCCTCGCATGGACGGCTTCACCTTTCTGCGCCTGGTCATGAACAAGCAGCCGACTCCCGTGATGGTGATCAGCGGCCGCAGCGGCGAGCAGGACCTTTTCAGGGCGCTCGACCTCGGTGCAGTGGATTTCATCGCGAAGCCCACGGCGCGCGCCACGCTCGAACTCCAGTCGATCCAGGCGGAGTTGATTCGGAAGGTGCATGCGATCCGGGAGCTGCGGATCGAGAAGGTACGTCAACGCATCTCAGCGACTCCACCCCTCGTGCCCGCGGTTCCGCGCCTGCTCGCTCAGACCGCCCCGAGTCGGCCGCGCGTCGTCGGGATCGGCTGTTCCACCGGTGGCCCGGCGGCGCTGATGCGCATTTTCGGCTCCCTGGTGGAACCGCCGCCCGTGGCGGTGGTTGTGTCCCAGCACATGCCCGAGGGCTTCACGAGAGGGTTTGCGGAGCGCGTCGACCGACTGACACCTGTACGTACGCGTGAAGCCACGGACGGTGATGAGCCCAGGGTGGGGACGATGCTGATCGCACCGGGGGGTTGTCATCTCGAGTTCGAGTATGAGCGAGGAAGAGCGGTTGCCCGGCTGGTACCCAAGCAACCTACCGACAAATACGTACCGTCCGTCGACCGCATGCTGATGTCTGCTGCCAAGCACTACGGAGCAGACCTGATGGGCGTGATCTTGACGGGCATGGGAGATGATGGGCGGCGCGGCGTGCTGGCGGTGAAGCAGGCCGGCGGTACGGTGATCGCCGAGTCTGAGGAGACGGCCGTGATCTTTGGGATGCCGCAGCAGGCAATCCGTACAGGTGTGGTCGATGCGGTCTTGCCGCTCGACGCGATGGCGATCGCGATCCAGTCGGGCGTCGCGCATGTAAAGGGCGCGGCACCGCGGGCAGAGGGGAAAGAATGAGCGACGACCGCAAGGCGCTCTTCGGACGCGCTGATGAGTTCATGAGCCTGTTCAAGCGTGGCGCTGAGTTCAGCAAGGAGCTGATCGCTGAAAATGAGCGGCTGCGGAGGAAGGTGCTTGAGCTCGAACAGCAACAAAATTTCGCAGCGCGCGACGATGGCGAGTGGGACAAGCTGCGGGCTGAGCTCCTGACGCGCATCGAGAACCTGGAAGAAGAGCGTTCGAACGCGCTCGAACGACTGCGCCAGCTGGAGGAGGAGAATCATCAGTTTGCGCGGCGCTACGTGGAAGTCGAGGAAGAGAACAACAACCTTGCAAACCTGTACGTGGCAAGTTTTCAGCTCCATTCGACGCTCGATCTGTCCGAGGTCGTGAAGATTGTGATCGAGATCGTGATCAACCTGATCGGGGCCGAGATGTTCGCGGTCTACATGCTGGACGAAAAAACGAATCGGCTCGAGGCCGTAGCCTCGGAAGGCGAGGCGGCCAGCGCGTTTCCGAAGGTGCCCCTCGGGAGCGGCATCATCGGCAGTTCGGTCGAGTCGGGCGAGACGTTCTGCGGAGATCCCGCGGGATCGGACGACTACGCGAAGCCGATCGTATGCATCCCTTTGCGCGTACAGGACAGACCGATCGGAGCCCTCGCCGTGTACCGACTGCTTCAGCAGAAGGAAGGCTTCTCACCGCTCGACCATGAGCTATTCACACTGCTCGCGGGGCATGCCGCGACATCGATCTTTTCGGCCCGGTTGTATTCGCAGTCCGAACGCAAGCGCAACACGATTCAGGGCTTCATCGACCTGCTGACGAAGTAGAGGCTTGCCAGGCGCCGGAGCGATTGGATCGGAGGAAAAAGGTGATGAGCGCAACCCACCGAATCTTGATCGTCGAGGACAGTCCGACGATGCGACAGCTGCTCGTGTTCGCGCTGAAGCGGCTGAAGGGTGCGGAACTGGTGGAGGCGCAGGACGGCATGGACGGCCTGCGCAAGGTCTCGAGCGATCACTTCGACCTTGCGCTGATCGATATCAACATGCCGGTCATGGACGGCCTAAAGCTCATCCGCCTGATCCGCGGCGAGGACAATCTCAAGGAAATGCCGATCGTCGTGATCACCACGGAGGGCGCCAAGGAAGACCGTGAGCGTGCCTTGGCGCTTGGCGCAAACGAGTATCTCACCAAACCGATCCAGTCGAACCGTGTCCTCCAGGTGGTGAGGAGCCTGCTCAAGCTGGAGTAGCGGCGCGCGGCCTGTGATATATCTGCCGGCCGTGAAAGGCCGGGCAATCCGCTTATTCGCCTGCTTCGCCGCCCTCCTTCTCCTGCTTGGACCCTCGGGCTGCGGCTACCAGTTTGTCGACTACAAGGCCGCGCTCGGCGACGTCCGGCGCGTTGCGATCCAGACCCTTCGCAACGACTCGTACGATCCCGGGTACGAGGCGGTCGTGACCGACTCCCTGGTCCGCGAGTTCAGGCGCCGCGGGGCTCTTCAGGTGGTCGATGACCCGAAGCTGGCGGACCTCGTGATTACCGGGCGCGTACGTCCCATCTTTACTGCCGCAAGGAGCTTCTCGTCGGTTTTGCTCGCCCTCGAGTACTCCATCACGGTGACGCTCGACCTTAAGGCGCAGCGTCGCGATGGCCGGCTCGTGACGATCGACGGCTCGGCCTTGACCCAAACCGACATCTACCTCGCGAGCGCCGACATCGAGGCCCTGCGGAAGAATCGCCAGGAAGCACTCCATCGCGTCTCGGAAATGCTCGCCGAGCGCGTCCACGACGCGCTCTACGAGCGTCTGCTGCCATGACACCCGATGCCCTGGTCGAGGAGCTTCGCACAGGCCGGCTTCGCGCCGCGTATCTTCTGCTGGGCGAGGAGCCCCTGCTGCGTGACGACGCGCTGGCGGCGATTCGCGAAGCAGCGCTCGAGGCCCATACACGGGAGTTCAATTTCGACCGCCTCGAGGGAGTTGCCACCAGCCCGGCGGCCCTTTTCGACGCACTGCGCTCGCTGCCGGTCCTCTCCGCACGTCGCCTGGTTTGGCTGCGCGAGCCAGGGGAAGGAAAGGGCCGGGCCGGAGCGCTCCTGGATGCGCTGTCGGAGGCTTTGGCCGAAGTGCGTGGACGTTCGGATCTCGTCCTCGTGGTGACGGCAAGCCGCGCCGACCGCCGAGAGCGCTGGGTACGCGCTTTCACCGAACCCGCCGCGCTTGTCTCGTGCGACCCTCCCAAGGGCCGCGCTCCGCTCCTCGCGTTCGTGCGTCAAGAGGCCCGCCGCCAGGGCCTATCGCTCGAAGAGGGCGTGGCCGAGGTCTTCGCTGAGCGCATCGGGCCGCAGCTTCTCGTGCTGCGTCAGGAGATCGCGAAGGCTGCGCTGCTGGCTGCACCGGAGCGGAAGCTCTCGCGTACCCACGTGGAAAGGTCAGCGATCGACGTTGCGGAAGACCCGATCTGGGATTTGACGGATGCTCTCGGAGAAGGACGCAGCGGCCAGGCGCTCGCCGTCCTAAGCAAGCTCCTGCGCAGCGGGACGCCTGAGCCGGTCGTCCTGGGAAGTCTTGCCGGTCACTTCCGCAAGCTGCTACGTGTGCGTTCCGGCGGTACGGTCGCCGCTCCTCCGTTCGTGGTTCAAAAGCTCGAAGCGCAGGGGAGGCGCTACACGACGACGCGTCTCGTGCAGCACCTTTCCGCCATCCATGCGACCGACGAAGCGCTCAAAGGACGCGGCGGGCTCCCGCCCGCGCTTGCGCTTGAACGGCTCGTGCTCAGCCTGTCGGCCTAATGGATTGGGTTACTTCGTGGACTTGTGCAGGCGCTTGGCGAGGCGCGAGACCGTGCGGCTCGCGCGCCGTTTCGGGATGAGACCCTTGCTCGCGGCTTTGCGCAAGGCTCGCTCGGCCGCGCGAAGCTTGTCTTGGACCCCTTCCGCCTTCCCGCCCTCGAGCGCGGACACGAACTCCTTCACCACGGTCCGCACACGGGTCTTCATGTGGCGGTTGCGCAAGCGCCGCGCCTCCGACTGCCGAGCACGCTTTTCTGCAGACTTGTGGGTGGCCAAGCAAACCTCCAGCTGAACCGCGGGAGCGGCAGGATAGTGGTGCCCTGCCGGTGTGTCGACTCGCGACCCCGCCCGGGGTCTTAAAGAGCCCCAGTCCTCCAGCGGTTTAGGGGGTCTTCGCGTCTTGCCGATACGGCATGCGGGTAGGCTTGCCCGGAGGGGACGCGCTTGGCTGCGTGGTTCAGGCGTCACGGCGCATGGCTCGTGCTGGCGATGGTGCTGGCGCTCGGCCCGCTGTACGCCGCCGGCGAGTCGCCGGTCCCGGCCGATGGCGCGCCGGCCTCCCCCCCGTCGGCGCCCCTCAACCCAAGAGAGGTGAGAGCCACACCAGCGCCCGCCGCGGCGAGTGGTGCCCCCCCAGCAGCGGCCCCAACCGCGGCAGTCCCTCCAAGCGTGACCCCGGCGGCCCAACCTGGGATCGTGGCCCCGGCAGCGCCCGCCCAGAGCCAAACCTCTGCCGCAGAAGCCGCGCCGCAAATCGCCCGGGTCCCCCCTACCGAAGTCGACCAGGTTTGGCTCACGCCCGGCCTTGGGATCCTCGAGCGCGTTCGTCGCACCCGGGCGGCAGCGCGGGAGCTCGGAGTCGCAGGCTTCGACGCGGCGGCGCGGGCGCTGCTCGCGGACGACGATGCGGGCGCTCCGCTTCTTCGCGCCCAGAGCGCGGTCGACCTTGCTCCCACGCTTCCCCTCGCGTGGGCTGCCCTGGCCAAAGCTCGCTGGCGACAGGAAAGCGATGCCCCCGGAGCAGCCCGGGCCCTCTTCTCAGCGCTGCGCCACCTCGACCGCCACCTCGAAGCATCCCTTTGGTGGCGGGCCACGGCGCTCCATGGCCTCGCGTTGGCACTTTTCTTTGGTGCGCTCGCCTACCTCGCGGTGGCGAGCCTGCTCGTCGCGCCCCGGGCCGCGCATGACCTCGGTGACCGCATCGTGCCTGGCGCGCCCGAGTTCGCGAGGGCGCTGCTGCTCGGTGCCCTGGTGCTCCTCCCTGCAGCCCTCGGTGAGGGCCTGGCGGGAGTCGGGCTCGGGCTCTTTGGCGTCGCGTTTGCGTGTGGCAGGGGGCGCGCGAAGCTCGTTCATCTCGGCGCTGCTGCGGTGCTTTGGCTCGCGCTTCAGCCTGTCCTCCGGCAGGCCGGCGCGGCGATGGCAGGGCTCGGCGCAGACCCGGTGGTGGCTGCAGCCTGGGCAGTCGAAACCGAGGCGGCCTCCGTCGGCGAGCTCTCGCGCCTCGAGCGGGTTGCAGACCACGATCCCATTGCCGAGCGCGCCCTCGCCGTGCGCGCCCGGCGCACCGGCAACCTTGCAGAAGCCGACGAGCGCTACGCCCGACTCCTCGCGCAAGGCGCGGCGGACGCGGTCGTTGAGAACAATGCCGCGAACGTGAGACTCGCTCTTGGAGACACCGCGGGTGCAATCGCGCTCTACGAGCACGCTCTGGGCCGGGAGACGTCCGCGGCGCTTCTGTTCAACTTGTCGAACGCCCAGGGTGCGGCGATTCATCCCGATCAGCAGGAATCCACGTTGATTCGCGCGCAAGCCATCGACGCAGAGATGGTGGGCGAGCTTACCGACCTTGGCGGTGCTCGCCTCGGGCTCGTGGTCGATCTCCCGATTCCAGTGGGGCTCCTCCGGCAGCGGCTCGCCGCCAGCGACGCGGGGGAAGGGGTCGCCGCCGACCTGCGGGCGGAGCTCGCCCCGGGCCGCCTCGGACATGGGCCTCTCCACCTCCCGATTGCCCTTGGCGCTGTGGCGATCTTGGCGGGGCTCCTGGCGGGCCGGGGTGAGCCCACGCATTGGTGCCCGAGCTGCGGGGTGCGGCGCTGCCCGCGCTGCGATGGCAGTGCGGGTGAGCGCTCGTTGTGCGAAGCCTGTACGCGCCTCCTCAAGCGCCCCGAAACCGCGGACCCGAGCCTGCGTGCCGAGCGCATCGCAGAGCTGCGCTCCCGTGAGAAATGGCGCGAGCGCGGAGCACGCGTCGTGGGGACCCTGGTGCCCGGCGCGGCAGGTCTGCTCGCCCGCCGACCGCTCAGCGGGCTCTTGGGTGCGATCGTGCTGTGCGCTGCGATCATCGCCGCGGGAGTGGGCCGGGATGTGGTCCCTGATCCACTTGCGGTCGGAGTGACTGGACGGCTCGCCTTCTCGATCGCGGCTGCGCTCCTCTTCCTCTCACACGTGGGCGTGTCGATGTGGGCGCTCTCGCACCGGAGGGATTGAACATGTCCGTCGCCCTCCGCGGCAATCTCCAAGACTTCGGTGTCGGCGAGGTCTTTCAGCTGATTGGCCAACAGCGTAAAACTGGTGTTCTCGAGGTGGCTGGCGAGGGCGAGCGCATCCAGCTCAGGTTCGATCACGGGTCCGTCGTATCGGCCGCGCCGGTGGGTGCGCACGACCACGCGGGGCTTGGCGAGATGCTGGTGCGCTGTGGTCTTCTCACTCCCGAGCGTCTCGAGGAACTCGAGCGCGAGCGCACGACCACACTCCTCCCCCTGCCAAGGCTTCTCGTCTCGAAGCAAATCCTTGGAATGCCGGAGATCGAGCAAATCGAAGACTTGCTGACGCAAGAGACCATCTTCGCGCTGCTCCGCCGGGAGAGCGGATCGTTCCATTTCACCGCGCAGGCGGTGACCCATGAGCGGGAATCCCAACGCCTGCTCGGCGCCGAGCAGATCCTGATGGACGGTCTGCGCATGGTAGACGAGTGGCGAAGCTTCGCCGACGCGCTGCCCTCGGAGTCCACCGTGTTTCGGCGCGTCGCGTCCTTTGAGAAATTTCGCGCAGGCGCAAAGCGCGAGTCCACGGCTCGGCTCGCCGCCGCAGAACGAGTATTTCTGCTGATTGATGGTCGCCTGTCGGTACGGCGTGTGATCGATCTCTCTCGTCTTGGGACCTTCGAGGCCAGCCGCTGGATCGCGCAATTCTCCCGCGGCGGCCTCATCGTTCCCGTCGCGCAAGAGGAGATTGAACGCGCAAGGCAGCTTCAGCGGGTAGCGCCCGAACCAACGCGCCTGCGCAGCCAGATCGCGTTCGGGCTGCCATTCGCTGCCGCGCTCACCCTGCTCGCTGTGGCGGCATGGGGTCCGCGACCCGCCACCCGCGAGCCTTTGTTGCGCGAGCCCCTTGCGGAGGCCCAAGAATCATTCGAGGTCTTGCGCGTCCGCAATGCGCTCGAGGCATATCACCGCGCTCAGGTCCTCGTGCAGGAGGCGCAGGGTGGGGCCGGAGAGGCGCGGGAGGCTTGGCCCGAGAGCCTCGATGTGCTGGTGCGGGAGGGCTTTCTCGCCCCCGATGCGTTGACGCCCATGCGGGCGCGCCCGTACTATTACGCACATCGCGCGAACGGCGCCGAGCTGCTAGGACCCGAGCACGGTTTCGCGAGCCGAGGCGAGAGCCACAGTGGCGATCGCGGCGCGCACCTCGACGAGAAGGATCGTCCCTGACCCGAGAGCAGGCCTCGACCCGGCAAACCCTCGTCTTCGACGACAACCACACCGCCGCCGAGCTGTACGGCGATGGCGACCGCACGCTGCGTATTCTCGAGCAAGAGCTTGGCGTCCATGCTCGTGCCCGGGGCAACGAGGTGCGCCTCGTGGGTGCGCCCGAAGAGGTCGCTGTCGCGCGCAAAGTGCTCGAAGAGCTTTACGGGCTGCTCCGAGCCGGCAACGCTGTCCACCCGCGTGAGGTGCGCGAGGCCGTGCGTATGGCGACACAGCAGCCGGCGACACCTCTTTCCGAGGTCTACGAAGATGTGCTCGGTGCCGCGGGGTCGCGGCGCCGAATCATGGCAAAGAATCTTTCACAGCGTCGCTACGTGGACCTGATCCGGGCCTGTGACCTCGTCTTCGCGGTAGGTCCCGCGGGCACGGGCAAGACCTACCTCGCCATGGCGATGGCCGTCGCGGCGCTAAACCGCCACGAAGTCTCACGCGTGATCCTGACCCGTCCAGCGGTCGAAGCCGGGGAGAAGTTGGGCTTCCTCCCCGGCTCCATGGCAGAGAAGGTGAACCCCTACCTGCGCCCCCTTTACGATGCGCTCCACGACATGATGGATTTCGAGAAGGCTGCGCGACTCATGGAGCGTGGCGCGATCGAGGTGGCGCCCCTCGCCTTCATGCGGGGCCGTACCCTCAACGATTCCTTCGTCATCCTGGATGAGGCCCAGAACACCACGAGCGAGCAGATGAAGATGTTCCTCACGCGCCTCGGTTTCGACTCGAAGGCCGTGGTGACAGGAGATGTGACCCAAATCGATCTTCCGAGCGACAAAAAGAGTGGATTGGTCGAAGCCACGAAGATCCTCGAGGGCGTGGAAGGCATCGCCTTTATGCATTTCACCGAAGCGGATGTCGTCCGACACCCCCTTGTGCAGTCGATCATCCGAGCGTACGACCGTGCGCTCCGCCGCGACGATACAGAGATGGCCCCGGGCGAATGATCGTGCGCCTCGCCGGGCCCCCTCGGCGCCGGGGGTTGCCCGTTGTCGACAAGCGTCTCCTGCGGCACCGCGCGCGCTGCATTCTCGGTGTGCTGGGTTGCGAGGGCGCTGAGCTGTCCGTCTCCTTGGTCGAGGATGGCGCCATGGAGTCCCTGAACGCCGCGCACCGCGGCAAGCGGCGTCCGACGGACGTACTCTCCTTCTCACTTCTCGAGGGCTCCCATGCACAGTTCCGAGGGGGGCTGCTCGGCGATGTAGTGATCGGAATCGAAACCGCTGCGCGACAGGCGCGTGACACAGGCCGGGACCTCAATGACGAGGTCGTACGGCTGCTGATTCACGGCGTCCTTCACTTGCTTGGACACGACCACGTGCGTTCCGCCGAAGCCAGGCGAATGCGTGCCGAGGAGCGCCGTGTGGCCCGAGCCCTGGCTCCATGACCCGAAGCCGGGCGGGGTGGCTCGCCGGTTACCTCGTCTCAAGCTTTCTCGCGTTTCCCCACCCGGTGGGCGACCGTGTGATCGATCTGGGATTCCTACTGGCCTGGGTCCCTCCGGCTTGCTTGGTTGCTGGTCTTCGGGGCCTCGCGCCGGCGTCCGCCGCGCGCTGGGGGTTTCTCGCCAGTCTCATCGCACACGCGGCGATTCTGCACTGGATCTACGTGGTGACGGTGGTGTATGGCGAGGCGCCCGTCCTCGTCGGCGTCTTGGCACCCATCGCCCTTGCCGCGTATATCGCTCTGTTCGGAGCAGCCTTTGGCGCTGGGATGGGCATTCTCGAGTTGCGCGGGCGCGCGGGACCCTTCGCCTTGGCGGCGTTGTGGACCGCTCTTGACTACCTGCGACACCATCTCCTGTCCGGCTTCCCATGGGCCGTGCTGGGATACGCCCAGCATCAGAACTTCGCTTTGATGGCGCTTGCGCCGATCGGTGGAGTCTATGGGCTCTCGTTCATCACGGTGCTTGGCTCCCTCGGCGTGAGCGCACTTGTCAGTGCGACGGGAGAGGGAAAGCGGCCACCGCTTCGATCGCTGGCCGCGTGCGCGGTCACGTTCACGGCGCTTGCTGCGGGCGCCTGGATCGGCGCGCAGCCCACACCCCCTTCGGGCCAGAAGATCCGGGTGGCGGTGCTCCAGGGGAACATCGATCAGGGCGTGAAATGGAGCCATGAATGGCAGGAAGTGACGCTGCGGATCTACGAGGAGCTGACCCGCAGGGCACGTGCCGAAGGCGCCGAAGTCGTCGTTTGGCCGGAGACCGCGGTGCCCGGCTCCCTCGAAACGGACCCGGACTTCCGAGAGCGCATCGAGGGCCTCGCCCGGGATCAGGCGGTCGTGCTGGTGGTGGGCGCGGTCGGGGTTGAGCCCGTCGGCCGAGCCTACCGTTACTATGACAGCGCCTACGTGTTCAATCCCGCCGGACGGCAGATCGAACGCTACGACAAGGCACACCTCGTACCGTTCGGAGAGTACGTTCCGCTGCGGCGCCTGCTGGGTCTCCTGATCGGTGCCGTTGCTCGTGGCATGGCGCCGGACAACGTGACCGCAGGCCCTGGGCCGCGCGTCGTGCGGCTCCCTCCGCCCACCCACCCCGGAGAGAGCAGCGCCCTTGAGGCTCCAGAGCCGGTGCCTGTCGGGATCCCGATTTGCTATGAGTTGCTGTTCCCGGATCTGGTGCGTGGGTTTGTGGCGAGCGGCGGATCGGTGCTTCTCGCGATCACGAACGACGCCTGGTACGGGCGAACGGGGGCGCCCTACCAGTTCCTCGCGATCACGGCGCTCAGGTCGGCTGAGACACGCGTCTGGACCGCGCGGGCCGCAAACACCGGTGTCTCAGCGTTCATCGATGATCGCGGGGGTATACGGAGCCAGACCAGGATCTTCGAGCGAGGTCTTCTCGTGGACGACATCCCCCTGCGACCCGGAGCAGCCGGAGATTCGTTTTACGTCAGACACGGTGACGTGTTTGCATGGGCGTGCTGCGGAGCAGTCGCCGCCGCGCTGATCCTCCGACGGAGAAGCGAAGGGAAAACAAAGAAGTGAGTGAGCTATCTAGCCAGCCGACGGTGTCGCTCGATCCGGGGGAGCTGAGCGACCGCCTGCACCGACTGCGGGCGCGCCTCTCCGAGCTTCGGGGGCGACTTTGACCTCGCCGCCCTAGCCGCCCGACAACAGGAACTCGAGCGCGATTCGGCTCGGCCAGACCTTTGGGAGGATCGGGCCCGTGCCGAAAAGCTGCTTCGGGAAAAGCGTAGCGTCGAGCGGGAGCTCGAATTCTTCGGCCGACAGGACCGCACCCTGGAAGACGCTGACGTACTGCTTGAGCTTGCCCGTGAAGCAGACGACGCTGCGACCCGCGCCGAGGCGGCAGGCAAGCTCGACGAGGCGGAGCGCGCGCTCGACGAGGCGGAGCTGCGAAGGCTGCTCGGCGGCGAGCACGATCCCAGCAATGCCATTGTCTCCATTAACGCGGGGGCCGGCGGCACCGACGCCTGCGACTGGGCCGAAATGTTGCTGCGGATGTACTTGCGCTGGGCCGAGAACCACGGCTTCAAGACCGAAATCCTGGATGTGCAAGCTGGCGAGGAGGCGGGGCTGCGCAGCGCGACGGTCACGGTCTCCGGCGACTACGCCTTCGGCTACCTCAAGACCGAGGAAGGGGTGCATCGGCTCGTGCGGATCTCGCCGTTCGATTCGCAGCACCGCCGCCACACCGCCTTCGCCAGCGTCTCGGTGGTCCCGGAGATCGACGATGCAGTCGAGGTTGAGATTGACGACAATGATCTGCGCGTCGACACCTATCGCGCGGGAGGTGCAGGCGGCCAGCACGTTAACAAGACCGACTCTGCGGTACGAATCACCCACCTTCCGACTGGCATCGTGGTGCAATGCCAGAACGAGCGCTCTCAGCACAAGAACCGGTCCGCTGCAATGAAGGTGCTGCGCGCCCGACTCTATGAGCGCGCACGCGAAGAGCAGGAGGCAAAGCTTGCAGCACTTCGGGGCGAGCGACGCGACGTGAACTTCGGCAATCAGATCCGATCCTACACGCTCCACCCAAGCCAGCGCGTGAAGGACCATCGTACCGGTGTCGAAGTGGGCAATGCCCAAGGTGTGCTCGAAGGTGACTTGGACGCCTTCATCCGTGCGACGTTGCTCGAGCGTGCGGAGAGTCCTCGCGGCGAGCGCCAGGAGCGGGCGTGAGCGAAGCCGAGCGGGAAAGCCGCCGCGCGCGCCTCGAGGCGCTGCGCAAGCAGGGTATTGAGCCCTATCCCGCGCGTACCGGCGCACGCCAGCCGATCGCGCAAGTGCGGCTCGAGTTCGAGACGCAAGATGCCGCCGCCCTCGATGCACAGGCACGGAGGATCGCGATCGCAGGCCGCATCACGTCGATGAGGAGCTTTGGTCGTCTGCGGTTCTTCGACCTTGTCGAAAACGGCGCGCGGATCCAGGCCAGTGCACGCCTCGGCGAGGCTCCCGACGCGGTCTTCCAGCTCCTCGATCAACTCGACGTCGGTGACTTTGTGCGCGTCGAGGGTCGTGCCTGGCGAACACGCACGGGTGAGCTCACAGTCGCCGCGGAAACGCTTCAACTTCTTGCCAAGAGCCTGCGTCCGTTGCCGGAGAAGTGGCACGGCCTCGCGGACGTCGAGGCGCGCTTTCGCCAGCGCTACCTCGATTTGCTCGTCAACGAGGAGGTGCGGCGTGTGGCCCTGGTCCGGAGCCGGACGGTATCGGCCATCCGTGCATTTCTTGACGCACGCGGTTTCCTCGAGGTCGAGACGCCTGTGCTTCAGCCGCTATATGGCGGCGCCGCAGCGCGCCCGTTCACGACCCACCACAATCTCTATGCGCAGGATCTCTATCTGCGGATCTCTGATGAGCTGTACCTAAAGCGGCTGATCATCGGCGGAATCGACCGGGTCTACGAGATCGGTCGCAACTTTCGCAACGAGGGAGTGTCGCGCAAACACAACCCTGAGTTCACCATGATGGAGTGCTATCAGGCCTTTGCCGACTACGGCCAGATGATGGAACTCGCGCAGGACATGCTGCAGGAGGTTGTCGAACGGGTGCTGGGAGGACTCTCGGTGATGTTTCAGGGCAAGGAGATCGATTTCTCGGGGAGCTGGCCGAAACGCACGATGCGCGAGGCGATCCTCGAGGCTACGAAGGTCGATATCCTCGACCCCGCTGCGTCGACGCCTGAGCGGCTGGCGGAGGCGGTCAAACGACACAAGCTCGAAATCGAGCCCCAGTCGACTTGGGGAAAGACCGTGGACGAGCTCTTCAGCAAATTCGTCGAGCCCGCACTCGTGCAACCGACCTTCATCATCGACTATCCGCTCGAGCTCTCGCCCCTCGCCAAGCGCAAGACCGACGATCCAAGACTCGTCGAACGCTTCGAGCTCTTCGTTGCGGGCATGGAGCTCGGCAACGCATTCAGCGAGCTCAACGACCCCGACGACCAGCGCGCCCGTTTCGAGCAGGCGCGGGGTGACGCCAAGGCAGGAGACGAGGAGGCCCATCCCATGGACGAGGACTACCTGCGCGCTCTCGAGCATGGGATGCCGCCGACTGGCGGCCTTGGGATTGGGGTCGATCGTGTTGCGATGGTGCTGGCCGACGCCCCCTCGCTCCGCGAGACGATCCTGTTTCCCCATCTTCGGCCCGAGCACTCCTAGTGGAGGCGTTCGCCGCCGGAGCGTGGAGCCTCGCAACCGCGGCCGGCGGTACGCTCGCCCTCGGATTCATCATCGCGATCGCTCTCGGAATCAATGCGCTCACGATCCTGTTCTTGGGCTCCGCGGTGATTGTGCTCGAACGTTTTGCGCGTGCCTCGCGGCGCTGGAGCAGCATGGCTCTGATGTGCGTGGGAGTCGCCATCCTCGCGGGTGGGCTCTTCGTGCATCTCCAAGAACCCCACGCGTCCCTCACGGATCAAGCGCGGATCCTGCTCATTGCGCTGCCGCTCGTGGCAGTGGTGGCCCTGCTCACGCGACTTGCACTGCTTCGGCTGCCCCCGGCGCGGCTCGGTCTCGCCTCGCTGATCACGCTCGGCGCCGGCTACGCGCTGCTCGTGGGCGGGACCCATCAGCTGCTGTGGGCCGCGGCGCCCCCTGCGGTTGCGCTCCTCGCGGCCCTTTTGCTGGCAGCCCACCGCCGCATCCGGGGCGCTGGAGCGCCGCTCGCGGAAGTCGAGAAGTTGTTGCGCATCCTCGCTGCGGTGCTGGCCATTGGTATCGTGGTCGCGGCGGCCCTTCCTGCGCCGCGTCCGGAGATCGCGGCCGCCGGGGCCGGTTTGCTCGTTCTCTTCGGAGGCGCCGTCGTGCTGGGCCTCTTGCCCCTCGCGGCAGCGGGTCTTTTCGATATGCGACGCAGCGCGGAGTGGTTTATCGCCGCGCGCTATCTCGTTGCAAAGCGGCGCCAGACCTTCATCTCAGTCATCACGGCGATCTGCGTGGGTGGGGTCGCGGTGGGGGTGTGGCTGATCATCACCGTGCTCTCCGTGATGAACGGATTCGAACGCACCTGGCGCGACGAGATCATTGGCAACCGAGCGCATTTTACCTTGCACAGCGGCCTTGGCGCGTTTGAGGGATACCGCGATGTGCTTGCGACGGTGCGTCAAGCTCCCGGGGTGCTTGGCGCTTCTCCCTACCTCGACGCCGAGGGCATGGTCCGGGGGGGCGGCGGCGAGATCGTCGCGGTGCGCCTGCGTGGGATCGATCCCACGCATGTGGGCGAGGTCACGGTTCTCCCTCACGATATTGTGTCGGGTCGACTCGACGATCTCGAGCCGCGAAAGCCAAATGACCCGGGCGTGGACGGTGCACCGGGCATCTTGATCGGAAGTGAGCTGTCGGCCGCGCTCGGAATCACGGTCGACGACCAGATCTTGCTGGTTTCGCCTTTCGGAGGACCGCCGACTCCACTTGGGCCTGCGCCGAGGCTAAAGCGATTCCGCGTGGCCGGCGTTTTCAAGAGCAGCTTCTTCCAGTGGGATGAAGCCTTCACCTACACGAGCCTCGCCGCAGCGCAGGACTTTCGACGCATCGGCGACGTGGTCGACGGTCTCGAGGTTCGCGTCGACGATTTCTATCGCTCCCAGCGCATCGCGCGCGTGGTACAGCAGCGGGTGGGCTTCCCCTATTACACGCGCGATTGGAAGGAATACTTCCCCAACTTCTTTCAGGCCCTCAAGACCGAGCGTGTCATGATGTTCTTCCTGCTGACCATGATCATGGTCGTGGCGGCGTTCGTCATCGTCGCGACGCTCATCATGATGATCATGGAGAAATCGAGTGACATCGCCATTTTGAAGACCATGGGCGCTGAAGATTCGAGCGTCGAGCGCATCTTCGCCATCGAAGGGACGCTGATCGGTCTTGTCGGCACCGCACTTGGCGTCGTGGCCGGTATCGTCGTCACAACCCAGCTCGACTGGATCCAAGGGCAGATCGAGGCGATTACCGGCATCGACACGCTGCCGGCTTCCGTCTACCAGCTCTCGAAGCTGCCTTGGGAGATCGACGTCACCCAGATCGCGATCGTGGCGGTCATCGCGATGGTGCTTTCACTCGGGGCGACGCTCCTCCCGTCGCGCCAGGGTGCGCGCCTCGATCCGGCCGAGGCGCTCCGTTATGAGTGATGAGCTGCTGCGGGTGGAGGGTGTGCACAAGTCGTTCGCCACCGGCGAAGGGCGCGTCGAGGTGCTGCGCGGCGTCGACTTCTCGCTCCGGGCCGGCGAGCGCCTCGCCATTGTCGGCCAGTCGGGCGTCGGCAAGTCGACGCTGCTGTATATCCTCGGCACGCTCGATCGCCCCACGGCCGGGCACGTCTACTTCCGCGGCGACGATCTGTTCGCAAAGAGCCCTCAAGGCCTTGCCCGCTTTCGTTCTGAATCCCTCGGCTTCGTCTTCCAGTTCCACCACTTGCTGCCGGAGTTCGACGCCGTCGAGAATGTGATGATGCCGGGCCTCGTGCGGGGCTTCGACTTCGGCGAGATGCGCCAGCGGGCGGTCGCGATGCTCGAAGAGGTGGACCTTGGCCATCGGCTGCACCATCGGATCGGAAAGCTTTCCGGGGGCGAGCGTCAACGGGTCGCGGTGGCACGCGCCCTCGTGATGAATCCGCCGCTTGTGCTGGCCGACGAGCCGACCGGAAACCTCGATCCGGTGACCGGGGAGCGGGTGGAGGACCTACTGCTCCACATGAATCGCACCCGCGGGACGGCCCTCGTCATCGTGACCCACAATCCGGCCCTCGCTTCCCGGCTGGGGCGCACGGTCACACTCGTCGAGGGTAAGCTCTAGAATGCTTCTAGGTCGTTAACCGCGCGCACGGCAAGCAGAAACAGGGCGCGTGGGGGTTGCCTCCCGAGAGCTCTGGCGAGTAGAATGCGCGGGCCTGATGGGGGCTCCTCAAGAAGCTCGACGGCTTGCCTCCCCGGCCTTAGGTGCCGCATTCACAACCCCCTCGGGTGGTGCTAGCGCGCGGAGGAATTGGTTGCGCTCCCACGGCCTCCCGGCGCGAGTGGTGCGCCTTGCCAGCCTCTGGTGCCTAACTCTGTTTGCCAGCACGACGACTGCCCTGGCAGCGGCGGGGTCCTCCTCCCACTCCCCCGGCCAGCCGGCTCCGCCCCGGGTGAGCGTGGCGATCCTTCCCTTGCAGGTCCATAGCGCGAAGAGCCTGGACGAGCTTCAGCGCTCCATTCCCGAGCTGCTCCAAAAGCGTCTCGTCGCCGCAGGGCGCATCGACACCGTGGACGCAGCGGTCGTGAAAGATGCAGCCGCCCGCCTGCGTCCCGAGCCCGACGATGCGGAGCTGCGGACGCTGGCCCGCGAGCTCGGCGCGGACGAGATCGTTTCCGGGAGCCTGACCGAACTGGCTGGCCACTTCAGCCTCGACGTGCGCGTGACGCCGCGCGACCCGCAGGTGGCGAGCCAGTCGATGGTTTTCACGGCCGAGAGCGAGGAGGCGCTGCAGGACCGTGTGAATGAGCTCGCGGACCGCATCATCTCGGTGGCGTCGGGGACGTCGCGCGCTCTCGTATTGGACGTCACGGTCGAGAGCCCGCTTGAGGTGGATGCGACCGTGAAGAGCAACCTCCGCACCCGTGTCGGTCAGCCCTATGATGGGGATACCGCGCGCGAGGACGTCGCCACGCTCAAGGCGCTCCCGGGGATCGCGACGGCGACCGTCCAAACGGAGTATCGATCCGGCGGCGTGGCTGTGCACTTCCGGCTGGTACCGGCCGAGCGCATCCTTGGTTCGGCCAAGCCGGCGGGCAAGACGGATCGGGTCGCCGACGTCCGGGTGCGTGGAAACCGTCGAATCGAGGCCGACGCCATCCGCGCTCGCATCTCGACAAAAGCGGGCGATCCCTACAACGCCGCCCGCATCTCGAGCGACGTGCATGCGGTCTTCGGGCTCGGTTTCTTCCGGAACGTGAAGGTCTTCTCAGAAGAGACCGCCGAAGGCCGCATCGTCACGTTCGAGGTGGAGGAGAATCCGGTCGTCCGGCAAGTGGCGATCTCTGGCAATGAGGGGGTCGACGCCGATAAGATTCGCGATGCCCTAACGCTCACCACCGGTTCGACGCTTGACTACCCGCTGCTCTACGAGAACACGGCGCGCGTGGAGGCTCTCTACCGAGCGCAGGGCTACTACCTGGCCAAGGTCCACCACACCATCCAGCCGATTTCTGCGGACGCTGTCGCGGTGACCTTCGAAGTGGACGAGGGCGAGAAACTGAAACTCGAGGAAATCCGCTTCGAGGGCAACCACGCGATCTCCACCTCGGAACTCACTTCGGGCATGCAAACCAAGCCTTGGCACTTTTGGTCTTATGTCACCACCTACCTTGACAAGTCTGGCACCTATTCCGAGCCCGTGTTTACCCAGGACTTGCGCTTGGTGGAACAGAAGTACACGGACAAAGGTTACCTCCAGGTCGAGGTGGGCGAGCCACACGTCGAGCCGGAGAAAGACGGCCTTGTCGTCACGGTCGAGATCAAGGAAGGCGATCAGTTCCGCGTCGGAAAATTGGACATCGGTGGTGACACGACGGTCGATATCGAGCAGGTCCAAAAGTCGCTAAAGCTGAAGACGGGCGACGTTTTCAACCGATCGTTTCTGACCAAAGACGTCGAAGCCCTGACCCACCAATACACCGACCGGGGATACTACTTCGCCAACGTGAACCCTGAGACCAAGCTCGATTCAGACACAAAGGTCGTGGACGTTACCTTCCAGGTGGAGCGCGGGTCCCTGTACTTCATCCGAGAGATCGAGGTCACGGGCAATACGACGACGATTGACCCGGTCCTTCGCCGCGAGATGCAGCTCGTCGAGGGTCAGCTTTGGTCCGCGCGGGCGATCGACGTCAGCAAGCAGCGTCTTCAGAATCTTGGATATTTCGAGGAAGTGAACTTCGAGCCCAAGCCCACCGACACCCAGGGCCAGCTCGACCTCGGTGTGAAGGTCGTCGAGAAGCCGACGGGCTCACTCTCCTTCGGCGCTGGCTACTCGTCGCAAGACAAGTTCATCTTCTCAGGCAGCCTCGCCCAGAGCAACCTATTCGGACGCGGCTACGGCGTCCAGGTGTCTGGGGACATTGGTGGCCTCGCGAACCGCTTCTTCCTCTCTTTCAGCGACCCCTATTTCTTCGACTCCTCCTGGAGTCTTGGCACGACGCTCTACCGAACCCAGGTGCAGTACTCGGATTTCACCGAGACACGGACCGGCTTTGACTTTACCTTTGGTCACGCGCTGAACGAGGAGAATACGGCGCGCGGCTTCGCGGGCTACAGCTTCTCCCAGCAGTCGATCACGCAGGCCTCGAGCATCCAGGCGACCGACATGGTTTTCCGCCAGAGCCTCTCGGGTCAGCAGAGCACGAGTCTTGCTACGCTCTCGTTCCGCGGCGAGCAGCTCGACAACCGGATCGCTCCCAAGGAGGGCTACCAGTACGGCGGTTCTCTCGACTTTGCGGGTCTCGGGGGCTTTACGAAGTTCCTGCGCACCGAGGGTAAGCTTGCCTACTACCTGCCGGCACCAAGCTGGATCCCGCTGCCGTCAACGTTTGCCTTCTTCGCACGCACGGGATACACGATTCCGTTTAACAACATCTCCGACTACAACCTTGGCCCGAACAACCAGGACGTCTGCGTCTTTAGCGACCAGAACTGCTTCCTCGGAGCCCTCGACCGGGATATCAAGCTGCCGCTCTCAGAGCGGTACTTCTTGGGTGGCCTCGGAACCTACCAGCTCCGGGGCTACAAGTCCCGAACCGTCGGTCCTCGGCGTTCGACGTTGTACTGCACGGGGCTGGGCTGCGCGCTCGGGGTCGCCGCGAACAAGAGCTCCCTCTTCGCGCCGCTCGGCGTCGATCCCACGACCGGGCAATGCGTCGGAAGCCTGTTCTTTCAAGGCAATGGACCTGGCACGTGCAACAACATTCGCGCGACGCAGACGAGCCAGTTCAATTACATCAAAGGGACCGATGTCATCGGCGGGAACAAATTCCTTTCGCTCTCGGTGGAGTACCGCTTCCCGATCTCCGAAGCGCTGGGTCTTATGGGAATTCTCTTCCTCGATGCCGGTAACGCCTTTGCCGAGAACGAGAACATGTTTGACGTGTCCAACTGGCGCTATGGTACGGGCGTCGGGGCGCTCTGGCTCTCGCCGTTCGGACCACTGCAAGGATTCCTCGGCTTCCCGCTCAATCCGTTGAAAGGAGTCGATTCCAGCGTGGACTTCGAGTTTTCGGTGGGCGGCGCCAACTTCTAAGGGCTCCCGATCGCGCGTTTCGAGATCGAAGGAGTGGGAGGCAAGGTATGCGCATTCACAAAGCGGTTGTACTGCTGGGACTTGTGGCGATCTTCGTCTGGGGGATTGGCGCGAGCGACGATCAGGTGAAGGTGGGAGTCGTGGATCTCGATCAAGCCCTCCTTTCGACGGACGAGGGCAAGAAGGCGAGCGACGAAATCCAGCGAAAGCAGAAGGAAGCCGAAGCCCAGGTGCAGCCTTTGGTGGAGAAATACAAGGCGCTGGAAGAAGAGATCAAGAGCAAGAAGTTCGTGCTCTCCGAAGACGCGCTCTATCAGAAGCAGCTCGATCTCGTCTCGATGCGCAATGACGTCGAATCGAAGCTGAAGCAACTGGACAACGATCTCAAGGTCGACGCCGAACGCATCCGGGGGCCCCTGGTGAAGAAGATGATCGACATTGTGAAGGAAGTTGGAAAGGATCAGGGCTACACCATGATTTTCGCTCGCGGTGCCGGCGGTATGATCTACAACCGCGAAGCGATCGACATCACCGATATCGTGGTGCAGAAGTTCAACAAGAAGAGCTGAGCGTCCGGTGATCGACGTTCATCCGTCTGCTCTTGTGGACCCGAAGGCACGCCTCGGCGCAGGCGTGAAGGTGGGCCCTTACTCCGTGATTGGCCCCGAGGTCAGTCTCGCCGAGGACGTCGAGGTCGGTGCACACGTCGTGGTGACGGGCCAGACCGCCGTCGGCCGCGGTACACGCATTTTCCCGTTCACCAGCATCGGCGATGAGCCGCAGGACAAGAGTTTCACGGGGGAGCCGACGCGCCTCGAGATTGGAGCGGCCAACGTGATCCGAGAGCATGTCACCGTCCACGTGGGCACTCCGCGGGGAGGGGGCTGCACACGCATCGGCGACGACAATCTGATCATGACCTCGACGCACGTCGGCCACGACTGCCAGATCGGCTCACACATCATCCTCGCGAGTTTCACCGGTCTTGCGGGACATGTCATCATCGAGGACTTCGCGGTGCTTGGCGCGTACACAGGGGTACACCAGTTCTGCCGCGTCGGTGAATCTGTGATGTGCGGAGCCAACGCGAAGCTCTCGCTCGACGCTCCCCCGTTCTCCTTGGTGGCCGGAGACCACGCGCGCCTCGCGGGGCTCAACACCGTGGGCCTAAAGCGTCGCGGTTTTGGCCCCGAGCAGCGCCGCGCGCTAAAGCACGCCTTCCGTCTTCTGTTCTCGTCGAAACTCCGCCTCGACGTGGCGCTGGCACGGGTGCGGGAGGAGCTCGCAGACTCCGAGGAAGTTGCCCGCCTCGTCCGGTTCGTCGAGAAGTCCGAACGGGGCGTCTGCCGCTGAGCGAATCTTTCGCCGCTGGCGAGGTGCTCGGCCTGATCGCGGGCCGCGGGCGCTTTCCCATCGATCTCGCCCGCGCGGCCCGCCGCCGCGGCGGGCGCGTGGTCGCGGTGGCTTTTCATGGCGACACCGAAGCCGCGCTCGCCGACGAGGTGGACGAGCTCCACTGGCTCCACCTGGGAGAGCTCGAGACGCTGATCGCGCGGTTCCGGGCCGCCGGCGCGCGGCAAGCCGTGATGGCCGGCAAGGTGCTGAAGACAAGTCTTTTTGGTGACCTCGCACGGCTCAAACCCGACGCGCGCGCCATTGCGCTCATCGCGGGTCTGCGCACACGCAGCGACGATTCGATTCTCGGCGCCATTGCCGACGAGCTCGCCGGAGAGGGCATCACCCTCCTCCCGCAGGCCGCCCTCGTGCCCGAGCTCCTGGCAGGGGAGGGTACGCTCGGGGCGATCGAGCCCACGTCTGCCCAGCGTGGAGATATCGCGTTCGGGTGGCCGATCGCGAAAGCCTTGGGCGCGCTCGACGTGGGACAAACTGTGGTCGTGCGCGAGCGGGCCGTTCTCGCCCTCGAAGCGATCGAAGGGACAGACGCGGCGGTTGCGCGCGGCGCGGCGCTCGGCGGCCCGGGCGCGTCCGTCATCAAGGTTGCAAAGCCCCGACAGGATCCGCGGTTCGACGTGCCCGCCGTTGGGCTGGGAACGCTCGCCGCTCTGGCCGAAGGGAAGGTGGCAGTGCTCGCCGTGGAGGCCGACCGAACGTTCCTTCTGGATCGTGCCGAGCTGCTGCGCGAAGCCGACCGCCACCGCATCGCCGTTCTGGGCATCCGCGACCACCCATTGACTCAAAGCGGAGGACGCCCGTGACGGCAAGGGCGATCCGCATCGGCGTCGTGGGCGCCGGCCATATGGGCCGCCTCCATGCCCGCAAGCTCGCAGGGCTGCGCGCCGCGGGGCTCGGCGTCGAGCTCAAAGGCATCGTGGACGTGCACCCCGACCGCGCGCAGACCCTTGCCGTGGAGACCGGCTCTCGCGCTTTTTCCGGACATCGGGAGCTCTACCAAGAAGTCGACGCCGTCATCGTCGCGGCACCCACGATTCATCACTTCGAGCTCGCGCGCGCCGCGTTCGAGGCGGGACTTGACGTGTTGGTAGAGAAGCCGATCGTCGCAACGCTTGCCGATGCGCAGACGCTTCTCGACATGGCGAAAAGCGGCGGGCGCATCCTCCAGGTGGGCCACGTCGAGCGATACAACTCAGCGCTAAGGCGCGTCGAGAGCCTGATCAAGAAGCCCCGATTCATCGAAGCACACCGCATCGGGCCGTTTCCGGCGCGCGCCACCGACGTCGATGTGGTTCGTGACCTGATGATCCACGACCTCGGCATCATCCAAGACCTTCTGGGTGAGGAGCCCGTGCGGCTCGAGGCGATTGGGATCCCCGTGATCTCGCGCGAGGTGGATATTGCGAACGCTCGGCTGCACTTTCCCAGCGGCTGCGTGGCGAATCTGACGGCCAGCCGGGTCTCGCTGACGGCCATGCGCAGACTCCGATTTTTCCAGCGCGACGCCTACTTCTCAATCGATTTCCTGGCGCAATCCGTCGCAGTTTTCCGGCGCTTTGACGACCCCGGGGCATCGGCGCCGCGAATCGAGATGGAGCAGCTGGAGATCGACCGCGAGGACGCGCTCGCGAGCGAGCAGAGAGCCTTTGTCGATAGTGTGCGCACCCGACGTCCGCCGCTTGTGTCGGGTGAGGATGCGGTTCGTGCGTTGCGTACCGCCGTGCGCATCGTCGAGGCGATGCCTCCCCTCGATGATCTCTCATGAGCTGGGTGCTCGTCTCCGCGGGGGACGCCTCGGGGGACCTCCACGCAGCTGCGCTTGTCAGCGAGCTGCGCGCGCGGCGGCCGGATCTGCGCTTCGCGGGCGTCGGCGGAGACGCGCTCGAAAAGGCGGGGATGGATCTGCTGGTCCACCAACGGGAGCTCGCCATCGGCGGGTTCCTCGAAGTGCTGTCGAGTTTGCGACGGGTATTTCGGGCGTGGCAGAGGATGGGCCGCGCTTTGCGGGAGCTCCGCCCCTCGCTCCTTATTCTCGTCGACTCGCCGGATTTCAACATTCCGCTGGCACGGCGAGCACGGCGGGCCGGCATCCCGACTCTCTACTATGTCAGCCCGCAGGTATGGGCTTGGCGGCGTGGTCGCATCCACAAGATCGCTCGCCGGGTCGATCGCATGGCAGCGATCTTTCCGTTCGAACCCGGCGTCTATGCGGGGACCGGCTTGCGAGTTGACTTCGTAGGACACCCCCTCGTGGAACCGCTCGCACGTCTTGCGGCAGGTGAGAGTCCGCAGCGGCTGCGCGCGCAGCTTGGTCTCGACCCAAACGCCACGCTTGTCCTTCTCCTTCCCGGCAGCCGGCGCAACGAGATCCGGCACCACCTGCGGCGCATGCTCGCGGTGGCCGCGCTGCTGAGCGCTCGCCGCCCGGACGTGCGCTTTGTGCTGGCCGTTGCGCCGTCGCTCTCGAAGGACTGGGTTGCCGAGCAGGTCCGCGCCTGCGGCCTCCCGAGCGGGGTTCGGCTCGACCTGGTGGCCGGCCGGGCGCACGAAGCCATCCTCGCCTGCGATGCGGTCCTCGCCAAGCCCGGGACGGTGACGGTAGAAGTGACTCTCCTGGGCCGACCGCTGGTCGTGCTCGGCCGCGGAAATCCCCTGTCTGCAGCCGTCGCGCGACGGATTGTGGCGGTACCCTCGTGGACGATGCCGAACCTCGTGGCGGGGAGTCCGATCGTGCCCGAGTTCCTGCAGGAGAACGCCCGACCTGAGCGTGTGGCGGCCGCCCTCGAAGCTGTGCTGGAAGGGCCCGGGCGCGAGCTGCTGCTGGCCCGGATGGCGGCGGTCCGCGAGCGCTTCGGCAAAGGGGGAGCTGCCGCGCGTACGGCGGCAATCGCCGAGGAGATGCTTGCTGGGCCCGCTCGGGCATAGCGTGGCCGCCCTGGCGGCGCTCGCGGGGCTGCCCGCAGCGCTCGGTGCGTTTGCCCTTAACCCGCGGGCGCGAAGGGGCTGGCGTGAGCGCCTGGGTGCGGCGCCCGATCGCGGTCCACTGCCTATCTGTGATTCCGTGTGGATCCACGGAGCGAGCGTCGGCGAAATCCTCGCTGGAGCGAAACTCTCGGACCGGCTACGGGCGGCAGGCCATGTCACATGCGCATCGACGATGACGCTTACGGGCCGGGAGGTCATGCGGCAGGCTCGCCCTGAGGTGCCATGCAGTTTGGCCCCGCTCGACCACCCGTGGCTCGTGGAGGCCGCTCTTTCTCGAGTTCGCCCGAGCGCGCTGGTGCTGATCGAGACCGAGCTTTGGCCGAGCTGGATCGCCGCGGCGGCGCGGCGGGGCGTCCCCGTGATCGTCGCTTCCGGCCGCATCTCGAATCGCTCATTCCCTCGCTACCGCCGCTTCGCACCGCTGCTCCGCGGGACCTTCGCACGGCTCTCGGCGGTAGGGGCGCGGACCGAGGAGGATGCTCGGCGCTTTGTGGCACTTGGCGTGCCGCAGGATCGCGTCCGCGTCTGCGGCGATCTCAAACTCAGCCCACCGGAGGTGCCTGCCCGCCTCGCGCCCGAGCTCGAATGCAGGCTCCCAAACTGCGCGCTTCTCGTCGCCGGCAGCACCCATGCAGGCGAGGAGGAAGCCGCGCTCGGAGCTCTTCACGCCGCGGAGCGCGCTGGGGTTTCGGTCGCGCTCGTGCTCGCGCCGCGCTATCCCGAGCGCGCCGACGAGGTCGAACACGTCGTACGCAGTGCGGGTCGGCGTCTCGTGCGCAGCTCAGAGAGGGATGGTAGGAACCTCACTCCCGGGGGCGTGCTGCTGCTCGACAGTCTCGGCGACCTGGCAGGAATGTATACACGGGCGACAGTCGCCTTCGTGGGCGGATCTCTCGTGCCGCGCGGCGGTCACAACTTGCTCGAGCCCGCAGCGGCGGGGCGGCTCGTGCTCTTTGGGCCGCACACCGAGAACGCGAAGAACGCAGCCGATCTCCTGTTGGCTTGCGGAGCCGGCGAGCGGGTAGAGGACGCGCAGGCCTTCGCCGCAGCTGCGGCGCGCTGGATGGCCGATCCAAATGCGGCCGCGCAGCGGGGTGCGCGTGGGCGCCAAGCCCTCGAGGGCCATCGCGGGAGTGTCGAGTGCAATGCCGCGTTGGTGGAAGCGGTCCTCGGCGCGCGATCGGCGCGCACGAAGGGGCAGGGCTAACGATGCATCTCCCCTGGCTCGAGTCGCGCGAGGAATCGAAGGTGGCGCGGGTGGCCCTCCTTCCGCTGGACGTTGCGGCGCTGGCGTACCGGGCAGGCGCCTTACTCCACCGATCGGCATACGACCACGGCTGGCTCGAGCGGCGCCGTCTCTCGTGCCGAGTTGTCAGCGTCGGGAATCTCACAGTGGGAGGATCAGGCAAGACGCCGACCACGGCATGGCTTGCGGTCGGTCTGCGTCGCAGAGGCCACAAGGTAGCGATCGCAAGCCGCGGCTACGGTCGTCGCTCGCACGAGCCTGTCGTCGTGGTCTCTGACGGCGTCCAGGTCCGCGCAAGTGTGAGTGTGGCGGGAGACGAACCGCTTGTCCTTGCCGCCCATGCGCCTGGTGTCCCTGTGCTCGTTGGCCCGGACCGCTCCGTCGTGGGCCTGCGTGCGGTGTCCGCGTTCGGCGCCGACGTCCTCGTGCTCGACGACGGCTTCCACCACCACCGGCTCGCGCGCAACGTCGAACTCCTCACCATCGACGGCCACTTCGGTTTTGGAAATGGACGGGTGCTGCCGCGTGGACCGCTGCGCGAGCCGCTTACGGCGCTGAAACGAGCGGACGCCATCGGGATCATCGACGGACCCCTCGCACTCGCCGACGCGCGCTCGGTCGAGACCTTCGCCCCACGCGCTTTCCAGTTCTCCGCGCGCCGTCGTCCGCGCGGACTGCGGCCCCTTGCCGGCGGCTCCGAGGCGTCGCCCGAGTCCCTGGCGGGCCTCGATGTCGGGCTGGTGGCGGGAATCGCGCGACCCGAGGCGCTGCGACAGACCGTCGAAGCGCTCGGCGCGCGCGTCGTCGCGTGCCGAAGCTTCCCGGATCACCACCCTTTCCGCGCCCGAGATGTGAGCGACCTGTCTCGATTCGCAAAGATTTGGGTCACGACGGAAAAGGACGCGGTGAAAATTCTCCCCTCCTGGGTCGGCCGCGCGGACGTTCGCGTGCTCGCCATCGATCTCGAGGTCACGGACCCCGACCGGATCCTCGATTTTGTCGAGGCGCGGATGCGATGAGCCCCAGCGCGCGGCTGCGGCGCGCTCGTCGGCGCGCGGTAACGGCGCTCACCGCGACTGGTGCGGCTGCGCTCACCGCCCTGCCGGAGCGACTGGCGCTGCCCCTCGGAGCGGCCCTCGGAACTGCCGCCGCGCGTTGCCTGGGTCGGCGCACCCACGAGGCGCTCGCAAACCTCCGACTCGTCTTTCCCGAACGGTCGGAGGCAGAGTGCACGGCGATCTGGCGTTCGAGCTGCGCGGAACTTGGCCGCTGTTCTGTCGAATGGGCGCGCCTTCCGAGTTTGTCGACCGAGGTCCTCCTTGAGCGTGTCGAGGTGGTGGGCCTAGAACGCCTTGTGAAGGCCGCGGAGCTCGGGCGAGGCGTCTTCGCCATCACCGCACACTACGGAAACTTCGAATACATCCCCGCCGTGGTGCGCGCTCGCATTCCGGGCGCCAGCATTTCGGTCGTGGGACGGACCATGCCGACTCCCGGGTTGCAGGCCATGATCGAAAGGCGGCGCGTCCGGGGTGGCGGAGAAGTGATTCCCCAGGATGCCCGGGCGATTCTGCGCGCGCTCCGGGAAGGAACCATCATCGGAATTCTCATCGACCACTACACACGCGAGCGGCGCGGAGGTGTCCTCGTACCCTTTCTTGGAGCACGGGCCTGGACGACCGCTGGCCCAGCCCTGCTCGCACTGCGCACGGGGGCACCGGTGGTTCCGATCCGCATCCGCCGCGTGCACAACGAGCAACACCGAATCGACGTGGAGCCGTCACTCGAGCTGCCGCGAAGCGGTGATCGTGAGCGTGATGTCGTGACGGCCACCGCGCTGATGAACGAGGTGGTGGGTCGCTGGATCCGTGAAGATCCGGTTCCCTGGACCTGGTCGCACCGCCGGTTTCGGCACAGTCCGGATGCGGAGGTTCGCGAGTCACGGAGTTAGCGCGGCGCGCTTGCTTTCCAAGTAAGGGCGTGGAGCCGCAGGCGGGTGCGCTCGAGTGGAAGGCGTGCCAGGAGTGCGCGCCGCAGGCCGCGGTCTCCTGCCGTGTAGCCCCGGAGGAACGACGCAAAGCCACGCGTTCCCACGCGCGCTGCGAGACCGCGCTTTACGAGCGACCGCACGAGACGCATGAGCTCAGCCATCCGCTCCGCCGGTTCAGGGGGCGCAGCCACCCGTGCACGGTCGAGGTCGATCACGATGATCTCAGGGAACGTGCTGCCCGCGCGGACGAGGAGGTTCTTCACGTGCAGGTCCGGGTGATGACCGCCGGCATCGTGGAAGCGGCGCACCGCGGCACCCGCTGCTTCGCACGCACGGAGTACCTGCTCGCGGCTGGGCGAAGCGGAGAGAAACGCGACCGCATCCTGTGCAGCCTCCTCGAACACCGTCGCCAGCGCGGCGCGCCAGAGCGGGCCACCGATTCGGCTCGCCACGGCGAGGACAGGCCGAGGCACCGGTGCGCCGCGTGCGCGGAGTTCGGCCGTCACCTCGAGTTCGCGGCGAGCGCGGCCTGCCCCGAGGAATGCGCTCCCCAGCAAGGACCCGAACAGGCCTCCGTGCCGCAGACGGCGAAGAGCGAGTCGCTCACCCCGGCCGGGAAGCGGAAGCACCGTGATCGGCGATCGTCCCATGGCGCCGGCCGCATCCGCGAACAGGGCCGCTACGCGGCCTTGCTCCAGCAGCCCGAGGGCGCGCACGGTGCTCTCGAATTCGGGCTGCACCACGAGGACAGTGCCTGCGCTCGCAAGCTCGCGCAGGCGCGCGCTCTCGTTCACGCTAGATCTCGCCGCGACTCGCGCGGCGGAGCAGGGGGACCGCGCTCGCTGCAAAGACGACGTTCGGAAGCCAGAGCGCGAGGGCCGCAGGCACGTGCAGGCTCTCCACCATGAACTGCGCGAGCGAAAGCAGGGCGTAATAGACGAATACGATGGCGACGCAAACCAGCGCTCCCCAGGAGCGAGCGCCGCGTGAACGGCGCAGACCCAACGGGACTCCGACCAATGCGAAAAGAATGGGCGCGAGCGGCAGGGCGAGCCGACGCTGGATCTGCAGCTCGTACTCTACGGGATTGTCCTCATGCAGACCTTTCAGAGAGATCCCGGCGGCCGCGCGGCGCAGAATGCGGCGAAGCTGCCGCATGGTCATCTCCGCGGGTCTTGTCTGGCCGCCGTCCGGGTCAAACAGGCTCTTCGCATCGAAGCTGTAGTCCAGATGCTCGAAAGCAATCCTGCGATGATGCGGATCGGCGGCGTCGTTCTCGCCGAGGTGCATGTCGCCGTGTTCAAGCTCCATTCGCACCATGGAGTGTTCGTCGTCGAAAACGAATCGACCGGTTTCCGCAAACACTACGAACGGACGATCAGGGTCGCTTCGGTCGGAGATCATGACTCCTTGCAGATTGTTGTCGCGGTCACGGGACTGAACGAACACCACACGATTGCCAAGCGTCTGGAACTTTCCTGACTGAAGAATTGCCCCGCGTGCGGCCACATTGCGGAACAGGTTCCTGAGCGAGAGCCGAGCGGCGGGCTCGCTGCGGATCATCAGCGTGGCGGTGAGCGCCGACACGGCGATGCCGAGGATCAGCACTGGGGCCACGAGATGACGCATGCCAAGGCCACACGCCCGCATCGCAGTGATTTCGGAATCGGCCGAGAGGCGGCCGATCGCAAGGAGAATGCCGAACAGGAAGGCGACGGGAACGGCATAGGCCGTCAGCATGGCCATGAGGAAGCCAAGCACGGCAAGGAGGTCCTCGGATCGGAACCCTACGGCGACGAGGTCGTCGAGGCGGCGCAGGAGGTTCTGCGTGACGAGGATCGTCGAGAAGGCGAGGAAGCCGAGGCCCGTGTACTCGAGCACCTCGCGCGCGAGGTACCAGGAAAGGGTGCGGGGCAGGCGCATGACGGGCTAGACTAGCTTCCCCTGCGCGAGGCGTACCATCGTCACCTGTATCCGTCCGCTCGCGGCCGCGCCGGGAGCCGATCGAATCCTCGTGATCCGCCTAGGGGCGGTGGGCGATGTGGTGCGCACGCTGCCTGCGGCTTCGGCGATTCGCGCGGCCTATCCCGGCGCACACATGACGTGGCTTGTGGAGAGCGCCTCCGCGGGAGTTCTCGAAACGCAACATTGGATCGATGAAGTGATTGTTTTCCCCCGGGAGGCGCTTCGCGCGAGTTTGCGCGGGCTACGCGTTCTGCCATTCACCCACGAACTCTTCGGCTTCCTGCGCAAGCTGAGGAGCCGCCGCTTCGATCTCGTGGTGGACTTCCACTCCATCCTGAAGAGCGGAGCGCTCGCTTGGGCCAGCGGTGCGCCCCTGCGTGCGGGATACGCGCCCCCGTTCGGCCGGGAGCTCTCCTGGCTTTTCCATAATTTGCGGGCGCGTCTAACACCTCGCCATGTCAGTCGATTTGAGCGCAACGAGGGCCTCGTGCGGTTCCTCGGCACGCCCGTTCGGCCGCGACCGGGATCACTGCGGATCGACCTCCACCTCGCGCGCGAAATGCAGGCGGCACTCGGTGGCGGTCCAGCGCCGGTCGTGATCCACCCGGGCACGAGTGATGCTACGCCCTACAAGCGGTGGACGCTCGAAGGGTACAGCCAGCTGGCACGGGAGCTTCTCGCCCGCGACCAAGTGCCGTCGATCGTGACCGTAGGCCCTGCGCGCGACGACCGCCCCTTCGCTGAGGCCCTGGTCGCGGCCTCTTGTGGGGCGGCTCGGCTGGCGCCTCCTACCCCTTCGCTCGCGCATTTGGCGGCGCTCTTCGCATGCGCCCGTCTCTACGTGGGCTCCGACACGGGACCCATGCACGTGGCATCTCTCGTCGGCACGCCCGTGGTCCAGATTCTCGGCCCGACAGACCCCGTCGAGAATGCGCCGTTTGCCGGCACGCCTTCCCGCAGCATACGCGTTCCGGTTTCGTGCAGTCCATGCCGTCGCGGCTGCGCCGCGGCGACGTGTATGCGTGTCGTTCCGGCAGAACCGGTGCTTGCAGCGGCGCGAGAGCTTCTGCCGGAGACTTGCCCGCCCCAAGCACTCGCCGCGGCTGGAGTTCGGCTTGGCGTTTCTGGAGTGGCGGATCCGGTCTTCCCCCTCGCGCCGCGCGCGGAGGGAGCGACCTCCTGAGCGCCGCGCCCGCTGCGTTCCGCAACATCGTGGTGCGGGCACCGAACTGGACGGGTGACGTCGTGATGGCGACGCCCGGTTTCCGGGCCCTTCGGGCAGCGTTTCCGGCCGCGCGCATCACTCTCCTCATGCGACCGGCGATCGCGCCGCTGCTCGCGGGGAACCCCTGGTTCGATGAAATTCTACCCGTTCACTCGAGCGGACGGAGCCCGCTCACCCTCCTGCGCGAAGGCCTTGCCCTGCGAAGGCGCCGATTCGACCTTGGCCTGTGTCTGCCCGACTCTTTCTCGGCCGCGCTTCACCTGCGCATGGCCGGCGTCGCGTGCGTTGTGGGCTATGCGGGGACTGGGCGAGGACCCCTTTTGCATCAAAGCGTCGACCCGCCGTGGGGCTCGAATTCGAGGGCTCTCGTGGCCCGTGAGCGCCACGTGCTGGGCCTGGTCGAGGCCGTGGGCGCTCCGGCGCTCGGCACGCAGCTCGAGCTTTTCGTGACCCCGGAGGAGGAGCGGCTGGCACAGAGCGTCCTCGCGGAGCACTCGCCAGGAGCCGCGGCGCCGCTCGCGGCGATTGCGCCCGGAGCTTCCTACGGGCCTTCGAAGCTGTGGCCTGCACAGTCCTTCGCGCGGGTCGGGGACGCTCTGGCCGACGCCGGAGCGCGGGTCGTGCTTCTCGGTGCGCCGTCAGAGGCAGCCCTCGTGGCACGGGTTCGGGCCGCGATGCGCAGCCCGGCCATCGAGCTTACGGCGCCTGGCAGCCTCGGCGTTCTCAAAGCCGTCCTTCGGCGCTCGAGAGTCCTCGTGTGCAACGATGCCGGTGCGCGGCACGTGGCCGTGGCCTTCGGAGTGCCTTGCGTCGTGATTTTTGGCCCCACGAGCCTCGAGAAGACGAATCTCAACCTGAGCCGGGTGCAAGCGCTCTTCGCGGACGTGCATTGCCGGCCCTGCTATCAGCGCACCTGCCCGATTGACCACCGCTGTATGACTCGGATCGAACCCGAGCGCGTGATCGCCGCAGCGCTCGCCTCCGTCGCGGCAGGCAGTTGAGACGAGCGGCCAGGTGGATCTTTCCATCATCGTCCTCTCCTGGAACACCCGCGAGCTCACCGTTGCGTGCCTCGAGGCGATCGCTCGCGCGACACAGGTGCGCAGCGGACCAGAGACGCCCTCCGCTCTCTCCGTCGAGACCATCCTTGTCGACAATGGTTCGTCGGACGGGACGGCCGATCTCGTGCGTACGCGATTTCCAGAGATCGAAGTGATCGCATTGCCCGGGAACCTAGGGTTTGCCGCCGGGAACAACGTCGGGCTCCGCAGGGCGCGCGGTCGTTTCGCACTGCTTCTCAATAGCGACACCCAAATAGATCGACATGTAATTGAGTATAGTGTATCCTTCCTTCAGGAAAATCGGGATGTTGGCGTCGCCGGTGTACAGCTTGTGCACCCGGATGGTCGGCTCCAGAACTCGATTCACAACTTCCCGAGCCTTGTGACGGAGCTCGTCCCGAAGTGGCTGCTGGAGCTCGCCCTTCCCCAGCGCTTCCCCTCGAAGCGCTTCCGCCACGCGGGTCCTGTGGACGTGGAGGCCGTGCTCGGAGCGTGCTTGTTCGTCCGGCGCGAGGCATGGCAGCAGGTCGGGCTCCTGCCCGAAGACTATTTCCTCTTCCTCGAAGAGACGGACTGGTGCTGGGCCATGCGGGAGGCGGGCTTCCGCGTCGTGCACCTGCCCGAGGCCCAACTCGTCCACCACTCGGGTGCGAGCAGCAAGAAGAAGGTCCCCGCAGCCACGCGCATCGAGTACCATCGCGCTCTGTACCGCTTCCTGCGGAAGCGGAGGGGGGCTTTGCAGGCGCGGCTGGTGGTGGCGCTGCGGGCGCTGAAGGCGCTTTTCGCGGTGCTCGTGCGAATTCCCGCGGCGCTCGTGTCGCCGCGCGGCCGCGAGGGCGTTCGCGAGCGCTGGCAGGTACTGGCCTGGCATCTGCGGGGCCGTCCCGAGACGGAAGGACTCGTGACCCGCGCTTATCTCGATCATATCGCCGCACAGGCGTCGCTCCGGGGGACGCAGTGAGGATTCTTGTCACGGGAGGCGCGGGGTTCGTGGGCTCACACCTTGTGGATGCCCTGATTGCGCAGCGTCACGAAGTCCGGGTGCTTGATAGCCTTGAGCCGCAGGTGCACGGACGCGAGCGACGGCCCCCCGACTACCTCAACCGCAACGCCGAGCTCCAGGTCGGCGATGTGCGGGACCACAGCGCAGTGGCGCGTGCTCTCGATGGCATCGAGGTCGTCTTTCACCTTGCCGCTGCCGTAGGGGTCGGTCAGTCGATGTACGAGATGGAGCGTTATGTCTCGGTCAACAGCGTAGGTGCGGCCGTCTTGCTTGAAGGTGTGGCCCAGCGTCGCGAGCGGATCCGCAAGCTCATCGTGGCGTCTTCCATGTCGGCCTACGGCGAGGGCAGCTACCGCAACGAGGCTGGCGAGCTTGTGTATCCTGCGCTCCGTCCCGAAGAGCAGCTACGCCGCAGGCTGTGGGAGCTTCGCGATGAGGAGCAAGAACTCCTGCGGCCAGTCCCGACGTCGGAGACCAAACCCTTGGCACCGACCTCGATCTACGCGATCACCAAGCGCGACCAAGAGGAGATGTGCCTGTCCATCGGGGCGGCCTACAGAGTGCCGACCGTGGCCCTTCGCTATTTCAATATCTACGGTACGCGCCAGTCTCTTTCAAATCCCTACACCGGTGTGATGGCAATTTTCTGCTCGCGGCTTCTCAGCGGGAAGCGGCCTCTCATCTTCGAAGACGGGCTTCAGACCCGCGATTTTGTGCACGTGTCGGATATCGTGCAAGCAAACCTGCTGGCCCTCGAGAAGGACCAGGCCGCGGGCTGCGTCTACAACGTCGGTACCGGGGAGCCAACCAGCGTGCGCCGTGTCGCCGAGCTGCTCGCCGACGAGTTCGGGGTCCGCGAGCCCCCGGAGGTCCCCGAGCATTTCCGTGCCGGCGACATCCGACATTGCTTCGCCGATATCACCAAGATTCGCACGGCGCTGGGCTACCAGCCTCGCGTCTCGCTTGGCGAGGGTCTGCGCCAGCTCCTGGCGTGGCTCCGCACCCAGAAGGCCGAGGATCGCGTGGAGGAGGCGCACCGGGAGCTCGAGCGGCGGGGGCTCAGCCAATGACTCCGAGGGTCGACAGGCGGCGGCTCGAAGCCCTCCTCACCAGCTTTTCGCGGGTGCGCTTGCTGGTGGTGGGAGACGTTGTCTTGGACGAATACCTCTGGGGCGACGTGGATCGGGTGAGCCCGGAAGCACCTGTCCCGGTGGTGTACGTGTCGCGGGAGTCGACTGTTCTCGGCGGCGCAGGAAACGTTGCGCGCAACGTCATCGCACTCGGTGGCCAGTGCATCTTCTGCGCCGCGGTCGGCGACGACAGGGCGGGGGAGCACGTCATTGAACTGCTGAAGGAGCTCGGGGTGGATCCGAGTGGGGTGGTCGTGGTTCCCGGACGTCCAACGACCCGCAAAACCCGGGTCGTGGCACGCTCTCAGCAAATCGTGCGCTTCGACCGGGAGACACACGAGCCGCTGGCGAGGCCTGCGGTGCGGGAACTGCTTCAGGTCGTCGAAGCAGCGCTACCGATCGCGGACGGCGCGGTGCTCGAGGACTACGGCAAAGGCGTCCTTGCGCCAAACTTTGCCCGCTCGCTCATGCGACGGCTGCGCAAGGCCGGGCTGTTTGTGGCCGCCGACCCGAAGAGGGAACTCGGTCCCTACCGCGGGGTCTCGCTGCTCAAGCCCAACCTGCGCGAAGCGGCCGAGCTTACCGGCATGCGCCTGAGCGGCGAAGCCGACGTCGCGCGCGCTGCCGCCCGCCTGCGCCGGGCGATCGGTGGGGGCGACATCGTCGTCACGCGCGGCGCCGAAGGGATGACTCTTTTCTCCGGGGACGGCCCCGGCGTTGACGTGCCGACGCTCGGGACTGAGGTATTCGACGTGCAGGGGGCGGGCGACACCACGATTGCAGCCCTGGTTCTCGCCCTCCGCGCGGGAGCGACGCTGCTTGAGGCCGCCGTCCTCGCCAATGCCGCGGCCGGCGTGGTGATTCGCAAGATCGGTACGGCAACCGCGACCCCGGACGAAGTGCGCGAGGTCTTGCCCGAGGCGATTGAGGCGGCAAATCCAGGTCGCGAAAGAGAAAGAGAAAGAGAGGGGGGTGGACCCCGTACGGGGAGGAGGGCGTGATCCGGAGTATGACCGGATTTGGCCGCGCGAGCTTCGAGCTCGAGGGGGCGCACTTCGACGTGGAGGTGCGCACGCTGAACCACCGCTACCTGGACGTCGGCGTTCGTCTGCCGCGCTTCCTCGCTTCGCACGAGGCGGAGCTGCGGACCCTGGCGCAAGAGCACTTCGCCCGGGGCAAGACGGAGGTCTCGGTGTCGGTCGGGGGCGGGAGCGCGCCCCCGCCGCATCTTGAAGTCGACCTCGGTGCCGCGGCACAGTACGTCGCGGCTGCGGAGCGGCTTCGCGGGCTCTACGGCCTGCCGGGTGCACTCGATGTCGCGAGTGTGCTGGCGCTGCCCGGCGTGGCGCGCACCGTGGAACCCAGGCTGAGCGATGAACCGCTGCGAATCGCACTGCGCAAGGCAGTCGACACAGCCTTGCGTGCAGCGGACGCGATGCGCGCCGCCGAGGGAGAAACGCTCGAGCGCGAACTGCGCGCGCGCCTTGCCCATATTGTCGAGCTCGCCGCGGCGCTGAGCGAGCGAGCCGGCCTTGTCCAAGCCGCGGTGCGTGAGCGGCTCCGCAAGCGAGCCGAACAGCTGCGCCAGGAAACGGGCCTCCAGGACGAGGCGCGGCTGGCGCAGGAGGTGGTGATCGCCGCCGACCGGCTGGATGTCACCGAGGAACTGGTGCGGCTGCGCAGCCACGTGGAGCAGTTCGAACGGATCCTCGCCGAGAGCGGCGTCGGCAAGCCGGCGGGAAGGCGCCTCGACTTCCTGCTCCAGGAGCTCGGGCGGGAGGCGAACACCATCGGCTCGAAAGGGAGCGACGCACCAGTGGCCCATCTCGTGGTTGAGCTCAAAACCGAGCTTGAGCGAGTGCGCGAACAGGTGCAGAACATTGAGTGAAAGGCCCCGAGCATGGCGGGATCGATTGAAATCGTAGGAGCCAAAGGGGTGGGGCGCGGCCCCGGGCAGCGGCGCAAGCCCGAACTGCCCGAAGCCAAGCTCGCGCGTGGCCTTGCCGAACAGGAGCAAACTCCCCATCCGGCGCTCCGCATGCTGAACGTCGGCTACGGGAATCTCGTGGTGATCTCGCGCGTCATCGCCGTCGTAGCACCCCATTCCTTACCGATGCGCAGACTGCGAGAGGAGGCTTCGAATCGAGGCAAGCTCGTGGATGCAACCCAGGGCCGGCGCACGCGCTCGATCCTCGTGACCGACAGCGATCACGTGATCCTATCTGCCCTCAACCCCGAGACGATCGCCGGGCGTCTTTCGCCGGAGGGCAGCGAAGGGAGCGGGGCTCCGGAGTGACGCCGCAGGCGAGCGCCGCGGGTCGCGAGCACACAGGCCGCGCGGCGGACTCCGGAGCGCAGACGCGCCGTATCTCTCGCCAGGGGATTCCGTTCGTGGTTTCGGCGCCGTCGGGCACCGGGAAGACGACCGTTTGCCGCGCCGTCGTGGCCCGCGATCCGGAGATCGTGCTCTCGATTTCCCACACGACCCGGGCGCCGCGCCCTCGGGAGCGAGACGGCATCGACTATTTCTTCGTTTCACGCGAGGCATTCGAGCAGCGGGTGGCACAGGGGGCCTTCCTCGAGCACGCCGAATACCGCGGCAATCTGTATGGGACGAGCTGGGCTGCGATCGAGAATCCGCTGGCTCATGGCCGCGACCTCCTGCTCGAGATCGATACCGCGGGCGCGAGGCAGGTGCGCGCTCGACTCCTGGCGGCACGCCTCATCTTCCTCTTGCCGCCCTCGCCTGCCGTTCTTGAGCGAAGGCTGCGGGACCGTCAGACCGATAGCGAGGAGGTCATCCGGCAGCGTCTCGCGATCGCGAAGGATGAGATCGCGGAGGCGCCGTGGTACGACTACGCAGTCGTCAACGATGACCTCGAGCGCACGATCTCGAGTGTGCTTGAAATCGTGCGCGCTGAGCGAAGCGGCGAAACGGCTGCGCTGCGGGCTCGGTTTGAGCCGCGCGCAAGCCTCCGCTAGGCTCGCAACAGGTCGATCCGAAAGGGGAATCCCCCCGGATGCTGCGGTTCAACGACGTCGCTGACAAGGTGCTCGAGTTCAATCCGAGTAGCGATCTGTCGCTGCTCAAGCGCGCATACGTCTATTCCGCGAAGGTCCACGAAGGGCAAGAGCGCCTGTCCGGTGAGCCGTACCTCGTCCATCCCGTCGATGTGGCCGGCATCCTCGCCGACATGCGTCTCGACGAGGTCACGGTCGCGACGGGTCTCTTGCACGACACGCTGGAAGATACGCTCACAACCTCCGACGAACTGCGCCGACTGTTTGGTGACGAGGTGGCCTTCCTGGTCGAGGGGTTGACCAAGATCGCCAAAATTGAGTTCACCTCCGCGCGCGAAAGGCAGGCCGAGAACTTCCGAAAGATGCTGCTCGCGATGTCCAAGGACATTCGGATCCTGCTCATCAAGCTCGCCGACCGCCTCCACAACATGCGCACGTTGCGCTTCATGAAAGAGGAATCGCGTGCCCGCGTCGCGCAGGAAACGCTCGACATCTACGCACCGCTTGCGCACCGGCTCGGCATCCACTGGATGAAGCAAGAGCTCGAAGACCTCGCCTTCCGCGCGCTCAACCCGGCGGCGGCCGAAGAGCTCGAACGACAACTCGCGAGCAGTCGGAAGGCTCGCGAGCGTTATGTCGAGGAGGTGATCGGCATCCTCTCGGCAAAGCTCGGGCAGGTAGGTCTTCGCTCCGAGGTCACAGGCCGCCTCAAAGAATTGGCGTCGATCCACGCCAAGATGCAGAGCCACGGAGTCTCCCTGGACCAGATCTATGACGTGATCGCCTTCCGGGTGATCATCGATGGACCGAAGGAGTCCGTCTACAGTGCTCTCGGCGTGGTGCATGGGACCTGGACGCCAGTGCCAGGACGCTTCAAGGACTATGTGGCGCTGCCAAAGCCCAACGGCTACCAGTCGCTTCATACAACGGTGATCGGCCCCTACGGCGAGCGCATGGAAGTGCAGATCCGTACAGCGGACATGCACCGGAATGCGGAGTTTGGCATCGCTGCACACTGGAAGTACAAAGAGGGACAGCTCGACGGCGACGACGGTGAGACGCGGAAATTCGCATGGCTGCGGCAACTGCTCGAATGGCAGCGAGAACTCTCCGATCCTCACGAGTTCCTGGATACTGTAAAGGTCGACCTCTTTCCCGATGAGGTCTTTGTGTTTACGCCGAAGGGTGAGGTGATCAACCTCCCCAAGGGCGCGACACCTGTCGACTTCGCCTACGCCATTCACAGCGAGGTCGGTGCGCACTGCAATGGTGCCAAGGTGAACGGAAAGATGGTTCCGCTCCGCCACGTCCTCACCGACGGTGACACGGTGGAGATTCTGACGAGCGCTAACCAACAGCCACGCAAGGACTGGCTGGAGTTTGTCGTCTCCGGCCGCGCCCGAAGCAAGATCCGTCACGCGATTCGAGCAGCCGAACAGGTGCGAAGCCGCGATCTAGGACGCGAGATGCTGGAGCGCGAGCTTCGCCGCGCGGGGCTTTCCATCGCTCGACTGACCGAGAGCGGTGATATGGCGGAGGTGGCGCGCCTTGAGAACCAAAGCTCCGTCGACGACCTGTGCTCTGCCGTCGGTTACGGACGGATCGCCCCCAGCGAGGTGCTCCAGCGCTTGCTGCCGGGGGAGGCGCCGCCGCTTCCGGCGCCCGAGCCCGCTGCTCCCAAGCGCCGCGGACTGTTCCGCCGCGCAGTGGCGCCTCCGACCACGGGCGTGCGGGTCTCCGGTCTGAACGACGTGCTCGTTCGCTTTGCCGCGTGTTGCGCACCCCTCCCTGGCGACGAAATCGTCGGATTCGTGACGCGCGGCCGCGGCGTTACCGTGCACACGCGGGACTGCAGCAAGGTCTTCGCCCTGGATCCAGACCGGCGGATCGAGGTGCAATGGGACAACGAGGCCGCTGCACCGCGACGCGTCAAGATGCGGGTGGTGTCGGTCGATCGGCCAGGGATTCTTGCGACCATCACCAAGTCGATTTCGTCCGCGGGGATCAACATCGATGCCGCGCGCGTCGCAACGACCCAGGACGGGAAGGCGATCTCCAGTTTCGACGTCTGGGTCTCGGACGTGCGTACCCTCAACGCGGTGATGAAGGAGATCGGTCGGGTGAAGGGCGTCCTCACCGTCGAACGCGTACGCAGTTGAGGAGAGCGCGAGCGAGTGTTTCCCCCGCCAGCGCGAACGCAGAGCGAAATCTCGGCCGACCGCGCGGTGTCGCCTCGTGGACTTGTGCGAGCGAGGAATCGGCGGATCGGGAGCACCGCTCCAGCGCTCGGGGGCCCCGCGCTTGCGCCTTCGGCCTCCGCGCCTCCTTGGGCAACCCCGCGATGCGGGGGCCCGCCCCTTTTCGGAGCTCCGCGGGGGCGGAGGGGATCGGGAACCCCTCTGCTTCCGCGTGGGTTCCCCTTCGGGTCTTGCTGCCGTCGGTGAAGGCTTGGAGGCCGGAGACCCCACGCAGTGAAACCGGGCCGAGATGGGTGACGCGTGCGCAAGGCGGCTGCTTTCTCGGAGACAGGCGCCGGTGAAGATCCTCCAGGTCACAAGTGACTGGAAGTGGACCGGACCCGCGGAGCCGCTGCTCAGGTTGGCACTTGCGCTGCGCGACCGAGGGCACGAGGTCTCTCTTGCTGTCCCCGAGCCGCCCAGCCCTTCGGGGCGATCCCTGGCGAGCGAGGCGCGCGCGGCGGGGCTTGCTCCGAGCCTCGCCCTTTCACGGGGCCGAGGTCTCGCGCTGCCGCGCGACGCGCGCGACGTCCGGGCACTGCGTGCATTCCGGGCTGCCCACGGCGTGGAGCTCGTCCACGCCTGGCACACCCGGGATCACCTGCTCGCATTCGCCGCGACCGCCGGTCGGCGCAAACAGACGGCCCTCGTGCGCAGCGTGCGCAGTGCCGACCCGCCGTCTGCCACTCCGTGGACGCGCTGGCTCCTCGGTCCGGCGACGGATGCTCTCGTGTGCGTGTCGCCGGGAAGCGCGGAACGTTGGCGACCCATCCGCGGAGCGCGACCGATCTTTGGCGTCTTTGGTGCCGTGGATCCGACGCGCTTTCACTCCGCCCGCAACGACCCTTCTGTCCGCGAGGCGCTCGGGCTCAAGCCCGAGCATCGCGTCGTCGGCATCGTCGCGCGCGTCCAGCCTCACCGGCGCTTCGATCTCGTGCTCAAGGCCGCAGCGGAACTGTTCCGCGTCGATGCGGCCGCTCGGCTGCTCGTGATTGGGCGCGGCACGCGCCATGCCGAGCTCGCGCAAGAGCCGGCCGCTCGCCTCGGCATCGCGGACCGCGTCGTCTTCGCCGGGTACCGAACCGAGGACTACGCGGAGATCTTGCGCGCGATCGACGTGTTCACCCTCTTGGTCCCGGGCTCCGACGGGACCTGCCGCGCGCTTCTCGAGGCCGCGATGTGTGGTGTGCCCGCCGTCGTTTCCCCTCGCGGCGCGCTCCCCGAGCTCGTCGTACACGACCAGACAGGCCTTGTCGTGCCCGAGACGTGCGGCGCCCTTGCCGAGGCGTGGGGTGCGCTGCTGCGAGACGCAGACCGCCGTGAGGCGCTTGGGAGAGCCGCCGCTGAGCGCGCGCGGCGCCTTTTCGTACCCGAGCGGTTCGCTGCGGAGGTCGAGGCGATCTACGCTGCGGCGCTCCGCGCACGTTGCTGAGCATCGAGGATCGGCGCAGGGCGATGCGGAGAGGGATTCGCGTCGACTTCTCGAGAAGCTTGAGAGAGCGGATCGCGCGCGTCGTCGAGCGGGGGGGCATGGAACGCAGCGCCGACGACGCTCTGCAAGACGCGAGGCGGCTCTTCCATGAGCGCTGACGCAGAGATCTTTGTGCCCGGCCGGCTTTGTCTCTTCGGAGAGCATTCCGATTGGGCCGCTGTCTATCGTGCGAGCGATCCGTCCATTGCGCCGGGCTATTGTCTTGTCACAGGAACGGATCAAGGGCTCTACGCCCGCGCCGAGCAGGCCATCGATACATTTGAGATGGTGAGCGATCTCCCGGATGGAAGCCGCGAAGGACCGCTCTGCCTTTCCGCGCGACCCCGCGCCCTCGATGCCGCCGCCCGGCGCGGGGATTTCTTTAGCTACGCCGCTGGCGTGGCGGCGGAGGTAAGCGTTCGTTATCCGGTCCAAGGATTGCGTCTTTCGGTGCGTGGAGACCTGCCGATGGGGAGGGGCCTCGCGAGCTCCGCGGCACTTTGCGTGCTCGTGGCCCGAGCCTTCAACCGGGTGTATGGCCTTGGCTTGGGTGCGCTCGAAGAGATGGAGTTGGCCTACGCGGGTGAGCGTCGGTCGGGCTCCGAGTGCGGGCGCATGGACCAAATCTGCGCATTCGGTCAGAGGCCGATGTTCGTTCGGTTCGACGGCCCGCATCTCGAACCCGAGCCTCTCGAGCCAGGTGCAACCTTTTTCTTGCTGATCGTCGACCTGTGCCAGGCGAAGGACACGCGCCGGATCCTCAAGGATTTGAACGCGTGCTTTCCGCGCACCCCCGGTCCCCTTGCGGCCGCGGTGCGCGAGGCGCTCGGCCGCCGAAACGCAGAGGTTCTGGGCCGGGCGCGGGCGCTCGTTCGCGCGGGAGACGCGCGAGGCCTGGGCGAGCTTATGATCGAGGCGCAGGCGCTCTTCGACTCCTCCGTGGCGCCGGCGTGCCCGGAGCTGCGGGCGCCTCGACTCCACGCGATCCTCGCCCACGGCGCGCTTCGAGAGCTCGGTTTCGGGGGCAAGGGCGTGGGATCGCAGGGCGATGGCTGCGCGCAGCTGGTCGCACGCGGGTCACAAGAGCGCCGACTCCTCGCTGCGCGCCTTGAGTCCGACCTCGGCGTACGCTGCTTCCCGGTGACACTCCGCTCCGACCGTCAGGACTAGGGCAGGAGGGGAGCCAGGATGCAGAGCTCGCGAATCACGGCTCTCGTCGCAGCCACGTTGGCGTTCTGCCTTGCCATGGCGAGCGGAACGGACTGCGTGCACATCGACGAACACCGCTACACCGAAGTAAGCCGCGTCATGGCCTCACCGGGAGGCGACTGGCTCGTCCCGCGGCTCAATGACCACGTGTACAGCGACAAACCGCCCGGCTTCTTTTGGGCGGCCGCGGTCGCCCAGCGACTCGGTGTGAACCTCCCCCTCGCGTCCTTCCTGCCGTCGGTCCTCGGTTCGACGATCGCGCTGCTCGCCACCTTCGGCATCGGTCGCCGCTTCTACGGGGAAGCCGGTGGTTTGGCGGCCATGGTCGGGCTCGGAAGCTCGTCGGAGTTCTACATCTTCACGGGACGCGCAAACCTCGACGCCTTTCTTACAGGCTTCACAACGCTCGCGCTCTACTTCTATGTGCGGGGCGACGCGGAGTCCGAGAGGACCGGCTCTCGCGCGAAAATCTTCTTCGCGCTCGGCTGCCTCTCCGCCGGATTTGGCGTGCTGGTGAAGGGCCCGATCGCGCTCGCCATCCCGGGGCTCGCGGTCGTGCTGGCGCGGGTCCTCGAGGGGCGCACGCGGACTCTCGCATCGCCCGTATGGGCCCTCGCCCTGGCGCTTGCGCTCGCGCCCGCAGGGCTTTGGATGCTCGCCGCCGGGATCCACGCTGGAGCGGACTATCTTGAAACCATCGCCTTCCACCACGCGGTGGGGCACCCGCTGGGGCATGTCGACCACGTGCAGCCCTGGTCGATGTACGCGCACGTGTATCCGACCCGGTTTCTCCCCTGGACCGTGTTTCTGCCAGCGGCGTTCGTCGCGCTTCCCTGGCCCCTGCGGCGTCCTCTCAAGCAGGGGGATGCGCTGCCTCTCGCGTGGCTCGTGGGCTCGTTCATCCTGCTTTCGGTCGTTCCAGCCAAGCGAGAGCACTATTTGCTTCCTCTCTTTCCGGGGGGTGCGCTCCTCGTGGGTCGTCTGTTTGCAGACCTCTGCCGTCGTCCCGCCAGCGCGCCAAACCCGTTGCGGCTGCGCTGGTGGCTCACCGAGCCCCTGCTCGTGGGCGCGGCGGTGGTGGGCGCGCTGGGCTCGGTCCTTGTGATCGCGGGGGCGATCGCCGCATTTTTAGGCGCGGATCCGACCGCTCTCCTGCCTGGCTCGGTCGAGGGCAAGCAGTGGTGGGTCGAGTTCTGGAAAATCGCACTCATGACCCAAGGGCGTCTTCTCGCACTTGCCGCCGTCTTCGGATTGGTCGGCTTGGTCGGCTCGATCGCGATGCTCCGCGGCGAGACCATCGAGCGCCGAGGGCTGGGATTTGCGGTGGTGATGGTCGCGTACACCCTCTTCCGTGCCCGCGCTCTTGCGCCTGCCCTCGAACCCAGCCTCGAGACGCGTAGCTTCGTCGAGCGGGTGGGGGAGCTCGTCGGCGACGCCCCGCTTGCGGACTACGGCGGCATCGACTTCGCGGCGAACTGGGTGCTTCGCCGCGACGTTGTGCCCATATTTGTCGACTCTGGTGCTGCCTCGCGCTTCATGACCGAGCACGCGGAGCGCGGTGCCTACCTGATGGTGATGCGCTCGCGGCTTCGACAGCGGGGGATGCCAGAGGGGGCGAAGATCGTGCTCGAATGGCCGCGGCCACTGGACGACGACTTGCTGCTGCTCGGCCCCGCTTCGCCGTCCTCGTGATCCGCGCCTCGCCTGGGGCGCCTACTGCGGACGCGTCTGAAGACCCACGAGCTCGCGGTAGAGGTTGTCGGACCCCATGAGCTCGTCGTGCGTGCCGACCCGAGAAACGGTCCCGCTCGCGAGCACGACGATTTTGTCGGCGTGGCGGACCGTCGAGAGTCGGTGCGCGATCACGAAAACCGTCCGTCCGCCCAGCAGCGCTTCGATGGCCTCTTGGACGTAGCGTTCGCTTTTCGCATCGAGCGAGCTCGTGGCCTCGTCGAAAATCAGGATCGCGGGGTTGCGGAGAATCGCGCGCGCGATCGTCACGCGTTGGCGCTGGCCGCCCGAGAGCTTTACGCCCACCTCACCGACCTGGGTGTCATAACCATCCGGCAGTCCTTCGACGAATTCGTCGACGTGCGCGACGCGCGCGGCGGCAAGCACGTCCTCATCGGATGCATCGCGACGCCCGTAACGGATGTTGTCGCGGATCGTACCCGCGAACAGGAACGGTTCCTGCGTCACCACCGCAATGTGTTGGAGCAACGAGTCGCGGGAGATGCGTCGGAGGTCGACGCCATCGATTTCGATCGACCCCGAGCCCGGGTCGTAGAACCGCAGCAAGAGGTCGGCGAGGGTGGTCTTGCCCGCCCCCGTCCGGCCCACGATCGCGACCACTTCACCCGCCTTGACCTCGAGGGAGAAGTCCTGAAGCACAGGCTCTCGGCCGTAGGAGAAGGAGAGCTTGGAGAAGCGGATGCCGTGGTGAACGCCGTCGATCTTCACGGCGTCCGCCGAGTCCGGGGTCTCCGAAGGCGCATCGACGAGCTCGAAGAAGCGTTCGGCGGAAGACGCTGCGTCCATGAGGTCCGTCCAGCCCTTCGAGAGGTCCTTTGTAGGCGCGTAGGCTGCCTGCATCACGAACAAGAATGCCGCCAGATCGCCGACCGTGAGCCCCCACCAGCCGCGCGCCACCAGGATTGTCCCCATGAGCATCAGCCCGACCGCGAAGCCGTTGTTGAGGGCCTCCATCAGCGCCTTGGCGGTGACCCGGTTTCGCACGACACGCATCGTCGTCCGAAACAGATGCAGGTTCTCGCGTCGGAACGATTGCTCTTCGTCGCGTTCCGCGTGAAATGCCTTGATCACCTTGATTCCGGCGAGGATCTCGAGCAGCCGCTGCGTGACACCGCCCATCCGCTCCTGGCGACGACGCGCCTTCTTGCGGATACGGCCGCCATAGACGCCGCCAATGGTCAAAACTGGAGGGAGCACCACGAGGCACACCAATGTGAGTTGCCAGGAGATCGAGATCAGCATTACGCCGCCGACAAGGATGGCGAGGATGGATTGGATGACATCCGTGAACAGGACGTCCAGGGAGCGGTGGGCCCGTCCCACGTCGTTCAGCGTGCGGGAGATCGTGTCACCGCGCGTCGTGTCGTGATGGAATCCAAGGGGAAGCGTGAGGAGCTTGCTGCAGACTGTAGCTTGTATGTCCACCAGGATTCGGCCGAGCGCGTACTCAATTAGGTAGTTCTTCCCGAATTCCACGATCGGTACGACTAAGACCAGCACGAGTCCCACGAGCGCGATCTTGAGCAGCTCGTCTTGCACCTTTCGTTGCAGGCGCGCCCGTGCCTCGGCTTCTTCGGACGAGGCTGGCGCAGCATGCGCGATGAGCGGCTTTTTCGAGCCGCCGAAAAGGGAAGGCCAGATCGATGTTCCGACCGACGGCGCGACCGACGGCAAGCTGGAGCCCTGGGCGGGTACGAGCACCTCGTTGAGGAGCGGTTTGATGAGATAGTTGCGCAGGTTCCTCGCACCGGAGAAAGTGAGCGAGCACGCCAGCGCCAGTGCGATCACCCCCACGTAGGGGCGCGCGAAACGGAGAAGGCGGGAGAAGAGCGCGAAGGTAGACCGCCGCGGCGAAGGGTTTTCCGCTTGGCCCGGCGTCAGGCCACCTTTGTTACGCGGCCGGAGCGAATGCAGCGCGTGCAGACCCGGATCCGCTTGGCTGCACCGTTCACGAGCGCGCGTGTCACCTTGAGGTTCAGGTTCCATCGGCGCGGCGATTTGCGGTTTGAGTGGCTCACGTTGTGACCCGTGGACGGGCGCTTGCCGCAGACGTCGCAGATTTGAGCCATTGGCGTCCTCACTTGAACCCGGTGCATCCTTGGGGGGGCCGGGTGGTGGCGTTCGCCGCCGACCCCAGCAACAGCGGGGGTTTAGCCCAGGCGGAGGGGGCGAGCAACCGGCGGCTACGCGACGTCGCCTCGAATCGCGTCGCCCGCGCGCCATCCGAGAAGTACGTCTCCCTCGAAGCCCAAGGAGGCCACGCTCTCGCGGGCAAGGACATAGATGGGGGGGCGCGAAGAGACGCGGATCTCCGCGTCTCCGGGCCAGCCCTCCCCGAGCGCCGGGTCACCCGGCCAGTCCTCATCCCACTGAACGGCTTGGATGGGCTCGCGCCGCAGGACACCTTCGGAGAACGGCATCAGGGCTCGCACCGCCGCCTCGATCTGGTCCTCGGCCGTGCGTAGATCCGCCCGAGGCACGATGGCCGACCCCACGAGATCCACGATGTCGCTCCCTTGCGGGGAGGAATGGACGCCCAGCGTGACGACGTTCGTCCCATCGATGGGTTGGCCGAGGTCGCGAACGCACACGACCCGCCGTGCCATCCCCTCGGGCAACACCGAGCGGCGTCCTCGCAACAAGACGCAGGCGCGGCGCATGGTCGGTGCCGGCCCGTCCAGAAAGGAGGGAGCGCCGCCCGCCGAATCGGCGAGCGCGGCCGCGAGAGCGCCACGCGGGGCGTTCACGATCAAAACGCGACCCAGCCACACATCATGCGATCCCTCCACCGCAATTCCCGGAGCATTGCCCATGACAACGAGCTGGAATCGGCCGCTAACTTGTCGAAACTCTCCGAACAGTGCCTGGACGCGACGGCGCAACAGGCCGCGGAGCTCGCCCTCGGCCGTGGTCAAGAACGCGGAGCCGCCTTCGAGCGCGCTGCCGAGAAGCCGTGCCCGAGCCTCGGGCGGCGGAGTCGCCTCGGCGAGCTGCGAGAGCGCCCGCACTTGTGCATCGAGCACGGGGGCGAGCAGCGGGCTCGGTGCGGCCACTTCGAGCGGGAGCCCGCGTCCGTGGCGGGCGGGTCGCGGAGTGCTGGCTCCGCGGGCGAGGGCGCGAAGACCCCCCGCGCGCACCACCGAGGCCTCGAGCATTGCGGCGCGCTCCGCCGCTGCCGCCTCCAGCAGTGCACGCACAAGTTCTCGCGCTTCCTCGGGTTTCGCGAACCCCCAACACACGAGCTCTTCGGCGGTGGTCTGGGGCTCGCCGACCTCAATGCGCGCGTGCGGGAGCACAAGCTGGTAGGCGATCGGATCGGCTTCGATCTTCTTTCGGTCAATCAGGGGGACCGTGAGGGTTCGCAGGCACGCGTCGAGGATGCCACCGCTGCCGCCGCCTGCGAGATGAAACGGCTCGCGCAGCGCAGGCTGCCGGCGTGCCGCGGCTTCCTCCTCCACCACCAAGACGCGCTGGCCGTCCATGCCGAGTCGCGCAGCGGCGATCAGCCCAGGCAGCGCGCCGCCAAGGATGATGGCATCCCAGCGCCGAGCCCGAAGGCCAGCCGAGGAGCTCGGTGCGCTGATCCCCCGCATCAGCGCACGCGCGACGCGGAAGGCGCGCTCGGGGAGGACAGGGGGCCAAAGAGAAGGGGCGGATCCTCGGGGGCTTTGCGCTCGATCTCGCCGATCCGGTAGCTCCGCTCTCCCAGGGAATGGAGCCGCTGCTGGATGTCCTCGACCTGCTCGCGCGGAACGACGAGCACCATGCCGATTCCGCAGTTGAAGACCCGGAGCATCTCGCCGTCTGTGATCTCGCCGTGTCGCTGAAGCACGCCAAAGATGGGAGGCCGCGGCCAGGAGTCGGCGTCGATCCGCGCCCGCACGCCCTTTGGCAAAATGCGGGGCACATTGCCCGCGAAGCCCCCACCCGTGATGTGAACCATCCCGTTCACCGTAAAGTCACGAAGCAAGTTGAGCAGCGGCTTCACGTAGATGCGCGTCGGCGCGAGCAGGGCCCCGGCGAGGGAAGTGTTGAGCTCGGGGTACTCGCCGAAGAAATCCAGCGCCTTGGACGCCTCCCCCTGCTCAAGGATCTGCCGAATGAGCGAGTAGCCATTGCTGTGGCAGCCGCTGGAAGCGATCCCCAAAAGAGCGTCGCCTTCACGGACCGTCGAGCCGTCGATCACCTTGTCCCGCTCGACAACCCCCACACCGAATCCCACGAGTTCAAGCTCGCCCGGCGGATAGAAACCCGCCATCGTGGCGGTCTCTCCCCCGAGCAGTGTGCAGCCGGCGCGGCGACATCCTTCCGTGACGCCGCGCAGCGTCTCTGCGGCGATCTTTCGGTCGAGCTCGCCCATCGCGAGATAGTCGAGAAAAACGAGCGGCTCGGCGCCCTGGACGATGAGATCGTTCACGACCATGGCGACGCAATCGATGCCAATCGTGTCGTATCGGCGCATGCGCGCGGCGAGCTTGAGCTTGGTGCCGACGCCGTCGGTACTCGCCACCAGCACCGGATCTCGATACCGGTCGGGCGTCTTGAACAGGCCCGCAAAACCGCCGATCGACGAGAGGATCTCCGGCCGGAAGGTGGGCTTGGCGATCTCCTTGATCTCTTCGACAAAGCCTTCGTCGTGGTCGAGGTCGACGCCGGCGCGGGCATAGCTCGGAGCGCTCTTGGCAGCGGCAGGCGTCTGAGAGGCAGACTGCTTGGGAGGCTTGGGTGATCGGGGTGTCGGCACGGGCGATGAATACCGAGGCGGGACGATCCCTGTCAATGCGGAACAGCCTTGCAAAGGAGCCGTGCGCGCCGCTGCCCCCCTCGCGCAACGGGCCGCGTGGCGTGGATCCGTACGTTACAGTGGATCCGTGGAGCTTTCCGTCGTGATCCCGACTCTCGACGAGGGCGGGTGGATTGAGCGGACCGTTCGGAGTGCGCTCGCAGGTGGCGCCGAAGTCTTGGTGGTGGACGGTGGGAGCCGCGATGCCACGCGGGAGCGTGCCTCCGCTGCCGGTGCCCGGGTCCTCTTTGCAGAGCGCGGGCGCGCACGCCAGCTGGCAGCCGGGGTCGAGGCTTCGCGGGGCGAGGCCCTCGTCTTCCTGCATGCCGATACGCTCCTGCCCGCGACCTGGCGCCCTGCGGTCGAGGCCGCGCTCTGCGACCCCGGCGTCTGTGGCGGGGCTTTCGCCTTCCGCTTCGAACGGGAGCCAGGCCGGCGCCTTGGTTTGGGCCTCGCCTTCGTCGAATGGGGCGCGCGGCTGCGGGTCGCGCTCTTTCGCTGGCCGTACGGCGACCAGGGCCTTTTCCTCCGGCGGAGCGTCCTTGAGGCCATGGGCGGCGTGCCGCAGGTACCGATCATGGAAGATCTCGATCTGGCGTCGGCGATGAGGCGCTACGGCCGGATCGAGTGCCTGGCCCTTCCGGTGCAGACCTCTCCCCGCCGCTACGTCCGGCACGGCCCGCTGCGCACGATGCTCCGCAATTGGGTCGCGGCGGCAGCCTGGGCCTGGGGCCTTGACCGGGCGCGCATCGCCGCCTGGTATGACCGGACGGAGCGGGCGATCCCGTGCGCGCCAGGAACCCCCTCGACCCCCGAGGCGTCGCGCTCCCGATGATGGCAGGGCCGCAGGGTGCCCCTGCGCGACCCGACGGCCTGGGGTCCCTCGCCGCACGACCCGGGCTGCGGCGCCTCCTGGGGTACGCCGCGCACAATCGGGGCACCTACCTCGTCTGGATGATTTCAACCCTCGGCTATGTCGGGATGTCGGTCGCAGGGCCTCTTCTCGTAGGCTTCGCGCTCGCGGCAGCCGGCGCCGGCCTGCCAGCGCAGGAGCTCACGAAGCGCTGCCTGGCGCTCCTCATGGTCACGTTCCTGCGTGGGGCGCTGCGCTATTGGTCGCGCGTCCTCGTCTTTAACGCGGCTCGTGAGATCGAATACGAGCTGCGCAACGATCTCTTCGCTCACCTGCAGCGCCTGCCCCAATCCTTCTACTTCCGCTGGCGCACGGGCGATCTCATGAGCCGCTGCGTCAACGACCTGGGTTCCGTCCGAATGCTGCTCGGGCCGGGGCTGCTCAGCGTTCTTCAAACGCCGATTCTGATCGTTTCTTTCGTCAGCGCGATGGTCGCGATCAACCCGAAGCTCGCGCTCCTCGTCATGCTTCCTTACCCCGCCTTCGTCCTGATTGCGCGCGGCTTCGGCCGCACGCTCCATCGCGCGAACCTGTCGCTCCAGGAAGGGCTCGCGGAGCTCTCGAGCGGTCTTCAGGAGAACGTCTCGGGGATCGCGGTCTTGAAAGCCTATGCCATGGAGGCGGCGAGCGAGCGCCGCTTCGACCGCACCAACCGCGAGCTCTACGGCCGCCAGCTTGCTCTCGTGCGGGCGAACGCCGCGATGCCCGCTGTGGTTTCCCTTCTGCCTGGCGCAGCGATGTGTATCGTGCTGCTCGTGGGTGGCAACGAAGCCATTCAGGGTCGGATGACCATCCCGAATCTCTTCACATTCGCGATGTATGTCTACGAGATGACGTTCCCGACTTTCATGATGGGCTGGGTCTGGTCGCTGGTACAGCGCGGGGCGGCATCGATGCAGCGGATCGATCAGGTGCTCTCGGTAGAGCCATCGATCGCCGACCACAGGGACCCCGTGCCGATCAAGAGCCTGCAGGGAGAGATCGAGTTCCGCCATCTTACGTTTCAGTACCCGGATGGACGCCGCACGGCGGCGCTCAGCGACATCTCCTTACGGGTCCCTGCGGGCACGAGTCTTGGCGTCGTGGGACCCGTCGGCGCGGGCAAAACGACGCTGGCTTCGGTGATTCCGCGGCTCTTCGAGATCGAAGATGGCCAACTCTTCTTGGACGGGATCGACGTCAACCGGATTCCGCTTGGAACCTTGCGGCGCAGCATCGCCATGGTCCCGCAGGACTCGTTTCTTTTCTCCATGTCGCTCGCGGAGAATGTGGCGTACGGCCTTCCGCAAGTGGATCCCATCGCGGTCGCCGAGGCTGCGAGTCGCGCGCAGCTCGCCCGCGACATCGCAGAGCTCCCGCACGGCTACGAAACGATCGTCGGCGAGCGCGGAGTGATGCTCTCCGGGGGGCAGCGGCAGCGCACGGCGCTCGCGCGGGCACTCGCTCTCCGACCCAGCATTCTCATCCTCGACGATACGCTTTCGAGCGTCGATGCGGAGACGGAGGCGGCCATCCAGCGTGGCCTCGCCGAGATGTTTGAGGGTCGCACGGTGGTGATCATTGCGCACCGGGTGAGTACCGTGCGGGGTTGCGACCAGATCATCGTGCTCGAGGAAGGCGCGATCCGCGAGTGCGGGACACACGATCAGCTCGTCGCAGCGGGTGGACTTTACGCCCGACTGGCACGCGACCAGGCGCTGGAACAAGAGCTCGCCGATGTCGAGGCCGTCGCGTGAGCGCGCCGAGCGGGGGGGCAGTTGCCGCGATTCACGAGGAAGAAGCCCTCGGCAAGGCGTACGACGCGCGTCTGCTGCGTCGGTTGTGGCCCTATGTGCGACACTACCGCGGCCAGGTCGTGCTCACTCTCGTCCTGGTCTTTCCCATGTTTCTGCTCGAGCTTGCCCCTGCGTGGATTGTAAAAACCGGGATCGATCGAGTGATCGCTCCCGCGGTCGGTGGTGACGCGCTGGCCCGAGCGTCGGCCTCGTCGGCCGCCCAGGCCCTTGCCTGGCTCTTTCGCGCGCCAAGGGGTGTGGCTCCGCTGGTCTGGCTCGCCGGTCTTTACCTTGCCGCGATGATGCTTGGAGCGCTCCTCCAGTTCGTCCACGCGACGGTGATGTCGTGGACAGGGCAATCGGCGATGCGCGACCTGCGCGCTGAAGTCTTCGGCCACATCCTGCGACTCCACCTCGGATTCTTCGACCGCTACCCCGTCGGTCGCCTCGTCACCCGTGCGACGAATGACGTGGAGAATGTGGCCGAGATGTTCTCCGCGGGAATCGTTGCGCTCGTGACCGATCTCTTGAAAATGGTGGGTTTCGCGGTCGTGCTTTTCCTGGTGGACGCAAAGCTCGCGCTGGTGACGTTCCTCGTGGTTCCGTTCCTTGCGGCAGCGGCCGTCGTTTTCCGCCTGCGCGTCCGCGACGCGTTTCGCGCCGTCCGCGTGCGCATTGCGCGGATCAACGCGGTCCTGCAGGAAACCGTGACCGGCATGAAGGTCGTACAGCTCTTTGCGCGGGAAGAACGCAACCTGCGCGATTTTGCCCAGCTCAACGCCGAGCACCGCGACGCCTGGTACAACTCCATTCGGTACGACTCGGCGCTCTTTGCGGTGGTCGAGGCCGCCGGTGGGATTTCTGTGGCGGTCGTGATCTGGTACGGCGCGGGACTCGTGGCGACAGGCGTGGTCGCGGTTGGCACGCTCTACGTATTCATTGACTGGACGCGCCGCTTTTTTCTACCCCTCCGCGATCTCTCGGCCAAGTACTCGGTCATGCAGTCCTCGATGGCGAGCTGCGAGCGCATCTTCCAGCTCCTCGATACCGCGCCGCTCATCGCGGACCCGGTCGTCCCTGTGGCGCCGGTTCGACCGGTTCACGGGGGCCGTGGCGGTGCGGTCGAGTTCCGCAACGTGTGGTTCGCCTACCAGCGCGAGGATTGGGTGCTGCGAGACATCTCGTTTCGCGTCGAGCCCGGGGAGCGCGTCGCCTTTGTGGGTGCCACGGGTGCGGGCAAGACCTCCCTCATCAAGCTCTTAACCCGCCTCTACGAGGTCTCGCGCGGTCAGGTGCTGCTCGATGGCGTCGACCTGCGCGATCTCCCGCAGGCGGAGCTGCGGCGGCGGGTGGCGATGGTGCTTCAAGACGTCTTCCTGTTCAGCGGAAGCGTTGCTGACAATCTCCGGCTTGGCCGTGAGGACGTGGATCGCGCCACGATCGAGGCGGCGGCCCGGGCGGTGGAGGCGCACCGGTTCATCGAACGGCTCCCGAAGGGCTACGACACCGAGCTCCGGGAGAGGGGTACGAACCTGTCCTCCGGTCAGCGCCAGCTCCTGTCGTTTGCACGGGCGCTCGCCCATGGCGCGGACGTGCTCGTGCTCGATGAAGCGACGAGCTCCATCGACACAGAGACGGAAGCCCTGATTCAGAAGGCGCTGCGCCGCCTTTGGGAGGGAAGAACCGCGCTTGTGATCGCGCACCGGCTCTCGACCATCCAGGATGTCGACCGCATTTTCGTCCTCCACAAGGGCCGGATCGTGGAGGAGGGCAGCCACGAAGTGCTGCTCGCCCGCCGGGGTGTGTACCACCGCCTCTACCAGCTCCAGTACCGCCAGCAAGAAGGGCCCGTCCTCACGGCACCCGCAGCGGCGGCGGGTGCGGGGGGCGGCGCGGCCTAACGCGGACGGCCCGGCAGGGCGGCCCGCGGCCGGTTCGCTTCAAGCTTCTTGTCCTTGCCAACCCCCCAGGCGGGGTGGTACCTAAACCGCACCCCCCATCCTCTGTGGGCGCTCGCAGTCGGGTTGCCGGCGGCCTTCGTGTGCCCCGAACGAGCGGAGGGTCCGCGCGAGCATGAACAGAGTAGGACGGGCCGTAAGCCAAGCGGCGGGGGTTCCCGGTGCGCGTCAAGTCGCTCCAGATTCACGGCTTTAAGTCGTTTATCGACAAGACGCTGTTCCATTTCCGCCCCGGGATCACCGCAATCGTGGGCCCGAACGGCTGCGGCAAGTCGAACGTGGTGGACGCGATGCGCTGGGCGATGGGCGAGCAGTCGCCGAGGCGTCTGCGCGGCAAAGGGATGGAGGACGTGATTTTCGCGGGGTCCGACTCGCGCACCCCGATTGGCATGGCCGAGGTCGTCCTCTCCTTCGACAACGCGGAAGGCACTGCCCCGCCCGCCTACGCGTCGTTCTCCGAGATCCAGATCTCCCGCCGCGTCTATCGCTCGGGGGAGTCCGAGTACCTTATCAACAAGGTGCCGTGCCGTTTGCGCGACGTGCAGGATTTCTTCCGTGACACGGGCATCGGAACCCGTGGCTACACGATCGTGGAGCAGGGCCAGATCGCTGGCATCGTCTCCGCGAAGCCGGAGGACCGGCGCTATCTGATCGAGGAGGCGGCGGGCATCAGCAAGTACAAGGCGCGCCGCCGGGAAGCGGAGAGCAAGATCGAGGCCACGGAACAGAACCTCGTGCGCGTGAGCGATGTGCTCGGAGAGATCCGACGGCAGATCGGGTCGCTTGAGCGACAGGCCAAAAAAGCGGCGCGCTACAAGCGATTGCGCGAGACGCAGCGCCTGCTGGAACTCTCCCTCGCCGCGGACGATCGCGCCGAGCTTCTGGGGCAGATCGAAGAGCTGCGGCGCCGCTTTGGGTCCCTGCGCGATCAGGGTCTCGTCCTCGAGGCACGCGTTTCCGAGCGCGAGCTCGCCCTCGAGGCGGCGCGGCTCGAACTTGCCGAGCGCGAGCGCGTGGTGAACCAGGGAAACGAGGTGCTGGTCTCGCTGCGGGGTGACATCAAGCAGCTCGAGAGTCGGATCGACTACGAGTCGCGCGAACGCGACGCGCTGGCCGAAATGAACAGCGTCCGCGGCGAGGAGCTCGCGACGCTCGGCGAGCAGCTGGCGGCCTCCGAGGCCGAGGCTGAGCGCGCCGGTGACGAGCTTCGTGCCCTCGAATCGGGATTCGACGCCGAGGCCGCGGCGATCGGAACTGCGGAAGCCGCGACGCGACAGGCGGAGGACGCTTTCCGGGCGTTGGAGCGCCAACGCGACGTGGCCAATGCGGCACTCGTGGATGCGCTCACCCGACTCGCGCGTGCGGAGGACCGGCTTGCAGCGCTGGAAGACCGCCGCGCAGAGATCGACCGACGAATCCGCAGCGCCGACGAGGGTCTCGAGCTGCATGGCTCGGAAGAAGCCCAAGCCCAGGTGGCCGAGCAGACCCTGGCCGAGGGTCTTCGCAACCTGCTCGCGGACCGAGACCGCCTGATGGGGGCGCTGCGCGCGGCACAGGCGCGCAGTGAGGAGGCGAGCCGCCGCGCCCGCGAAGCGGGCGACTCGCTCGGCGAGGCGCGCGAGCACCGCGAGACCCGGCGGGCGAGGCTTGCGTCCCTGCGCGAGGTGATCGATCGGCGCGAGGACCTCGGCGCAGCCTCGCGCCATTTGCTGGAATGCGACGAGGCGACCCGCGCGGCCTTGGGTCTGCGCGCTCTCGCGCGCGACGTACTCGAGGTCGATCGTCCCTACGAGCGGGCCGTCGAAGCGATCCTGGCCGAACGCGCCGAAGCCCTCGTCGTGCGTGACTTTGCAAGCGCACTCGCGGCGATCGATGCGCTGCGCTCGGCAAAAGCCGGTCGCGGTGTCTTTCTGGTGGAGCCGCCGCTTGAGGCTGCGCCCGTGGGATTCGTGCCGCTCGGGCGGCCCCTTCTCGACTGCGTCCGGGTGCGGCCGGGCTTCGAGGGGATCGCCCGTACGCTCCTCGGCGGCGTGAACCTGGTGGAGCATTTGCGCGAGGCGGTGGCGCTCTACGGCGCAGGGAGGCTCCCGGCCGCATTCGTGACCCCGGAGGGCGACCTCCTGTCTCCCGAGGGTGTCGTGCGCGGCGGTGCCGAGGCGGCACCGAGCGGTCTTCTCTCGCGCGTGCGGGAGGTGAGGGAGCTCGAGCAGGAGGTGGCCGAGCTCGATCGCGTGGTCGCGGCGCGAGAAACGGCGCGCGCGGCAGCCGAGCTCGAGGAAGTGACCGCGAACGATGAACGCGAGAACCTGCGCAACCGACACCACACGGCTGCCCTCGCGGTGGCAAACCATGAGAAGGACCTCGAGCGCACGCGCGACCGCGTGAAGACGCTCGCGGTCGCGCATGACGGACGCGTCGCGGAACGCGCCGAACTCGTGGACGAAGCCGAGCAGCGCGCACTCGAGGCACAGCGGCTCGGCGGAGCACTCGAAGAGACGCGCCGGGAGCGTTCCGAGCGCCAGCGCGGCCTCGAAGCCTTGGTCCTTCGCATGGGCCAAGCCGGACGCGAACTCGGGCGAGAGCAGGCCGCGCTCGCTGCGCGCCGCGTCGAGTACGCAAGCCGCTTGGAGCGCAGGGATGCGCTGCGCGAGGCCGAGCGGCGGGCCTGTACGGCGGTGCGAGAGACAAAGGAGTGGATCGAGCGTCGAAGAGCGGAGACCGCTGCCGCGGAGACCCGTCGCGAAGCGCTGCTCGTGACGATTCGAGCCGCCGAGACGGCGCTGGCAGAGCGCCTGCGCGAGGAGGAGGTGGCACGGGCTTCGAGCGACGAGAAACGCGAAGCCTACGAACGCGAAGCGCTCCGCGTGCAGCAACTCGAAACTGAGCTGCGGGGGCTGCGCGGCGAGACGACGGAGCGCCGCGACGACACCGGCCGCGCGGAGCTCGAGCTGCGGGAGTCGGAGATGCGCCTTTCACATCTCGAGGAAGCAGTGCGCGCGCGCTGGGGGGTCGAGCTCAAGGGCTGGACGCCACCGTCCGTGGACACCACCCCGGAGCCGGCGCCCCCGGACAGCCAGGAGGCGGCCCCGGCAGAAGGGGAGGGCGCGGGCGAAGGAGAGGGGGCCGAGGAGGAGGCAGCCCTCACCCCGCGCGCGGTTGCGGAGCTCCTGGCGCTTGCCCGCGACGATCGCCGTGCGCGCCTCGAGGATGTTCGCGCTCGCATCGAGGCGCTCGGTGAAGTGAACCTTGGAGCCATCGAAGAGCACGAGGAACTGGCGGAACGTTTCCGGTTCCTTTCCGAGCAGAAGAGCGATCTCGAGAGCACCCTGACCGCGCTGCGGGAGGCGATTCAGCGCATCAACCGCACGAGTCGCAAGCGCTTCCGCGAGACCTTTGATGCTGTGAATCTGCGCTTCCAAGAGAACTTCCCGCGCCTCTTCCGAGGGGGCAAGGCCAAGCTCCAGCTCACCGACGAAGAGGACGTGCTTGAGGCGGGGATCGAGATCATGGCGTCTCCGCCGGGCAAGCGCGTGGTGAACGTGAACGCGCTCTCGGGAGGGGAGAAGACCCTCACGGCCGTGGCTCTGCTCGTCTCGGTCTTCCAGGTGAGGCCATCGCCCTTCTTCCTGCTGGACGAGGTCGACGCTGCCCTCGACGATGCCAATGTCGGCCGCTTCAACGAGATCGTGAAGGAGCTCGCCAAGGAGTCGCAATTCCTGATCGTCACCCACAACAAGCGGACGATCGAAGTCGCGGACCTCCTCTATGGCGTGACGATGGAGGAGAAGGGCGTGAGCAAGCTCGTCTCCGTCGAGCTCCACTGACGCCGCCACCGCGGGCGAGATGGTCAAGTACATCGGCTCGAAGCGCGTCCTGGTCCCCCGAATCGTGGCCGCGATTTCGGCGTTCCCCGGCGCCCGCAGCGTGCTCGACCTCTTTTCCGGTACCTCCCGCGTGGGTCATGCGCTCAAACGCGCAGGCTTTCGCGTGCTCGCCAACGACCACACTGCCTACGCGCACACGCTCGCACGCTGCTACGTGCAAGCCGACCGGAGTCGGGTGGGGGACGAGGCTCAACGAGTGATCCGCGAGCTTGCGGCCTTGTCGCCCAAGCCTGGGTATTTTACCGAGACCTTCTGCGTGAGGGCCCGCTTCTTCCACCCGCGAAATGGCGCGCGCATCGATGCGATTCGGGAAGCCATCGCGAGGAGATCTTTCGAGCCGGACCTCGAGGCCGTGCTTCTCACGGCACTCATGGAAGCGGCGGACCGCGTCGACTCCACCACGGGCGTGCAGATGGCGTACCTGAAGCAGTGGGCTCCGCGGGCGCTCCATGACCTCGAACTGCGTATGCCCGAGGTCCTGCCGGGGGAGGGGAAGGCGTTCTGCCTCGACGCTCTCGATGCCGCGCGTGCGCTCGAGGCGGACGTCGCCTACCTCGATCCGCCGTACAATCAGCACCGCTATCTCGGCAACTATCACGTGTGGGAGACGCTCGTACGCTGGGACAAGCCCGAGGCGTATGGCGTCGCATGCAAGCGCGTCGAGTGCAAGACCTATCGCAGCGACTTTAACTCCCGCCCGCGCATCCATGCTGCGCTTGGCGCGCTCGTCGACGTTGTGCGGGCTCCGCACCTCGTCGTCTCCTTCAACGACGAGGGCTACGTGAGCCGCGCGCAAATGGAGGCACTGCTCTCACGCCGCGGCCACGTGGAGGTCGTGGAAGTCGACTTCCCCCGCTACGTCGGGGCACGCATCGGAATCTTCAACCCCTCGGGCGTCAAGGTGGGGAGCGTCGGGCGCCTGCGAAACAAAGAGCACCTGTTCATCGTGTCCGAAGAGCGGGCGCGTGCCCGCGCGGCTGCAGGACGATAGGGCGAGTCGCGGTATGCTCCGGCGCCCATGACCGAGAGCGCGAACCCCGGGATGACCCTCGCTCCCTTCTTTGCGTTTGCGCAGGCGCATCCGGCGCTCGCCCTCGGAGTGGCGTTCCTGCTTCCCCTCGTGATCGCCCTTGCATACCTTGGGCTGCGCCGCCCGGGTGCGGCGCCTGCACCCCGTCCGCCGCCGCGCGGTGTGGAGAGTGCGCCGGCCAAGGCAGAAGGCGAGGCGCTTGCGCAGAGCGCGCTTGGCGCGGCCGCTCCGCTCCCTGCCGCGGCGGCCCGAGCCCGCCCGAGCCGTTTGCGCGAGCGCCTGGCGCGCACGAGCCAAGCGCTCGTCGGGCGGCTTGAGGCAATCCTCGTCGGGCGCAAGCTCGACGCCCATCTCCTCGACGAGCTCGAGTCGCTGCTCTTCACCGCAGATCTCGGGGTGAAGACGGCGGAAAGCCTCCTTGAGAGCGTACGCCAGCAGGCCGCTGGCGCGGATCTCAAAACCGTGCGGGGCATCCTTCGCGCCGCCATGCTCGAGAAGCTGCGCCGTGTCGAGCCAGCGCCAGGCAGCACGCTTGCGACCGCGGCGAAGCCGCACGTCATCCTCGTTCTCGGCGTGAACGGTTCGGGCAAGACCACCACGATCGGCAAGCTCGCCGCGCGCCATGTCGCGCTGGGCCGCAAGGTCGTGCTTGGCGCGGCCGACACGTTCCGGGCTGCGGCGATCGAGCAGCTTCAGGCGTGGGGCGAACGCACGGGTGCCAGCGTGATTGCTGGGCGTCCGGGTGCAGATCCTTCGGCCGTGGCGTTTGACACACTCAAGGCGGCGGTCGCGCGCGGGGCGGACGTTGCCATCATCGACACCGCCGGGCGCCTGCAGACGAAGCTGCCCTTGCTCGAGGAGCTCAAGAAGATCGTGCGCGTGATGCAGCGCGAGGTCGCGGGTGCGCCCCATGAGAGCCTGCTCGTGCTCGATGCGAACACGGGACAAAACGCGCTCTCGCAGGCCCGGGTCTTCACCGACGCAGCGCGTGTTACGGCTCTTGCACTCACGAAGCTCGATGGCACCGCAAAAGGCGGAGTGATCGTCGGTCTGGCGGATGAGCTCGGGATTCCCGTGAAGTTTGTGGGTGTCGGAGAAGGCGTCGAGGACCTGCGAGACTTCTCCGCCGAGGAGTTCGTGGCCGCGCTCTTCGACGAGCGCGCCGGGGACGGGGAGGGCGCGTGAGGGTCGTCCTCGCGCTCGACCAAGGCACGACCTCGTCGAGGGCCATCGTCTTCGACGAGGCCGGCACCGTCGTAGCGGCCGCCCAGCACGAGTTCCCCCAGTACTTTCCGAAGCCGGGCTGGGTGGAGCACGAGCCCAGCGAGATCTGGTCGAGCCAGTTGCTGGCGGCCCGGGACGCACTCAAGCGCGCTGGCGTCTCCGCTCAGCAGGTGGCTGCGATCGGGATCACGAACCAACGCGAGACGACCGTGGTGTGGGATCGCGCGACAGGAGAGCCCATCCACCGCGCCATCGTTTGGCAGTCGCGTCAGACCGTGCCCATCTGCGATGCGCTGCGCATGCGGGGACTTGAAGGCGAGGTGCGCGCGCGCACGGGGCTTGTGATCGACGCTTACTTCTCCGCCACCAAGGCCCGCTTCATCCTCGACGCGGTCCAAGGTGCCCAGGAGCGCGCGGAGCGCGGTGAGCTCGCTTTCGGCACCGTGGACTCCTGGCTGCTGCACCGTCTCACCAAAGGCCGTGTCCACGCCACCGAGCCGTCGAATGCCTCGCGCACGCTGCTCTACAACGTGCACCGCGGCGACTGGGACGATCTCTTGCTGCGCGAGCTGCGGATCCCGCGGGCCATGCTGCCCGCCGTCCAGGATTCGAGCGGAGTCTTCGGGCTAAGCGACGCCGAATGGCTTGGTGCCGAGATTCCCATCGCCGGCATGGCCGGCGACCAGCAGTCCGCACTTTTTGGTCAAGGCTGCTTTGAGCCGGGCACCGCGAAGAATACCTACGGCACAGGCTGCTTCTTGCTGATGAATACGGGCAGCTCTGCGCCCACATCGAAAAGTGGCCTTGTGACCACGATCGCCTGGAGCCTTGGGGGCAAGGTCGAGTACGCGCTCGAGGGCAGCGTCTTTGTCGCGGGCGCCGCGGTGCAGTGGCTGCGCGACGGCCTGCACCTCGTCGCTGACGCAGCGGAGACAGATGCGGCGGCGCGCCACGTGGCGGACACGGGAGGTGTGTACGTGGTGCCGGCCTTTGTGGGCCTCGGGGCTCCCTACTGGGACGAGCGGGCGCGAGGCACCATCGTGGGGATCACACGCGGCACAAGCCGCGAGCATCTAATTCGCGCGACGCTCGAGGCGATCGCCTACCAGAGTCGCGACGTGATTGAATGCCTCGCCGCCGACTCGGGTCTGCGTCCTCCGCTCCTGCGGGTCGATGGCGGCGCCTCACGGAACGATTTCTTGATGCAGTTCCAAGCCGATCTGCTGGGCATTCCGGTGTGGCGACCCCGCGTGCTCGAGGTCACTGCATTTGGCGCGGCTGCGCTTGCGGGCCTCGCGGTCGGCGTGTGGAAGGATCGCCAGGCCGTGGTCGCGGCACCGCGCGAGGGCACAGTATTCGATCCCGGCATGAAGAAGACCGAGCGGGACGCGCTCTACGCCGGCTGGCAGCGTGCCGTAGAGCGAGCGCGAGCCTGGGAACAGGCGTGACTCGGACCGGTCGTCCAACCCTTGTGATCGCTCACCGCGGCGCCTCCGCCTACCGACCCGAAAATACCCTCTCCGCCTACGCGCTTGCTGTGGAGCAGGCGGCCGACATGATCGAGATCGACCTTCACGTGAGCCGGGATGGCGCGATCGTGGTGACCCACGACGAGCGGCTTGCGGGTCTCGGCGGTCGCGGAGAGATCGCGGAAGCGACCCTCGGCGAGCTCCAGGCGCTCGACGCCGGTGGAGGCGAGCGCATCCCGACCCTCGACGAGGTTCTCGACCGCTTCGGCTCCCGGATCTCGTTCAACCTCGAGCTCAAGCGGGGGGCGAACGCCGAGTACAGCGGCCTCGAAGCCAAGGCCCTGGACGCCGTGGTGCGGCGCGGGCTGCTGGAGCGGACCCTCTTCTCCTCTTTCTACGACCCCGTCCTGCGGCGTCTGCGCGCGCTTAGCCAGGAGGCGCGGATCGGACTTCTCGTCTCCCGCAAGTTCCCCGAAGGCGCCCTTGTGCGTGCGGCTCGCCTTGGAGCGGAAGCCGTAAATCCCGAGCACTCCGTGGCGAGCCCCGAGCTCATCGGCGAGGCCCACGACGCGGGGCTTGACGTCCATGTCTTTACGGTGGACGAGGAGGCCGAACTCCGGCACTTCCTCGAGCTTGGGGTCGATGGGATCTTCACCAACGCCCCCGACCGCCTGCGCCGGCTCGTGCCCCGCGCCTAGGGGGGCCCTGACCCCATCCCTGTGCCGACCTTTTCCCTTGACGCGGGGCGTTGGTATCCTCTATTTATTCGGTCAAGATGGGGATTCACCTAATGATTTTCTCCGAAACCCGGCCCTCGAGCAGGAGCTGGGAGGGGCGGTGCCGATAGTGCGGGACGAGCGGCCGATGCCGGAGGTCGAGCTCGATGCAACGGATCTGCGCATCCTCGATCTGCTGCAGGAGAACTGCAAGCGACCGCTCGCTGCCATCGGCGAGAAGGTTGGGCTCTCGGCGCCGGCAGTCACCGAGCGCATCCACAAGCTCGAACAGGCCGGGATTGTGATCGGCTACGTGGCGCTTCTCGACGCCCGCAAGCTGGGGCTCGATGTCACGGCCTTTATCGGCGTTGCGATTGGCCATCCCCGGGCGATCGATTCCTTCGAACGGGAAATCGAGGGTCTCGAGGACGTGCTCGAATGTCACCACGTGACCGGCCAGCACACGCTCATGCTCAAGGTGAAGACGGAGAGCACGGAAACCCTCGAGGAGCTGATCGACCGGGTGCGCTCGATCGAGGGCGTCAGCCGCACGGAGACCATGATCGTACTCTCCACCCGGGCCGAGCGGCCGCGCATCCCGCTCGAAGGCGCGGACCCCGCAAGACAAAGATCCCGCCGCCCGTCCGGCCCGCGGCTGCGCCGCGCAGAGCCGCACGCATAAGGACCAGGAGGACGTCCCGATGACCCGCCCCCCCGGACTGCCGCCCCGCCAGGGTCTGTACGATCCGAGCTTCGAGCACGACGCGTGCGGCGTCGGCTTCGTGGCGAATATCCGTGGCGAGAAGTCGCATGACGTCGTGCGGCGCGGTATCCAGGTTCTGGTCAATCTCACTCATCGCGGTGCCACGGGCGCGGATCCAGACACCGGAGATGGGGCCGGCCTGCTCGTGCAGATGCCCGACGCCTTTTTGCGCCAGGAGGCCAGGAAGCTGGGCTTCGGGCTGCCTGCGCCCGGCGCCTATGCATCCGGCCTGATCTTCCTGGCGCGGGACGCGGAGGAGCGCCGCTTCCAGATTGAGGCCGTCGAGCGTGCCGTCGCTGCCCACGGCCAGCGTGTGCTCGGCTGGCGCAACGTGCCCGTGGACCCGACCCGCATCGGCTGGATCGCGCGCGAAGCCTTGCCCGAGATCCGCCAGGTCTTTGTCGGCGCGGAGGAAGGACTTGGACAGGACGAGTTCGAGCGGCGCCTCTACGTCCTGCGCCGGGTGGCCGAGAACATGGTCCGGGCGCGCGGCGGGGCACAGGCCAGCGCCTTCCACGTGCCGAGTCTCTCGTGCCGCACTTTCGTGTATAAGGGGCTCCTCCTCGCCCACCAGATCGAAGGCTTCTATCCCGACCTCACCGATCCCACGCTCCAAAGTGCGCTCGCCCTCGTCCACCAGCGCTACAGCACCAATACCTTCCCCACCTGGGACCTCGCCCAGCCCTTCCGGTACGTCGCGCACAACGGTGAAATCAATACCCTGCGCGGCAACGTGAACTGGATGCATGCGCGCGAAGGCACGCTGCAGTCCGACCTGTTTGGCGATGAGCTCAAGAAGCTCTTCCCGGTCATCATTCCCGGGGGCAGCGATACCGCGCAGTTCGACAACGCCCTTGAGCTGCTCGTGTTGGCCGGCCGCTCCCTGCCCCACGCCATGATGATGATGATCCCCGAAGCCTGGGATGGGCACGAGGGGATGGACGAGGAAAGGCGCGCTTTCTACGAATACCACTCCTATCTCCTCGAACCTTGGGACGGCCCTGCCTCCATCGCCTTCACGGATGGGCGCAAGATCGGTGCGGTCTTGGACCGCAACGGCCTGCGACCGTCGCGCTACACCGTAACGCGAGACGGCTTTGTGGTGATGGCGTCTGAGGCCGGAGTGCTCGAGATTGCGCCCGAGAACGTGCTGAAGAAGGGCCGCCTCCAGCCCGGCCGCATCTTCTTCGTCGACACGGAACAGGGTCGGATTATCGAGGACGAGGAAATCAAGCATGAGCTCGTCCGGCGTCGTCCCTATCGCCAGTGGGTGGCGGACAACCGCGTTCGCCTCAAGGACGTGCCGCCCGTGGAGGTGGTGCACCGACCGAATCAGGAGACGCGTTTCGAGAGGCAGCAGGCCTTCGGCTACACGCTCGAGGACCTGCGCCTTTTGCTCCCGCCCATGATCACCACCGGGGTCGAGGCACTCGGATCCATGGGCGACGACTCGGCCCTCGCCGTGCTGTCGGATCGCCCGCGACTGCTCTTCCATTATTTCAAGCAGCTCTTCGCGCAGGTCACGAACCCTCCGATCGACTCGCTGCTGGAGCGGCTCGTGATGTCGACACTCTCGACGCTCGGCGCAGAGCGGAACCTGCTGAGCGAGACGCCGCAGCATGCGCGTCTTCTCGAACTCGAGCACCCGATCCTTACCGACGAAGAGCTCGAGCGGATCCGGCAGATCTCGCTCCCCGGCTTCCAGGCCCGCACCCTGCCCATCCTCTTCAAGGCGGCCGAGGGGGGAGAGGGTCTTCGCGCGGCGCTCGATCTGCTTTGCCGCGAGGCGTCGAACGCCGTGGCCGAGGGCGCCAACCTGCTGATCCTCTCCGACCGGGGCATCTCCCCCGATCTCGCGCCCATCCCCTCGCTCCTCGCCACCGGCGCGGTGCATCACCACCTCGTGCGCGAGGAGACCCGAACGCGCTGCGGGCTCGTCGTGGAGACAGGAGAAGCACGAGAGGTCGCACACTTCGCGCTGCTGATCGGCTACGGCGCGGGCGCCGTGAATCCGCACCTGGCCTTCGAGACGATCGCCGAGCTCGTAGACGACGGCTCGTACGTGCCCGAGGAGCTGACCTGCGAGAAGGCGACGCAGCTCTACATCAAGGCCGTGAATAAGGGTCTGCTGAAGATCTTTGCCAAGATGGGGATCTCCACGCTCCAGAGCTACCGCGGAGCCCAGATCTTTGAAGCGGTGGGCCTTTCCCAGCAAGTGGTGGACCGCTACTTCAGCGGCACGCCGTCGCGGGTTTCGGGTGCCGATCTCGACGCGATTGCGCGCGAGTCTGTGATCCGACACCAGCGCGCGTTCCCCGGCGGCGCGTATCTTTTCCCCGAGCTCGATCCGGGAGGCCTCTATCAGTGGCGGCGCCGCGGCGAGCGCCACACCTTCAACCCGGACTCGGTCGCCAAGCTCCAGCACGCGGTGCGGGACGACCGCTTCGAAACCTTCCGGGAGTTCTCTCGCGCCGCGAACGACGACGCCGAGCGCATGTGTACGCTGCGGGGGCTTTTCCGCTTCCGGTTCGCGGACCAGCCGCTCCCCCTCGAAGAGGTGGAGCCCGCCTCGGCGATCGTTCGACGCTTCTGCACGGGGGCGATGTCGCTCGGCTCGATCTCCCGGGAAGCGCACGAGACGCTCGCCATCGCCATGAACCGCCTCGGGGGCAAGAGCAATACCGGCGAAGGCGGCGAGGATCCCGTGCGCTTTGCGCCCGACCCGAACGGGGACTTGCGCCGCAGCGCGATCAAGCAAGTGGCCTCGGGTCGATTCGGGGTCACGAGCTGGTACCTGGTCAACTCCGACGAGATGCAGATCAAGATGGCCCAGGGTGCAAAGCCCGGGGAAGGCGGCCAGCTGCCGGGTCACAAGATCGACGAATACATCGGGAAGATCCGCCACTCGACGCCCGGCGTCGGGCTGATCTCGCCGCCCCCCCATCACGACATCTACTCGATCGAGGACCTGGCCCAGCTGATCCACGATCTTAAGAACGCAAATCCGCAAGGCCGCGTGTCGGTCAAGCTCGTGGCCGAGAGCGGCGTGGGTACGGTCGCAGCGGGGGTATCGAAGGCCAAAGCCGACGGCGTGCTGATCAGCGGCCACGACGGCGGCACCGGTGCCTCGCCGCTGACGTCGATCAAGTCGGCGGGTGTGCCCTGGGAGATCGGCCTCGCCGAGACGCAGCAGACGCTCGTGCTAAACGACCTGCGGGGGCGGATCCGCGTTCAGGTGGACGGCGGGCTCAAGACAGGCCGCGACGTGGTCGTGGGTGCGCTGCTCGGCGCGGACGAGTTCGGCTTCTCGACGGCGCCGCTGGTGGCCCTTGGCTGCATTCTCATGCGCGTGTGCCACCTCAACACCTGTCCCGTGGGCATCGCTACACAGAATCCGGCGCTGCGAAAGCGCTTCGCCGGTCTGCCCGAGCATGTGGTGAGGTTCTTTTTCTTCGTGGCCGAGGAGGTGCGCGAGATCCTCGCCAAGCTCAGATTGCGCACGCTCGATGAGGCCATCGGCCGCTCGGACCTGATCGAAGCGCAGCCCGCGCTCGATCACTGGAAGGCCCGGGGACTCGACTTCTCGGCGCTGCTGCGAAAGCCGGACGTCTCCCATGCGACGCGCTGCATTGAGGCCCAGGACCATGGTCTTTCGCGCGCCCTCGACCATATGCTGATCGACCTGACAAAACCCGCGCTCGAACGAGCGGAGCCGGTCGAGCTGCAGATGCCGATCCGCAATGTGAACCGCACCGTGGGCACGATGCTCGGTTCCGAGGTATCCCGGCGCTACGGAGCCGATGGCCTGCCCGAGGACACGATCCGCATCCACTTCAGCGGATCTGCGGGCCAAAGCTTCGGGGCGTTCTTGCCCAAGGGCATCACGCTCTCCATCGAGGGCGAGGCCAACGACTATTGCGGCAAAGGCCTCTCCGGCGGAAAGATCGTGGTGCGTACCCCGAGCGGTGCGGCCTACGCGGCGGAGGAGAACATCATCGTAGGCAACGTGGTGCTCTACGGGGCCACCTTGGGCGAGGCGTACTTCAATGGCCTCGCCGGTGAGCGCTTCGCGGTGCGCAACAGTGGGGCGCACGCCGTGGTCGAAGGGGTGGGCGATCACGGCTGCGAGTACATGACCGGCGGCCGCGTCGTGATCTTGGGTCCCACCGGCCGCAACTTTGCCGCCGGGATGAGCGGCGGCATCGCCTACGTGCTGGATGAGGACGGAGACTTTCCTCGCCGCTGCAACCCCGGAATGGTGGATCTCGAAGAGATCACCAAGGAGGACGAGGAAACCATCCTGCGCTCGCTGCGGCGGCACTTCCAGTACACCCGCAGCAAACGCGCGGACGAGGTTCTGCGCAAGTGGGTAAGTCTCGCGCCCAAGTTCGTGAAGGTCTTTCCGCGGGACTACAAGCGGGCGCTGGCCGACCGGATCCAGGCAGGAAGCGGGAATGGGTAAGCCCACAGGGTTTGTGGAATATGGGCGGGAGCCGATTCCCATGCGTCCCGTGGCCGAGCGGCTTCGGGACTGGCGCGAGGTGCAGGGCAACTTGCCCGAGGAGAAGGCCCGCATCCAAGCAGCGCGCTGCATGGACTGCGGGGTGCCGTTCTGCAACAACGGTTGCCCGCTCGGCAACGTGATCCCCGATTGGAACGATCTCGTCTACCGCGGCAAGTGGGAAGACGCGCTCTTGCGTCTGCACTCCACGAACAACTTCCCAGAGTTCACCGGGCTCGTGTGCCCCGCTCCCTGCGAGGCGGCGTGCGTGCTTGGCATCAACGACGACCCCGTCACAATCAAGCAGATCGAGTGGGAGATCATTCGCCGCGGCTGGGAGGAGGGCTTCGTCCGCGCGATCAAGCCCGAGCAGCGCTCGGGACGCTCGGTCGCCGTCGTGGGCTCTGGGCCCGCCGGCCTCGCCGCCGCCCAGCAGCTCAGCCGCGCCGGCCACACGGTCACGGTGTTTGAGAAGGCGGAGCGCGTCGGCGGCCTCCTGCGTTACGGCATTCCGGATTTCAAGCTCGAGAAATGGATCGTCGATCGCCGTGTGGAGCAGATGCGGGAGGAGGGGGTGCTCTTCCAGACGGGTGTGCACGTCGGCAAGGACCTCTCGTCCCGGGAGCTGCGCCGCGGTTTCGACGCGGTGCTGCTCGCTCTCGGCTGCGAGCTCCCGCGAGACCTCCCCATCCCCGGGCGCGAGCTGCGCGGCATCCACTTCGCGATGGACTTCCTGACTCAGCAAAACCGCCGCGGCGCCGGGGACGGGGTGGACTCCGCAGAGTCGATCATGGCTTCGGGCAAGCACGTCGTGATTCTGGGCGGGGGCGACACGGGCTCCGACTGCGTCGGCACCTCTCACCGGCAAGGCGCGAAGTCGGTGACGTCGCTCGAGCTCCTCGAGCGGCCCCCCGACTCACGGTCCCCCTCCACCCCGTGGCCTCTTTGGCCACAGATGTTCCGCAGCTCGAGTTCCCACGATGAGGGTGGGAGTCGGGAGTTCGGTATCCTGACCAAGCGGTTCGCGGGATCTCGCGACAAGGTCGAGAGGCTCGAGGCCGTCCGGGTGCGGCTCGGTGCGCCCGACGCGGCGGGCCGCAGGGCGATGGAGGAGATCCCGGGCACCGAGTTCGAGCTGCCGTGCGACCTTGTGCTGCTCGCCATGGGCTTTGTGAGTCCCGTGCAGCAGGGCCTGCTCGCGGACCTTGGCGTGCGCCTCGACCCGCGCGGCAACGCGGCAGCCGATACCCGGGGGTTCGCCACCAGCGAGGCCGGGGTGTTCGCGGCGGGAGACGTCCGACGGGGGCAGTCCCTTGTGGTCTGGGCGCTCTGGGAGGGACGCGAAGCGGCGCGCGCCGTCGACCGTTACCTGATGGGCGAATCACGGCTCCAGTCGCGCAACGGGCATGTCTAGACGGCTCTCGTGGCTCGCCGCGGCCCCCTGCGAAATCCCCACGAACATGCTTGACGGTTTTCACCGACGCTTTGTAGGATCGCGCCGTGGGAGGAGGGACGCCGATTCCGGACCAGTCCGAGCGCCTGCACGATTTTGAACGGCTTGAGGCCGCCGTTCTCGCGCTTGCCGACCAGCACAAGCGAGCGGTCAAAGACAACGAGTCGCTGCGCCGGGTGGTGGAGGAGCGTGACCGGCGAATCCGCGCCCTCGAAGCGGAGACGCTTGAGCTAAACCAGCGTCGACGCGACGTGGCGAAGCGGATTGACGATCTGCTCGCACAGATGGACCTGCTCGACGTCGAGCTCGGGTCCGCCGGGGAGTAATGGCCGCCAAAAGGTCCGTCTTGGTCCGCATCCTCGGGCATGAGTACCGGATTCGCAGTGACGCGGACGAGGCGTCAATCCAGCGCGTCGCCTCCTTTGTCGATGAAACCATGGCAAAGATCCGCGAGCGCACCCGCACGGTGGACACGCTCGATCTTGCCATTCTCGCCGCCCTAAACCTCGCGAACGACCTCATCGCGGTCCGCAGCGCGGCCCTCGCGCCGCCGGCGGACGGTGCGGAATGGGTAGATCCAAAGCGCGTGAAGGCGCTGATCGCGGTCGCGGAGTCGGCGGGCAAAGACGCCTTCGGCACGCACTGAGCCGCGACCCCGCCGCCGAGCTCGAAGCCGCAAAGCGCAGCCTGCGAGAGCGCATGCGGGCGCAGCTTGGTGAGGCGGACCCCGGATGGGCCGAAGCCGCTGCGGTTGCGGCGGCCGCTCGGCTTGCGGCGATGCCGGAGTACGCCGGGGCGAGCCGGGTCGCGCTCTACGCCGCGCTCCCGAGGGAGCTCGGGACCCGGCCTCTTTTTGATGCGGTGCGCCGCGACGGGAAAACCGCGCTCTTCCCCCGGACCCATCCCGAGCGGCGGGTGCTTGAGTTCATCACCGCTGCGCGCTGGGAAGAGCTTGAGCCCGGGCGCTACGGTGTGCGGGAACCCCCCAGCGGGACGTGCGTGCGCCTCGAGGTCGGAGACCTCGTGATTGTCCCGGGGCTCGCGTTCGACGCCGCGGGTCATCGGCTGGGACGAGGGGGCGGGTGGTTTGACCGCACCTTCCCGCGCACCGCGCGACCTGGCCCGCTCTTGATCGGCTACGCGTACGAGCGGCAGGTGCTGGAGTCGGTGCCCAGTGGGCCGACCGATCGTTGTGTGGATTGGATCGTCACGGAGCGAGCGGCGCGCCGAGCAGGCACCGGGGAGCAAGGCAAATGGAAGAGGCCGCGCTGAAAGCAGAGGTAGAGCGGCAGCTCGCCGTGATTCGCGCCGGTGCTCAGGATCTCGTGGGCGAGACGGAACTGCGGGCACGACTGGCCGAGTCGCTCCGAACCTCACGACCCCTGCGCGTTAAGCTCGGGATGGATCCCTCGGCCCCTGATCTCCATCTCGGACACACGATGGGGCTGGAAAAGCTTCGGGATTTCCAGGAACTCGGCCATCTGCCCATTTTCTTGATTGGAGACTTTACGGCCCGCATTGGCGATCCCACGGGCAAGAAGAAGACCCGGCCCGCGCTCGAGTTGGACGAAGTGCGGCGCAACGCCGCGACCTACGTGGATCAGGTACGGCGCATCCTAGACGTGGAGCGTGTTTCAATCCGTTACAACGGCGAGTGGATGGACCGCATGGGTCCGGCGGACTTCGTGAGGCTTTGCTCACACTACAGCGTCGCGCGGCTGCTCGAGCGAGATGATTTCGCCAAGCGCTACGCCGCTGGGGAATCGATTGCCCTGCACGAGCTTCTCTATCCCCTCGTCCAGGCTTACGATTCCGTGGCCCTGAGCGCCGATGTCGAGATTGGCGGCACCGACCAGCTCTTCAACCTCCTCGTGGGCCGCGAGATCCAGCGCGACTATGGACAGCCGCCGCAGGTGGTGATGACGCACCCCCTGCTCGTGGGAATCGACGGGCGCGAGAAGATGTCCAAGAGCCTTGGCAATACGATCGGCATCACCGATCCACCGGCAGAGATGTATGGGCGGCTCATGAGTATCTCGGACATGCTCATGCTCGACTACCTCGGGTTCCTTGGCTTTGGGCGCTGGGGGGATCTCGACGCAGCCGCCGCCGAGGTCCGCAAGGGAGGAGGGGATCCCCTGGCGCTCAAGCACGCGTTGGCCTCCCGCATGGTCGAGCGGTTCCACGGCCGAGAAGCGGCCGAGAAAGCCGGGGAGCAGTTCCGCCGGGTGATCCAGCGCAAAGAGGAGCCGGAGGATGCCCCCGAGGTCGCACTCTACGTGGGTCGCGACGGAGTGATGGGCCTGCTGGATCTCCTGCGCAGCGCGCTTCAGATTCCGTCGAACGCCGAGGCGCGCCGCCTGGTCGCGCAGGGTGCGGTGCGGCTCGACGGTGAGGTGGTGCGTGACGGGAACGCGCGCCTTTCTCCGGGGGCCTACCGATTGCGCGTCGGTCGACGCTTTGCGAGGGTGCGATTGTCTCGAGGATCCGATTCCCCCGGAGGGGCTGGCGGGTAGTGGGCGCTCGCGCTCTTGACGCCGCAGGGGTGCTCGCGTAGATTTTGGATTCCCTCGTCGGGAAGTTCACTCCCGGCGGGGTCATCTGAAAGCGTCTTTTCGCCCTTGAGAGCTCGATACAAGCTCTGACGGGCTTCGTTTCGATCTTTGAAAACGGAATAGCGTGCGGTCTCTCGAGCTGGGACCCGCGGGCTTACCCCTGCGATCTCGGCTCGGGGAGACGGTGACGGGCCTGGAATCTGATAATCGTGGATGGCAGCCGGCTTCGGCTGGCGGCTTTCCACTTTTCCGAACAACGAGTCGGCATTTCGCGAAAGCGAGTGCCGTTCTCGGCCAAGTTCAAACTGGAGAGTTTGATCCTGGCTCAGAACGAACGCTGGCGGCGTGCTTAAGACATGCAAGTCGAGCGAGAAAGGGGCTTCGGCCCTGAGTACAGCGGCGCACGGGTGCGTAACACGTGGGTAATCTGCCTTCGGGTTCGGGATAACGCGGGGAAACCTGCGCTAATACCGGGCAAGACCACGAGGTCCTCGGACTTTGCGGTAAAAGATGGCCTCTTCTTGAAAGCTATCGCCTGAAGATGAGCCCGCGCCCCATTAGCTAGTTGGCGAGGTAATGGCTCACCAAGGCAGTGATGGGTAGCTGGTCTGAGAGGACGACCAGCCACACTGGAACTGAGACACGGTCCAGACTCCTACGGGAGGCAGCAGTCGGGAATTTTGGGCAATGGGCGCAAGCCTGACCCAGCAACGCCGCGTGAGCGATGAAGGCCTTCGGGTCGTAAAGCTCTGTCGAGAGGGAAGAATGTTCTCGGGGTGAATAATCTCGGGGAAGCGACGGTACCTCTAAAGGAAGCGCCGGCTAACTCCGTGCCAGCAGCCGCGGTAATACGGAGGGCGCAAGCGTTGTTCGGAATCACTGGGCGTAAAGCGCGTGTAGGCGGCTTGGCAAGTCGGGTGTGAAAGCCCGGAGCTCAACTCCGGAACTGCACTCGAAACTGCCTCGCTCGAGTCCCGGAGAGGGTGGTGGAATTCCCGGTGTAGAGGTGAAATTCGTAGATATCGGGAGGAACACCAGTGGCGAAGGCGGCCACCTGGACGGTGACTGACGCTGAGACGCGAAAGCGTGGGGAGCAAACAGGATTAGATACCCTGGTAGTCCACGCCGTAAACTTTGGGTGCTAGGCGTCGCGGGTATTGACCCCCGCGGTGCCGCAGCTAACGCGTTAAGCACCCCGCCTGGGGAGTACGGTCGCAAGACTAAAACTCAAAGGAATTGACGGGGGCCCGCACAAGCGGTGGAGCATGTGGTTCAATTCGAAGCAACGCGAAGAACCTTACCTGGGCTTGACATCTGGAGAACCTCCTGGAAACAGGAGGGTGCCTTCGGGAGCTCCAAGACAGGTGCTGCATGGCTGTCGTCAGCTCGTGTCGTGAGGTGTTGGGTTAAGTCCCGCAACGAGCGCAACCCCTGCCATTAGTTGCCATCAGGTCAAGCTGGGCACTCTAATGGGACTGCCGGTGTTAAGCCGGAGGAAGGTGGGGATGACGTCAAGTCCTCATGGCCTTTATGCCCAGGGCCACTCACGTGCTACAATGGCCGGCACAAAGGGCTGCGAATCCGCGAGGTGGAGCAAATCCCAAAAAGCCGGTCTCAGTTCGGATTGGAGTCTGCAATTCGACTCCATGAAGGCGGAATCGCTAGTAATCGCGGATCAGCATGCCGCGGTGAATACGTTCCCGGGCCTTGTACACACCGCCCGTCACACCACGAAAGCTACTTGAACCAGAAGCCGGTGACCCAACCGCAAGGGGGGAGCCGTCCAAGGTTTGAGTGGTGATTGGGGTGAAGTCGTAACAAGGTAGCCGTAGGGGAACCTGTGGCTGGATCACCTCCTTTCTAGGGTGCAACGTCGGCCGATGAGGCCGACCCGCAAACTAGGTCAAAACCGACACCGAGCGGCGCGATGCGTCGCCCACGAGAGTCTGAATCCCGGGTTCTCCCGGTCACTCGTTCAATCGGGGGACTTTCGGTCGGTTGCCTCTCACCGTCTGCCGCACGCTATTCCGTTTTTGGAGACCGGGACGAAAGTAGTGCTGCGCTCGGGGGGTGCTTCGAGCGGGCCCGGCGAGGGTCGGGTGGGGAAATGGGTCGAGGTCGAGTTCGGAGAGCCGGGCCTATAGCTCAGTTGGTTAGAGCGTCCGCCTGATAAGCGGGAGGTCGGTAGTTCAAATCTACCTAGGCCCACCACGCTCCAAGCAGGCGCTCGAACGGCGCGGGCGACGCGCCGGGGCGGCGGCTCAGTCGAATCGAGGAGCGTTCGTCGGATCGATTCATCGGGTCGGGGCTGTAGCTCAGCTGGGAGAGCGCGGGCTTTGCAAGCCTGAGGTCGTCGGTTCGATCCCGATCAGCTCCACCAGGTTTTTG
>Ga0116216_10000049_pt1 | contig 112688 bp, 101 predicted proteins | sample Sb_taG_11_FD_89696 | JGI IMG/M metagenome (GOLD analysis project Ga0116216, IMG submission 89696) | Peat soil microbial communities from Weissenstadt, Germany - Sb_50d_3_AS metaG | ecosystem: Environmental > Terrestrial > Soil > Wetlands > Peat | place: Germany: Weissenstadt | collected... | reverse complement strand
TCGGGATCCGGAGGCAGCTCGGGATCCGGAGGCAGCTCGGGATCCGGAGGCAGCTCGGGATCCGGAGGCAGCTCGGGATCCGGAGGCAGCGGCTCGAAGCCACCCCCTACATCCCCGCTCTCCCAGCTGAACCCGAAGCCGGGCTAGCCGACCTCAGCGAGCCGGCAGGCGCCTCGACACCCTCCCGGCGAGACCGCTGACCAGCTGTTCCCATCCCCTGTCGCCCAGGAGCCAGAACCACACCTCGCGGCGATAGCCCACCACGAGGTCGATGAACTCCTCGCGACCCATGCCCGCCGGCTCGAGAGTCGATCGCCAGCGCTCCCATGTCCACGCCGCAAAGCAATTCTCGAATGCCGAGCTCTCTGGCCGAGACGCCTCGAGCGCCTTCTCACGCAGGGTCGCCCTGAGCTCCGCCGGCTCCGGCGGCAGCTCGAGTCGAAGCCCGTCCATGGGTTCGATCATCTCTATTCCCTCGGCACCTTCAGCCAGTTGGGTCGTCAACGCTCTCGGACCACCGGCGCCCGGTCGGTCCCTTCGTAGTTGCCGAAGTGCTCCGAGAAGTCGATGAACAACGGTGCGTCAGGGTCGAGCTTCCGCTTCAGCGTCCGCTCGGCCACGCGCTTGTCCAGGTTGTCGAGCTTCACCAGAGCCTCAGGATCGTCGAGGTCCCTTACGTCCAGCCGTCCTCGTGCCCGGTCGAACGCGAGCCTCCCCGTCTCGGTTCGCACAAGCACGCTCGACCACCCGGCCATCGAGCCGACACTACCGACGGAGATGTCCGCTCCGCGACCCAAGAAGTCCGCACACTCGTCACATCCCTTCAGCGCCGCTCCGTGGAAGTCGCGGACCGGCTCGTCGACCGCGACGCGCCCGTCTCCGTACTCGACGATCATCCTCCCGTGTATTACGTCGACCTTGCTCACCCGGTCGAGATCCAGACCCCGCTTGTCGCGCAGCTCGCGCAACATGAGTGCCTCGTAGTCGAAGCTCTTCGTGCACAGAAGTGCGATGGTGAGAACGATGGCGTCGACACGATGCGCGCCCGTCGGCCAGCGGCGCGCCTGCATGGCGCGGATCCCCTGGATCTCACAGGGAGTCCCGACGACGGCGAGTCGCGGCTTCGGCGGAAGGTCGTAGCGGCTCAGGTCGAGCTCTGCCAGAGCCATCGTCTGGTTGTAGAAGCTCCCTGCCGCGGCGACGAGCTCCTGGGCGGTGGTGGCAACGGTCGCGATCCCCTTCCAGGGCTCGTCGGGGTCGTCACTCGGGCGCGACACGAGGGCCCCGTCGATGTCGCCGCCCGCAAGCAGCGCGAGCAGCAGCGCTGTCACCACACCACCGTCTTGGACCTCGTCGCGAGGCACGCCCGCCCGCACTGCATACTGTCCGAGCACGGCCCCGAGCCTGTCACCGGGAGGCCCTCCGGTCAGCTTCCAATAGGTGTCGGCGGAGTCTGACTTGGTGACCAGCGGACCCTCGCCTGGGTCGGCCGGCGCAGACGACGGAGGCCAGAGCGCCTCGTAACGCAGCCCTCCACGGGGGCAGAAGTCCCAGCACAAGGAGCATCCCGTGCACATCTTCACGAGCTCCGGCAGGCCGGTGTCCTCGTTGACGCCAATGGAGTTCGACGGACAGACGGCCACACACGTTCCGCACTGGATGCAGCGGTCGGCGAATATGACCCCTGCCTCGAGCTCCCAGAACCACGTCTTGCCGGGGGGGTCCTCCACCCCGTTCATCTGCTCGCGGATACGAAAGCCCTTCACGATCGGACCTCTTCCCCGACTTCCAACCCTGCGAGCGTCGAGCGAAGGTCGGGGTTCGGCACGCGCCTCGCCCAGTTGTAGAAGGCCTCGTCCTCGTGGCGTTCGGCGCGGTACCGCCGCACCAGGCGCAGGAGGGCCTCAGGCACGTCGTCGACTGGTCGCGCCCCCTCCACCCAGTCGATGAACCCCGCGTCCGGACCCAACGATCCACCGAGACCGATGTCGACAGCCTCCGATATGTGTTCACCGACATGAGCGGTCTCACCACGAAAGCCGATGTCTGCGATCTGCGGCTGCGCGCACGACGCAGAGCATCCCGAGAAGTGCATGCGGATGACACCTGCGTCTCCGACTTGAGCACCCTCACCGGCGTCGGCGCGCTGATCGAGGTTCTCGTCCATCCACCTCGCCCAGCGAACAGCCCTCTCCTTGGTCTCGACCACCGCAAAGCGGCAGAACTCAGAGCCGGTGCATGCAACGACCCCGCGAACGAAGGGGCCCGGGAACGGCGAGTACTTCTGGAGCAGCTCCTCGGCGAGCAGCTCCTCGAGCTTCGGCTCCGGGATGCCTGTCAACACGAAGTTCTGGTCGGTCCCGAGGCGAACGGTCCCGTCCCCGTAGGTGTGGGCCAGTCGTCCGGCTTCGACCAGCTCGATCCCGCTCATGCGGCCGACGGGGACGCTGCAGCCCACGTAGAAGAACCCGTCCCCGCTCTGGGAGTGCACACCCACGTGGTCGCCTCGATAGCGCCGGGTCAGCTCCTCCCCGGCCGGCTCGAGAGCGAACTTCGTCCGTGCCGCAAGCGCGGACCGAAACCCCTCCGGACCGAGCTCTTCGACGAGGTAGCGCATGCGCGCCAGCCCCCGGTTCTCGCGGTTGCCCAGCTCGCCGAAAGTCTGCGCGATGGCTCGCGTGAGCTCGACCGCCTGCTCGGGCGCAACGAACACGTCGATGTCGGAGGCGAAGCGCTCTCCGTCGGAGAGGCCTCCACCTGCGAGCACGTTGAACCCGACGCGCCCGTCGTCCTTGCGGGCGGGCCAAAGACCGATGTCGTTGATCTCGGCCTGCGCGCAGTCCTCGAGGCAGCCCGTAACGCTCATCTTGAACTTGCGCGGCAAGTTGGCGTACTCGCGGTTACCCGTGAAGAACTTGGAGATCTCCAGCGCGACGGGCAGCGCGTCAAAAGCCTCGTGCTCGTCGACACCCGAGACCGGGCAGCACAACACGTTTCGCGCGGAGTCACCGCACGCCTGGACCGTGGTTATCCCGACGTCGGCGAGGCGCTGCCATATCCGAGGGACGTCACCGATGCGGATCCAGTGGATCTGAATGTCCTGGCGAGTGGTTATGTCCGCGTACCGGTTGCCGAAGACTGCGCTGTCGTCGGGCCCTTCGCCGAAGGCATCTGCGACGATCCCGATCTCGCGCGCCTGATCGGCAGTGAGGACACCGCCGGGCACCTTGACCCTGAGCATGAACGCGTCGCCCCCTTGGCGCTGCGGGTAGAGGCCCACCCACTTGAGGCGCTCGGCCTCGCCCTTGACCTTCGCGATCGATTCGGCTCCCTCGCGCGAGTAACGCTCGATCACCGCGTCGGCCACCTCGAGCGGGTGACGGTCGAGCTTCCAGCGCTCGACTTGGTTCAGCTCACCGATCGTGCGATACGGGTTGACGAAGTGCATTGCGCGGTCTCTGCCACGGAACTCGACTCCGAGAGGCAGGTCCCGGTCACGGGCCATCAGCCGCCGTCCATCAGCCGTCGTCCATCAGGCGTGGAGGCCACACTCTGTCTTCGAGGTCCCTGCCCAACGCCCGGCGCGCGGGTCCTCCCCTGGCGCCACTGGACGCGTCGTCGGGGCACAGCCGATCGAGGGATACCCCCGGGTCACGAGCGGGTGCACGGGAAGCTCGTGATCGGCGATGTAGTTGTCCACGTCGTCGTCGCTCCAAGTGGCGAGCGGGTTCACCTTGACGATGCCGCGACCCTCGTCCCACGAGACGATCGGCGCATCAGAGCGGGTGGGCGAATCACAACGCTTGAGCCCGGTTATCCAGGCGTCGCGACCCTCGAGCGCTCGCTCGAGCGGAGCCACCTTGCGCAGCTCGCAGCAACGTTCTGTCCCGCAGGGCCACGCCTCCGCCTCGGGACCGGGACGGATGACGCGCAGGTTCAAGTCGTAGAGTGAACGGACCTTCTCGACGTATGCGAGGGTCTCCTCGAAGTGAAATCCGGTGTCCAGAAACAGAACCTCGATGTCGGGATCTGCTCGCACCGCGAGTTCGACGAGCACGCAATCCTGAAAGGAGCAGGCCACGGAGACCCGAGAGCCGAAGCGTTCGACCGCCCAGGAGATCGCCTTTGCTGCGGGGGCTGTCTCGAGCTCCTCGGCTCGAGCCGCTATCTCGGCGAGGTCGACGTCGACTCCTGCTCCTACGACCATCGTCCGCTCCCTTCTGATCGCTCGAGGTTCTACTCGCCGGTGGTGCTTTGCTCTCGGCGGCACGGGGTTCTGCGGCCCCTTGGGCTCACTGAGCACTATACATGACTAATTGGATCAAGTTTTGTCCATTTTCCCGGTCGGGCTGAACGTCGAGGGCCAACCCTGCCTCGTAGTGGGCGGGGGGAGGGTGGCGGCCCGCAAGATCGCCGGGCTCCTGGCCTGCCGGGCGGCGGTGACGGTCGTGGCCCCCGAGGCCCACGAGGCGGTCCGCCTGCTGGCCGCCGAAGGGGTCATCGCTGCCGTGGACGGCGCACCTCTGAACCTCCAGATCCGCCCTTACGAGCGCGGCGAAGCGGCCCGCTACAGGCTGGTGTTCACGGCCACGGGCCACCCCGACGTCGACGCTGCGGTGTACGAGGACGCCCACCGAGCAGGCGTCTGGGTGAACAGCGCGGACGACGCCGGGCACTGCACCGTCTTGCTTCCGGCGGTCCTTCGCGATGGCCCGGTCACCGTCTCGGTGTCGACCTCGGGGACGAGCCCGGCGCTGGCGGTCTGGCTCCGGGACCGGTTGGCCGATTTGCTGGGTGGGGGGTTGGGAGAGCTGGCCCAGCTGATGGCGGACGCCAGAGAGCGCGTGAAGGAGCGAACCGGTACGACCGAGGGGGTCGACTGGAACGCACTCCGGGAGGGCCCGCTTCCGTCGCTGGTCGCCGGCGGACGGATCGAGGAGGCCCGGACCCTCCTGGACGAGGCAGTGGCGAGGGCGCGTCCGACGGTCTAGGCGGTGCTTTGGCGGATGATGCGACCCAGGCACGAAATGAGCCTTCTTGCAAAACTACTGGACAACAAATCCCCTCTATACGGCATACTTGAATGGTGGAAACCATTGAGCGGGTGAACGAGGACGTCCCCGTGCCCACGCACCGGGGCTCCCTATCAACCGGGGATCCATCGGCGGGGGGAACTGGGGGGGCCGTGGGAGCCGACGAAGACGTAACGGACGCCATCATCCGTGCGAGCCGTGCCCTGGTCGGGATCGCCGTTCGGTCGCTCACGGCGAGCGACGAAGAGGTGACGCTGCCCCAGTACCGCACCTTGGTGACTCTCACCTACGGCGGCGGGCGCAGGCTCGCCGACCTCGCCTCCTCGCTCGGTGTCAGCCCGTCGACCGCCACCAGGATGTGCGACCGCCTCGTTCGAAAGGGCCTCATCACGCGCACGCGTGACGAGATCGACCGGCGCGAGGTCAACCTCGAGGTCACCCCTGCCGGCAAGCACATTGTCGAGGGCGTGATCGAACGCAGGCGCACCGACGTACACGAGCTGTTGAAGCTGATCCCGATCTCCACCCGCAACCAGCTCGTCGAGTCACTGAACGTCCTGGCCGGCGCCACGGGCGAGCCGCCACCCGAGGTCCACTGGTCTCTCGGCTGGCACGAATAGCCCGAGCCCCGAGCCGCCGCCTCGACCGTCAGGCGACGAAGACGCTCTTCGCCTCGCAGAACTCGCGGATCCCCAGCGCAGACAGCTCGCGGCCGTAGCCGGAGATCTTGGTCCCCCCGAACGGCAGCTCCGGGGTCGACGCCACCATCGCGTTGACGAAGACCTGCCCGGCGTCGAGGCCCTCGACGAAGAGCGTGAGCTCGCTTTCGTCGTTCGTCCAGACGCTCGAGCCCAACCCGAAGGCGGTTGCGTTTGAAACCTTCAGCGCCTCTTCGGCGGAACCGACCGCGTAGAGCATCGCGACTGGGCCGAACACCTCTTCGCGCTGAACGCGCATCTCCGGCGTGATCCCTGTCAGGACCGTCGGGGGGTAGTACCACCCGCGCCTGTCGGGCACGACCCCTCCGCACAACACCTTCGCTCCTTTGTCGCGCGCGTCCTCGACCTGCTCGTGAAGCTCGTCGCGGCCTTGGCGAAGAGCGAGCGGGCCGACCTCGGTTGCGGGGTCCATCGGGTCGCCCACGGTCAAAGCACCCATCTTCTCGACGAAGCCCCGCTCGAATTGCTCGTAGACGTCGCCATGGACGATGAAACGCTTTGCCGCAATGCAACTTTGCCCGTTGTTCTGAACTCGCGCCTGGACGCCGACGTTCAGCGCGCGCTCGAGGTCGGCCGACGGCATGACGACGAAGGGATCGCTCCCCCCGAGCTCCAACACCGACTTCTTGACAGCGTGTCCGGCGGCCGCGGCGACCGACCGCCCGGCTCCTTCGGAGCCGGTGAGCGTGACGGCGCGCACCCTCGGATCCGCGATGATCCCCGCAACGCGCTCTGAACCCACGAGCAGGGTCTGGAACGCGCCTCGGGGAAAGCCGGCTCGGTGGAACAGGTCCTCCATCGCCAGAGCTGTCTGAGGGACGTTGGAGGAATGCTTGAGCAAGCCGACGTTGCCCGCCATGAGAGCAGGAGCCGCAAAGCGCATCACCTGCCACATCGGGAAGTTCCAAGGCATGACGGCGAGGACCGGACCCATCGGACGCCAGATCACGCGACTTTCCTTGGCCGAGGTGTCGATGGGTTCGTCGGCCAGGTAGCTCTCGGCGTGCTGTGCGAACCACCGAAGGGCCATCGCGCACTTGGCCAGCTCCCCCTTCGCCGCGGCGAAGGTCTTACCCATCTCGGTGGTGAGAACCCGCGCCGTCTCGGGAAGCTCTGCCTCTAAGAGCTCCGCGGCAGAGATCGCCCATCGTCCGCGCTGGTCGAACGTGGTGTCACGAAGTGTCTCGAACCCTTCCTGCGCAGCCGCCAGCCTCGCCTCGACCTCGCCTTCGTCGAGAGGGGCGAACTCCTTCTCGGTCTCTTCAGTGGCGGGATTCACCGTGGCTATGGGCATGAGTCCATCATCTCCTCATCGGGCCCCGGCGTGACGTCCGGGCCGTCTCGGAAGTTCGAGCGCGCGAGAATCACGCCATGGACAGCCGGCAGGTCGCCGCAGCGAAGGAGATCCTCGACGCTGCACGGCGGGTGGTCGTCCTTACGGGAGCCGGCATATCCACCGACTCTGGCATACCGGACTTTCGCGGGCCTTCGGGGCTCTGGACGAAGAACCCCGAGGCCGAGAAGCTCGCAACCCTCCACGTCTACATGTCCGACCCCGACGTCCGCCGCCGGGCGTGGCGGAACCGCCTCGAGTCTCCGACCTGGGAGGCAAAGCCCAACGATGGCCACCGCGCCCTCGTCGAGCTCGAGCGCCGCGGGGTGCTCGAGCTGTTGGTGACGCAGAACGTCGACGGCCTTCATCAGGCAGCGGGATCCGACCCGAGCCGAGTGGTGGAGATCCACGGGACGATGCGCGAGGTGACGTGCATGAGCTGCGGGTCGCGCTTGCCGATGTCGACCGTCCTCGAGCGCGTACAGGCGGGCGAGGAGGATCCGGAATGCCTCGAGCCGATCGGCTCGGACAAGACGTGCGGTGGGGTGCTCAAGTCGGCGACGATCAGCTTCGGGCAGAACCTCGTCGCAGAGGACCTCGTGCGCGCGGAACGGGCTGCCGGCGAATGCGACCTGTTGTTGGCGGTCGGCTCGACCTTGTCGGTCTATCCGGCCGCGGGCATGGTCCCCAGAGCCCGACATTCGGGCGCCAAGGTACTGATAGTGAACGGCGGGCCCACCGACCACGACGAAATCGCCGACGTGGTCATCCGCGGGTCGATCAGTGAGGTGCTTCCCACGATCGTGGGGATCGGCCGACCAACCGACTCGCCCTGATCGTCACGGATCGTCACCGGTCGGGCCCACGTCGGCGCCGCGACAACGGCGTCACGAGTTCTGCTTCTTCGACTTCCGTCGAGGCCGAAGCGCGAACCACCAGATGCTGACGATGGTGCCCACGAGTCCGACACCGGCCACCAAAGGCCTAAGAAGCTTGCGGTCGCTACTCACGCGGCGCACGCTACCAGCGTCCGAAGGCCGAGCTTCAGGCCTTGAATTGGACGTCACCGTAACGGGCGAGCAGCTCCTCCACCGTGCCTCGCGTCTTCGGCGCGCCCGCCATCCCGTATATCGGCGCCATGGAACCGCGCGCGCCGGGGTTGTTGCGCACCTCCTCGACCGAGTCCTGCAGGTCCGCGATGAACCGTTGCGCCACTCCGGGCTGGGCATGGCGCAGCGTGACGCACAGGTGAGCGGCTGCCGGCTTCTGCAGGCCGTTCAGGCTCCAGCCGCGATGGCTCATCTGGTCCACGACGGCGTACACGTCGATCGTGTCCGAACCGAAGGCGATCACCCACAACGGGTCACCGATCACGTAGAGGTCACCGACGGCGTCGATCGCCCGACGTATCACCGCAGCGGTCTCGAGGATCGCCTTGGTCGCAACCGTGTATCCCTGCTCACCGAATGCGACCATCGCCGCCCAGGTCTCGGCTGAGATCGCGCCCGGGCGGCTGCCGGCGAACGTAGGCGAGTAGTACAGTCCGCCCATCCACGCGGCGTTGCGGTAGTACTGGTACTCGCGCAGATCCCGGTCGCGATAGAGGATCACGGACGCGCCCTTTGCGGCGTAGCCGAACTTGTGGGTGTCGACCGAGATCGACGTCACGCCGGGTAGGCGGAAGTCGAAGGGCGGGACGGGATAACCGAGCTTCTCGGCAAAGGGAAGCACGAAACCACCCAAGCAGCAGTCGACGTGGAATCCGATACCGCGCGAGTGTGCGAGGTTCGCAAGCTCGGAAACGGGATCGATGATGCCGTGCGGGAATCCCGGTGCCGATCCGACGATGACGACTGTCTTCGAGGTGACGAGGTTCGCTGCGGCTTCCACGTCGGCGCGCCAGTCGTCTGCAAGGGGTATCGGCACCAATTGCATCCCGAAGTACTGAGCCGCCTTTTCGAAAGCTGCGTGGGCACTCAACGGTGCGAGGATCTCGGGTTCGGTTATGCGCCTCTGGTCGCGTGCCCAGTCACGGTAAGCCCGCATGGCGAGCAGAATGCTCTCGGTCCCGCCCGACGACACCGTCCCGCAAACGCTCTCGACCCCACCATCTCCACCGCCGAGCATCGACGCTGTCATCGCCACGACCTCGGACTCGTACTTGACGGCGCTGGGCCAAAGCTCGGGGTGAAGCGGGTTCGCCTGTGAGTTGACCGAGTAGACCTCGTTCAGGAAGTCGATGTGCTCCTGGCCACCGTGGTAGACGGCGCCCGATACGAACCCGTCGCGCCATTTGGGTTGCTCCAGCTCGGCCAATCCGCGCATCTCGGCGAGGATCTCGTCGCGATCGCGTCCTTCCGAGGGAAGCTTCCGGAAGGTCTCGTGCGACTCCCGATACGGGCGCAACTCGGTCTCGAGCGCCTCCACGACCAGATCGAGCTCCGAGCGCCTCATCTCGCGAGGCTCCGCGACGTCTCCCTCGTGTGCTCCATAGCCGAAGCCTAAGAGGCCGCAGGGCCGGGTAGCACGTTGCGAGGCGGCACCCAGGCCAAACTAAGGGCCGTGCACCGTGTCCCCGTTCTGACTCCGCGCGCTCGGGTGGCGTGGTCGGCGGGGTGCGCCGCATTGATGCTTTCGACGGTGGTGGCGGGTTGCACGCGCCCCGGCCAGTCGTTCTCGGCCGGTCCCGAAGGGCCCTCGCGGACCGCCGTCGCGGACGGTCGCTTCGTGACGACGATCGAGATGGGCCAGGGAACGCTTCTGGTCACCCCGCCTCCTGACGGGGCGAGGGGGACCTTCCCCGAGTCGAAGGCGTGGACCATCCTCCGGACAGCGGACGTGGCATATGGCACCTACCGTTTCGCCATCATCGGCCTCGGGCTCGCGAGCCTCCTTCCCGGTGCGTCTCCGGAGGGTCCCACATCCTCCACGACGAGCGTCCCCGCTTCGACACCGTCCGGCCCCGGCGGTCGCGGGGTGAGCTCCTCCAGCTCTGCGCCCACCACGACCGTGCCGCCGACCACCACGACCGTGCCCCGGACGACCACGACCGTGCCCGCAACCACGTCCAGCGTTCCGCCGTCGAATTCCACCGTGCCCCCCACGAGCTCCACCACCGCGCCACCCCCTTCTCTTCCGAGCTACGTGCGCAGACTTGCCTACGTGGGGATCGCTTTCGGGGGCCCTGCGTGTCCCACAGATGCCCAGAAACCCGGTGGCGCGGCCGGTGGCACCTCGACGCAAGTGGCCGTGCTGATCGACGCGACGAACGGCCACGACGTGTTGGCCTTCACAGGGGATGCTGGCTTCTCCTGCAGCGCGCCGCCGTCGACGCCCACCGTCGTACGACCCAACCAGCTCTTGTCCGTCCCGTGGCAACCCGTGGGGCCGGCGAGCACGGCGGTTCAGGCAACCCTCCCGGCCTGCGGTCACTATGTCGGCTGGACCGAGGCGCCAGGACCGACGAGCCAGAGCGCGATCGAGGTCGTGGCGAGCGTTCCGTTCGACCCCTTGTGCGGGGCAAGCGCCCCTCAGCTGCTGACCGTCGACGACGTGATCCCTCTCGGCTCGTCCCAACAGCAGGTCCCGCACGCGTCGTTGGGCCCCGTGCAAGGGCTTCGGGTGCTGCCCGGTGGAACCGTGGGGCTTTCGTCGTCGTCGAGAGCTCAGAGGGCTCAGACGGCAGTCGCCGGATGACGCGGGACGGTGACGAGCTCGACCTCGGGCGGGAGGCCCGTCACCTCGACGTGATCGCCTTCGACCTCGACGGTGACGCGCGACCCAGCGAGGGGGATGCGCTCGATCTTCAGGTGCTGGATTCCCTGGGGTAGAGCAGGAGCCAGCCAGGTCCTGCCGTAGGGGACCCACGGATCGAGCCGCAGGATCGTCCTGAGGCACAGCAGGGGTGAGGCCGCCGCCCATGCCTGGGGCGAGCAGGAGGTCGGGTATCTGACCGGGGACCCGAGCTCGCTGCGGTCGAGACCGCTGAACAGCTCGGGAAGCCGTCCCCCGAGGTGGACTGCCGCCTCGAGCAGAGCGCCTACGAGACGCTGCGCCTGCTCCATCATCCCGTAACGCGCGAGGCCGGCCGCCACGATCGCTGTGTCGTGAGGCCACACGGAACCGCAGTGGTAGCTGATCGGGTTGAAACCCCCCATTGTCGTGGCGAGAGTGCGAACCCCCCAGCCGCTGAACATCTCCTGCGACATGAGCTTCGCGGCGACCACAGGCGCCTTCTCCTCGTCGACGATTCCCGTCCAGAGGCAATGCCCCATGTTCGACGTGAGCGAGTCGATCGGCTTCTTCTCCGAGTCGAGCCCGATCGCGAACCAACCCTTGTCCTCGAGCCAGAAGTCGCGGTTGAAGTCCTCCTTCAGCCGGTTGGCCTTCGCCCTGTAGCGGTCGAACGTCGCCTCGTCACCGGCCTCCCGAGCGAAGTGCGCACGAGCCAGGTACGCGCTGTAGACGTACGCCTGCACCTCGCACAAAGCGATCGGGGCGTGAGCGATGTCACCGTTGGCGTACCTCACCCCGTCGCCCGAGTCCTTCCAACCCTGGTTCGCGAGGCCCCGGTCCGTCGCACGGTGGTACTCGACATATCCGTCACCGTCCGCGTCGCCGAAGGTCTCGATCCACTCGAGGGCGCGCTCGGCGTTGGGCAAGAGCTCGTCGACCGCCTCGCGCGCAAGCCCCCAGCGCCGCAGCTCTCCGAGGAGCATGACGAACAGCGGGGTGGCGTCAGCCGTCCCGTAGTAGATCCGCCCGCCGCCGAGCGACAGCGAAGGGGCCTCTCCGAAACGCATCTCGTGAAGGATCCTCCCGGGTTGCTCCTCGCTTCGGGGGTCGATGTCCTTCCCCTGGAACCGTGCGAGCGTCTGCAGGACACCGAGGGCCAAGTCGGGATCCACGAGCAGCGCCATCCAAGACGTGAGCAGCGAATCTCGACCGAACACGGTCATGAACCACGGAGCGCCCGCTGCGAGCACCACGCGCTCGGGATAGTCGGGGTCGAAGATCCGAAGCGCTCCGAGGTCCTCGGCGCTTCGAGCCAGCACCGAGCTCAGGACCTCGCTGTCGGTCTGGATCTGGGGCACCTGCCTTCGCCATTTCGCCAGACGCTCCGCGGGGGCAGCGCGCTCGACGGGCTGACCACACAGATAGCGCGGGTCGATGGTCTTCCCCTCGATGACGGGGTGCACCTCGACACAGGCCTTCCATTCGCCTTTTGCAGGAACTATGGCCTCGAAGCTGACGAGGTCCTCCCCCACGCTGGAGGGCGTCGGCGAGAACTTGACCATGGCTCCACGACTGACGGTCCCCCTGCGGTAGGAGAGCTCGAGGGTATCGTCTCGCCCCGATCGAGTGACCTCCCCGTCGGGGTCCGCAGCGCGTCCCTCCTTCACGGCGAATAGATCGGCGAAGTCGCTGTCCACGAAGAGCTCTATCGAGCAGAACGTCGGCTCGGCGCCGAAGTTCCTGATGACGATGTCCTCTCGCATTCCCTGTCCCACGTAACGGAAGCGAAAGACCATCAGCGTCGAGTCGCCCTTCCCTGGGCCCGGGCTCACCTGTGACACGAAGGTCGCAGAGAACGGGTCGTCGGCGACCGCCACCAGGGACTGAGGCCGGCCGGCGTTCACCCGCAGCTCGAAACGCGAGATGATCCGGGTGTCGCGCACGAACAGGCCCTGCGCGGACTTGGTGACCATGTCGCCCACCTCGGAGCTGATGGCGAACGTGGACTCGTCGACCAGGGTGACCACACCGCCGGGTTGGTCGAGCACCGACACCGCGCCGGAGAAATTCCACGGGTCGGTCACCGACGGGACGCTACCGGACGAGGCAACGGGCGCCTGCCCGGCCAGGCACGAGACCGCCGGCGGTCCAGGCACACTGTGCTGGCCCTGATTCGCACTACGCCCATAGTGCAAATCCCTCGAGGGCCACTAGACTCGGGGCCGTGAGCCGGCTCCTCGAGGTGAAGGACCTCCACGTCAGCGCGGAGGACACCGAGATCGTGCGCGGCATCGACCTGGTGGTGAAGGACGGCGAGCTGCACGCGCTGATGGGCCCGAACGGATCGGGGAAGTCCACCTTCGCCAGCACCCTTCTCGGGAACCCGGCATATCGGGTGACGAAGGGGCAGATCCTCTTCCGAGACTCCGACGTCACCGACTGGCCGACCGACGTGCGAGCCAAGGCGGGGATGTTCCTCGCCTTCCAGTACCCCGAGGAGATAGCCGGGGTCCCGGTCGTCCAGTTCCTGCGCCAAGCGGTCTCGGCTCGCGTCGGCGAGGATCGCTCGGTCCTCGAGGTGCGGATGTCGATGATGGATTGGATGAAGCGCCTCGGCATGGACCCCGCATTCGCCGAGCGCAGGCTGAACGAGGGTTTCTCCGGAGGTGAGAAGAAGCGAAACGAGATCCTCCAGATGGCGATGCTCGACCCCGAGCTCGCCGTGCTGGACGAGACCGACTCGGGCCTAGACGTCGACGCACTGCGGATCGTCGCTCAAGGAGTGCAGGCGGTACGCAGCGAGCGCCCGTCGCTAGGGGTAGTCGTGGTGACGCACTACACCCGGATCCTCGAGCTTCTTCGCCCTGACGTCGTGCACGTGCTCGTCGACGGCAGGATCGTGGCGAGCGGAGGTCCCGAGCTCGCCGACCGACTGGAAGCCGAGGGATACGAACCGTGGAGAAGATGACGTTGGGCGCGCTCTCGTGCAAGGAGGATTTCCCGCTCCTGTCTCGAGTGGTTCACGGGAAGCGGCTCGTCTACTTGGACTCGGCGTCCTCCTCGCAGAGGCCACAGGTCGTCCTCGACGCCATGGACGACTACTACCGCACCACCCACGCGAACGTTCACCGAGGCGTCTACTCGATCGCAGAGGAGGCCGACCACCTCTACGAGGCAGCGCGCCTGAGCGCCGGGAGGTTCGTCGGCGCCCCCGACCCCGAGCACGAGATCATCTTCACGAAGAACGCAACGGAGGCGATCAACCTCGTCGCGGCGACGTGGGGCCGAAAGAACCTGCACTCGGGGGACGCAGTGCTCCTGACAGACATGGAGCACCACTCCAACATCGTTCCGTGGCTCGCTCTTGCCGAGGAACGGGAATTCGAGCTTCGCTGGCTCAGCGTCGACGAGCACTACCGCCTCGACTTGTCGGACCTCGATCGTCAGCTCGACGGTGTGAAGCTCGTGGCGTGCACCACGATGTCGAACGTCTTAGGAACGATTCCTCCGTTCGCGGAAATTGCGGAGCGTGCCCACAAGGCCGGCGCCCTGGTGCTGGCCGACGCCGCCCAGTCGGTCCCCCACCTGCCGACCGACGTCGGCTCGCTCGGGTGCGACTTTCTGGCGTTCAGCGCGCACAAGATGCTCGGGCCGACCGGAATCGGGGTCCTGTGGGCGCGACACGAGCTTCTCGAGGAGATGCCGACGTTCCTCGGTGGCGGCGGGATGATCCGTGACGTCCGCCACGACGGATTCGTCTCCAACGTCCCCCCCTGGAAGTTCGAGGCCGGAACCCCCCCGATAGCGGAGGCCGTCGGCCTCGGCGCCGCAGTCGATTATCTGGGGTCGGTGGGGATGGAAGCCGTGCGCAAGCACGAAGTGAACCTCATGGGTTACGCGCTCGAGACGCTCGGCGATCGCTTCGGAGACGACCTGACGGTGTTCGCCCCCCCGGGTGCCGAGGAGCGAGGCGGGGTGATCTCCTTCGCATACCGCGACGTCCACCCCCACGACCTGGCCCAGGTGCTCGATCAGTCGGGAGTCTGCGTGAGGGCCGGCCATCACTGTGCGAAGCCCCTCATGCGACGACTTGGGGTGTCAGCCACAGCCAGGGCTTCTCTATACCTGTACAACGACGAGTCCGATGTGGACGCACTGGCCGACGCGATCGCCGAGGCCGGTACCCTCTTCGGCTAGAGACTCTGACGCAGATACTCGAGAAGACGAAAATCCTTGAGGAGAAGATGACCGGTCTCGAAGACCTCTACAGAGAGATCATCCTGGACCATTACCGCAGCCCGCGAAACCGCGGCGAGTTGCCGGTGCCGCCGGCCCATCGCGTCGAGGGGTTCAACCCTCTGTGCGGCGACGAGGTGGTGGTCTACGTGGAGCTCGACGACGGGACGCTCTCCGACATCCGCATCTCGGGGCAGGGTTGCTCCATCAGCCAGTCCTCGGCGTCGCTCATGTCGGCTGCGGTAAAGGGCAAACCTGTATCGGAGGTCCGCGGCCTGATCAAGACGTTCAAGGCGATGATGTCGATCCACGAGGCCCGCCTAGGAGACGGCGAGAGCCAGGGAGCGAGCCCGAACGGCTCCGCGTCGGGCGAGACGGTCGGCGATCCGGATTCCCTCGGTGAGCTCGCCGCCCTCCAGGGGGTGGTGAAGTTCCCGGTACGGATCAAGTGCGCGACTTTGTCGTGGAACGCGCTCGCCCAGGGGCTCGACGAGATGGGCGCAGCCTGAGCCTCGGCGGGCTCAGCAGGGTGTGGGGTTGAACGGACCCTGCCCCGGCACCGTCGTCGGGGTGGTGGCTGCAGAGCCCGACGATCCCGTGCCCGAGCCTGATGCCGAGGACCCACTCGAACCGGCCGGAGGCGCCGTCGTCGATGGAATGCTCAACGGCGACCCGTAGGAGTCGAGAGGCGGTGTCACCACGGTGTTCGGCGATGTGCCGAGGAATTGCGTGAGCACCTGCTGCGCAGCGGATTCCTGGACAACCTCGACGTCTCCCGCGACGCTCGAATAGCCACCGGCTGTCGGCAACGTGAAGGTCTGGAGGGCCGAGCCCGAGAAGGCGTGGTAGCGCTCTGCGAGCGAGAGCATCGTGCCGCTCGACATGCCCGTGTCCACGGTGATGTCCTTCACGATCGTCCCGATGAAGGCGTTGATCGTCAACGGGTTGTAGCTCGATTTCGCCTTGTTGATCACCGATTCGATGACCGTGTTCTGTCGTTGGATCCGACCCAGGTCACTCGAAGGGTCGTAGACCCAGTGCCCCGGGCTCACCTCGTACTCGTAGTAGCGCGAGCGCGCCAGAGCCAGAGCCATCGTGCCGTTCAGAGTCTGACAACCGGCCTGGGGGATGCTCAGTCCCGAGTTGTTGTTGCCGTTGTCGTTGTCGCGCACCGGGTACGCGAAGTCCAGCTTGATCCCCCCGACCGAGTTGACCAAGTCGATCACCCCGCTGAAGTCGATGATCACGAAATGTGCAATCGGGATACCGAAGGTGTTCTCGATGGTCTGGGTAAGTGGTCCAGGCCCGTCGTTGAACGCCGTATTGATCTTATTGTCGGTGGCGAGCCCGCTGCTCGAGGACATGCCGGAGAGAGCGACGTAGGTGTCGCGCGGGATGGACAACAGACGCGCCGTGCCGGAGGCTGGGTCGACGTGGAGGATCTTGATCGTGTCGCTTCGCTGGCCGCCTACCTGTGACGAGGAGCCGAAGGACTTGACAGCTTGGCCGGTGTTGCCTGCCCGGGAGTCCGAGCCCACGAGCAGCACGTTGTACGGGGCTCCTCCGACGACAGCCGCGCAGGTCGAGCACTGGAGGGTCTTTATCTGACCGAGCCGGTACCTCAGGTAGCCATATGCCCCACCGACGATCACGAGGACGAGCGCCAAGAAGATCACTGCACCGCGAAGTACCCGTTGCCCGGTGCTCCGGCGGGGACGGCTCCGTCGCCTGCGAGGGGAGGTGACAGGCTTGCGCTCACGGCGACCGGGGGGTGACGGAGGTGCGACCACCGGGGATTCCACCCTTGAGCTGCTTCCGATCACGTCGCCACGCGACCTGCTGCCAGTCGACGAACTCCGCCCGATTACGCCCGCGGTCGCACCCTGCTCCAGATCGCGCGCCATGTCACAAAACGGTACAGGCTGCGGGGGCGAAGATGGTGTCGCCTGTGCAAGGGGCGAGGCCCTACGCGAGGTGCTCGAGGACGAGCTTGGCCACCTCGTCGGGTCGCTCGAGGGTCGCCATGTGCGCGGCTCCGTCGAGCACCTCGAGCCGGGAATCGGCGATCCCCTCGACGTAGGCCTCGGCGTGCGCTCGCGGAACGATGCCGTCCTGACTCCCGTGCACGACCAATGTCGGCGCCGTGATCCGGTGCAGCCGCCGGCGAAGCTTCGGGTCGTGCAGGTACGGGTTCCAACCGACCTTTGCCGTCGCCGCTTGGGACTGCAGAACCGGTCGGATCAGATCGAACGGGATCTGCGACGGGTCGGCGTCGAACTGCGCGAGGGCGCGCATCAGCTGCGCGATCGGGTGCTCGGGGTCGGCGAACAACTCTCCCGCGAGCTCCGACAGGTCCCTCCCGAATATCTCCTTGATGGGCGCTCCCTCCACGTACAGCCCGACCGGGTTCACGAGGACCATCCTTCGCACCCGCTCGGGCCACCGCACTGCAAGCTCCGCGGCGATCCATCCGCCGAGGGACATGCCAACGAGGTCCACGCTGCTCAGTCCGAGCCGGTCGAGGAGGTCGAGTGCCCAGAACGCCGCGTCCTCGATGTCGTCGATGGATTCGATGCCTTCGGAGGTCCCGAAGCCGCAGAAGAGCGGGGCGAGGACCTCGCGCGATTCCGAGAGCGCCTCGAGCATCGTCATGCCTTCGCCCTCGCCCTGAGCCGAGTGCAGGTAGACGAGGGGCACGGGCCCCCCTCGACCACCTCGGCGCAGATCGATCTCGCCGACCGAAGTGGTCAGCGTCCCTGCGGCCAGCTCGCTCATCTCGCCGTGGCTCCGGCGGTGCTGAGGCGGTCGACCCCCGGATAGGCGTTGCGCAGGCGAGGCATCACCTCGGTGGCGAACAGCTCGAGATTGCGCCGCGTGTCGTCCGCCGGGAGCGTGCCGAGCTGGAACAGGCCCAGGAGGTTGCCGACACCGAGACGGTCGATGTTGGCCGAAAGAAGCTCGGCGACCGTGTCGGGAGAGCCGACGATCGCGTATTGCCCGCTCACGACCTGCTCCCATGTCTCGAGGTTCAGGGCGAAGGTCCCTGCGTTCTTCATGATGTTCTCCACCGAGCGCACCGAGGTGTATCCCGGGGGAGAGATGTTGATCCCTGGCAGCAGGCGCTTCACGAAGTACCAGAAGTGCTCCTCGTAGCGCCGGCGCGCTTCGGAGTCGGTCTCGGCGACGAAGATCGGAACGAGCCATCCGAGTTGCAGCGGGTCGACCTCGTAACCCTGCCTCTGGCAGGCCTCGCACATCATCTTGAACATCCTCTCGAACACGTCGATGTGGAAGTACGGGATGCCCATGTACGCGTAGTGATGCTCGGCGACGAACTCGATCGTCTCGAGCGATCCGACCCCCGGTATCCAGATCTCGGGATGGGGCCTTTGCACCGGCCGAGGCCATGTGTTCACGTATCGGAGCTTGTAGTGCTTCCCTACGAACTCGAAGGGCCCCGGCTCGGTCCATGCCTTCAGGATGAGCTCGTGAGCTTCGGCGAAACGCTCCCGCGCGTGAGCGGGATTCAGCGAGAACGAGTAGTACTCCGGCCCGCCCCCGACGACCATCCCCGCGATGAGCCGCCCTCCGCTTATGCAGTCGATCATGGCGAACTCCTCGGCGACCCTCGTCGGAGGGTCATAGAGAGGAAGGGCGTTGCCGACGACCGCGATGCGCACCCTCGAGGTCAGCCTGGCCAGGATCGAGGCGATCAGGTTCGGCGACGGCATCGTGCCGTACGCGTTCTGATGGTGCTCGTTGACACAGACTCCGTCGAATCCGAGCTCCTCTGCGTAGAGCAGCTCGTCGATGTAGCGGTTGTACAACGCGCCGCCGAGCTCGGGGTCGTAGAAACGATTGGGGCACGTGATCCACGCCGGTCCGTCGTAGTCCGGCGGGAGGTCGGGGTAAGGCATCAGGTGGAAGCTGAAGAAGCGCACCGGCGACTCCCCTTTCGCTGGGCCCTTTTCGGGCCGAGGCGCCGATGGTACCGCCGCGGTCAGTAAGCGGCGTATCCCGTGCGGTCGACCTCTTCGGCAAGCTCCGGGCCACCCTGGGCCACGATCCGGCCGTCCACGAGCACGTGCACGGCGTCGGGTATCAGCTCGCTGAGCAAGCGTCGGTAGTGGGTGATCGCCAGGACCCCGAGGTTCCACTCGGCGACGGCTTCTCTGACGCGGCGAGAAACGTCGCGAAGACCGTCGATGTCGAGCCCCGAGTCGAGCTCGTCCAGTATCGCGACGCTCGGACGGAGGATCGCAAGCTGCAAGGTCTCGCTTCGCTTTCGCTCTCCTCCTGAGAGATCCACGTTCAGAGCGCGCCCGAGAAGCGCCGTCTCGATGCCCAGCCGGGCGGCCTCGAGCGACGCCCTCTGCGCGACGGACGGGCCCGGCGACTCGGTCGGCTCGCCGGGCCCCTCGGCGGGTGCGGGTTGCCCTCGGTCGGCTCCGTCGGCTCGATCGGCTCGGTCGCCGTCCGCACGCGACGCGAGTGCCTCGACCAACACGTCGTTCAAGCGGACGCCCGGGACCTCCGTGGGGTACTGAGGTGCGAGGAACATCCCCGCGCGTGCTCGCTCCCAGGGCGCCATGGCCAGCATGTCCCGCCCGTCGAAGCTCACGCTCCCGCCGAGCACCTGATAGCCGGGCTTACCCATGAGAACGTGTGCGAGCGTGCTCTTCCCCGAGCCGTTCGGGCCCATGACCGCGTGGACCTCTCCACTTCTGACCACGAGGTCGACCCCCGACAGGACCTCGTGTCCCGAGACGCCGGCTCGCAGGCCGTCCACGACGAGCTCGTGCATCCCGTTTCGGACGCCCCCGCCATTTCCGCCAGTCGCCGCCCGGGCGCTCACGGGACTTCCAGCAACACGTCGTCGCCGTCCACTCTCACCTCGTAAACGGGGACGGGTTTGGTGGCGGGGAGCGAACAGGGCTCCCCACTTCGCAGGTCGAAGGTCGAACCGTGCTTCCAGCACTCGATCTCGCGTTCCTCGGTGAGCACCTCGCCCTCGGAGAGCGAGTAGTCCTCGTGACTGCAAACGTCTCCGACCGCGTAGAACTCGTCGTCGATCCGAACGACGGCGATCTGACGGTCACCGACCTCGAACTTCCGTGCCTCGCCCGATTCGAGATCGTCACGGCCACAGATGCGGACGACCTCACCCATGGCCGGCCACCTGCTCCGGTTGGCGATCGGCGGGCAAGCGGCCCGTGAGGCGCCTGCCGACGGCGTCTTCGAGGAAGCTGCTCACGCCGGGGAAAGGGGCACGAGATGCGAGATCCGAGAAGAAGCCGAGCACGATCAGCCTTTCCGCGATCGACGGTTCGATCCCCCGCGACTCCAAGTAGTAGCGCTGCTCCTCGTCGATCGGCCCGACCGTCGACGCATGGCTGCAGCGGACGTCGTTCTCGTCGATGTCGAGATTGGGTACCGAGTCTGCGTGCGCTCCCTCCGAGAGGACGAGATTGTGGTTCGTCTGGAAGGCGTCCGCTCCGTGCGCGCCGCGCGCGATCCGAATCAGCCCGCTGTAGACAGAGCGTGCCCGATCAGCTACCGCTCCCTTGAAGAGCAGCTCGCTTCGGGTCCTCGGCCCGTGATGGTCCTGGAGAGTACGAAAGTCGTGCACCTGGTCGTCGGTGCCCAGGTACGCAGCGAGCAAAGACGACTCGGCTCCCTTGGCGGCCACGTCCGAGTCGGTCCGCACCCGTGCGTAGCGACCGCCCAGGCTGCAAGTGAACGACCTGAGCGTTCCCTGTTGGCCGACACGACTCGTCTGGAGCGCGATCTGGGTGGACGCTTGGTCGAGCACCTGCAGGTTCGCATATGAGAACCGCGCGTCCTCGGCTACGTCGATCTCCGTGACGGGCACGACGAGAGCGGGGGTTCCCGCAGACGCCGAGCCGGTGGCGTCGGGCGGCGCTGTTCCTGCGGTCGCCCTCGCGGACAGCTCGATGACACCCGCCTCGGCCGAGCGCCCCACGCGCACGAGAGTCCTCGGAAAGCAGGCGAGAGCTGGATGTTCCTGGCTCGTTCCGGGAGGAACCGCCTGCGACGAGACCAAGTGGACGATGACGACCGGATCGGTGATCACGACCTTGGGCGAGACCTTCACGATCGCCGCGTCTGCGAGGAAGGCCTCGTGGAGCCCCCCGAATGCGTCATGCGGATGGGCCATTGTGCCGAGCCCGTCGGCCAGCGCGCTCTCCGACGCTCGCCGCGCGGAGAGGATCTCGACGGCGCCGTCGGGCAATTCGGCGGAGCGCTCCACCCGCTCCACGAGACCGTCGCGAGTGACGACGAGCCCCGCCCGGGGTCCGAGAGCATCCGCGAGCGCGTGGGCGAAGGCGAGATCGGCGGCCAGCGCGCTCGTTAGTTCGCCGGCAACTGGGCCGGGAGCGAACGCGTGGATGTCGAACTCGTCGATCCCGCTGTACCGCCACACCTCCTCTGACTCACTCGGAAACGCGAGCCCCCTGAGACGAGCGAACGCGTCGGCGCGCCGGCGCGCCAACCAAGGCGGCCCACCGAGTGCTGCGGACGCGTCGGCAGTGAAGTTTTCGGTCAGGGTCGTGCCTTTCCAAGGCCGGCGGACTTCGCGGGCGTGCTCTCGAATGCGGCCTTCGAAGGCATCCTACCGGTCGGCTGCAGCCCTCTGGCCAGGGAGTCTGCGCCCGCGTTTAGTGTGGGCGCCATGTCCCAGTCCCGCGTCATACGCATCGAACGAGACGACCACGTCGCCACTGTCTGGCTCGACCGGCCCGACGCCCGAAACGCGTTGGGTCAGGACTTCTTCGACCAATTGCCGGTCGCCATGGAGGAGGTGGCGGCCGACCGCAACGTCCGTGCCGTCGTCATCGCGGCGAAAGGGCCGGACTTCAGCGTCGGGCTCGACCTCAAGGCCATGGGAGGCCTCCTCTCTGACCCCGACGCCGCGGGCTCCGCGGGAGGCGACGGAGCAGGTCGTACCCCGTCCATGGCCGCCCGTGCCTCGGGTGCGCGTGCGGGGGTCCTCCGCCTCCAACGCTCCATCACTTCGGTCGCCGACTGCCCGAAGCCCGTCATAGCCGCAATCCACGGCTACTGCATCGGAGGGGGAGTGGACCTGACGAGCGCGTGCGACATCAGGCTCGCCAGCGCAGACGCAGTGTTCTCGGTGCGCGAGACGCGTGTTGCGATCGTCGCCGACCTCGGAAGCCTCCAGCGTCTCCCCCGCATCATCGGGAGCGGTCACGTCGCGGAGCTCGCCTTCACCGGGAAGGACATCACGGCCACGCGCGCGAAGGAGATCGGCCTGGTCAACGACGTCCTCGCTCATGCGTCCGATGCCCAGGAAGCTGCCAACGCTCTCGCGTCCGAGATCGCATCCAACTCTCCCCTGGCGGTCCAGGGCACGAAGGCGGTGCTCCGAGCATGCGAGAACCTGTCCGTCGCCGACGGACTCGACTATGTGGCGACGTGGAACGCGGGTTTCCTGCAGTCCGACGACCTGGTGGAGGCGATGACGGCTTTCATGGCCAAGCGCTCCCCGCAGTTCGAAGGACGCTGACGGCCAGTACGCACTCTGGTCAGCCTCTTTGGCTCCAGGGCCAGCGACGTTTCGAGGCGGACTTGCTGCGCTCTGCACGCCTCTCCTCTTTCTCGACTTCCATCAACGTCTCGGGGACGACTGAGTCGACTATGTCCTCTGCCTGTTCGAGGAGGTCGACCACTTCCTGCCCGCCCGGACCCGGCTCGTCCTCGAGCGCCGGCTCGACCAGGCTTCCCTGCTCCCATCCGGCACCCGCCAGGCGCCGGTCGTAGGACGGGCAATTCTCAGGACAGCGCCAAGGAGCCTCTGGAGCCAGATCGAGCTCGCAGAAGCGCACGACCTCGCCGGTCGCGTAGCTTCGACTCTGAAAGTGCTTGCACTCCTCGCGCATAGGCACGGCGCGATCCTCCCATTCCCCCTGCTCGGCTCACACGCTACGTCCGCACGCGCGGGCGCTCGGCGGGTCAGCCGACCGATCCCTCCATCTGGAGCTCGATGAGCCTGCTCCATTCCACCGCATACTCCATCGGGAGGGTGCGCGTGACCGGCTCGATGAAGCCGTTCACGATCATGCCCATGGCCTGGCTCTCGGAGAGCCCGCGGCTCATCAAGTAGAAGAGCTGGTCTTCACCGATCTTCGACACCGTCGCCTCATGGCCGATCTGCGCGTCACGCTCGGCAACCTCCATGTAGGGCTTCGTCTCCGACGTCGATTCGTCGTCGAGGATCAGAGCGTCGCAACGTACGAAGCTCTTCGAGTGCTTCGCCCCTTCGTCTACCCGCACCAGCCCGCGGTAGGTGGAGACGCCACCGTCCTTCGAGATCGACTTCGAGACGATCGTGGACGAGGTCTCGGGGGCCGCGTGGATCATCTTCGCACCGGCATCCTGATGCTGGCCCGGACCCGCATACGCGACCGACAGCACCTCACCCGACGCCTTCGGTCCCATCAGGTACACCGAGGGGTACTTCATCGTGAGGCGGCTTCCGATGTTCCCATCGATCCATTCGACGTGTGCCTCCGCCTCTGCACGCGCTCGCTTCGTCACGAGGTTGTAGACGTTGTTCGACCAGTTCTGGATGGTCGTGTAGGTGATGCGGCTCCCCGGCAGAGCGACGAGCTCGACCACCGCGGAGTGCAGCGAGTCAGTCGAATAGACCGGTGCAGAACAACCCTCGACGTAGTGGACCTGGGAACCCTCATCGGCGATGATCAGCGTTCGCTCGAACTGGCCCATGTTCTCGGTGTTGATGCGGAAGTAGGCCTGCAGCGGCATGTCGACCGAGACGCCGGGAGGAACGTAGATGAAGGACCCGCCCGACCACACCGCGGAGTTCAGAGCAGCGAACTTGTTGTCGTTCGGCGGGATGATCGACGCGAACCACTTGCGCACGATGTCGGGGTACTCGCGCACCGCAGTGTCCATGTCGCAGAACAGCACGCCCTGAGCCTCGAGGTCCTCGCGGTTCCTGTGGTACACGACCTCGGAGTTGTGGACGACGAAGCCTTCGGCGACGAAGTTGTGGTGTCCCGTCACCTCGATGTCGTAGACGGATTCGACACCCATAGGCTCGATCGAGTCGATGCGGACGAAACCGAGCATCTCGCTCGTGTGGGCCCGGAACACCGTTCCCTTTGCCGTCCGGTAGGTGTGCGGATATGCGCGGCGGCCCAGACGATCGCGCCGGCGCGGCGAGCGGGCCGGGATCTGGTCGAAGCGACCGCTGAGGCGCAGGTGATATGCCTGCATCAACCGGTCGCGCTCGAACGGGTGACGGTTCGAGACCGAGATCACACTGCTCGAGTCGATCCCCGACAGCGCGAGGAGCTCCTTCAACTGCTCGAGGAGCCCTCTGTTGGCGCTGCAGAACATTGCGTCTTTGGACGTCGGGTGGTCCCTCACGTAACCGTCCGAGTCGAGCAAGCCGGCTATCAGAGCGAGCCGCTCTGATCGGGGCAGCCCGAAGCTCCAGTCCGGAATCCGCTTGGTGTGAGAGTTCCCGCCGAGTCCGTTCAGCTCGACGAACTCGGCAAGCGCGGCGGTTCCACGCCCGGTAAGTCGGAAACCGTCACGGGCGAGCCGCATCTCGAGGCCGAACAGGTGGAGCATCACCCGCTGAATCTCGGAGACGAGCGCCTCGTCAGTGCGGTCGACGGCGATCTCGACCGTCACGTAGCCGCCCGAGTGCTTCAGATAGCCGTCGCCGAGATAGGCCCCGGCCCACCAGCAGAACTCGTCGCTCGTGCGCGCGGGCAGGCGGGCGGCTTCGGGGCGATCCGGGAGAAGAAGCTCTGCGGAGTCTCCGAAGTCGGGCACGTCGGTCGCGATCGCAACCAGGTCGCCACGCTTGAGCTCCTCCACCGGCACCCAGGCCGGGTGAAAACGCGCCCTCTGCCGGCCCTCGCGGCGCTCGTCGCGAAGCACCAGGAAGGGATGGTTGGCGGACGCAGTGATCTTTCGGCCGCGTGCGCGGATCTCGAAGACCTCCTTCTCGCCCGAACAGCGTTGTCCTGCGACTCGCGCGGCCACGACCTGTTTCGTGGACTCGTCCAATGAGAACACCTCGTCGTCCGGGCAAAGCTCCTTTATCAGGCGCATCCCCGAGGACGTCCACACCCGCGTGCTCCCCGCGAGGCATTCGTACTGGCTCGTGACACCGGCCAGGTACTTGCGCTCGGCTTCGGGGATGCCGAGCTTCTCGTAGGTGTTCTTTATCGACTCGGGCAGCGCGTCCCAGTCCTTCACCTGACCCTCGGTCGGCTTCACGTAGTAGTAGATGTTGTCGAAGTCGAGGTCCGGCATGTTCACGGCGAACCAAGGAGCCATGGGCTTCGAGAAGAACTTCTTGAGAGCCCGCAGCCTGAAGTCGCGCATCCACTTGGGCTCACCCTTCATCTCGGACATCTCGCGCACGATCTCTTCGGAGAGGCCCTTCTTCGGCTTGAAGACGTAGTCCTCGACGTCGCTCCAGCCGAGCTTGTAGCGGCCTAGATCGAGCTCAGTGTTGGTCATCGGTCACCTCTGGTCCCGATGGTCCGAAGTGTGCGCAGCCGGACAATCTTGACCCTGGTCGTAGGGAATTTCTCCTATGCACATAGTAACAACTACCCGTAGCGGCGGTGCCTGCCACCTCTCTAGCTAGAAGGCGATCTAGACGGATGGGGCCGAGGGGTCCGGAGCCGGGGGCCGGGGGCCGGGGGCCGAGGGGTCCGGAGCCGGGGGCCGAGGGCCGGGGGCGGGTCAGGCGACCTGGAAGTTCAAGTCGAACGGCGAGCCGTGGTCCGAGGGGAGAACGACCGGTACCCGGTTGACCGACACGTTGACGACGAACGCCGCCCCTAGCCGGAGCGAGACGCTCCCCGTGGCCGATATCTGCTGGGTCTGCCCTGCTTCGAGGGTGCCCGTCCAAAGCACGCTGCCGGAGGAAGTGGCTTGAGCGAGCACCCAGCAGGCCCCGGACGCAGAGAGTGTGAGGGTGTAGGAGGTCCCCGGCGCCTGGTAGTCCGCGGACGTGGTGCTCGAGGTCGTGGCCTGGAGGCTCGAGGGCACGGTCGTGGTCGGCCGGCGCCCGCCCGACGAGGATCCCGGCCGTGTGGCGGGAGTGCCGGCATTCGACGAGCGATTCGATGCGGAGGTGGCCGAACTCGAAGCCGTGGAGCCGGCCTTCTTGTGCGACGGGTGTGACGGGGCGATCGCAACCCCGACGGCCACCAACGCGATGAGAGCGACGACGACGGCGGCGACGAGGATGCCCCTGCCGCTGATCTCAGGGCGGCCGGACGGCAGGCCGCCTCTCCGGCGCTGGTAGAACGCCCGCCTCAAAGCCACCTGGGAGACCGTCGAGGAAGCGGACCCGCCACTGGGCGCCGAGACCGACGCCGGCGAATCGTCTTGGAAGGCCGCCCGGCCGGGCCCCCCTGACCTGGATATGAGGGTGCCGGAGCGAGCGGCCGTCGGAGCGAGGGCGCCACCCGAACCGTTCCGAGGACCGGCCTGCACACCGGCACCGGAGGAGGACCCCGACGAGGCGGACGATCCCCGCACCCCGTTGGCGGCATTGCGCTCGGCCAGGTGGCGAAGCGTCTCGATCGTCTGGTGGTAGTCGCTGACCGAGTGCCGTTCGTCACCGCCGCGGCGCCAGGTCACACCCAAGAGTACGGCGCCGACGACGGCGATCGCACCGACGACGAGCACGACGGTCATCCCCACCATTCAATCCAATGGCGGCGACATTGGGTACCGCGGATCTGAGCCTGCCACGGTGAATTCTTGGCGAAATGGGAGGCTCAGGCGCCCCTGAACTCCGCATTCGAGTCGATCATGCCCTCGCTCCGTCGTCGGGGCGCGGACTACGAGGACTGTTCGAGGGTCACGTCCGGAGCCCGAATCGGGGCCTGAGTGCCGGGTCGATCGCCGATCGCTCCGGGTTCACACGGTCACGATCCGACAGCACGGGGTCCTTCACACCCCAGTCGGCCCGGATCTCGGGGTCGTCCCAAGCCACGCCCAGCTCGTCTGCGGGGTTGTAGTAGCCGTCCACCAGGTACCAGAGCAGCACGTCCGTCAACGAGGCGAACCCGTGGGCGACCCCCGGTGGGATGAAGAGACCCCGGTCCTGTGCGCCGTCCAGGTCGAGCATCTCGGTGGCACCCTCTGTGGGAGAACCGGACCTCAGGTCGTGGAGGACCACTCGCGCCTTGCCGCGCAGCACGTACCAGTAGTCGGCTTGGTGCAGGTGGTAGTGGAGCCCCACGACCGCGCCGGCCTCCTTCTCGGACCGGTTGCCCTGGATCATCTCGCGGCCGAGCGGCAACCAAGATCGCCTGTAGGTCTCCACGAATCGTCCGCGCGAGTCGCCGTGCACATCAGGCTCGACGACCACGACATCTGAGATCACCTTGGAAGGAACGATCCCGGGCATGGGCGCACGCTACTTCGCGCCCGGCATCCTCACGAAGCGAAAGTCCCGAAGCCCCCCCGGTAGAACAGCAACGGCCGGCCACCGTTCACTCCCATGTCCTCGACTCGGCCCACCACCAACTCGTGGTCGCCGGCATCGTGCGCCTCGACGAACACGCACTCGATCCATGCGAGCACCCCGTCGAGCAACGGGGCGCCGTTCCCTGCCGGCCGCCAACCGACTCCGGTGAACTTGTCACCGCCCGACTTCGCGAAGTCCCTAGAGAGCGCCTCCTGGTCGTCGGCCAGGACGTTCACGCAGAACCTGCCGACCCGAACGATGCGCGGCCAGCTGGTCGAGTTCTTACCCGGAGCGAGCGCCACCATCGGCGGGTCGAGAGAGAGCGACGTGAACGCCTGGCAGGTGAAGCCCACCGGGTTCCCGTCCTCCATCGCCGTCACCACCGCGACTCCGGTCGCGAAGTGGCCCAGGACCTCGCGAAAGCGGGCCTCGTCGAAGTTGCTCGCCATCACAGACGCCCGATGTCTACGACCATTCCTTCCGCTGCGGCCAGCACCTCGTCCAGGCGGGAGGCCTCCGGGAGCGACCGCGCCGACTCCAGGATGCGGTCGAGGTCGTCGTCGGAGTGCGTGGGGTCGTGGTGGAACAGAGCCAGCGCACGCGCACCTGACTGGGCCGCCACGTGCACCGCGTAGGAGATGGTCGAATGTCCCCAGGTCGCCTTCGCCTGGTACTCGGAGTCGGTGTACTGGGCGTCGTGCACCACGAGGTCCGCGCCGTCGCAGAGCTCGAGGACGTTTGCCGGAACCGAATCGAAGCCGTCTGGCGCCTGGTGGTCGCACACGAACGCGACCGACGAGCCGTTCGCCTCGATCCGGAACCCGAGCGTGGTGCCCACATGGGGCACCTCGCGCACCTTGACCTTGACCGAACCGATCCCGAAGTCGTCGTCCGCCACCTCGCGGAAGTCGATCGAACCGTGTAGGTCCTGCACCCTCACGGGGAAGAAGGGCGGCTTGACCACCCTGTCGATGACCTCGTGCAGCGAGCCCCCTTCCTGAGGTGGCCCGTAGACCTCCATCTTGCCGCCCGGCTTCAAAAGCGGCGTGCAGAACGGGAGGCCGATGATGTGATCCCAGTGAAGATGGGTCAGCAGCGCGGTCATCTCGATGGGTGTGCCGGGCGCTGCGCGCGCCTCGAGCTCCAGCCCGAGGTTACGCAAACCGGTTCCGAGGTCGACGACCACGGGCGGCTCGTCGCCGACCTCGACCGCTGCACACGCGGTGTTGCCGCCGTAGCGAAGGTAGCTCTCGCCCGAACAAGGACAAGACCCCCGGACCCCGTAGAAGGTGACTCGCAGTGGACTTCCCCCTCCCTGCTACCACTACTCTGCCCCAGGATGGACCTGGGCACTGTAGAGGCCAATGGCGTGCGGTTCACATACATCTCGCAAGGGCCCCCCGACGGCCCGCTGGCCCTTTGCCTCCATGGCTTCCCCGACACTGCTCACACCTGGCGCCACCTCCTGCCCGCCTTGGCAGAAGCCGGCTACAGGGCGGTCGCACCCTGGCTGCGCGGGTACAGGCCGACCGAGGTCCCCGCTGACGGCGCCTACCAGACCGGTGCGATCGCGGCCGACGCCTGCGCCTTGCACGAGGTGCTCGGCGGCGACGGGGAGGCGGTGCTCATCGGTCACGACTGGGGCGCCCTCACCGCCTACTGCGCCGCGCCGTACCAGCCCGAGAGGTGGCGCAAGGTCGTGACCATGGCGGTGCCGCCAGTCGCAGCCGCGGCTGCAGGCTTCCTCGACTACGCGCAGCTGAAGAGGAGCTTCTACGTCTTCGTCTTCCAGACCCCTCTTGCCGAGATGGCCGTCATGCTCGACGACTTCGCGTTCATCGACAAGCTCTGGGCGGACTGGTCACCGGGCTACGACGGCGCCTGGGACTTGGAGAAGGTGAAGGAGTCGATCTCCGATCCCGCCAACCTGGCCGCGGCGATCGGGTACTACCGCGCGATGTTGGACCCCTCCGTGCACGACCCCCGCTACGCCGAGGCGCAAGCCGCCTCGTCGTCACCTCCTCCTCAGCCAACCCTGTACCTCCACGGCACCGACGACGGGGCCATGGGGATAGAGGTGATCGGAGACGTCCTCGCGTTTCTCTCAGAGGGCTCCGAGCAGGTCACGGTCGAATCAGCCGGGCACTTCCTGCATCTCGAACAGCCCGATCTCGTGAACGAGAAGGTCACAGCCTTCCTAGCGAGCTGAACCCCGGATCGGCGGCCTCGACGGTGGTCTACCAGCGAGGTGAGGGACTCGACTCCCTCAGGACCAGATGTCGTCGGAGTAAGGGCGCTCGCGGGCCGGAGCGAAGTCGCGCTTCCACACCATGACCTTCCGGCGGAAGTAGCAGACCTCCTCGCCGCGCTGGTTGAGACCCTTGGACTCGACGGTGACGATGCCGCGGTCGGCCTTGGACTTCGACTCGGCCTTCTCGAGCACCCGGGTCTCAGCGTAGATGGTGTCGCCGTGGAAGGTGGGGTGGCGATGGACGAGCGATTCCACCTCCAGGTTGGCTATGCACGACCCGCTCACGTCGGGGACGCTCATCCCCAGCACCAACGAATAGACGAGGTTGCCGACGACCACATTGCGCCCCTGAACGGTGGAGTGCTCGGCGAACCACTCGTTGGTGTGAAGGGGGTGGTGGTTCATCGTGATCATGCAGAAGAGATGGTCGTCGTACTCCGTTACGGTCTTGCCCGGCCAGTGGCGATAGACGTCACCGACCTCGAAGTCCTCGAAGTGACGGCCGAAAGGGCGTTCGTAGACGGTCATCGCACTGGACTCTAGTTATAGTTAAGTTAGAGGCCGAGAGGGCAGGCCCCTCGGGTCGGCGGCTAGGCGCGCGCAGGAGTCTCACTCAGGTGAAGGAGCACGCGGACGCGTGGTGAAGCCGAGAGCCCAGGACTCCTCGGCGTTGCCGTCGATGGTGAGGCGCCAGGTGAACCGGTTTCCCGGCACCAGGGGCAAGGGGCCGAGGTTCACCGCAAGCGCGACGTCGATGGGCGTTCCCTCGGGCACGGTGCCGGGCCGGGCCACGTTGAACTCGCCACGCACCTCGACCGGATGGGTGCCGTCGGGGGTCTCGACCATGACCGGCCGTCCGTCTGCGTCCTCCAGGAAGAGCTCCCAGTGGTGTGCTTGCTCGGCCTCGTGCCAACCCACGTCGATCTTCATGGCGATCGCCGACGGCGTCGGGTCCGGACCGGTGAGCGACCATCCCCCACCGAGAACGAAGAGCTTTCCATCGGCCACCTGGGCGGCGTCGCACAGCAGCATCGTCACCTTCATCGGGGCGAGGCTATAGCCGCCGAGGCCCGGGTAGCGTCTGGCCATGCTCAAAGCCCTGCGCGACGACGTCTACCGGCGCCCGCTCGCCACTGCGCTCGAGCGCCTGGGCATCGGGCCGGGATGGCGTTGCGTCGACGTCGGCGCGGGTGGCGGTGACGTCTCGGTGGCACTCGCCGAGATAGTCGGGGACTCGGGGCGCGTCTACGCCGTCGACAGCGACCCCCGTGCGCGTGACGAGACCGCGGCGGCCGCGTCTGCGCACAGCCAGGTGGTGGCGATCACACAAGCCGGAGAGGACCTTCTCCTGCCGGAGCCTGTGGACCTCGCGTTCTGCCGCTTCCTGCTCATGCACGTGGTCGACCCTTCGATCGTCATCGGACGCATGAGACGCGCCGTCAAAGCGGGAGGTTGGGTCGTGGCACAAGAGCCGATCACCTCGGCGGGGCGCGTGGACGGAAAGTCCATGTCGATGCCCGACGCGCGTCATCCGGACGTCGGGGCGCTGCTGCCCGCACTCGTACGCGGCGGAGACCTCGAGATCACAGACGCGTGGGCGGAGGCACCGGCAGGCGCAGGTCCCGGGCCCGTCGCCGACTACCTGCGCACCCTGACGGGAGTCGATCCGGGAGACGACGCGGTGGTCCTGCCACCCCTCGTCACGGTGATCGGCCGCGCCGCCAACCTCTAGCCTCTTCAGCCATGCCCGACTTCATGCCCGACCTCGAGGAGGCCGAGAAGGCGGTCGAGCTCGCACGATCGACGGTGAACGGCGCCGCGAGAGCGCTCGCTTCGCGTGGCGACGTCGACGGTGAGCAGGTGGTTGCGTACGACCTCGCCCATGCCGCAGCAGGTGTGCGAACCGCGGAGGCTGCTCTCGAGTACGCCCAGCACGGTGAGACCGAGGCTCGTATCGCGTGCGCGTTCGTCGCCGACGTGCTGTGCGACCTCTCGGCGAGGCTTCTAGGCCGCGAGTCGTCTTGGGGTGCGAAGCCGGGCTGGCTCTCGCCCGTTGCGCAGTTCGTCGAGAGGTTCCGTGAGCCGGCGTTCCTCGCCTCCCTGTGCGGGTTCGAGGGGGACAGGCACCTCGACCCGGACTTCGCCCTGGTGAGCGAGACGTTCCACCGTTTCGCCGAGGAGCAGCTTCGGCCGCGCGCCGAGCACATTCACCGGGCGAACGACGACATTCCCGAAGAAGTGATCTCGGGGCTCGCAGAGATGGGCGCTCTGGGGCTCTCGATACCCGAGGAGTACGGAGGTTTCGCCACGGGCGGCGAGAGCGACTACATGGGCATGGTGGTCGCCACCGAGGAGCTCTCGTGGGGCTCGCTCGGCGCCGGAGGCTCTCTCATCACCAGACCCGAGATCCTCTCGCGAGCCCTCGTCGCGGGTGGCACCGACGCTCAGAAGCAGAAGTGGCTCCCGAAGCTCGCCTCCGGCGAGGTCATGAACGCCGTCGCAGTCACCGAGCCCGACTTCGGCTCGGACGTGGCGGCGGTCGTCACGTCGGCTTCAGCGACGGATGGCGGCTGGTTGATCAACGGCGTGAAGACCTGGTGCACCTTCGCGGCACGCGCCGACGTCCTGATGCTGCTCGCCCGCACCGACCCCGACCGGTCCAAGGCGCACCGGGGGCTGTCGCTGTTCATCGTGGAGAAGGACAGAGGCGAGGGACGCGGCTTCGTGATCACTCAGGAGCCGGGCGAGAAGTCGCGCCACGATCCTCCCGGCCGGATGGAGGGCAGGCCGATCGACACGATCGGTTACCGCGGAATGCACTCGTACGAGATCGCTTTCGAGAACTGGTTCGTCCCCGCCGAGAACCTCATCGGCGAGGAAGAAGGTCTCGGGCGCGGCTTCTACCTCCAGATGGCCGGCTTCGAGAACGGGCGGCTGCAAACGGCGGCCCGCGCACTCGGGGTCATGCAAGCCGCGTACGAGGCCGCGCTCGACTACGCGCGAAACCGTGTGGTCTTCGCAAGACCGATCGTGGAGTACCAGCTCACCGCAGCGAAGCTCGCTCGGATGGCCGTTCTGATCCAGGCCACGCGACAGTCCTCCTACCAAGTGGCGAGGCTGATGGCGAAGGGCAAGGGGACTCTCGAGGCATCGATGCTGAAGGCCTACGTGTGCAGGGCCGCCGAGTGGGTCACACGCGAGGCGATGCAGATCCACGGCGGCATGGGATACGCCGAGGAATTCGCGGTCAGCCGGTACTTCGTCGACGCCCGGGTGCTCTCGATCTTCGAAGGTGCCGACGAGACCCTCGCCCTCAAGGTCGTGGCTCGTCGCCTTCTCGAACGAGCTTCTGCCTAGAGAGCCTTCGCGCTCAGAGCGCCTCCAACTCGACCTCCGGCTATGCCGTCTCTGCCGAAGCCTGCGCCGACGCGCTGTAGGTGAGCAGCAACACGCCGGAGCCGACGCTTGTGGCGCTCGTGAGGCTCAGTTTCGCTGCTTCGGGCATCTCGTCTGGAAACAGACGCTTGCCTCCGCCGAGCACGACCGGGAACACCATGAGCCTGTACTCGTCGACCAGGCCGTGCCGCGCCAAAGTGCGGACCAGCTGGGCGCTTCCTTCGACGAGCATGCAGCCGCCGCTTTGGGTCTTGAGCGCTTGGATCTCGGCGACCACGTCTCCGCGGATCACCGTCGTCTCGCCCCAGGTCGCGTCGTGGTCGCTCAACGTGGACGAGACCACGAACTTGGGAATGCCGTTCATCCGCTTGCCGAAGTCGTCGCCGTCCATGTTCGGCCAGGCCGCGGCGAATCCTTCATAGGTCACGCGTCCGAGAAGGAGCGAGTCGGCGTCGAACAGCTCCTCCCATTTGAACCGGTTCCCCTCCTCACCTCGGTCGAACTCGAAGGTCCACCTGGGCTCCTCCATTACTCCGTCGAGGGACAGGAACTCGGTCACGACGATCTTGCCCATGGACGTCTCCTCCTGCGAGACCGGCTGCCGGGGCTACGACGGCCGGCGATCGATTTGTCGTCGTTTGACGCCTGATCGGACCCGATATTCATCGGTCTTCGCAAAGAAGCGAGGGAGGCGTCAGCCCTTCGAGCGGCGCAGCCCGGCGCGCTCGCCGCGTGTCACGAACTTCGTGGCCATCTTGCGGCTCGCCTCGTCGATCATCTCGTCCCCGAACATGACCGCACCCTTTCGGTCCGACTCGGTCGCCTTCTCGTATGCGTCGAGGATGTCGAACGCGTGGTCGAACTGCTCCTGGGTCGGTGAGTAGACCTCGTTCAACACCGTCACCTGGTCAGGGGTGAGAGCCCACTTGCCGTCGTACCCGAGTATGCGAGTTCGGCTCGCGAAGTCGCGAAGCCCATCCATGTCCTTCACCTTGAGATAGGGCCCGTCGATCACCTGAAGGCCGTTCGCCCTGCCCGCCATGAGGATTCGACTGAACACGTAATTGAAGTGATCCCCGGGGTACTCGGGGATCTGCACACCCCCGGTGAGAACCGGCATCTCCATGGATGCTGCGAAATCGGCGGGCCCAAAGATGATCGTCTCGAGCCGCGGCGAGGCCGCACAGATCTCGTCGACGGCGATGAGCCCGCGTGTGGTCTCTATCTGGGCCTCGATACCGATGTGGCCCGGGGGAAGACCACTGTTCTTCTCGACCTGGCTGAGGAGCAGGTCGAGTGCGACCACCTCGGCTGCCGACTGCACCTTTGGCAACATCACCTCGTCGAGGCGTTCGCCGGCGTTGCCGACGACCTCGATGACGTCCCCGTAGGTCCACTTCGTGTCCCAGGCGTTCACCCGCACGCACAGCACCCGGTCGTCCCAGGTCTGCTTTCGAATTGCGTCGACGACCTTGGCCCGTGCGCCTTCCTTCTCGAGGGGAGCGACCGAGTCCTCCAGATCGAGGAAGGACATGTCGGCGGTGACGCTGGGCGCCTTCTCGAGGAAACGCTCGTTGGAACCGGGTGTGGAGAAGCACGAGCGGCGTGGCAGGTTGCGGCTGCGTTCGGACATGGTCGGATTGTAGTTAGGAGAGGTCGGAGCGCATGAAGTCCAACGTCCGCTGCCAAGCCAACGCCGAGGCTGCTGCGTCGTAGACCTCGGGCCGCGTGTCCTTGAAGAAGGCGTGGTCCTCGTCGGGCTCTGAGACCTGCTTGCCCCGGTAGAGGTCGGGTGCGAGGGCGGTGAACCCCTCGGCGGCGAAGCGGTCGCACACGTCCTTGATGCGAGGAACGAGACCCCACGATTCCTGGATCGCCACGACTCCGGGCCCACCTCCTGGAGGACTCACCAGATATCCCTGCCCCACCGACCCGTTGCTCGGAAACGCGATCATCTCCCCCACGGGCGGAAGGCTATCCGTGGGCCGATCAGAAGAACTCGAGCAGCTCGGGCGGCTCGGGGCAGTCGATGGATGCCAAGGCGGACGCCAGCGACTGAAGACCGCCGGGACCGACGACCTTCTCCACTCCTGCGTGATCGAGCAACAAACCGTGGCCCTTCGAGGGCACCATTCGGGCGGTGCGAGCGTGCGCGCCCGGAAGCGTCCGAGGAGGGTGGGCGGCGAGCGGGGAGCGCATCCGGGAGGCCATCGCCTCCCAGAGTCGTTGCGGCAGGGCTCGACCGACGCCGCCTTCGAGCCAGATCGGGACCTCGGCTGCGCGTGCCGCCTCGACCAGGCCGGCAGTAGACGCCTCGGTGACCATACCGCCGGCGCCCAGCGCTTCGACCTCGACGATCGCGAGGTCGGCGCTCGCGACCTCGCCGACGCCGCCATGGCGAACAGCTCGTGCCCCGGCTGGGATCACCTGGAGAACGAGCGAGGGGGTCGGGTCGTCCTCGAGATCCTGAGCGCAGCGCACGGCTTCCGAGACTGGATCCCCTGCGCTCAGGACGCGTGCGGCCACCCACCACAGAGGACCGCACCCGGGCTGCCGGTCGAGCAGCCGCCTGCAGGCCGGGACGAGCGCGGGTGCCTCGCGTTCTGCGAGGTCCGCGAACGCCCAAGCCGCTTCGGCTGCGAGCACCGAAGGACCGGCCCAACCGGCCCGCGCCACGTAGCGGAGCCGCTCGATGGGGTGCACTTCGCCGACGCTATATCGAGCGGGGTGCTCTTCGCGCGTGCCTGCACGAAGCCCTTCGAGTCCAAATCCTTGAAACGGGCAACTGATCGCGCTAAGAAGTTCACCCATTGTGAGTCGCGCCGAACGCGATCTGCCGGCGCGATCGAGGCGGGGGCTCAGGGAGCCTTCGCTGAACCACCCGAGAGGACTCGGGCTCGCCTCGATCGGTGCCACCCTGGCCATCACGGTGGTCTTCGGCGTTCTCTCCCCCCTGGGCCTCCCGATGCTCTCGGGCGCGCTGCCGGCATCGGCTGACCCACTTGCGAGCGCACAGGCGCAAGCAAGCCAGCTGGCTGCTCAGATCCAGGCCGAGGGACAGCACCTCGAAGTGCTCTCGCAGCAATACGACGCCGCCGAGCAGCAGGTGCAGTCCCTAGCCACCCAGGTGAGCCAGATCCAGGGCCAGATCGCTGTGACCAAGCAGAAAGTGGCGACCTCACGCGCGAACCTCCGCCGCGAGGCTCTGTCTGCCTACATGAGTGGCACGGAGGTCGGTCTCGAGAACCTGTTCTCCGGACCGAGTGCAAACTCATCGCTCGCGAACGAGTACCGCACCGTGGCCGCGGGCAACCTGTCGACGGCGATCGACAGCCTCAACGTCGCCGAGAACAGCCTGAACGCGCAGCAAGCACAGCTCCAGAGCACCGAGTCGCAAGCGCAGACGGCCGCCAGCCAAGCGGCCTCGGCGCGAACGGCCGCGCAGGGCGCCCAGCAGCAGGAGCAGCAGACCCTCACCCAGGTGAAGGGGCAGATCGCGGTGCTCGTAGCCCAGCAGCAGGCCGCCGAAGCTGCCGCTCAGGCAGCTGCGTTCCAAGCCAGGCAGGCCGCCGAGGCGGCCGCCGCGCAGGCGAGCCGCTCCGGCTCGCCCGGACGCGCGTCGGGAGGCTCGAGTGCCGCAGCGACCGCCGCGAACGCCCCGGTTGCACCCGGGGGACCAGGAGCGGTCCAAGCCGCACAGTCTCAGCTCGGTGTCCCTTACGTGTGGGGTGGAGAGGACCCGGGCGTCGGCTTCGACTGCTCGGGCCTCACGCAATGGGCCTGGGGTAAAGCAGGGGTAAGCATTCCTCGGACCGCTCAGGACCAGTACGACGCAATAGTGCACATCTCGCTGTCGGATCTCGAGCCCGGCGACCTTCTCTTCTGGAACGACGGCACGAGCAGCATCCAGCATGTGGCGATGTACGTGGGCGGGGGCGAGGTGATCCAAGCCCCCGAGACCGGAGAGAACGTCAGCTACGCGCCGATATGGAACGGCGGGCTGGTCGGAGCGGGTCGACCCTGACCTGAGGCCTCGCCTCCGACCTCAAATGCCGGTGACGTCGTCCTCCGACCTCAGCTGTCGGGGCGCGCAGTGTCAGCGAGCCATCCGGGAGGGATCTTCCCCTCGGCCCCCAGTGCGCGCGGCCCCGGTGCGTGCCTGAAGCGATACGGCGTCGGCTCTCTGCCCGCCTGCACCACGATGGCCTGACCCGTCTCCTTGCCGACTACGACGCCGAGGACCGCCTCGGCGACCGACCCAGGGTCGATCAACGGGAACCCGGTTCCGGCCAAGGCGTCCCTGACCTCGCCGTTGATGAGGGGGGTGTCGACGAGCCCCGGACAGATGGCGTTGACAGTGATTCCCTTGTCTGCGAGACGCGGCGCCAGCGAACGTGCGAGCCCCACCACCGCGTGCTTGGTCATCGTGTACATCGGATCCGCCGGAAAGGCGATGAGGCCGGCCAACGAAGACGTCATGACGATCGCCCCGCCGCCTCTGGGTTCGATCTCGGGAAGCAGCGCACGCACCCCCAACACCACCCCGTCGACGTTGACGCCCATGATGCGCCGGTACTGCGCCTCCTCGAGGGCGGTCAGATCCTCTTGACCAGTGGTCACGCCGGCGTTGAGGTAGGCGATGTCCAGTCCCCCGAAGGTTCGCACCGCCTCAACGATGCGATCCCATTCCGACGGGCTGCTCACGTCCGCGCGGACCGACAGGCCTTCGATCATTTCGGCCGCACGCTGCGCGCCTTCACCGTCCACATCGACGACGATGACCTTGGCTCCCTCTTTGGCCATGAGTGTGGCGCTCGCCAGGCCAATGCCCGAAGCGCCTCCGGTCACCACCGCCACCTTCTGATCGAGCAAGCCCATCCCGGCACCTTAGAGGGAGCGCCGTCAGAGTGCCGCCGGAGCGCCAGCGCCAGCGCCTACGGAAAGGCCAAGCCAGGAACTAGCCTTGGTCTCTCTGAAGCCGATTCCCGTCTCCTTCCACATCGGTCCGCTGCTCGTTCACACCTACGGCATCGGGCTCGCGATCACGTTCTGGTTCGCATACCGGTACTTCGAGCACCGGTTGCGCAAGAGCGGCTTCGAGACGCGCTGGCTCACCGGGGTGTTCATCTGGGTCGTCATAGCGTCGATCGTCGGGGCACGTGCAGTTCACGTGCTGTCGGACATCTCGTACTACAGCTCCAACCCCGGTCAGATCCTTGCCATTTGGCACGGCGGCCTCTCGTCGTTCGGCGGACTGCTCGGAGGGATACCGACCGGCGTCCTTCTGACGCGACGGCGTTGCCCCGAGCTCGGCGTGGTCCGAGCCCTCGACATGGTCTCGCCAGTGCTGATGGCGTCGTGGGGAATAGGACGCTTGTTGGGACCGCAGCTCATGATCGATGGCGGAGGGGCGAGGACGAACGCTTGGTACGGGATGTACTACGCCGGCGAGGTCGGGAAGCGGATCCCAGTCCCGATCATCCAGTCGCTCGACAGCTTCGTGATCTTCGGGATCCTCCTTCTCGTCGAGCGCCGCTACCGCGATCGGCCGACGGGCTTCGTGCTGGCTGCGACCGCGGGGCTCTGGGGTCTGGGGCGCTTCTTCGAGGAGTTCGTGTTCCTGCGCCAGAGCTCTCCCCAGGGTTCGCTGGCGGTGGAGGTGACCTCGCTATGCCTCTTCGGCGCCGGTGTCGTGACCCTCGGGTTCATGTGGCGACGCCAGCAGCGGGCCCGTCCAGCTACGGCCACTGAAATGGACGAGGTCGATCAGACGGGGGGCGAGAGCCAGTCGGGTGCCTCCGACACCTCCAGCCTGACGTCGAACGCCGAGGCCTGACCTCAGGAGTTGTGCGCGTTCCCGGGCGAGCGCCCGGGTCCGGGCGGGCCTGCGAATGCCTGGGCTATCTCGAGCCATTCCGTCGCAAGGGAGCCCTCGGCCACCAGATCGGTGTCTTGGCGATGCCGGCGCTGAGTCACCACGAGACAGAAGTCGAGCGCGCGTCCACGTACTGCGGCACCGTGGCGCGAAGACTCGTCTTCCCCGCCGTCCCACACCCAAAGCTCTCCCGAGGGTGAGAGAAGCTCGACCCGCACGGTTCCCGCAGGGACTTCGCGCCCGTGCACCATGTAGGAGAAGGGCCGCGCGACCACGCCAAGGTGCGCGATGTGACGAAGACGGTCGGTGGGGACTCTCTCTACCCCGAGGGCGTCGGCGACGTCCTGTCCGTGTGCCCACGTCTCCATGATGCGCGCCGAGACGAACGACTTGAGCCCCATGGGTGGCCCGAACCACGGCACCCGAACCTCCGGAGGAGTTCGGCGGACAGCTTCGAGCATCGACTTACGGGCAGAGCGCCACCAACCGAGGATGGCGGGGGGATCCATGGCGCGCCCGCGCCGCAGATGCTCCTGCATAGGGTCATCCCCGCTCGAGAGAACCTGTTGGGCTTTCGCCGAGAAGGCATCGGGATCGGTGAGAGCCATGGTGGCTACGTCGTCGAAGAAGGCGAGATGGCCGATCTGGTCCCGGACGCTCCAGCCTTCGGCCGGTGTCGACAGGTCCCACGAGGGGCCGTCGCGTCCCCCCACGATCGCATCGAGCTCGGTGTGCTCCTCCTCGAGGTCGTTCAGAAGGTCCTCGAGCGAAGTCGGCGGAGGAGGCACAGGACGCGCAGGATAACGCGAAAAGGCAGCTCAGCCGCTACCGTGAGCACATGCGAGAGGGCATCTGGCTCGACGAGCTGGAGGCGCGCTCTTGGCGCGCTCTGCTCGGCGCGCACTGGCGGCTCATGGCCCGGCTCGACGCGGACCTCCAACGAACCCAACGGATGTCGGTGGCCGACTACGGAGTCCTCGTGCAGCTGTCGGAGTCCGAAGGCGGCATGTTGCGCATGAGCGAGCTCGCCGACAGGTTGCTGCTCTCTCCGAGCGGACTGACTCGCCGCCTCGACGGTCTGGTAGATGCCGGCCTGGTCGAGCGCGCTCGCTGCACCACAGACAGGCGGGGAAGCTTCGCCAGGCTCACGCCTGCCGGGCGTGAGCGCCTCGAAAATGCAGCGCCGGACCACGTCGACGAAGTACGCAGGCATTTCGTCGATCGCCTCACTCGACGCCAGCTCGCTTTGCTGGCCGAGGCTTTGGAGAGGATCGCGCCGGACGAAGAATGCGGCCGGTCCGCGCAGGCCCGGACGGCCTCCGGGTAGCTCGAGGCGATCTGTGTCGCACGGCGTGCGCAGATCGGTAGATCAGTGAACGGGGTTGCCGTCCGGGGAGATCACGTACCAAAGGCCACCCAAGTTGTAGATGCCCTGCCCCGTCGCCTGCCCCGGCTGCGCGTCGCCGGTCCACGTGTAGAGCGGCCATCCGTTGTAGGTGACCTGCACGACTCCGCCCGAGCGCGTCGTGGTCCCGAGGAGGCTCGCTCGCGCCTCTCCCCCGGTCGGCGCAGCAGACACTCCCGAGGGCACCGCGACGGGAGGCCACCCGGCGGAGCACACCCCGGTGCAACGCGACCGAGAGGACTGCGCGTCGGGAAGGTAGACGTACAAGGTGAAGCCCCTTCCGTTCACGAGGACAGTCCCCAGCCCGCTCAACTGCGCGGTGGTGACCTCGTAAGCAGGACCGGTCTGCCTCGGTGTCGAGCCCCCCGAGGATCCGCCGCATGCAGAGGCCGCGACGAGGGCCGCGAGAAGCCCATTGGCTGTGATCGATCGCCATCTCATGTGGGGGTGGAGGGAGTCGAACCCTCACTTGGGGCGTTTTAAGCGCCCTGCCTCTGCCGTTGGGCTACACCCCCCGCAACTCACGAGACCAACCAGCCTCGCGGGAGCGGAGTCTCAGCCTTCTCGTAACTCGTGATGGTGTCCGGCGTCGATCTCGATCCCCACTTCGTCCCAAGCAAGCCGCTCGAGCCCGCGCGGGTCGTCCTCAGCGGTCACTCGATCGCCACCGAGCAGCATCGTCGGGCGGCGCAGGGGATCGTACGACGGCCAGTCGCCCACGGCTTCGCAGGACGGATCGCCTCGGCGTGCGAACGCCAGCCACGCCTCTTGCATCTTCTCCGAGAGCGCTGACGCACGAGGTCCGGAACCGCTGAACATGCCGACGACCTCGTGCTCCACAGTGCCGAAGACGAAAGGTATCTCCAGTCCGTGCGACGACCCGAAGATCCCATCGAGAAACGGGGACTCCCACGTGAACATGTAGGTGAAGGTGGAGCGCTGGTGCTTCTGTGAGGCGGTGGCGAGCGCGAGCGACGGAAGCCTGAACACGTAATCGGTGGTGATCGCCGTCAACAGGTCACGCGGGCTCGTCGGCTCTCCTCGAGCCTCTCGTGCTCGGCGGTAGGCGTCGACCAACCCCTCTGCGGCTTCTCCAGGTGCGGCCTTTTGCACCCTTCTCACGACTCTGCTCATGTCCATGTCGGTCGCAGAAGGATCGGTGAAGAAGAAGAGAGCTGCCTCGTCGCGGGTCGTGCCGATGAGAAGCGCCACGCTCTCTGCGCTGCCGTCGGCGACGGCCTGGGACGGCGGCCTGCTGATCAGATCCCCGTCCACGACGGGAAGCAGGGGAAGAGGCAGACCGCCCTCCCTCGGAACCTCGCTCGCGAGCTGTTGGGTGGCGCGCACGAGCTCCTGCGCGCCGACGCCTACGAGCGCGTCCCGGTCGGGCGAGCGTGAAGCGTCGGTCGCCGCGAGTTGCCATATCCGCTCTGCGCGGCGCCGAGCCCAGTCGATGCTGCCCGTCGCCGGGGGACCGCTTTGGAGCACCGCTTTGTGGAACAGCCGCCCGCAGACCGCTGACGCGAGGAGAGAGGCAATGCTCATTGCTCCTGCGGACTCGCCGAAGACGGTGACGTTGCCGGGGTCCCCGCCGAAATCCGCGATGTGCTCGTTGACCCATCCGAGCGCAGCGACCTGGTCGTGGAGTCCCCAATTCCCGCAACCGGGCTCGTCCTCGGGCTGGATTTGGGGGTGCGCGAGAAACCCGAGCGCGCCAAGTCGGTAATTGAGCGTCACGACGACCGCGTCGCCGCGGCCGGCAAGCCGGCGACCGTCGTAGACGATGCTGGCTCCCGACCCCGTCGTGAAACCCCCACCGTGTATCCACACGAGAACCGGCCTTCGACGATCGTCGAGACCAGGGGTCCATATGTTGAGGCTCAGGCAGTCCTCGTCGGAGTCCTCGGGATCACCGGGGATGCTGAGGCCCGGCACCGGCGGGCTCTGGGGGGCGATCGGACCCCAGGTCGAAGCCTCTCGTACCCCTCTCCAGGGAGCCGGCGCCGGCGCCCTGCGCCAGCGGCCAGACGCGGCGGTCGAGCCTGCGTAAGGCACCCCGCGAAATACCCACAGAGCGCCTTCCTCGGCGCCACGCACCAGGCCCCCCGTCACGCCAACGACGCCCTCCACGGCCTCTCCCTCGTGCTCGAAGACCCTGGCCCCGGTACGGCTGTCCTCGTGTCCGGCTCAAGCTGCGACGCTAATTGGCCGATACACGCGAAAGCACAGTCACAGGCTTGAACGCACGGTAGAGGCCTTCGCACGAGAGGGTCAAGGAACCCGCCCTGCGCCCGAAAAACCCCAAGTCCCCAGGATCAGCCGTGTCAACTAATGTTGTTAAAGTGGCAGATGGGTCTGGTGTTGCCGATCGATCCCGACTGTCGGCCCGCGCCGGTGGGCCCAGGAGGGCGATGCCGGCCCGCATCCGGCCCGGGGCATTCGCCCTCGTCGCCGCCTCCGCGCTCGGCGTTCTCGCAATGCCCGCGGTGGCGTCCGCCGGAACCACGAGCTCGTCACAGCAGAGCTCGGGTGCCCCGTCAGCCATCAGCTCTGCCCAGGCACAGGTCGCCTCGCTCGAGTCACAGATAGCGGCCCAGCAGCAGCAGGTGGAGGCCCTCTCCGAGCAGTTCGACCAGGCCGCTGTCCACTTGTCACAGGTGAGGGCGCAGTTGGCCCAGACCGACGCGGCGCTGGCGGCCGACCGCCAGGAGCTTGCCGCCGACCGGCACCGGCTGGTCGTGGACGCGCTCAACGCGTACATGTACGACACCCCGGCCGAAAAGGTGAGCTCGCTCTTCTCTTCGACGTCGGAGGGCTCCGTGCTTCACGACGAGTACAGCAACACAGCGATCGGCAATGTCGACAAAGCGGTGTCTGCTCTCGAGGCGGCGCAGCACCAGTTGGGTGCCACGCAGTCGGCGCTGGCCACCCAGGAACAGCAGGCTGTGGCGCAAGCTGCTCTAGTCCAGCAGTCCCAGCAGGCGGCCCAAGGGGCGAACGCGCAAGCACTCGCCACGTTGTCTTCGGTTAAGGGAAACCTCGCGCAGCTCGTGGCTCAGCAAGCGGCACAGCAGGCCGCCGCGCAAGCCGCCGCCGCAGCGGCTGCGACGACCCAACAACAAAAAGCACAGGCCGCAGCGCAAGCCGCGCAAGCCGCGCAAGTTGCCCAGAGCCTGGGGAGCGGCGCGACAGCGGTCGCTGCAACCGACTCGGCCAATCAGGCGGCAAGCGCCGCAGGCACCGGAGCGGCCGGCACGGTCGGCAACGGGGCGAGCCAAGCGCCGAGCGGGGCGGGCTCGACCGCACTGCACGCGGCCGAGCAGTACCTCGGCGTCCCCTACCAGTGGGGCGGAGCGAGCCACAGCGGAGTCGACTGCTCCGGATTGACGATGCTCGCCTGGAAGGCGGCAGGGGTGTCCCTCGCGCACTCAGCGGCGCTCCAGTACGACGAGACGACCCACGTCCCGCTCTCCCAAGTGCAGCCCGGGGACCTGCTCTTCTACTACAACCTCGACGGGGACAGCACCATCGACCACGTTGTGATGTACGTGGGGTCGGGCCCTTACGGGTCGAACACGATCATCCAGGCGGCACACACCGGGACCGTCGTGTCGTTCGACCCGCTTTTCACCGGAGGGCTCGTAGGCGCCGGGCGCCCCTGATCCCACCAAGGCCCCCGGGGACCACCTTGGCCGCCCCGTTGGGAGCGTCGACCAGGCAGGTACCATGACCCCGTGCCAGCCAGCCGGCAGACCGCGCAGGAAACGCATCAAGGTGCCCTCGTCCCTATGCCGCGCTCCGCGGAATGGGTGTCGGAGGGCTCCAGGCTCTCGGACATAGACGAATGGGGCCGATCGGAGCACACAAGGTCGATCGCCCGGAAGATCTACTCCCCGCTTTACAAGTATTGGTTCCGCGCCGAATGGGAGGGACTGGAGAAGATTCCAAAGTCCGGTGGAGCCCTGCTCGTCGCGAACCACTCCGGCGCGATCCCCTCCGACGCCCCGGCGATAATGCACGGGATCGAAGTGGAGCTGGGCCGCCCGGTCTACGGCATGGCCGACTACTTCTTCCGCCAGACTCCGTGGCTCGGGACCGCATGGGCCAGGGTGGGCGGCCTTCCGGCACACCCCGATAATGCACTTCGGCTGCTCAGGGACCAGGGTCAACTGGCCGTGGTCTTCCCCGAGGGGACCAAAGGGCCTTCGAAAACCTACGCCGACCGCTACCGGCTGAGGCGGTTCGGGCGGGGGGGCTTCGTCGAGATCGCGATGCGCGCCGGCGTACCGGTCATCCCGATCGCAGTCGTCGGGGCTGAGGAGTCCATGCCGATCGTGTTCCGGTTGCCGCTCATCGCACGTGCCCTCGGAGTTCCCTACGTGCCGGTGACCGCCAACATGCTCTTGTTCGGACCTCTCGGCGTGCTCCTGTACTTCCCCGCGAAGTTCAAGCTCCGCGTGCTCGACCCGGTGACCTTCGACGTCGCACCCGGCCAGGAGCGCTACTCGAAGAGCCGCGTCATGGAGGAGGCCGAGAGCATCCGCCTGCATCTTCAAGAGACCCTCTACGAGATGCTGCGGGAGCGGCGCAGCGTCTGGTTCGGCTGAGCCGTGGGACGCAGGGTCCTGGTCACCGGGCTCGACACGTTCTGGGGCGGGCGCATGGCTCAGGCTCTCGAGTCGGATCCCGACGTCGAGATGATCTTGGGGATGGGGACGCGCGAGCCGACGGTCCCTCTCGAGCGAGCTGAGTTCGTGCGCGCCGACCAGACCTACTCGATCCTCTCCCGCATCGTGCGCGCCACCCAGGTGGACACGATCGTCCACACCTTCCTCGTCGTGGACTCGACAAAGGTCTCGGGGCGGGCCCTGCACGAGATCAACGTCATCGGCACGATGAACCTCCTCGCGGCTGCCGGTCAGGCCGGTTCACCTGTGCGCCAGGTCGTGGTCAAGTCGTCGACATTGGTCTACGGGTCGGCCTCGACCGACCCCATGTGGTTCCGCGAGGAGATGAGCCGCACGTCGCCTGCTCGCACGCGTGTCGAGCGCTCGCTGATCGAAGTCGAGGGCTTCGTGCGCGACTTTGCAGAGGACAATCCCTCCACCGTGGTCACCCTGCTTCGCTTCGCGAACGTCCTCGGGACCGACATCGTCACCCCGATAAGCGTGAACCTTTCGAGACCTCTGTGCCCCTCGGTGGCGGGTTTCGACCCGCTGCTGCAGTTCGTGGAGGAGGACGACGTCGTTCGGTGCCTGGAGCACGTCACCCGCAACCGCATCCCCGGCCTCTACAACGTGGCGGGTGCGGGAAAGCTGCCGTGGAGCGAGGTGTGCACCATCTGTGGGACCCGCCGCCTCCCGCTGTCACCGGTTTCCACGCGCGCCGCCGCAGCGCCGCTGGTCCGGCTCGGGCTGATCGAGTTCCCCGAAGAGCTCGAGAGCCTCCTGCGCTTCGGCAGGGGCGTGGACACAACGCGGATCACCAAGACCGGCTTCAGCTGCCGCTACACGACGGCCGGTGCGGTGGAGAGCTTCATACGGGCGCTTCGCCTTCGCCGAAGCGTCGGCAAGGCGCCGCCGTCCTACACGTACGACCAGGACATCGAGCAGTTCTTCCGCCACTCCCCCGCCGTCACGCGAAACAGCTGAGATCCTCTCTGACGCTGCGGCACCCCCGACGCCTGTGCGAGGGTCCTATGGCCGGCGCTTGAGCCAGGCGACGAGAAGCTCCTCGCGCCTCGTTTCCCACTCCTCGGCCGTTATCGCGTAGCGGACGTGGTCCTCCCAGCTACCGTCGATCTCCAGGTACCGCAGGGCCACTCCCTCCTCGCGGATGCCCAGCTTCTCGACGACACGTCTGCTCGGCCGGTTGCGCGGGACGATCGCGATCTCGAGCCGGTGCAGTCCCAACTCCTCGAACGCGAAGCGAAAGACGACCACGACCGACTCCGGAGCGAGCGAGTTCCCCGCGAGGGCCCGGTCGACCCAGTAACCGATGAAGGCGTTCTGGAAGGGTCCTCGCTGGACCGACGAAAGCGTGACCTCGCCCGCGATGCGTCCCTCGACGAATATCCCGAACCCGTAGCCGCTCCCCAACTGACGCTCGCGCTCTCGGGCTGCGCAGCGCGCCGCGAAGCTCGAGCGGTCCTCGGGTGTGTGGGGAGCTCCTGCCGGGCGCGGTTCCCACGGTAGAAGCCAGTCCCGGCAACGCTTGCGCACCTCGTGCCAGGCGTCGTAGTCGTCCTCGGAGAGCGTCCTCAACAGCACTCTCCATCCGCGAAGCTCGAGCGGGCTCACCCGCGAAGTGCGGATCATCGCTCGAGAACCTCCCCGAGTGCGCCGAGAAGGAGCGTCACATTCTGAAGACGCGCCGTGTGACCCATGCATCCGATCCTCCACACTCGCCCCGCCATCGGACCAACGCCTGCGCCGATCTCGACGTCATAACGCTCGAGCAACGCTGAGCGGACCGAAGCCTCGGTCATGCCGGCCGGGAGGTCCTGCGGGACCCAGACCGTCGTGAGCTCGGGAAGCCGGTTCGCCTTCGGTGCCACGAGCTGAAGCCCCATCTTCTCCAGGCCGTCCTGAAGCAGCTGACCGCATTCGGCATGACGGGCCCACGACACGTCGAGTCCTTCCGCGAGCAACACACCGAGGGCGGCATGGAGCGAGAAGACCATCGCCACCGGAGCCGTGTGGTGGTAGGTGCGACCGCCTTCCCCCTCCACGTATCGAGATATGAGGCCCAGATCGAGGTACCAGGAGCTCGGGCGATCCACGAGGACCCGCCTGGCGCGATCGGAGACGGTGAGAGGCGACAGCCCTGGCGGCGCACCGAGGCACTTCTGCGTACCGCCGTAGGCAAGGTCGATCCCCCACGAGTCGACCTTCACCTCGATCCCCCCTAGAGAGGTGACGACGTCGGTGACGAAGAGGGCATCCCCCTTCGATCTCCCGACAGCCTCCACGTCGTTTCGGACCCCCGTCGACGTCTCCGCGTGGACCATTGCGATGACCTTCGGCGAGGGATGGGCGGACAAGATGGCTCCGGGTTCGAGCGGCTCCCCCCAGGGTGCCTCCACCCTCACCACATCGCCCCCCACGCGACCGGCCACTTCGCACATTCGCTCACCGAAGAACCCGTTCACTCCGACTACCACCGGATCACCGGGCCGGACGAGGTTCACGAACGCCGCCTCCATCCCCGCCGAGCCCGTCCCCGACACCGGAAGCGTGAGCGCGTTCTCTGTGACGAACACGCTGCGCAAGCGCGAACAGGTCTCGTCGAGCACCTCCAGGAACGCCGGGTCCAGATGTCCGAGCATCGGACGCGAAAGGGCGGCCGTCGCCTCGGGGTAGGGGTTGGAAGGGCCGGGCCCCATGAGGACCCGATCGGCGTAGGGCATGGCCGGATGCTAGGCACGCTCCTAGGCCCCACCGCCAGACAGGGATAATCTGGGCGATGTCGTTCGAGGCTGGACGCCCCGGAGCGCGTCCGGTCACCGGCCCCCTGGAGAAAGCGAAGACGCTCGGAAGATGCCCGCGCAGGTGATTGCCGCCAGCCGGCGCGCGGCCACGGCCCGAGACGAGATGTCCCTGCCCCCCAGGGGAGACGACGTCCGGGGACGCGCCACCGGACCGCGGGCGATCTCACCTTGGCTGGTCTTCGCGGCCTCGGTCGCGTTCTTCAGCGCGATCGTCTCGGTCTACTGGAACGCCAGCCTCGCCCACTTCAACGACGCTCGCTACTACGTCAGCATGGCGCAGCACCCCTTCCACTTCACCGTGGCACCGTGGGGCTTTCGCATCCTGACCCCGATCCTCGTCTGGCTGATCCACGCGCCGGCCGTCTACGGCTTCGCCGCCGTGAACGTGATCAGCCTCGCTGCAACCGCCGCGATGCTGTACGCGTACCTCCTCGAGTTCTACGAACCTCGAGTCGCCATGTTCGGAGTTGCCCTCTTCGCAGTGTCTCCGGCGGTGCTCATAGAGATGAAGTGGGTCGTCGACGTGGACGCGTTCCTGTTCGCGATGGTGATGCTCGCATTTCTGGCTCTCGCTCGCCGGCAGTGGGCTCTTCTCGGGGCCGCGATGGTCCTCGGCGTACTGGACAAAGAGACGATGCTCTTCGTCCTGCTGCCTCTGGCAGTGGTGGGCTACAGCGAGTACCGATTTGCTCCGCGCAGGCGCTGGATGGCTCTTCTCGGTTTGCCGGTACTCATCTACGTGCTGGTTCACTACACGCCGCTCGTCTTCCGTCCCGTGCCCGGTACCTACGACTACTTCTCGATCTCCAACCTCCGATTCGTGTTCCACGAACAGCAGCAGCTGGCAGGAGGGGGGGCCGGGTACAGCTTCTTCTGGAGCATGGTCGACACCTTCGGGGCTCTGTGGATCCTGGCGATGCTGTTCGTGCGGCGAGCCGACAGACGCATCCGTCACACGATCGTGTTCCTCGTCCCCGTGCTCGCATCGGTGCTGCTCGCCGACAACTGGTCGAGGGTGCTGGCTCTCGCCTTCGTCGTGATCATCCCGCTCGTCTGCGCGGCGGGACTGAGCAGACCGATCGCCGCCGCCGGACTGATGTTCACCTACGACGCGATCGTCTCTCTCGGCGTCAAGAACCTCTCGGGGCACGCCGGGTACGCGATCGAGGTCCCTCTTCTGATCGTGGCGGTCGCGTCGGCCTTTGCGCTCGCCAGACCTCAGGTCGCACCCCGCGTGCTGGCCACCGCGGCAAGCCCGACCACGGGAACGCCTCGCGGTCTGGCGTCCACACCTCGCCCGGCGAGGGCGACCGTCTCGAACGGCACACGCCAGGCTCCTGCGACCCTCCGTAGCGCTGCGGCTCGCCTCGCGCCAGCTTCGCACGAGCCCACCCGGGCAACCCCGGCGAGGATCCTGGAGCCGGCTGCGAAGTACGAGCCGAGGACCTCTGCGACCCCCGAGCCCGCACCTCTGTCGCCGACCGAGCCTCGTGTCCTCCCCCGTGTAGCAGCCGCGACCAACGGCTCTCCCGCCCGCCCGACGGTCGAGAGGGCGCGTCCGGCGAGGGTGGAGAGTCCCCCACCCGCACGCACCGTCGCGTCTCGCCCCGAGCGGCTGGTGGCTCAATCCGCGCCTCCTTCACCCAAGCCTCTTCTTGCTCCGCAGACGGAGACAACGAGCAAAGCGAGCCGCCGCATGGAGGCTTTCCGACCCGCCCCGGCCCCGGCCCCGGCTGCACCTGCACCCGCGCCGCCGCCGGCGCCGCTACGTCCGCCTCGGCCCACGGCCCCGGCCGTCGCCCGGCCGGTCTCGCCGCGTACAGCCAGGCGCGCTGCGTGGCTCGCTGCCGGGCGGCCTGCGCGGACCTCGGTCCCGCCCGCAGCCCGACCTGCGCCCCGGGCTCCAACTCCCCGCGAAGTACCGCCGGCCCCCCGTGGACCGCGCTCTGAGGCGGTCGTGCACCTCGAAGCAGCTGAGTCCCTGCTGGCGGATGTTCAGCGTCTCGTCGACGCGGCCGCCTCCGGACGCTGATCCAGGCCACGGGCGCTCATTCGACCGGCCGGGAGCATTCCTTTTCTTCCTTGAGCAGCGCCATCTGGCGCCTCCACGCGGCCACCTCGCCGGGACTTCGAAGCCCGCACCAGGTCCCCAGGAGGCTCAGGTTGGGGTTGTAGAGCGGGTCGTTCAAGAACCGCTCGCTGTCCCACTTCCGCAGCATCTGGCGAATGTCGTGGTAGAAGCCCGATATCCCGCGGCTCGCCGATTCGTGGTGGATCAATTCGGCGTGCGGCGTGTACAGCACCTGATAACCCGCGTCCTTCAGGCGAAGGCAGTAGTCGACGTCGTTGAAGGCGACCTGCAGGTTCTCGTCGAACCCGCCGAGCTCCTCGAAGACTGATCGCCTGCTCATCAGGCACGCGCCGGTTACCGCGCTGCAGGGTCGTACCACACGATCCCACGACATGTAACCCACGAGCCCCCTGGGCAGCCCCGCGAACAGGTGAGCGGCGATACCGCCCAGTCCGAGGGTGACGCCCGCATGCTGAATGATGCCGTCGGGGTACAACAGGCGCGCCCCGACCGCGCCTACGTCGTCGCGCTGGGCGAGCTCGACGAGCGCGTGGAGCCAACCGGGCTTTCTCGCTTCGATGTCGTTGTTCATGAAGAGCAGCAGATCGGCGTCGGAGCGCGATGCGGCAATGTTGTTCATCACCGACCAGTTGAAGGGCTCCGGATAGTCGAAGATCCGGATCCCCTGTCGCTGCCAACGATCCCTCAGGGCCCTGGTCTCGGGCTCGGCGCTCCCATTGTCGACCAACACGACCTCGAAATTCTCGTAGCCGGGCGCGACCGCGAGCGAGCGAAGACATTGCGCGGTCATGGCGGGCTCGTCCCGGAAAGGGATGATGACGGTCACCGAAGGGGAGCCCTTTATCGGCCTGCGGACGTCGTACCAGCCCGGACCGTAACCGTCCTCCACCACGGCATCCACGCCGCGGCGCTGCAAGGCATCCTCGAGCACGCGCCTGCTCGCAGCGTGTGCCCACGGCTTCGCAGTGGCGTCGTCCGACGCCGATCCTTCGACCGCGCGCCAGTGGTAGAGAACCTTCGGGAGGTGGACCACGCTCCTGGCGTGTTCGGTGGCACGCAACATGACGTCGTAGTCCTGGCTGCCGTCGAAATCGGGACGAAATCCCCCGATCTCCTGCAGGAGAGCGCGCCGAAGCACGAGAAAGTGCCCAAGGTAGGGGTAGGTGAGCAGCAACTCCGGTGCCCAGTCGGGTTTCAGGTGAGGATTCGAGAGGCGCGGAGTCTCGAGAGGCTTTTCTCCGCCGCGAATCTTGTCCTCGTCGGTATACAGGACATCGGTGTCGCGGTCGATGGCCGCAACGATCTCTGCGAGTGCGTCACGTTGGATGACGTCGTCGTGGTCCAAGAGAGCTACGAACTCACCGATGGCCACGGCAAGTGCATCGTTGGTGGCGCGGGATATCCCCCCGTTTTCTCGCCGATGAACGACCTTGATTCGCCGGTCCTCCCCAGCCATCTCGTTGAGCAACTCACTCAGCTCGGGGTCACCCGAAGCGTCGTCACACAGGCACAGCTCCCAGCTCTCGTAGCTCTGGGCTCTGATCGAGTCGACACAAGCCCTGAAATACCAGAGCTTGGGCCGGTACACGGGGACGAGGACGCTGATGAGCATTCCCTTCGTCGGAAGGTGCGCGTCGGTGCCATCCTCGCTTTCTTCGAGGCCGCGCAGCCACTTCGTGTACCCGGGATCGAACCACGCGTCGTAGCCCCAGGGCAGAGGCGGCCTCTCGGTCTGCTCGGCGCCTTCGAGCAATTCGACGACCCAGTCCGCCGGCCAACGAAGTGCAGTGCCCAACGGGTCGCCAGATGGCTCCGGACGGGCGGGCGCCGATGCACGATCGTCCGCGCTGCGCACAGCAAAAGGTAGCACCGACCGTGATCCGATCGATCAGGGATTACACGGTCCGCCGAATAGACTTCGTCGGCGGAAAAGGCACGGACCAGCTATATCGATCTCAGGAGGCCGCATGGGGCAACCCGGCACGCGACACGTTGATCCGAGGGAATTGCTCGAACGACTGCGAAGCGAGCACCGGGCTCTTCGCTGGGAGCCGATGCTTCCCTCGGACGACCTGCTGTTGTGGAAATCGAGCCCGATGTGCGAAGAGGTCTCCCTCGAGTACCTCCACCGTCACTGGATGCTCGCGGGCACCTTCTCAGGGCGCAGGGCGCAAGGAGGCCTGAAAGAACGGATAGCGCGGCGATTAACGGGGCTCGTCTTTCGCGCGATGGGTCCGTACCTGCACGCGGAACAGGAGCTGATGGCGAACCTGGTCCGAACTAACGACTCCTTGGCCAGGCGCTGCGACGACCTGGCTCGGGTGATCACCGAACGGCAGGAGGGCGAAGCCGAGAATCAAGCTCGGCTGGCGGCATTGATATACGACTCCCTCGCCGACCGAGGAGAGGCTGCGAACTGAACCGTGTCCGATCGGGGTTCGCCAGACGCAACGGTGGCGGTGCTCGCTCGCTCATGGGGAGCGCGCGACGAGACGGGTTGGGCACTGCGTCAGGTCGCGGGCGCCCTCGCGTGCTTCGCCGACGTACACGTTGTTACACCTGAGGGATCGAGCCCGTCTGAACGTGAAGATGGAGTATTCGAAGTCCACCACTTGGCTTCAGCCCCCGACACGGTTCTCGAGGCCCGCCGCGACGTCCTCATAGAGGCGGCCGCGTGCGCGATGGGTCCCGACAGCTGGGCCACTTCGGACGAGAACGCCGTGGCCGTCTTGGAGCAGATGGTCAACGTCGAGCTCGCATCGTGCTGGGAACCCGCCACAGCCGCGCTGCGTGAGATCGGGCCAGACGTCGTGGTCTTGGCCGACTACCGTCAGGCCGGGGCGGTGAGGGCGATCGACAAGGCGTGTCCGGACGTCCCGCTGGTCGCCGTGCCCCTCCTCACGCGCCACGAGGCGATGGGCCACCCGGCATTTGCGCCTCTCTTCGGTCGCGCAACCTCCGCCATCGTTTTCACGGACTCCGAGATGCGAGGGCTCACACAGGTGCACAAGGACCTCGCGGCTCACCACGTCGGGCTCCCGTTGTCGGCGAATCGCAGCGTCCTTCGCGAGCCCAACGTGTTTCTGGAAGACCTCGACTACGTCCTCGTCATCAGCGCGACGAAGGCGCAATCCAACGAGAGATCCGCAGCCTTCATGCGCCTTCTCCGTGCTCGATTCACTCGACAAACGATCGCGCTCGTTTCGCCCAATTCGTTCACCGTCTCGCGCAAAGGGATCGAGCGGCGCTTCGAGACGGTGGAGCGGGGAACCGACATGCTCCGGCTGGTCGCCTGGGCCCGCGCGACGGTCGACCTCAGCCCCGGACGCCTCTTCGCCCGGCGAAGCCTGGAATCACTTCTCTACTCGACGCCGATCGTCGTGCCGTCGGAGAGCCGTGCCAGGGAGCACGCCGAGCTCGGAGGCGGGCTGTGGTTCGACGGCCCTTCGGACTTGATGTACTGCGTCGACGCAATGTTCGATCGTGACGTGAGCGACGCGCTCGGAGCGCAGGGCAATGCGTACGCCGAAGGAATCTACGGGTCCCCGGACCACTTCGTCGACCACGTAGTATCTGCGACAGGACTCCAAGCGACTGCGAAGCCCTCCAAATGAGCACCGATCATCCCGACCATCAGGCGAACACCGGCGAGAACCGATCGGACGACCCTCCCTCGCTTTGCGTGCAGACCGTGCTGTACCGGTCTGGGCACGCCGAATTCTCCAGGTTCTTGATGGGGATCTCGACGGCGTGCTCGTTGGCTCGCTCCGAAGGTGTGATCGGCCGGACGAGGCTCGCAGTCGGTGATTGCTCTCCCGAGCCTCTGCTGTCGGGCCCAGACGCGATTGCGACGGGAATCATCGGAGATGCTTTCGATGACGTCTCCTACCTCGCCTACGGGGAGAACCTGGGTTCGGGCGGAGGACACAATCGGCTCTTCTCGGATCTCAACGAGGAACTCGTGGCCGTGATGAACCCTGACACCTACGCCTCGCCGCGAATGGTCGTCGAGCTCGTTGGCGCGCTCTCGGACGCGACCGTCGGAGTCGTCGAAGCTCGGCAGCTCCCGCTCGAGCATCCGAAGGCACATTCGCCTGACACCGGCGACACGAGCTGGGCGTCAGGGTCCTGCTTTCTTGCCCGCGGGGAGGTCATCGCCGCCACCGGCGGATTCGACCCGGGCCTGTTCTTCCTCTACTGCGACGACGTCGACTTCTCCTGGAGGGTCCGCCTCGCCGGTTGGCGGGTGGTGCACAGGCCTTCCGCGAGGGTCTTCCACGACAAGCGACTCACCGTCGAAGGGGTGGTCGAGCCCGGAGAATCCGAGGTGCGCTACTCCGCAGAAGCAGCAGTACTGCTCGCTTGGCGCTACAGCCGGCCGGATCTCGCAATGGAAACTCTTCAGTCCCTCGAGAGCTCGTCCGACGCCCGACACCGCGACGTGGCGGCAGGCCTTCGAGCACGACTGAAGGCAGGGAACATACCGGAGCCTCTCGATCCCGAGCACGGCGTCGCGATGTTCGTCGACGCGGATTACGCCCCTCACCGCTTCTCCTACGCGGCACGATGACCTACGACTTCGCATACGGAGACGACACCCCCTACGCGAGAGCAGTGTCGCTGGTCCAGCACCACTGCCACCACTTGGGTCAGGTGGTCATCGATCTCGGCTGCGGATTCGGAGCCATAGCCGAACCCGTTACGTCTCTGGGATTCACGTACCTGGGTATAGACGTCGAGACCTCAGGCGTAAAAGCGCTGGAGGAGAGGGGCATGGAGGTGATGGTCGGGGACCTCACCGCACCCGAGGTACTCCTTTCCGAACTGGACCAGCAGCTGGCGGGTCGCCCGGTCGCAGCAATCTGCATGCTCGACGTCGTCGAGCACCTTGCCAACCCCGGACCCGTCCTCGACAGCGTGCGCCAGTTCGCCTTGAGCGTCGGAGGGCCTCCACTCGTCGTGAGCATTCCCAACGTCACCCACGTCGATCTCGGGGTCAAGCTGCTCATGGGCAGATGGGACGTCACGCCCACGGGCCTGCTCGATGCAACTCACCTGAGGTTCTTCTCCGCCGCCCTGCTCACCGAGACCATGAAGCGTGCGGGTTGGACCGAAATCGGCTCCGCGGATTTCGAGTTGCAATTCTCGGATCAGCACTTTCCGACCGACGCCGTGACGCTGGAGCGCAACACTCCACTAGGAGCCTTCCTCACCGGAGTGCGGACAGGGACTCCCTCTGCACTCGTCAACCAATTCGTGCGTGCATACCTTCCTGCGTTGACTCCCTCTGCCGCCGACTCGTTGCAATCGGCGGAAGCACCCGCTGAGGTCCAGGCACCGTTTCTCTCGGTCCTCGTGCGCACTCGCGGCACGCGACCTTCGACTTTGGGCGAGGCTCTTCTGTCGCTGGCTGCGCAGTCCTGCGACGACTTCGAAGTCGTGCTAGTCGTGCACGATCCCGCGCCTGGTGCGGTCGAACAAGTGGAGAACGCGGTCACCGAGTTCCACCCGGAATTCGCGCGACGGGTACGCGTGGTCGTCGTGAGAGGGGGCAGTAGGTCCCGGCCCCTGAACGAAGGGGCGCGAATGGCTCGTGGTCGCTACCTCACTGTGCTCGACGACGACGACCTGGCGTTGGGCCACTGGGTGGAAACCTTCAAGACGCTCGCGACGCGAGCCCCAGGCAGAGTCCTGAGAACCGGTGCGGTGCAACAGGTCATCGTGGAGCGGACCGGCGCGTGGGCTGGATCCGACGGCTACGACGTGCTGTCCAAACCGGCTCGTGAGTACCCGCTCGACTTCGACTTCGTCGACCACTTGGCCGACAACCGCACCCCCAGCTGCGGATACGCCGTGCCCCGTTCACTCGTGTCCGACCTCGGACACGGGTGGGACGAGAGCCTCAGCGTGCTCGAGGACTGGGAGTTCCTCCTGCGTGCCTCATCCCTGTGCGGCGTGGAGGGCTCGCACACCATCGGGTCGCTCGTGCGCATCTGGCAGGGAGGCGAACGCTCGACGACCCTGCACGACGAGCAAGAGTGGGAGGAGGCCCGGGCCGCCGTCAGGGCGAAGGTAGACGCGATGCCGCTGTTGTTGCATAGGGGCTCCATGACCCGGCTCGTCGGCTTGATGCGGGGAGAGGAGACGGCCCGGTCGGAGAACGCCTCGCTGCGAGAGGCGTTGGAGGGCACTCGACGCGAACTGATCGACGTGCGCGAGTCGACGAGTTGGCGGATGACCGAGGTCGCGCGCCGGGCCACCGGGAAGACCCGCAGGCTGTTACAACGTCTCCGGCCCCGCTTCTTGCGACGCTCTCGCTGAGGCTATGGACGATGGGTTCGCATTCGAGATCGAACGTTTCTCCCACTTCCGTGGTCGCCTGCTCATAGAGGGCTGGGCATTTCATCGCGAACGTCGCGTCGTAAAGGTGCAGGTGAGACTGCCGGACGGACAGCTCGTCGGAACCATCGGATACGGACTCGCAAGCTCAGACGTCGAATCGATACACGGCGAGCCGGCGACGTCATGTCGGTTCTCGCTCGAAGTCCCGGTAGAAGACCCGAACGTAGCCCGAGACGCCGCCCTGGTCTTCGGTCTCGCGAAGAGGCACACGGTGATCGTCGAGAACCTCACCGGGAAACTGGCAATCGATCCGTTCCACAGGCTGTTCGGAAAGTTCGTCGAGTCCGTTAGAGCGTTCGACTCCCCCACGATCTTGGAGGTCGGCTCTCGCGCCCGCTCGGGAAACGTGAACACCGGATGGATCCCCGAAGGTGCTCGTTACTCGGGATTCGACTTTGCCGAAGGGCCGAACGTCGACGTCGTCGGCGATGCCCACGAGCTCGGCTCGTTCTTCGCTGCGGAGAGCATCGACTTCATCTTCTCGATATCCACGTTCGAGCATCTCGCTATGCCGTGGAAGGTTTGCCTGGAGATGAACAAAGTCATGAGGCCGGGTGCGTTGGCGTATCTGGGCAGTCACCAGACATGGCCGCTGCACGAGGAGCCGTGGGACTACTGGCGCTTCTCGTCGCACACCTGGCCGACGATCTTCAACGAGGCAACCGGCTTCGAGGTCGTCGAGGCTGCAATGGGCGAACGCGCGTCGGTGGTCGCGGAGATCCTGCACCCTCCGACCGCCGGCCTGGACGCTCAGCCGGCCTTCCTCGGCTCGTCGGCGATCGTGCGCAAGATCGGGTCGTCCGCTCTGTCGTGGAACGTTGAGCTCAGCCGAGTCGTCGAGGGTCGCTACCCGGCCTGAAGTTCCCCGACGATCCGGGGCCGCGGCTACTTGCCGTAAGCCGGCTCGGTCCACCGGCGCAACTCGTACGCCTCGCACCAGCGCGCACCGACTCCAGCCGTGAGGGCCCAGTACCGGGCCGTGGTCTCGACGTGCTCGGGGCTCAAGTAGAAGCGATGCGCCTGAGTTCGATGACAGGACAAGGCGGCCATCTTCGTGGCGAAGTGCTCGTCGTCAACTGCCATGAACACCTGCGGGGAAAAGCTTCCAGGAGGCAGAGAAGGGGTCGGATATGCCAATACCGGTCCCTCGAACTGACGGAGGGCGATCATCGAAGCTCTGCCGACTGTGGCGTGGTCCTGGTGGACGTCGAGGTCGGACATGGTGAAGACGACGTGCGGACGCACCCGTTCGACAGCTTCGGTGATGACCTCTATCGCCTGGCGAAGCTCGAGCTGGGTGTCGGAGAGATCGTGCATCTCGAGCTTGGCCTCGATGACGGCGGACGCTTCTTCTGCTTCCCGTCTTCGCTGGTCTGCAGGGCCACCGGCCTCGCCGCCCGTGAGCACAACGAGGCTGCGCTCGGCGAAGCGCTGCAACGTACCGAAGCAGCCCCATTCGACGTCGTCGGGATGGGCCCCGATCGCCATCGCGCGCCGGCCCTTTCCGAAGTCACTCATCGCTCTCTCCAGGCCATTGTCGGTAGAGACCGTCCGAGGGTTCGAACCTGAACCGGATCCCGCGCCGACGCAGCTGGTTGCGGGCGATCTCAGTGGATTCGGTGACGGGTCCGCACACAGTGCGCCGGTCGAGGTCGAACACGGTTTCGTCCATGACGAGTGTGCCCACTTCACCGTCGACTTCGGGTGCTCTACCCACGATGTTGGCGATCTCCTTGCTCAAGATCGACAGAACCTCTCCCCGCCTCTCGGGTGTGAGGCGTGCCGGCCATTTGGCCGGGGTCCGGACCTTCGCAGGGACGCCGGCCGCGAACGAGCACGAAGGTATGTCGCTGTTCACCACCGATCCTGCCGCGACCACGACGTCGTCGCCGATTCGGACTCCCGGGTTCACCTGAGCGTTGGGCATCCACACCCTTGATCCGACCGAGACGCTCGCGAACGAGACGGGAAAACCCTCCCACTCCGACAGGTAGGCACCGTGGGTGAATATGCGCGTGCCGATCCCGATCCCGACCTCGTCACCGAGGCTGACTCCCCTTGCGATGTTCACTTGGCTGTAGTTGCCCATGTGGAGCCAGTGCCCCGCCACCAGCTGAGCTCCCGGGTCGTGGGCGCTTCCCCCTCCGATGGTCGCGTGCTCGTCGATCCAGGCTTCCCGGCCGAGTCGGACCTCGATACCGAACACGCGGGCGTGTGCGTTGATGATCGTCCCCGGGCCGGCGTCGAATCGCTCCACCTCGAGGCGAGCAAGCCGGTGGACCCAGACCCGATCGAGGACCTCCTCGAAATCCTCGCCAAGTCCGCTCATCGCCGGGAGATCGGACCCGTCGTGCCCATGCCCAGCACGGGCTCAACCTACCAGAGAGGGACAAACACCCAGGTGGAAGCGCACGGACGCACCCGCTTGGGACATGTCCACTGCCTCTACACTCATGCGGATGTCCAGCGAGCCCGTCCTCGATCACACCTTGCTCGAGGCGTTCGTCGAGTATCTGCGACGGCAGACCGACTCGAAGGACGAGGACGTGGTCCTGCTGTCGAGATCCCGTTCGGCACCACGCGACTGGTCGATGCTGCCAACCAAGGCAGAGATCGTCGTGGCAGAAGGAGAGATAGGCGCCTGGCGCAGGTCAGGACTTCGCCGCCGAGGGGGGCTCCACCTCCAGTACGGGGGCCGGGCCCGAGCCGGAGAGTCGAGCGGCGAAGGGCTTCCCGTGGCGATCTGGGACCGTTGGGATCGGAGCGAGGTCGGATCACCACCCCCGTCCTTCAACGTGACGGCGATCGTCACGACCTACAACGAAGAAGACATCATCGAGCAGCAGATCGAGAGGTTGCTTCGGGACGGGCTGCAAGTCCATCTCATCGACAACTGGTCGACCGACGACACACTGGCGCGTGTGAAGGCCAAAGCCGACGAAGGCCCCGTCACCGTCGAACGCTGGCCCGAGGACGGCCCGTCGAAGTACTTCGATCTGCAGGGGCTCCTGGGAAAGGTCGAGCAGGTCGCGCACACCTGTGGCGCCGATTGGGTCATCCACCACGACACAGACGAGATCCACGAGTCCGCCTGGAAGGACACCTCGCTGCGTGATGGGCTTTGGGCCCTCGATCGCTGGGGATTCAACGCGGTGGACCACACGGGACTGGACTTTCGCCCGATCGACAACCGTTGGAAGCCGGGAGACGATCTGGCCACGAGCTTCGAATGGTTCGAGTTCCCGCCCTTCGCCTCCTACTACACGCTCGTGAAAGCCTGGAAGCCCCAGCCGCAACTGGTGGATCTAGCGAGCAACGGAGGCCACGACGTCGTCTTCCCCGGACGACGGGTTTTCCCGTACAAGTTCGTCATCCGCCACTACCCGATCCGGTCCCAGGAGCACGGCGAGCGCAAGATCCTGAGGGAACGCAAGTCCCGTTGGGACCCCGAGGAACGCGCGAAGGGGTGGCATGTGCACTACGACCACTTCACCGACGGGTCGGAGTTCTTGTGGGACCCCGGCGCTCTCCACCGCTGGCGCGACATCGACGAGCTCTTCCTGATTCAGCGCCTGAGCGGAGCTGGCCTGCCAGGTAACCCGAGGCCCGACGAGTGCATTGCCGCCGGAGAGGCGGGCTGAGGAGGCGATGCCGAGGAGACCACGCAGGCGGGACGAGGAGATCGCCCGACTGCGGACTGAAGTCGAGACCCTCAGGAACGAGCTGGAAGAGCCCAGGGGGAGCGATGGCCTGCCGCCGGGCACCACACCTGGCTCGGTTCCGTTTCTCAGCTTCTACCCACCCGGACACTTCTACTCCCCCGTGCCCGACATGTCGGAGGTCCAAGGACAGGCGGACCTGATCTTTGCGGCAGCTGACCATCTGCCGGGAGTTTCGCTCCGCGAAGCGGACCAGCTCGCGCTGTTCGGCCGGCTTTGCGAAATCGCGCGCGACGTTCCACTCCCCCAGGAGGCGGGCGGCTACTTCAAGGAGAACACGAATTACGGAGTCGGGGATGCCCTAATGCTCCAGTCGATGCTGCGGTTGCTGCGTCCGAAGCGCTACGTCGAGGTGGGAAGCGGCTGGACCACGGCTCTTGCGGTCGACACCAACGAGGCTTTTCTCGACGGCGCCATGAAGATCACTGCGATCGACCCGAGCTCGGAGGTTCTCCGCAGCACCCTTGTGCCGCCGGCGAGCTTGGACATCGTGGAACGGCCTGTCCAAGAAGTCGCGCTCGAAGTGTTCAGCGAGCTGGACGAGAACGACGTGCTCTTCGTCGACTGCTCACACGTGGTGAAGGTCGGAAGCGACGCCCACTACATCGTGACGAAGCTTCTGCCGCAGCTATCTCCTGGTGTGCACGTCCACATCCACGACATCTTCTGGCCCTTCGAGTACCTGCGGCACTGGGTGTTCGAGGGGAGGGCCTGGAACGAGGCATACCTCGTCCACGCGTTCCTGCTCTTCAACGACGCGTTCGAGATCGAGCTCTTCAACCATTGGCTCGCCGAGCGCCACCGCGACGTGATCGAGCGCGAGCTACCCGCGATGCTCGAGAACCCCGGTGGCGCGCTCTGGATCAGGCGGAGCGCCGGCTGACGGCTGCCGTGGCGCCCGGCCGTATGGCCGGGCGCCCAGACAGCATCAGAGAATCTGGGTGATGGTCGCCATTCCGGCCTGGCTGTTACCCGGAGCAGTCGCCTGCTCTGTGGCGGTGACCGTGCAGAAGCCCGATATGAGGGCGAGTGTCGACGTGTAGGTAGCCGTCACCACCCCGCTCGAGTTCGTCACGCCCCCGTTGCTGACCGAGCCGACCGTCCCACAGTTGGCCCCGGACAGGGTGAAGGTGATCATGTCACCGGGAACAACCGCTCCTGTAACGCTCGTCACCGTCACCGTCAACGCCGATGTGGACATGAGAATGCCCGACAGCACGATCGTGGACGGACTGGCGACTACTGCCACCGTGTTGTTGGTGGTCTCCGTGATCACCGCCGTGCCGTTCTTGCCGTCCTGCGCTTCGTTGGCGGTGACGGTGCAGGTTCCCTTGACACCCGAGTTCGAGGTGTAGGTCACCACCACCTGCCCAGCGCCGTTCGTGGTCCCGCTAGTTGCGCTCAGCGTCCCGCAGGCACCTGCCACGCTCGGCGTCAGGGTGAACATCACCGGGTCACCTGACACCGCCGCAGGGACGGTGTTCATCACCGTGGCGGTGACCGTCGACGTCGAGGTGCCGTTCGCCTGGAGGGTGGTCGGGCTAGCCGCCACGGTCACCGTGAAGGGTGCGTTGGCGGGAGCGGCCATCGTCTGAGTGACCATGCCCGTACCCATCTGACTCGTGTTGGCCTCGGTCGCCGCGATGGTGCAGAAGCCGACCGTCGTCGAGGAGATGTAGGTCTCCACCAGTTGGCCCGAGCCATTGGTCGTACCGCTCGTGGCACCCAGGGTGCCACAGGCACCCGAGGGGGTCGCCGCTGTCGTGAGAGTGACGGAGTCACCCGATACGGCGACCGAAGCAGGGTTGAGCACGGTCACCGTGACGGCGGAAGTCGACACCCCGTTCGCCACGATGGAAGTCGGGCTTGGCACGACGGTGACCGTGTTGTTGTTGGTCTGGGTGATCGTCGTGTTGCCGCTCAGAGCTGCGTCGGACTCCTTGGCCGTAACGGTGCAGGTGCCGCCCGTCGTGCTCGAGTTGTACGTAATCACTACCTGGCCGGACGCGTTGGTCGTCCCGCTCGTGGCGCTGAGTTGCGCGCTCGTGCACACGGCCGCCGGCGACCCCGAGACGGTGAAGTTCACAGTGTCACCGGACACGGCCGTACCGGTCCTCGACACGGTCACAGTGATCGTGGAGGCGGCCGAGGCCCCGGCAGCGGGAACCGAGGACGGGCTTGCCGACACCGTTATCGACGTCGGAGTGACGAGGCTCATCTGGTCGATGCTCGTCGCGCCGGTCTGACCCGTGCCCGACTCGGCGGCTGAGATGTTGCAGAAGCCCGAGGTCGTGCTCGCCGTGTAGGTGATCACCACCTGCCCCGAAGCGTTCGTGGTGTACGGACCCGCTGGGCTGGTCGTGCCGCAGGCCCCGGCAGGCGTGGGGGTGTTCGTGAAGACGATGGTGTCTCCCGCGACCGGGGCGCTCGTGGGCCCGAGCACCGTCACCGTCACGGTGGATGTGGCCGCACCGTTAGCGGGGACGTCGGTCGGGCTTGCCGCGACCGTCACCGTGTTGTTCCCAGTCTGTGTGACCGTGCCGGGCGCGCTCTGTGCCGTGGAGGCCTCTTGAGCCGTGATCGTGCAGACACCACCCACCTTGCTCGCGGTATAGGTCTCCGTGACCGTCCCGCCCGCGCTAGTGGTGCCCGTCGTCGAGCTGAGTGTCCCGCACGAACCTGTCGGCGCCGCCGCTGTGGTCAAGTTCACGGGGTCACCTGCGACGGCCGCCGCCGTCGTGTCCTTCACGGTGACGGTGATGGTGGAAGTCGCCGAGCCGTTTGCCTGAATGGTCGCCGGACTCGCGACAACGGTGACGACGTAGGGCGAGTTGGCCGGCGCGGGGGTGGTGGTCTGGTCGACCGTGGCCGTTCCGGTGGCGCTCTTGGCCGATTCGGTCGCCGTGATGGTGCAGAACCCGACGACGCTCCCCGCCACGTACGTGGCCGTGACCACCCCGGAGGCGTTGGTGGTGCCGTTCGCAGGTGCTGTCGAGCAGACGCTGGACGGGAAGCCGGCGACGGTGAAGCTCACCGTGTCACCCGAGACGGGAGTGCCGGTGGGACCGGTCACCGTGACCGTAAGGGTGGAGGTCGAGTGGCCGTCCGCCGGAACGCTCGCGGGAGCAGCCGCCACGACCACCTTGTTGTTGGAGGTCTGAGTGATCGTCGTGGTGCCAGTGTTGCCGGAGTCGGCCTCTGTGGCCGTGATCGTGCAGATGCCCGCCGTTGTGCTCGACTTGTAGGTGAACGTGACCGTTCCCGAAGCGGCCGTGTTGGCGGGGTTGGGCGTCGTGATCGTCCCGCAGGAGCCTGTGGGGTTGGCCGAAAGGACGAGCAGGACTGGGTCGGCGTTGACCGCGGTGCCGCCCTTCGTCACGTTGACCGTGATCGTGGAGGTCGAAACCCCGTCTGCCTGAAGGGTCGAGGGGCTGGCGGTGATGGTGACGCCGCTCGGGGCCGCGAAGAACCCGAAGACGTCGACCACGACGTCGGTCGCACCTGCGGTGGTCGGGCCTTGATAGACCGACGTGGCTCCCCCGGTGCCGATGCCGCCGTAGGCACCGTTCGCCACGACGTTGTAGACGTCACCGGGAACCCAGTTGACGTCCGACGTTCCTGGGAGAGTCGATCCGGCCGCGAACACGGTGAGGAAGTTGCCTCCGGTGGGAGGGTTCGACGTACTACCCGCAGGCGAGACGTCGATGACATCGACGGCTGCTGCAGTCGCGTTCGAGGGAACCCCGTCGTTGCCGGTGATCGCGACGTTGACCGACTGGCCGCCGCTAGGAGAGGTAAGTGCGGAGTTGCCCGAAGGGAGGCTCTCCGAGGCACAGAAACTCGGGGCAGGACTGGCGCCGCAGCGCGTGTCGGCCATGCGAGCCGGGGTGACGGGCGTGAAGACTGCGCCAGCGGTGGTGGCAGTCGCGTCGGTGAAGTAGCCCATCACGTCGACGACGACATCGGTGTTGCCCGCGAGGTTGTAGAGGCTGATGGCACCGGCGTTGGAGCCGCCACTGCCGAGCGGGATGAGGACCTTGTTGGCGAGGGTCTCACCAGTGGTCCAGTTCAGGTTGGACACCACGGGCTGCGTCGCGCCGGCAGGCCAGGCCGTGAGGAAGCTCGAGCCGGTGGTGTCGGTGACGGTAACGTTCAGGAGGACAGCGGAGACGCCGGTCGACGGCACGCCTCCTGCTCCCGCGACCGTGAGGTTCCCGACCGAGTTGGGCCCGAGGGGTGTGCCACCCGAGCCGCGCGTGTCGAGGATGCGGGCCGGCGTGAGCGGGAAGTACTCACCCGCGAGGCTGCTCCCGGCGGGAGGCGCGTAGTAGCCCTCCAGGTCGACGACGACGTCGACCGGCGAGCCACCGGTGGTGGGGCCGTCGAAGACGGAGATAGACGAGGTCCCGAGCGGAACCGTGACCAGGTTGCTCGTCCCGAAGGCGGCCTGGGCCCCGTTGAAGTTGAGGTTGGAGACGACCGGCAGAGATCCGCCCGTGCCGTAGACGGTAAGGAAGCCCGCTCCCGTCTGGTCGACGGCCGTCACGTTGAAGACGGCGGCTGAAGCCGCGGCGGGGACGCTCGAGGGCATCGCGACGTTGATGGTTCCGCCGGGAGAGACGGTCGCAAGCGAGGCATTCGCGCTGGGGAGGCTTTCGGATGCACAGAAGGACGGCTGTGGGGACGCGCCACACCGAGTGTCGGCGATCCGCTGGGGATTCGAAAGCGTCGTGTAGGCGAGACCTCCCGAGCTAGCCCGGGGAGCGGCCTGCGGCGTCGCGGCCGATGCCGCCGACGCGACGAAACCGGTGCCGACCACCCCCGCGGTCAGGAGGGCCGTGAACGAGACGGCAACACCTGCCGAGAGCCGACGGCCACCACCGGACCGCTTTGCTTTGCTTTGATCGCGCACTCTTCCTCCTAGCTCCTTGCTGATGCCGCCGCCCGACGCTCCGCCAAATTCCCGCTGTCCACCATGGTGGCCAGGGTCTTGGGCAACCCGCGAGACCTTATTCCGCTGGACCCCCAGACGCCAGGCATCTCTCTAAGGGGTCAACTGTGGAAAAAGGCCTCCCGTGACACATGCCCGTCCCAAATCGAATCTCAACCCGAACGTCGGGACAGAAGACCTAACGCGTCAGCGCAGGCCAGCCGCCAAACCGTCGAGGATGTCGTCCTCGGATACGAGACACACCTCACGGTCGAACACATCCATGACCTCCACGAGTATCAGCGCACCTCCGGCGATCACGTCCTCGCGTCCCGCAACCATCCCCGGCCGCTCGAGACGCGCCTTGTGACTCTCCGTGGCGAGGCGACCGAACCATGCCACTACCTTCTCGCGATCGAGAGTTGAGTGATGAAGGGCCGCGCGGTCGTAGACAGGCAACCGTGCCTCGAGGGACGCCAGGGTCGAGACCGTGCCGGCGAGCCCGATCACGGGCCCTCCCGGTGAGAGTGGCGGCAGCTCCCTTCGAGCCCCGGTCAGAGCTGTACGGACGAATGTACGTGCATCTGCGATCTCTGCATCTGACGGGGGGTCGTGACACAAGAAGCGCTCGCTCACACGAACGCAACCGATGTCGAGCGACACCGCCGAGACGCCCTCGCTCAGATCGGCCTCCGCGGCACCTGGTCCGACGACGAGCTCGGTGGACCCGCCGCCGATATCCACCACCAGCAGTGGTCCGTGTTCGCGCCATCGTTCAGGGAGGGCCGATGTGGCGCCGGCGAACGCAAGCCTGCCTTCCTCGTCGCCACTCAGGCGCTCGGGGCGAAGCCCCGTGGCGGCTTCAGCGGCCGAGAAGAATTCCTCCGGATTGGCGGCGTCCCGGGTCGCCGAGGTCGCCACCAGCCGAACTCGTCGGACTCCTCGGGCCTTCATCAGACGTGCGTACTCCTCGAGGACGCCCACTGTGCGAGCGATCGCCTCGGGTGCGAGCTTGCCTGTGGCATCGACTCCCTCGCCCAGGCGGGTGATGCGCATGAGCCTCTCGAGCACCGTGCCGTCAGCAGCGCTGATCAGCAACCTCGTGGAGTTGGTGCCGCAGTCGATCGCCGCGACCGGACCGGGCGACACAGGGCTCACGGTGTCGCACCTCCTCGTGCGCCTCCTGCTTCTTCTGCTTCTGCTGCTTCTGCTGCGTCACGCTCTTCTGTTTCTGGATGTTCCTGCACGAAGTCCTCGCGACCGATGCCGAGCCGCCGTGCTGTCCACCTGCCGACGGGATCTTCCCCGCCTGCCAGGAACCATGCGACGTGCGCATGGAGGCACTTGACGCCTCTACGGGTCCCGCCGACCCCGCCGGTGGGCCGAGGACCTTCGTATCTCACAGGCAACGCTGCGTCCCGCTCGGTCTCATAGCGCGCGTGCGCTTCCTCGACGGCGATCCGATCGGTCGCGATCTCTGCCTCCCGCACCCCTCCTGATGCCTCGAGCCGACTCACGGCGACGCGCGCCTCTGGGTCCACGAGCCAGTAGCGAGTCGGCATGGGGGTGCCGTCGTCGAGGAGCGGGGCGTTCCTGATGACAGCAGGCGCCCCGTCGGGCCGCCGAACGACGACCGAGAAGCGGCCCAACGCCTTGCGGCCGAGCAGCCGCTCGACATCGTCAACGTCACCTTGAGGTTCAGGGTCTGGAGATTTGTAGGACGTCGGACCGTTCTACCGCTTCTCGGGCCACGCGCCGAATCACCCGGCCGGACCTCCAGAGGCGGAAGCTCAACGCCAGAACTCGAGCGTGTGCAGCACGCGGGTCCAGAAGCCGCCGCCCGAATCGCTCGACGCTCCTGGGTTGGTCGACGGGGACGAGGTTCTCGACGATGCGGAGAGCTGGGAACCGCTCGATCCCGTCGGCGAAGCTCCCTGCGTGGATGCAATGCCGCTGCCACCTGTAGTCCCGGCAGCGAGGATCTCCTGGGACTGGGCGGAACCCGGTGTGACCGGTGGTCCTTCGAGCGGGACGTGGCCCGTGCTCTCCCCAGATCCAGTCGACGACCCTGCGGCCGGGAGGATCTCGTAGGCCTGGCTCCCGGGCGCAACGAGCCCGTAGTCACGCCTGGCGATGCCGGCCACGGTCGACGGATCCGAGAGCTGCTGAGCCTCCGCGTTCAATGCCTTGTTCTGTTGCTCGAGCGTGGAGACTTGTCGCGCCGTCGACGAGAGTTCCTTGTGCTGGGACAAAAGACCCGACACCGGCAACGACGTCGCCAGCACGATCGCTGCGAAGATCCCGGCGGCGACAAGTAGTGCGCGCGCCCTGCGCTTTTGAACCGAAGTCCGCTTGCGGGACCGCTTTCGCGAGCTCTCGGTGGTCGAAGTGCGCGAACGGCGCGAGCGGGCGGGCGAGGGCTTCTTCGCCTTCCCCCGAGGCGATCGCCGCTGTACGTGCGAGGTCACCCAGACCCGCTTCCCGCGCGTCGCGTCACGGTCAAGGCATCGCGACCGAGAAAGGCTGCAGACTCACCGAGCTCCTCCTCTATGCGCAGGAGCTGGTTGTACTTGCTCACACGGTCTGAGCGCGCCGGCGCCCCCGTCTTGATCTGCGCGCAGTTCGTCGCGACCGTAAGATCCGCGATGAAGGTGTCCTCGGTCTCACCCGAGCGGTGGGATACGACGCACCCGTAGGCGGCTCGGCTGGCGATGTTCATCGTGTCGAGGGTCTCGGTCAGCGTGCCGATCTGGTTGAGCTTGATCAGGATCGCATTTGCTGCACCGATCTCGATCCCGTGTTCGAGCCGTGCTGGATTGGTGACGAAGTTGTCGTCACCGACTATCTGGACTTTGTCGCTCAACGCCTCGGTCATTACCACCCAGCCGTCCCAGTCGTCCTCCTCCATCCCGTCCTCCAGCGAGACGATCGGATAACGCGAGCAGAGGTCCACCCAGTAGTCGACCATCTCGGCCGAGGACAGCTTCCGCTTCTCGCTGGCGAGGTTGTAGGTGCCGTCTTCGTAGAACTCGCTCGACGCCGGGTCGAGGGCGATCGCGACCTCTTCTCCCGGCACGCGCCCGGCAGCCTCGATCGCCTCGACGAGAAGAGCGACGGCGGCCTCGTTCGATGCGAGGTCGGGGGCGAAACCCCCCTCGTCGCCCACCGCCGTGGACAGTCCCTTCGCCTTGAGCACCCGTGCGAGCGCGTGGTACGTCTCGGCCGCCCATCGAAGCGCCTCGGAGAAGGACACGGCCCCGACCGGCATGGCCATGAACTCCTGGAGGTCCACGTTGTTCGACGCATGGACTCCCCCGTTCAGGACGTTCAGCATCGGGACAGGCAGGACGTGGGCGTTGGCGCCTCCGACGTACCTGTAGAGCGGTAGGCCCGCGTCGTCGGCTGCGGCGCGTGCCACCGCAAGCGAGACCCCGAGGACCGCGTTCGCTCCCAGCCTGCCCTTCGTCGGGGTGCCGTCCGCATCGGCGAGGGCCATGTCGACTCCCCGCTGGTCGTAGGGATCGAAGCCGACCAGGATCTCGGCGATCTCCCCGTTGACGTGCTCCACGGCGCCGAGGACGCCCTTCCCGCCGTAGCGCTCTCCGCCGTCACGCCACTCGGTCGCCTCATGGGTCCCGGTCGAGGCCCCGGATGGGACGATCGCTTGCCCGACGGCGCCCGACGAGAGCGCCACCTCGACTTCCACCGTGGGGTTCCCACGTGAGTCGAGGACCTCGCGCCCGTGTACCTGTTCGATCTCGCCCATCGTGTGATACCCCTGTGGTTGATGTTGTCAAAGTTACTCTCTGTAACGGATCGAGACCTGCCATGGGCAGGAGCTACGTTCCCGCGGAAACGTCCTCCGCGTCCGCGCCGGCAGCCTCCAGGGACTGGCGCAGGCGGCGGGCCTGCGACCTGAGCGCCATCTCGGGGTCCACGCCGACCCGCCGGGCGAGATCCGCCGCGGCAAGCAACAGCTCCCCTACGGCTTCGGCCTGCTGATCTGCCGCCGCGGCGTCGCCGGGAGGTGCGGGCTCGTCCGGGGAGTCGGCTGACGCGAGACGAGTGAGGCTCTCTCGGCCGGCGGTAAGGCGCTCCTCGACCGAGGGGACGGACATCCCGACCGACTCCGCCTTTCTCAGGAGCTTGGAGACCAAGGTGAGGGCCGGGACTGCTTCCGGGATGCCGCCGGTCACGCTGCGTTCGGGCTTCTCGGCCTTCTTCAGGACCTCCCAGCGTTCAGCTACGTCGCCGGGTGTCTCTGCCACTGCGTCACCGAATACGTGAGGGTGGCGCCTGACGAGCTTGTCGTGGATGTTGCGGGTCACCTCGGCCAGCGTGAACCTCCCCTCCTCCTCTGCCAGGACGGAGTGGAGGAACACCTGGATCAGGACGTCACCTAGCTCCTCGCGCAGATGGTCGACGAGCTCTGCGGGGGCAGAGGAACCCGAAGAAGCAAGGTTCTCGATCGCGTCGACCGTTTCGTAGGCCTCTTCGAGCAGATACGGCGCCAGCGAGAGGTGCGTCTGCTCGCGGTCCCACGGGCAACGAGCCCTCAGGATCCTGACCAGCTCGTCGAGCCTGGCGAGCTCTGCAGCGGCTCGAGGGTCGGGAGCCAGCGGAGCGTCCGGACCGCCGGCCGAAACGCCGAGCCTCGGACCGTCAGCCACCGAGCGCCGACGAGGAGCCCGCCGCCTGGTCGGCCGATGGCGAAAGGACGAACTTGGCGGGGGGCGGAACGGGCGGCTTCACCCCCTGGAGATGGCTCCACGTTCCGTAGCGAGGGTCCACCGTGACGCGGGCCCGGGACACGATCCGGTTGAACTCCGAGGAGAGCTTCGTGTCCTGAGCTGCCAGTAGGGCGAGACGTATCTGGGGCACCACCTGCGAGAAGGGTGTTTCGGGATTGCTGGTCACCTGCAGCAGGAGCCAGACGGTCGTTCCCGACGAGGTGGTGGTCTGGATCGGCTGGCTCACCTGTCCTGCGGTGAGCGACGAGATCTGGGACAGGATCGACGAGCTCTGTATCTGTGCACTCGTGAAACAGGGGGTCACCGCGCCACCGTTGGGAGCCGTCTGGGTGTCGATCGAGCTCTGCCTGGCTTCGTCGCTGAAAGTTGAGGTGCCGGCAGAGATCGCAGCGAGGATCAACTGGGCCTGATCCTGAGCGGTCACCTCGATGTCGCTGATGCATGTCTGGGCGAAGTCCGAAAGGTGCGCGGAGTAGTAGCTCTCCAGTGCGGCGTTCGACAGGTCGACGTGAGCCACCGCCACTGCCAGCTGCTCTTCGTCCGCGAGGTAGCGGACCTCCTGCGCGGAGAAGCTCGTGGGCAGATGCTGCAGGAGCTGTGCGCCGGTGAGTTGCTGTGCGCAGGGTGATGTTCCCGAAGAGCTCGCGGAATCGAACTGCACTTCGAGGTCGGTGGTCGCCGAGACGAGCTCGGACTGGGTGACCGGGCGATGGAGCTGGTCGAGGTCCTTGCCGATGAGGGCGTTGAGAACCATCGTGGAGAGTTCGTACGCAGCGAAGTCGGAGCTGACCGTCGAGTCGCCTGCACCGGTCACCGAGGTCAGGTTGGCGCCTTGCAGCTCGACGGCGCACAGTGCGTACTGGTTCTGCGCGATCTGCGAGAGCTGTGCCTCGACCTGGCTCTGGGTGATCGTGATCCCGTCGACCGTCGCCGCGGGAGGCGAGATGTCGCAACCAGTGCACGCCGCGCCGACCGCGAGGAGCGCGGCTATGCCGAGAAGGATTTTCACGGAACCGGCATGCTATCGGCGCTCTTCGTTGGGGACGATTCGCGGGGCTTGGCCTTCTCGCCTGAGGGGATCGGCGGCACTAGCTCGCGCAGCAGCTCGGTAAGGGCCTCGACGGGGTCCTCGCCGGCCGCCAGCGGCACCACGAGCTGGCGCGCGTCCTCTTTGAGCACGGCCTCGGGCCACAACCGGCGAAGCCGCACCTTGGCGCTCGCGGGCAGCACGAGCGGTGAGAGTCGGGCGATCAACGCACGTCCACCGGCTCCTGGCCGTCCGCCCCGGGATGGAGCCTGTCCCGCGCGCGCCGGTAAGGCGGACACCTCGCGCACCCCGGTGCGGAGGCACTCGACCCGTAAGGTGCCAACGGACAACAGGCCCTCCGCTGGAGCCGGCAGAGGACCGAAGCGGTCCATCCACTCCGAACGGACGTCCTCCACCTCCGATTCCTCGGAGACCGAAGCGAGCCGGCGGTAGGCCTCGAGCCTGAGGTCCTCCCGTGCCACGTAGTCGGAGGGAAGGTGGGCGTCGGACGGCACGTCGATCGTCACCTCCACCTGGCGGCGGACCGGCTCACCTTTCATCTGCGCCACGGCCTCGGCGACCATCTGGACGTAGAGGTCGTATCCGACCGCTGCGATGTGCCCGGATTGGTCGCGTCCGAGCAGGTTCCCGGCACCTCTTATCTCGAGGTCCCGCATTGCGATCTTGAATCCGCTACCGAGCTCGGTCTGCTCCCCGATCGTGCGCAACCGCTCGTATGCAGCTTCACTCAGCACGCGGTCGCGAGGGTGCAGCAGGTACGCGTAAGCGCGCTGTCCTGCTCGTCCCACACGACCACGCAGCTGGTGCAGCTGCCCGAGCCCCAGTCGATCGGCTCGGTCGACGACGAGCGTGTTCACGGTCGGCATGTCGATCCCCGACTCGATGATCGTCGTGCAGACGAGCACGTCGTGGCGCTTGTCCCAGAAATCGAGCACGACTTGCTCCAGGGATCCCTCGTCCATCTGACCGTGCGCTACCGCGACTCTCGCCTCGGGGACGAGAACGCGAAGGCGCGCGGCGACGGCCTCGATGTTCTGGATCCAGTTGTGGACGAAGAAGACCTGTCCCTCGCGAAGCAACTCGCGCCTGATCGCCTCGACGACTGCCTGCTCTTCGAATTCCCCCACGTACGTGAGGATCGGCTGGCGCGCCGCCGGAGGCGTGTTGATCAGCGAGAGATCGCGGATCCCGGTGAGGGCCATCTCGAGAGTGCGTGGGATCGGGTTCGCGGTGAGAGTCAGAACGTCGACGCCGTCGGAGATGGCCTTTATCGCCTCCTTGTGAGAGACGCCGAAGCGCTGCTCCTCGTCCACGACGAGCAGACCGAGGTTCTTGAACCGCACGTCGCCTCCGAGCAGCCGGTGAGTTCCTACGACGACGTCGACCGAACCGGCTGCCAGACCTGCCACGACCTCGCGAGCCTGCGACGGGCTCAGGAAGCGCGAAAGCATCTCGACTCTCACGGGGAAGCCCGAATAGCGCTCGGCGAAGGTCTGCGCGTGCTGCTGAGCGAGCAGCGTCGTCGGCACCAGGATCGCAGCCTGCTTGCCGTCCTGGACCGCCTTGAACGCGGCGCGAACAGCCACCTCGGTCTTGCCGAACCCGACGTCGCCGCAAACGAGACGGTCCATCGGTGTCGGCGACTCCATGTCCGTCTTCACCTCCTCGACCGCGCGTAGCTGGTCGGTGGTCTCGACGAAGCCGAACGAGTCCTCCATCTCGCGCTGCCAGGGGGTGTCGGCTGCGAAGGTGTGCCCGCGCACCTGAAGCCGTCTGCGATACAGCTCGACCAGCTCGACCGCGATCTCGTTCACGGCCGCTCGGGCCTTGGCGCGTGTTCGCTGCCACTCCGAACCACCCAGCCGGTTCAATGAGGGCGCCTCACCCCCGCTGTAGGGCGTGAGCGCTTCGATCTGGTCGGACGGCAGATACAGCCGGTCGTCGCCTCGGTACTCGAGCAGCAGGTAGTCGCGCGACGCCCCGTTGACGGTCCGGGTGACCATCCCGGTATAACGGGCGACCCCGTGCTGGCGGTGGACCACATAGTCGCCTGGAGCCAGGTCGTCGAAGAACCCTTCCGTCGGACGCGCCCGGGCCCGAACCGCCCGGTGCGCGAGTCTTCGCCCCGTGAGGTCGCTCTCGGCGAGGACGGCCACCTTCGCGGAATTGAGGAGGAAGCCGCGCTCGAGCGGCGTCACGACGACGCGTATCCCGCGAGCGGCGAGATCCTGAGCCGGGCCTGAGGTACCACCCTCGTCCAGCAACGTGACCGACAGTCCCTCCTCGGCGAGCACCGAGGTGAGCCGGGACGCCGATCCTGCGCTCTCGGCGCAAACCGTCACCGACCAACCGCCGGAGGAAAGCTCCCCGAGCCGGCGAGCCCATGCGGCACGATCGCCGAGCAGCGGCTCCCATCCCCGGGCGTCCACGGCCGGCGTCCCGGGGCCTTCCGCTGCAGGAAGCATGTGAAGCACCGGGGCCGGGCATCTTTCGAGCAGCCTCTCGTACCCGACGTGCAACCTCGGGAAGCTGTTCTTTTCCTTACCCTCGTCTCCACCGGGCTCCGACAAACCCCACGTGACGGCCAGGGCATCTGCGAGTGCCGCCTCCTCTTCGTTCAGCTCGTGCGCGCGGTCGCGCATTCGCCGGGGATCGACCAGGACCACCCGGCCCGTCGGCTCGATCCGGTCGGGCAGCACGTCCTCGCTGTCGACCAGCCACGCCGTCCAGGACTCCATCCCGTCGAAGAGCTGTCCCTCGCCGAGCCGCTCCCACTGAGAGCGTCCCCAGGGCTCTCGCGACACGAGCGCTCGTGCGCGCTCGCGGACCGGGTCGGTCGGAAGCAGCTCGCGACAACCGTGGAGCTCCGCCGATTCGAGCTCCGACACGGATCGCTGATCGCCGGGATCGAAGACGGTGAGCCTGTCCACTTCGTCGCCGAAGAGGTCGATGCGCACGGGCATGTCGGAGGTCGACCCGAAGACGTCGACGATGCCGCCGCGAACGGCGACCTCCCCGCGGTGCTCCACCTGGTACTCACGCCGATACCCGAGGGCGACGAGCCTCGACACGAGCTCGGCCTGATCGACACGATCGTGCGCCGAGATCGTCACCGGTGCGGCTGCGTCTCCCAGCGGCCCGAGACGTTGAAGCAGCGCGCGCACCGGCGCGATCACGACCGTGGGCGGATCGGGCTTTCCGGTCGTCTCTTTCGAGGGAATCAATCCGAGGCGCCACAAGAGGCGAAGTCTCTGGCCCATGGTCGCGATTTCGGGGCTGACGCGTTCGAAGGGCAGGGTGTCCCACGGGGGAAACAGCTCCACCTCCTCGTCGCCGAGAAAGGCCTTGAGGTCGTGCGAGAGCCGATCCGCGTCGGAAAGGGTCGGCGTCACGACCAGCACCGGGCGGCGTTCGGACAGCGCGCAGACACCCGCGAGCACGAATGCGGAGGCCGCCTCGGGCACGGCGAGGCTGGTCGTTCCCGGGCCGAGCGCGTCGAGCATCGACGGCTCGTCTCGCAGGAGTGAGGGAAGTGACCGCAGGCTCACCGTTTCAGGCTACGGGCTCCGTGTTGTAACGCTGCATTGCCACTTCGACTCCATCTTGCACAATGGCCTCGACGGCATCCGCCGCCACTTCCTCTGCGACGTCGAGCTCCTCGCGCTCCGTGCGCCCGGGACGGCGAAGCACGTAGTCCGCTCCGGCCTGGCGGCCCGGAGGTTTTCCGATCCCGATGCGAACCCGCAGGTAGGAGTCGTCGTGCAGGTGGGCGTGAAGCGACTCGAGTCCGTTGTGGCCGGCCGTGCCACCACCTGCCTTTATCTTCACCCGGCCCGTCGGAAGATCCAGCTCGTCGTGGACGACGACGACGTCTTTCATTTCATCGATGCCGAACCTACGAGCGAGCGCCCGAACCGCCAGCCCCGATTCGTTCATGTAGGTCTGCGGCACGCCGACGACCACCGTCTTCTCGCCGAGCTCCACGCGGCACAAATGGGAGTGGGTCCCTTTCTCGGATCGAAGGCTTGTGCCTCGCCGCTTGGCGAGCAAGACCGCGACTTCGGCTCCGAGGTTGTGCCGTGAGCGCTCGAACTCGGTCCCTGGATTGCCCAAGCCGACGACGAGCATGTCGGCGCGGGCCCCGGTCCGGGGCGCGCCGAAGATGCGGCGCAGGGCCTAGCCCTCGTCGGAGCTGCCGGAGCCTCCGGCTCCAGCGGATGCGGCTTCGCCGCCTCCACCTTCTGCAGCCTCGGCACCGGCCGCGGCCACGCCTTCGGCGGCCTCGCCTTCGGCGACCTCGCCTTCCGGCACCTCTTCCACCACGACCCTCGGAGCTTGACCGGCTGCCACCACCGACTCGGGGTCGAGGTCGGTCGAGACCCCGGGTGGAAGCGCTATCTCCGAGACGCGCACGGCCGACCCGATGACGATCTCGGAGATGTCGACCTCGAGGTTGTTGGGGATGTCGGCCGGACGAGCACGCACCGGCAAGGAGAAGAGCTGCTGGTCGAGCACGCCGTCCGCTCGGTGCAGCTCGACCGCCTCCCCCACGAGGGAGATGGGGACATCGGCCGAGATCTCACGGTTCGGGTCGACTACCTGGAAGTCGACGTGAACGACCGTGCCGCGCACGGGATGGCGCTGAAGCTCCCGCGCCATCGTCAGGAAGCGCTGGCCGTCCACCCGCAGCGAAAGCACGGCGTTCAGCCCGGCTTCGGTGCTGAGCGCTGCCCGCAGGTCCCGAGCCTTCACCGAGACGGGGAATGCCTCCACGCCCTGTCCGTATACGACGGCGGGAACGGCTCCGTCGGCCCGCAGCCTCTTGGCGGGTCGAGTGCCGACCGGCCTACCGGGCTCGGCATTGAGGACTACTTCGGCCACGAACGTGCTCCTCGCAGGGAATGTCGAATCGGGATCACGCCGGCCGGACGGGCTCGGCGCGGCCTACAAGCATACTCTTCCGTGTGCGGATCAAGCCCCTCGAGATCGCGGCTTCGGCCGCCGCGGCCGTCGCAGCCGCCGTCGTGGCCTCGGTCTTCGGGGTCAAAGGGACCCTGGTCGGTGCCGCAATCGGGAGCGGCGTCGCCACGACGGTCGCGACCCTGATATCCCAGTCCGCCGCCCGTGCCCAGGAGGCGATGAAGCGGTCGAGCATCACCGGCATCACCGGCATCACCGGGCTCACCCGTCGGGCGGGAGCGACGAGCGCGGTCGGCGACGTTGACGCCACAGAGATGCCCGACGTCACCTCGGGACCTGTCGCTGCGGAACCCGAGCGAAGGACGGGCGTGGCGGCCACGGCCAGGCGGTGGCGCTTTTCGATCGTGGCGATGGCTACGGCCCTCGGGATCTTCGTGCTCGCTCTGGGCGCGGTGACCCTCATCGAGGTTGCGACCGGCCGCTCACTGTCTTCGATCTTCGGCGGCCCCAAAGCCGGGAGCACGGTGGGCGGGGTCATAAACGGTGTGGCGCCGACCACCAGCACGTCGACCTCGACTTCGACGACGACCACTACCTCGTCGCCGAGCACCACGACCTCGTCGAGCACGACTTCGTCGAGCACCACCTCGACGACTGTTCCGGGATCGACCTCAGGGACGGCGTCGTCGACCACGTCCACAACGGGGATCGGAATCACCGTTCCCTGACGATCACCTCTAAGTCGACTCTCTCGCCTCAGGCGACGTTGTCGACGCCCTGGCCTCAGGCGAGGTTGTGACCACCAAAGATCTCGGAGACCGACGTGTCCTCGAACACCGCATCGATCGCGTCGGCGATCAGCTTGGCGACCGAAAGAACGGTGAGCTTATCTATCCGCCGTTCCTCGGGAACCGGAAGGGTGTTCGTGACCACCACACGCGACAGCTGCGACTTTTCGAGCCTTTCGAGCGCAGGGTCGGACAACACGCCGTGCGTGGCCATGGCCCACACCTCGGACGCCCCGCGCTCGACGAGCAACTCGGCCGCCGCACAGATCGTCCCGGCCGTGTCGATCATGTCGTCCACCAGCACGCAACACCGTCCGCGCACTTCGCCCACGACCTCTAGGGCCTCAACGAGATTGACCGAGTCACGAGGCCGCCGCTTGTGGACGAAGGCGAGGTCCGCCCCTAGGTTCTGGCTGAAGCGCTCGGCGACCCTTACTCGCCCGGCGTCCGGGGACACCACTACGAGGTCCTTGGTTCCGTGGCGCCTGACCTCCTCCACGAGGACAGGCATCGCGATCAGGTGGTCGAAGGGAACGTCGAAGAAGCCCTGCACCTGGCCTGAGTGAAGGTCGACGCTCACCACGCGGTCCGCGCCGGCGACGCTCAGGACGTCGGCCACGAGCTTCGCCGTGATCGGCTCGCGCCCGGTCGCCTTGCGGTCCTGGCGTGAGTACCCGTAGTACGGACACACCGCCGTGATGCGCTTGGCCGACGCCCGCTTCGCAGCGTCGATCATGATCAGCTGCTCCATGAGGGTGTCGTTCACCGGAGCGCAGTGCGTCTGGACGATGAACACGTCCGCTCCACGAAGTGACATCTCGTAACGACAGTGGATCTCGCCGTTTGCGAATTCGCGCAGGTTCGCCTCGCCGAGCTCCACGCCGAGGTGTGCAGCGATCTCGTGCGCCAGATCGGGATGTGAGCGCCCCGAGACGAGCTCGAGGCGACGGTGCGGTACGAGCTCCATGTCCGAGACGCTAGCTGAGGGGTTCCGGAGCGTCGCCCGGATCTGCTGCCGCTTCACCGGACCGATCGCCCAGACGGGTGAACGGTTCCACCACTGCAGCGCCGAGCACCTCGCTCCCCGGGCCCAAGGACGCGAATGGCCCAACGCGTGCGTGCGCGCCGACCGAAGCGTGGTCTGCGCTCGACATCGTCACGACCGCGCCCTCTCCGACTTCGGTGTCGACGAGCCTGGTCTCCGGACCGATCTCTGCCCCCGAACCGATCGTGCAGTGTCCCTGGAGCACCACCCCGGGGAGCAGCACGACGTCAGCTGCGAGCTGCACCGAGGAGTCGACGTACGTCCGCTCCGGGTCCCACATCGTCACACCGCGGCGCATCCAACGCTCGTTGATGCGGTCACGAAGCTCTGCCTCCGCGATGGCGAGCTGGGCGCGGTCGTTGACGCCCGCCGCCTCCATCGGATCTCCGAGAACCAGCGACTCCACCGCGTAGCCGGCATCGTGGAAGACCTCGTAGACACCCGTCAGAGAGTGTTCGCCCGTCGGGCCCGTGGGAGGCAACCGCCTGAGGGCAGGAGCCAGCATCGAGTGCCTGAAGCAGTGGATCGTGGTGGCGACCTCGTCGACGTCGCTCTCATCCTCGGTGACCTCGGCGCTCTCCACGACCTTGACGACCGCCTCGTCCTTCCCGCGCACGACCCGGTCGTATCCCTCTGGATCGGAAAGAAGGGCCGTCAGCAACGTCGCCGCGGCATCGGATGCGCGGTGGTGCCGGACGAGAGCCGCAAGCGTCGGCGGGCGCACGAGCGGTGTGTGACCCGGCAGCACGACGACGTCACCGTCCTCGTCGGCCAGGGTCTCCGGCAACGCGGTGAGACCGACTGCCAACGCGTCGGCCGTCCCGACCTGCTCGGGTTGTTCGACGAACTCGATGGAGAGGGAGTGCGGGGCGTGATCGACGAGGGTCTTGGCAACCCAGTCGCCGTGGTGACCCACCACCACTACAACCTTCTCGACGGGAAGCTCGGCGAGCGCGTCGAGGACGTGAAGGATCATCGGGCGCCCGCACAACCGGTGTAGTGGCTTCGGGCGCTCTGATCGCATCCTCGTCCCCTCGCCGGCTGCGAGCACTACAGCAGAGAGCGGACGCTGGTCCATCAAAATTCCCCGAGGGGACTCGCGGCATTAACCGTCAGGGGAATCAGGGCTCGGGGCACAGCCTCCCTCGTGGGCATTACACCCCCTGGGTACCGTCCAGATTGGTGAGGCGCTCCTACAAATTCAGGCTCCGTCCCACGACCAGGCAGCACGTGGCCCTCGGTCGGTGCCTCGACGCCCACCGGGAGCTGTACAACGCAGCCCTCGAGGAACGCCGGTACGCGTGGAGCTTCGCTAAGGCCGGCATCTCCTACAACGCCCAGTCTGCCCAGTTGAGCGAGATACGGGCTCTGCGCCCCGATATCGGCCTCTGGTCCTTCTCTTCCGAACAGGCCACTTTGCGTCGACTCGACAGAGCCTTCGCCGCGTTCTTCCGAAGAGTGAAGGCCGGCGACACCCCCGGCTATCCCCGCTTCAAGGCTGCCCACAGATTCGACTCCGTCTGCTGGCCCAAAGACGGCGACGGCTGTCGGTGGAAGCCCGAAGCCTCCCGGGTCTATCTCCAGGGGATCGGTGAGGTGAAGGTGAGCGTTCACCGGCCCGCCGAGGGATCCCTCAAGACGATCAGCGTCAAGCGTGAAGGCCACAGGTGGTATCTGGTGCTCTCCTGTGACGACATCCCGACCAAGCCCCTGGAGCCAACCGGCGAGGATGTCGGGATCGACGTCGGGATCGCGAGCTTCCTCACAACCTCGAACGGCCAACAAGTCGACAACCCCCGGTGGGCGAGAAATGCAGCCGATCGCCTCGTTCGCGCCCAACGGGCCCTTCAAACCAAGAAACCCAGATCGGCCAACCGCAGGGCTGCCCGGGAGACCGTCGCCGCCCGCCACCGCAAGGTTGCCAATGCACGGCGGGACTTCCACCACAAAACCGCCCGGGCGCTCGTCACCACGTTCGACGTGATGTGCCTCGAGGACCTGAGAGTCTCCAACATGGTGCGTAGACCCAAGGCGAAGGCAAACCCCGAAGTTCCGGGGCACTTCCTGCCGAACGGGGCTGCCGCAAAATCGGGCCTCGACAGATCTATATCCGACGCGGGCTGGGCACAGTTCCGCTCGATCCTCACCGCCAAAGCGGAAGAAGCTGGACGGCATGTGATCGAGGTGGACCCCCGGCACACGAGCACGACGTGTTCCTCCTGCGGACACATCAACCCCTCGAACCGCGTCTCCCAGGCGGTGTTCCGATGTCTGGCGTGCGGGTACGAAGCTCACGCCGACGTTAATGCCGCTTGCAACATCCTCCGGGCTGGACTGGCCCGTCAGGTCGCTGCCGCGGTCTGAAAAGAAGCTGGCGGCTTTCGCCGTCAGAGACGTCACAGGCCGTAGTCTTCCACTCATGGATCGAGCAGGACGCGGACGTCGCGTGAGCAGGTCGCGATGGGCGTCCTGACCACGGTCGAAGACCTCGCCTCTGACGAGCACCGCCGTAACCGCGGGGCGATGGAGGAAGCGCTGGCGCTGGTCGACGCCCAATTGGAGGTGGCAAGGGCCGGGGGCGGCGAGCGCTACGTGGAGAGACACCGCAGCCGCGGGAAGCTCCTGGCGCGCGAGCGGATCGAGCTGTTGTTGGACCCGGACTCGCCGTTCCTCGAGATCGCGCCTCTGGCCGCCTGGGGAACCGAGTACCAGGTCGGCGCGAGCCTCGTCGCCGGAATCGGCGTCGTGAGCGGCGTCGAATGCGTGGTCTCCGCCAACGACCCGACGGTGCGCGGTGGAGCGACGAACCCTTACACCATGCGCAAGGGAAATCGTCTGGCGGACATCGCGATGGAGAACCGGATGCCGTCGGTCAGCCTCGTCGAATCGGGCGGTGCGGACCTGCCCACCCAGGCCGAGATCTTCATCCCGGGAGGGCGAGGCTTCCGAGACTTGACGCAACGTTCGGCGGCGGCGATCCCCACGATCTCGCTCGTGTTCGGGAACTCGACCGCGGGTGGTGCGTACATCCCGGGGATGAGCGACTACGTAGTGATGATCGAAGGTCGGTCCAAGGTGTTCCTCGGCGGCCCCCCGCTCGTGAAGATGGCCACGGGTGAGGAGTCCGAGGACGAGGAGCTGGGCGGCGCGTCCATGCACGCGCGCACGAGCGGGTTGGCGGACTACCTGGCCGTGGACGAGCTCGATGCGCTGCGGATCGGCCGCGAGATCGTCTCCAGGCTGAACTGGCGAAAGCTCGGTCCGGGTCCTTCGGCGCCCGCAGACGACCCGCTCTGCGACCCAGACGAGCTGCTCGGCATTGCGTCCGCCGACCTGCGAGTCCCGTTCGACCCGCGAGAGGTCCTCGCCCGGGTCGTCGACGGCAGCCGCTTCGACGAGTTCAAGCCCCTCTACGGCCCGAGCCTCGTGACGGGATGGGCGCACGTCCACGGGTATCCGATCGGGATCCTCGCCAACCACCAGGGAGTTCTCTTCAGCGAGGAGTCGAACAAGGCGACCCAATTCATCCAGCTCGCCAACCAGATCGACGTGCCGTTGCTGTTCCTTCAGAACACGACCGGGTACATGGTCGGAAAGCTCTACGAGCAACGCGGGATCATCAAGGACGGCGCCAAGATGATCAACGCCGTATCCAACTCGTCCGTGCCGCACATCACGATCAACATCGGAGCGTCGTACGGTGCCGGCAACTACGGCATGTGCGGCCGCGCGTACAACCCCCGGTTCCTCTTCTCGTGGCCCAACGCGCGAAGTGCCGTGATGGGACCGGCTCAGCTCGCAGGCGTGCTGTCCATCGTTGCGAGGCAGTCCGCGGAGGCCAGAGGCCAGACCTTCGACGAGGAGGCCGACGCGCAGATGCGCGCTGCGGTCGAATCGCAGATCGCGTCCGAATCGGAACCCCTGTACCTCACCGCCCGGGTCTACGACGACGGGATCATCGACCCCCGCGACACGCGCACGGTTCTCGGCATGTGCCTCTCGGTGATCGACAACCAGCCGATCCGCGGGACTCGCGGCTACGGCGTGTTCAGGATGTAGCGACCCGTGGCCGACACCGAACCGATAATGGAGAAGCTTCTCGTCGCGAACCGAGGTGAGATCGCCCGGCGGATCATGCGGACTGCTCATTCGCTCGGGATCGCGTGCGTCGCCGTTCACTCCGATCCGGACGCGGGCTCCCCTCATGTCGCAGAAGCCGACGAGGCAGTGAGGCTTCCCGGTGAGCGCGCCTCCGACACATACCTGCGGCGCGACGCCATCGTCGAAGCGGCGCTCGCGACCGGGGCACACGCGGTTCACCCCGGCTACGGCTTTCTCTCCGAGGACGCGGCTTTTGCCAAAGCTTGCGAGGAGGCGGGCCTCAACTTCGTCGGACCTCCCTCGGAGGTGATCGAGGCGATGGGCTCGAAGCTCGCGGCGAAGCAGGCTATGGCAGAAGCCGGAGTACCGGTTCTTCCGACGGTCGAGGTTCCGGCCAAGGCAACCGAGGAAGGAGCAGCGCTAGACGGGCTCGTAGAAGCGGCCGAGGGGCTCGGGTGGCCGGTCCTCGTCAAGGCGTCTGCCGGGGGTGGGGGCCGGGGCATGCGAGTCGTCGAGGGTCCGGATGCCCTCGCAGCGGCGCTCGGCTCGGCCGCGCGCGAGGCGCGCGCTGCTTTCGGCGACCCGACCGTCTTCCTGGAGCCTTACGTCGCCCGCCCGCGACACGTCGAGGTTCAGATCCTCGGCGACGCCTACGGAACGGTCGTGCATCTCTTCGAGAGAGAGTGCTCGATTCAGCGCCGCCACCAAAAGATCGTCGAGGAGTCCCCTTCTCCCTCCATCGACGCTCGCCTTCGTTCCGATCTCGGGCAGGCCGCTCTTCGCGCCGCGCGGACGATCGGTTACGTGAACGCCGGCACGGTCGAGTTCCTCTTGCTCGAGGACCGGAGCTTCGCGTTCTTGGAGGTGAACACGAGGCTGCAGGTCGAGCACACCGTCACGGAGTTGGTGACCGGCCTGGACCTGGTGCGCCTCCAGCTGCTCGTGGCCGACGGGCTGCGGCTTCCGCCCGAGGTGCTCGAGGCCCAGATCCACGGACACGCCATCGAGGTCCGCCTTTACGCAGAGGACCCGACCGACGATTGGAGGCCCTCGGCAGGACGTCTGCACCGGTTCTCGCTCTCGACGGGCCAAGGCGGATCCGGATACGGTCCGGGAGGAGTCGCGCTCAGGCTCGACAGCGGTGTCGAAGCCGGCTCGGAGGTCTCGACTCACTACGACCCCTTGCTGGCGAAGCTGATAGCGCACGCTCCGACGCGTGCCGACGCAGCTCGCGCTCTGGCGGGGTCGCTGCAGCGAGCAGAGATACACGGCCTGGGAACGAACCGCGACCTGCTGGTGCGGGTCCTGCAACATCCCGAGTTCCTGGCAGGCGACGCCGACACGGGCTTCCTCGAGCGCCACGACCCGAAGGAGCTCGGTGCGCCCCTCGCGACAGAGTCCGCGCAGCGCTTTCACGCGTTGGCCGCTGCGCTGGCGGCTCAATCCGCACGTCGAGCCCGAGCGGGCGTGCTCGCGGGCATCCCGTCGGGTTGGCGAAACGTGACGGGCCCACCTCAGTCCACCACGTTCGAGGGAAAGTCGGGAACCTACGACGTCGGCTACCGGCTCGACAGGCGCGGCCGGCTCGAGTTCGCATCGGTGGCGGGTGAGGAGATCGCCGGCGTCGAGCTGGTCTCGTGCTCGCCCCAAAAGGTCGTTCTCAGATCGGGCGAGGTCGAGATCCCCTACCGCGTGCACCGGGTCGGGAACGTGTCGTTCGTCGACGGGCCCGACGGGTCCTCGACCCTCGGCGGGGTAGAGCGCTTCCGAGCTCCGGGCACTTCGCAGCAGACCGGGTCGCTCGTCGCCCCGCTCCCAGGCACCGTGGTCAAGGTTCACGTGGCGATCGGCGACCGCGTGGAGACAGGAGACGCGCTCGTCTCGATCGAGGCGATGAAGATGGAGCACGAGGTGCGCGCTCAAGTCTCTGGGTCGGTGAGTGAAGTGCGGGTGTCTGCAGGAGAGCAGGTGGAGGCGGGCAAGGTCCTGGTGATCGTGGAACCCGAGACGGCCGATCCCGAGACGGCCGATCCCGAGACGGCCGATCCCGAGACGGCGAAAGCGCCGTGAGCGACGTCCTGCGGATAGCCAATTGCTCCGGCTTCTACGGCGACCGATTCTCTGCAGCACGAGAGCTCGTAGAGGGTGGCCCCATCGACGTGCTCACAGGGGACTACCTCGCCGAGCTCACGATGTTGATCCTTTGGAAGGCCCGCCAGCGCGACGCATCGCTCGGTTACGCCATGACCTTCTACAAGCAGATGGAAGAGGTCTTGGCCACGTGCATCGAGCGCGGGATAAAGATCGTGTCCAACGCGGGCGGGCTCAATCCAGCAGGCCTTGCGGAGAAGTTGCGTGAGCTCGCGGGAAAGCTAGGTGTCGAGGCTACGGTCGCCCACGTCGAGGGCGACGACCTCCTCGACGATCTCGGCAAGCTGCGAGCGCGTGGCGAAGATCTGGTGCACCTCGACACGGGCCTCGCTCTGTCGGAGGCACCGAGCGAGCCGGTCAGCGCCAACGCGTACCTCGGCGGCTTCGGCATCGCCACCGCACTCGCGGGTGGGGCGGACGTCGTCGTCACCGGCAGGGTGACCGACGCGTCGCTGGTAGTCGGACCCGCCGCTTGGCGCTTCGGTTGGAGCCGCCACGACTGGGACCGTCTCGCGGGGGCGGTCGCCGCAGGACACGTAATCGAGTGCGGGCCTCAGGCCACAGGTGGCAACTACTCGTTCTTCGGTGAGGTCCCCGGGCTCGAGCATCCCGGCTTTCCCATCGCCGAGATCTCGGAGGACGGATCGGCGGTGATCACCAAGCACCCGGGCACGGGAGGTTCGATCTCGGTCGGGACGGTCACCGCACAGCTCCTGTACGAGATCGCAGGCCCTCTCTACGAGAACCCCGACGTGGTCGCCGACTTCTCGACCATCCATCTCGAGCAGGCCGGCCCAGACCGTGTTCGGCTGTCGGGAGCCAGGGGTCGCCCTGCGCCGGAGAAGCTGAAGGTGTCGGTGAACCTGCTCGGTGGATGGCGGAACACGATGACGTTCGTGCTCACTGGACTGGATATAGAGGAAAAGGCGGACCTTCTCGTTCGGACCCTCGAGCGGGCCGTGGGCGGCGACCGGGGATTCGATGTCCTCGAGGACCACGACATCCGCCTGGTCCGGACCGACCGGCCGGATGCAGACACGAACGAGCAGGCGAGCGCCCAGCTACGCGTCACCGTGAAGGACTCCGATCCCCAGAGGGTGGGACGGTCGTTCTCGAGTGCCGCCATCGAGCTCGCGCTCGCGAACTACCCGGGGTTCTACCTGACCTCGTTGCCCGGGGACGCCAGCGCCTACGGCGTCTTCTGGCCTGCGCTCGTTGCACGCGAAGTCACCGACGAGGTGGTGGTGCACAACGACGGGCGACGCGAGGTGGTCCCCGCTCTCGACCCATCGGGGCGCGTCGCGACGGGCGCCGACGCGCGTGACGCTTCACTTCCGGGTCGGGACGAAGCCTCGATGTCCTCCGACGCGGCGCTCGACGTCGGCCCTTCGAGCGGACCGCTCGACCTCGGTCCGACGAGGCCATTGCCGCTCGGGACCGTGATCGGGGCACGATCGGGGGACAAGGGCGGCAACGCGAACGTCGGGCTGTGGGCGAGGAGCGACGAGGGCTACCGATGGCTGTGCGCAGAGCTGAGCGTCGGTCGGTTCCGCAGGCTGCTGCCGGAGGCCGACGAACTGCGGATCGATCGCTACGAGCTCGCTAACCTGAGAGCGCTCAATTTCGTGGTCCATGGCTTGCTGGGCGAAGGTGTTGCGTCGTCGACGCGGCCCGACCCCCAGGCAAAGAGCCTCGGCGAGTACCTGCGATCGAGGGTCGTGGACCTTCCCGTCGCCCTCCTCGACGACGCACCGACGGGTTCGAGCAAGACCGGCCTGCACACCGACAGGAGCTGAGCGAGATGGATTTCAGGGAGTCCGAGGAGCAGAGCATGCTTCGCGAGGCGGTGGGGACGATCGCCGCCAAGTTCGGCCACTCCTACTTCACCGAGTGCGCTCGAAGCGGCCGAAAGGCCGACGAGCTGTGGAGCGAGCTCGCGGCCGCCGGCTACCTGGGCGTGAACGTGCCGGCGGAATTCGGCGGCGGCGGCATGGGGATCAGCGAGCTCGCGATCGTCCTCGAAGAGCTGGGGGCGGCTGGGTGCCCGTTGCTGATGCTCGTGGTGTCCCCCGCAATATGCGCCACCATCATCGCCCGTTTCGGGACCGATGCTCAGAAGCAACGCTGGCTGCCGAGGTTCGCATCGGGCGTTCTGAAGATGGCGTTCGCGATCACAGAGCCCGACGCCGGTTCGAACTCGCATCGCATCTCCACGTTCGCGACGCGCGACGGGGACGTCTACCGGATCCAGGGCACGAAGTACTACATCTCCGGTGCCGACGAGTGCGAGTCCGCGCTCGTCGTCACCCGCACCGGGGTCGACGAGGACACCGGCCGCGGAATGCTCTCGTTGTTCGTCGTGGACCTCGGGGCCTCCGGGCTCTCCAAGACCTTGATCCCCGTCGAGATCGTCGCCCCCGAGAAGCAGTTCACTTTGTTCTTCGACGACGTCGTGGTCCCGGCGGAAAACCTCATAGGGACCGAAGGCGAGGGTCTGCGCCAGGTGTTCATGGGCCTCAACCCCGAGCGCATCATGTCCGCCGCGATGGCGGGTGGGATCGGCCGCTACGCACTGGAGAAGGCCGCCGCGTACGCGAGAGATCGCTCGGTCTGGGGCACCCCGATCGGCAGGCATCAGGGGATCGCTCATCCGCTGGCCAAAGCGAAGATCGACCTCGAGATGGCACGGCTCATGTGCCAGAAGGCCGCTTGGACCTACGACGCAGGCCTCGATGCCGGCGAAGCGGCGAACATGGCAAAGTTCGCCGCCGCCGAGTCCGCGATCGCCGCGCTCGACCAGGCGATCCAGACACATGGTGGGAACGGGATGGCCTCGGAGTTCGGCCTCGCCGACATGTGGGGAATGGCGAGGCTTCTTAGGACGGCTCCGATCAGCCGAGAGATGATCCTGAATTTCGTCGCTCAGCACTCCCTCGAGCTGCCGAAGTCCTACTGATACCGCCTCTGCCCGGTCTCCGAGGCGACCTGCCGGGACGCCGAACCGCAGACGCTGCGACCTGTCCGGCCTGGGACCTCAAGCGCCCGCAGCGAAGCGCCTCGCGTCGTCGGCCGCGTACTTTGCGACCGCGCTGTCGACTGCCGCTGTCCGCTTCACCGCCTCCACAACTTCGCCGAGGCGACCTGCCGGGACTGCGAACGTCATCTCGTCGGGCTTCATTCCGGTGCGCGCTCGGCTGAGAGCACACCCGACGCTCGCGGCAGCCTCCCCGTGCTCCTTTGCGAGGGCGACGATGTGGCACTGCGGCTTTCCTTCGATCCGAAGGCCAGGTATCGAGTCGGAGAGCACCATGAGCTGCCGGCCGTTGACCCGGAGCAGCACGACATCGGGCGCTCTCTGCACGTCGCCTAGAGGACCGTAGGTTATGACCTGAGCGCGCTCCGACACCGCCGGGATGCTGCCGAACGCCGCAGGGTCGACCCAGCCGGACTCGACCAGCGTGGCGACGTCGTCGTTGCCGCCGACCTCCTCCAGCGTGGCGAGGCCGTGGGTGTAGCGACCTACCGAACAGTTCCCGTGGTCCTCGGGCGCCGTGGTGAACGAGCGCTCGGCGGCTCGGACCCAGAAGACGCATCCGGCGGGCACGCGCCCGGAGCGGCCGTCAGGAGTCGGCTCCGACATCGGCTCGTCGAAGGCCTCGATCCCTCCCGGTGCGGAGTCGCCGAACGAGATCGCGATAGGCGGAGTTGCCAGGTGAAGTGCGCTCGAGAGGGCGTCGGACAGCGAGCGCCAATCAGTGGAGTTGTTCGTCATGGGGACAATCCTGTCAGCTGTTGCGGTCCCGCTCAGCCCGCCAGGAAGCTGAGGCGGACCCGCCGGTGGGGGTTGTCGGAGTTCACGTCGACGAGAACCACTCGCTGCCAGGTGCCCAATGCGACACGCCCGTCGAGCACGGGCAACACGAGTGAGGGTGAGACGAGGACCGGGAGCAGGTGATCGGCGCCGTGACCTCTTGCTCCGTGACGATGGCGGTAGCGATCGTCACGGGGCAGGAGCCGCTCGATCGCCTCTAGGAGGTCACCTTCTGACCCGGAGCCGGTCTCCATCAGCGCCAAGCCGGCGGTCGCATGAGGTGCGAAGACTGAGCAAAGGCCCTCACCGCGCCCGGAGCAGAACTCCTCCACCTCGTCGGTGAGGTCGACGACGCCGCGGTTCGACGTGTCGAGCCTGATCTCCGTCGTGTCCATCGCCCACCTAGTGCTCTGCGCCTGCGCCTGCGAGCACTGTGGCGAAGAACTCGCGATCGAGCAGCGGGGTGTCTGCGAGGAAGAGCTTCCCGTAGCGCTCGAAGTACATGAGCTGCTTACCCAAGAGGAAGGTGGCACGGTCGAAGCCCGAAGCCACCCCACCGCCGGCCTCTGCTGCCCGCCGCAGCTTGCGCTGGGCTCGCAGGCGCTTAAGCACGGTGCGCGCGGACCAGTCGTGCGCCTCGATCCCCCGAGCCTTGGCGAGCTGTGCCTGGGGAGCGGTGATGATCTCGGCGAGGCTGACCTCTCCGAACGGTCTCACCAGTATCGGCTCGATGATGCCCCGGATGAAGATCGCCAGCTGGGCGTCGTCGAGGCCGAGCGCGTCGCGCATCTGCGATCCGTAAGTGCGAACGAGATGTGCGGCCACGTCGTCCCAAGCCGATTCGTCTCCGAGCACCGCCTCGAGCATCCGGACGAAGAAGCGGTGCGTCCCAGGATCGAGACGCCCCACGATCCCCCAGTCGAGGACTCCTATCCGGCCGTCACGGAGGAGGAAGAGATTCCCGGCGTGCACGTCACCGTGGAACGCCCCCCAGCGCACAGTCGTGAGCATGAAGCCGCGCACGACCTGCTCGAGCAGGGGCGCGGGATCGACTCCGTACTCGCTTGCGGCAGCCAGGTTGTCTATGGGCACGCCGTCGAAGAGCTCCATCGTGAGCACGTTCGGTCCTGAGAGCTCGGCTACCACTTCGGGAACCGCGACCTTGGGCAGTTCGACCTCGGCGAGAAGCCGCTTGAAATGCGTCATCGCCCGCGCCTCGTTGCGGAGATCGAGCTCCTCTCCGATCTGCTCCCGGAATCCGTCGACCATCTGAAGCAGCGAGCCCGCGGTCTGATCGCCGGTGTGGCGGGCGACCATCTCGAGCAACGGCTGGATCAAGTCGAGATCGACCGCTACGAGCTGGTCGACCTGCGGACGCAGTACCTTGACCGCCACCATGCGGCCGTCGGCGAGCCGCGCCCTGTGCACCACGGCGATCGACGCCCTGCCGATCGGCTCGGGCTCGATCTCCTCGAATGCGTCGGCGATCGGCATCCCGAGGTCCACCTCGATGGTTCGCTTCACCTCGGCGAACGGGACGATCGGACCGGTGTCGAGGCACGACCGGAACTCGTCGGACAACTCGTTGCCGAACACGCCCGGGGCAGAGGCCACGAGCTGGCCGAACTTCATGTAGGTGCCGCCGAGATCCTCGAAGGTCCTTCGAAGAGGCCTGGCCAGCTCGCTCGCTGGAAGCGGGCCACGGCGCGCATGGCGAAGCTGTCGCAGTGCTTGGCGGCCGAAGTGCCGCCCTGCCACCAGAGCGATGGTGCGACCTCTGCGGATCAGTTGGCGCCTCGTCGGCCGCGGCAGGGTCCTGGGGAAGACCCGAGGAACACTTTCGGTCTGCGCCACAGGCGAAAGTGTCCCACGTAGCCTGGCATCTCATGGCCCGAGTATCGGTGGAGCCACAGCCCGACGGTACGTTCCTCGTCGAGGTGAGTGAAGGGACGCGCTCGACCAGCCATACCGTGAGCGTCCCGGCCGGGCTGCGCGCCGATATGGGCTGCGAACACGTCGCGGAAGCCGATCTGGTGCGCAGCTCGTTCGACTTCCTCCTCGAGCGAGAGCCGGCGACCTCCATCCTGCGGCGGTTTCGCCTCTCTCAGATCGCCGACTACTTCCCCGACTACCCCGCCGAGATGCGCCGTCGCCTCGCGAAGTAGCCCCCGCTACAAGCCAAAATGGCCCACCCGGCTGGTCCTTCCGCTGAACACCGGCAGGCCCCCGTACGTATCCTGAACACCGAGGAGGAAAGACCACCATGAAATTCCAACGATCCCGCCTTGTCTTCGGCTCCGCCGGGCTGGCGGCGCTCGCCCTCGGCGCGGCCGCATGCAGCTCCTCGAACGGCTCTACGACGACCACGACCAGCCAGTCGCCGGCAAGCTCGGCTCCCTCGACGACTTCGGGATCGACGGCGACCGTGAAGGCCTCCTCGAACGCGACGTTCGGGAGCATCCTCGTGAACAGCGCCGGAAAAACCCTTTACACCTACGGTCCTGACGCCGGGCACAACGGTGTGAGCCAGTGCAGCGGCGCCTGCTTGCAGGCGTGGCCGCCTCTCACCGTGCCGACGGGAGCGACCCCGGCTGCGGGTCCGGGCGTCACCGGAACCCTCGCCGCGGTAGCGCAGCCGAACGGCACCGATCAAGTGACTTACAACGGCTTACCCCTCTACACCTTCGCCCAGGACACCGCCTCGGGAGAGGTGACCGGGAACGGCGTCGGCGATTTCTCCGTGGCCAAGGCGACGGCTACCAGCTCGGCCGGCTCAGGTGGGTCCGCCTCCACGACGACCAGCACCACGAAAGCCGGCGGTGGGTACGGGTATTGAGATCCTCGTTGCACGACCCCGCGCGACGCGATGGCACCACCCGGGCGCTGAAGAGCGCGCCCAAGGCGCGCGCAGATTCACCGAGCGCGGAGGTTGCTGACGAGGCCGGTCTTGGCGACGCGTTTCTCGCCCACGGAGGCGAGATGTTCGGGTTCGCGAGACGAGCGACCGACGACACAGGTGCAGCCGAGGAGATCGTCCAGGAGACCTTCGTTCGCGCTTGGCGAGCACGGCACCGCTTCGACCCGAGTCTCGGGAATCTGCGCACCTGGCTCTTTGCGATCGAGCGCAACGTCGTCATCGACCACGCCAGGTCCCGGACGATTCGAAGGACAGAGCACCTGGAACACGACGTACCGGTCGACGCAGACGACCTGGAGCGTGCGATGGTCGCGTGGCAAGTGGAAGAGGCCGTGCGCCGGCTGCGTGCGGAGCACAGGCACGTGCTCCTCGAGACCTACTACAAGGGCCGCTCGAGCCGAGAGGTCGCCTCTGAGCTCGGCATTCCCGAGGGGACTGTCCGCAGCAGGTTGTTCTACGCCTTGCGCTCGCTGCGGCTCGTGCTCGAAGAACTGGGGTGGGAGCGATGAGCTCACCTGACTGCGAGCACTTCCGTGGTTTGATCGCCCTCGACGCGATCGGCAAGGCCACCGATAACGAGCGATTGGGGCTCGGCGCACACCTCGAGGGATGTGCGGAATGCCGCGAGGACGACCGAGAGCTCAAGGGCCTCTCGGCGTTGCTCGACGACGCCGATCTCGGACGCCCCGACGAAGAGCCGATGCCTACGGACCTCTCGGCGACGGTGCTCGGGCAGCTTCACACCGCGGCGCAACGGGACCGGCGCAAGAGTCGCCTGCGTTATGTCATCGGAGGCAGCGCGGCAGCGGCAGCGGTCGCGCTGGCCCTGGCTCTCACCCTCGTGGGCGGCCAGTCGAACGGCTCCGGGACCACCCGAACTCTGGCTCTCGTCGGCGAGCCAGGTGTGCACGCTTCGGTCAAGCTGACCACGGAGAGCTGGGGAACCTCGGTGCGCATCGACGAGTCGGGGCAGCCGGAAAACGAGGTCCTGACGGTCTCTATGAGGACCGAGTCCGGGACCTGGTGGGCCGCGGGCACTTACCGCACAGTGGCGGGACGCTCGGTCCAGGTCGATCTCGCCTGCGCCTTGGGCATGAACCAGATCCACTCGGTGTGGATCAAGGACTCGTCAGGGCACGTCGTCCTGCACGCGTACGTCAACTGACTACCGCCGCGCCCAAGCCGCTCGTCGGAACGCAGCCCTAGGAGACGTGGCGGTCCTTACCTTCCCAATAGCGCTTGCGAAGCTCACGCTTCAAGGGCTTGTACGCTCCAGAGAGCGGAAGCTCCCCGTCGTGGAACTCGACCGACTTCGGAACCTTGAATCCGGCCAGGAACTGGCGCGCGAAGTTGATCAATTCCTCACCGGTGGCCTTTGCGTTCTCCTTGAGCACGACGATCGCGTGCACCGCTTCCCCCCAGGCGTCGCTCGGTATGCCGATCACAGCCACCTGTGCGACGGCAGGGTGGTTGGCGATCGCGTTCTCGACCTCCGTCGAATAGACGTTCTCCCCACCCGTCACGATCATGTCGTTGACGCGGTCGGTCAGGTACAGCAACCCGTCTCTGTCTATGAAGCCGACGTCGCCTGTACGATACCAACCGTCACCCAACGCTTCTTCGGTCTCCTTGGGCTTGCCCCAGTACTCACGCATGAGATTGCCTCCGCGTGCGCGCACCTCTCCGGCCTCACCTAGAGGGACGTCGTTGCCGAGGGAGTCCGTGATGCGGAGCTGCACGCCGACGAGAGGCCTTCCTGCGGACTTGAGCACCTTTCCACCCCGCCTGTGGTACTCGGGACCGAGGAACGTGAGTGCAGATGCCGCCTCCGTCATCCCGTAGCCCTGGAAGAAGTCGGTGTGGGGCAGCATCTGCATCCAGCGCTGCAACACCGTCTCTGTGATCGGCGCAGCCCCGTAGACGAGCTGTCGAAGCGACTTGAAGCGCCGAGGCGAGAAGGTCTCCTCCTTCTCGAGCATCGGCAGCATCACGGGCACGACCATCGTTGTGTCGATCTGCTGCTCCTCCACCACGTCGAGGACGAGACCCGCGTCGAAGAGAGGAATCGTGACGGAGGTCGCTCCGCTCGCAGCAATCCCGACCACGGCAGCCACGACTGCTGCATGGAACATCGGCGACTGGAAGAGGAAGCGGCGATCCTCCCTGAGGCCGATCTCGAACATGATGTGGTACACGTTGAGCACCTCGGCGCGCTGGTCGAGGAGGGCACCCTTCGGCATGCCGGTCGTCCCTCCCGTGTACATCAGGATGACGGGATCCGACTCGTCGGGCTCCGGGGGGACGAGCGGCGAAGACGAGGTGATCAGGTCCTCGTAGGTGATGCTGTCGCCGCCGAGACCGGACTCCTCCGAGCGCTCTCCACCGATGACGACCACCTTCGAGATCTTCGCCCCCTCCTCCTCGCGTGCGCGCTCGAGGAGACCGGCGAAGACCGGATCGGTGAAGACCACTGTCGACCCCGAGTCTGCGAGCACGTAGGACAGCTCGGCCGGTGAGAACCTGATGTTGAGAGGGTTGATGATCCCTGCACCGAAGAAAGCTGCGTGATAGAGCTCGAGGTACTCGTGGCTGTTCATGGCCAGCACGGCGAAGCGATCGCCTCGCTCGAGACCGAGTTCGCTGTGCATCGACTTGGTCAGTCTCAGGACCCGGTCTACGTGAGTGGCGAAGGTCCCCTCGTAGCTCACTCCCTCACGAGTGACGTCGACGAATCCCACCTTGTCGGCGAGGCGCTCGGCGCGCGGGAGCAGGAACCTGGGAAACACGAGCTCCTTCATCGCAAGGCGCCGGCAGCCGTCCGAGCCCCCTCTGCTTCCTTCGGCATCGCGCCATCATGCCCCGTCCTCCGACTTGCCGCCCTCACGAGCTCGGCGAACGAACGCTCGATGCCCCTGGCGAGCACTTCGAGGTCCTCGCACAGGTATCGGTCCGCTGTCAGGCCGACGGTGAGCTCGCGGTCGTAGGAGAGGGCAGCGACGCCGACGCTCAGGTTCCCCGCCAGAGGGACGAGCGGAAAGGCCTCCAGCATCCTCGACCCCATGGCGTAGAGCGGGAAGGGAGGCCCTGGGACGTTCGTGACAACGATATTGAAGAACGGCTGTCGGTTCATGAGCCGGCTTGCTGCCACGAGAAAGGGCTGTGGCATCGGATCGAGCGCTCGCAACAACAGGTCTCCGACCAGCGCCTGGCGATGCCGTTTGCAGCGCGCCATCTCGTGCGAGACCGCGCGCAGCCTCGTGACGGGCCCCGCTCTGCCGACCGGCAGGCGCGGGAGCATCGCAGAGACCCGGTTGCCGAGCACGTGATCTCCTTGGTGGTCCGTGCCGACCGGGACGAGCACATGCAAGAAGTCCGCTTCGTCCTCGAGCCCACGGGACTGGTAGAGGCGGTGGACTCCGCCGGCCACCGCCGTCAGCAGGACGTCGTTCAAGGTCACGCCGAAGCGGCGCTCCACGACGCGGAGATCCTCCATGGGCTGGCGCACCAGCGCCACGCGCCGCCCCTGCCCGATTGGCGCGTTAAGAGGCGACCGCGGTGCGATGCTCCTCGGAGTCACGACCGTGCCGAACGCGTCGACGAGTCGGATGGCGCCGGCCGCAGAGCGAAGAGGATGGCGTGCCGCTCCCAGCCCGGCCCTCAGTGCGCGCACAGGGGCTCTGGTCCGTCGCGCCAGGTCGCTCACCGTCAACGACAGCTCGCTCGGTGCTCGGCTCGGGATCCAGCCCGTCGCCGGTTCCGGAAGCGCCGGAGGGTGCTTCTCCATATCGAGCAAGACCGTCGCCAGCTCGACTCCGGCCAGACCGTCGGCGAGCGAGTGGTGGACTTTCTCCACCACTGCGATGTGCCTGCTCTCGAGACCCTCCACGAACCACATCTCCCACAGGGGGTGCCCCCGCTCCAAAGGCACCGCCATGATGTCGGCACATAGATCCGCCAGCTGCTGCTCGGTACCGGGAGCCGCGACGGCGATGCGGTGCACGTGGCGTGAGACGTCGAACGAGGAGTCGTCGACCCACACCGGGGCGACCTGGCCGAGCATCGAGAATTTCACCCGGCGCCGAAGCTTCGGAACGAGGTCGAGGCGGTGCTCGATCTCGTGGCGGGCAGCTTCGATCCGGAAGCGGCCGTGGTGGTCTACCAGCGGCCCCGCCTCGAAGATGGCGACCGATCCACTGTGCATCGGAGTGCGCGAGGACTCCAGATAGAGAAAGCAGGCATCGAGCGCCGAAAGCGGCTCACCCCGGTCTTGCCGGTTTCGGCCGGCCCGGTTCACGACCACTCCCCTTCTCGGGCTTCGACGTCCAGTCGGAGTACGTCCTCGAACCCTTCCTCGAGGCAGGCGACCATCTTCGAGCCGTCTGACACCGCCGCCGCGTCGATGTTCACACCCACGCATTCGCGGTCAGCCGGAGTGAGCAGGGACACGTTCAGGGCCGCGCCCGAAGGGGGAGCGAAGGCGTACATGCCCTCGATCCGCGCTCCCGCCAAGTAGGTCTCTGCGGGAGGCCCAGGGACGTTGGTCGCGCAGAAGTCGTCGCCCTTGAGCATCGAGCCCCACACCGCCGTGGCAGCAGGTGCGGGCAAGAGGTCGAGGCCCGCGGCCAGCAGGTCGCTCAACGCGAGCGCCGGATCGTGCTTTTGACTGCGTGCGATCTCGTGCACCCGGCTGACGCACTCGCGCGCGTCGGCGGGCAGGGGCAGGACGAAACGAGCAGGAACGAAATGGTTTCCCGCCAGTGCATCCCCCGTCTTTCGCACGTTCACGGGCATCAACAGCCGAAGGCTCTCGACAGGTGACGAGTGCAGGTCATGGTAGCGACGCAGCCCCATGAGGATCCCCGCCACGAAGACGTCGTTCACCGTCGATCCTGTCGCCTTCGCGGCGCTTCGCAATGCCCCGGAAGGGAGATCGATGACGTCGAACCATCGGCCTGTGCTTCGTCCAGTCGTTACGGGCGAGAGCGGGCGCCAAGCGGGCGCCAGCAGCTTGGCGACCGAACCGGCGGTGGTGACCATGCTGCGGACCGACGAGACCGACGGGACGGACGGGACCGAGAGTCGAAGACGCAAGTGCTTGGGAGGCCGGCTCTCCGACAGAAGCTTCTTTGCCCTCCAAGTGTGCCAGTCATCGGAGAAGGGGTTCGGGGCAGGGCTCGGTCGCGCGACGGGGCGGCGCTCGAAATCGAGCAGACGGAGCAGCACCGCAATCCCCCCCACTCCGTCGACGAGGGCGTGGTGCAGCTTCACCACGAGCGCGGCCTTTCGCTCGGTCAGGCCCTCGACCACCACCGCCTCCCATGGAGGGAGATCGGGGTCGAACCCGCTCGAAGCCATCGCTTGGGCGAGGTCGAGGACTCCTCGAAGCCGCGCGGGGGAAACCGCACGCTGGTGCCTGAGGTGCAGGTCGAGGTCGAAGTGCTCGTCGGCCACCCATCGCGGCCTCCAGAAGCCGAAGGGACGGGGCACGGCCCGGGCTCGCAGCTGAGGGAACTGCATGGTGAGCTCGTCGAAACGGGCCCGAACCTGCTCCCAGGCCGGCGCCCGGTCCAAGGTCGCGACCACCACGATCGTCGGTCTCAGAACCGGGTCACGGCTGATCGTCCAGAGCAACGAGTCGGCGTCGCTCATGGTGTGGCTGAAACTCTCCGTGGCGGTCATGTGCACCGCGCCTCCCCTCTTGAAATCCTGCGACCTGGGAGAGCCGGGCAGTAGTGCCGTAAGTCCCGATCCCCGGCACGTCCAGACCCCATGTCACGACCTCGGCGTCGGGGCCGCCTCGACGCAGCGGCTCCGAAGTGATGTGATTTCCGCCGGGCCTCTTCTTTGGGCCTCTCAAGAAAGGCACGACGACGATGAGCGTGATGAAGCGACTGTCGGGGATCGTCCAGGCAAAGGCGAACAAGGCGCTGGACAAGGCAGAGAACCCTGCCGACATGCTCGACCTCTCGTACGAGCAGCAGATGGAGAACCTCACCAAGGTCCGGCGTGCGCTCGCCGACGTGGCGACAGCGCGAAAGCGCCTCGAGCTGCAGGCGACCGAGCTGCAGACGCAGGCGCAGAAGCTCCAGGACCAGGCCAAGCAGGCCCTCGCCCAAGGAAACGAGGACCTCGCGCGCGAGGCGCTGTCGAGGCGCGCGGCCCTCGCCGAGCAGTTGCAGGGCCTGGGGACCCAGCATCAACAGGTCGAGACCCAGCAGCAGCAACTCGAGACAACCGCCCAACGCCTTCAGACGCAGGTCGAGTCCTTCCGCACGAAGAAGGAGACCTTGAAGGCCAGCTACACCGCCTCGAAGGCAGAGGCCGGGATCGGCGAGGCGGTCTCGGGAATATCCGAGTCGATGGCCGACGCGGGCATGACCCTCGACCGCGCCCAGGACAAGATCGCCCAGATGCAGGCACGGGCCGGTGCCATCGACGAGCTCCTCGACACCGGGGCGCTCCCCGACGCCCTCGGGTCCGGCGACGACATCCAGAAGGAGCTTGACGCGACGTCCCAGCAGAGCCAGGTCGACGCAGAGCTTGCAGCGCTCAAAGCCCAGGTGGGACCCGGAGCCGCGACATCAGGAGAGCTTCCTGCGGGCGGCGGCGTTCCGGCTGCTCAGCCGCAGGACGAGCCGGGAGGAGCCGCTGCAGAAGGCTCCTCTTCGGACGGTGGCGGCTCGGAATTCACGCTGCCGGGAGGCGGATCGTGATCATCAGGATCCTCGGAGAGGGACGGTACGACGTACCGGAGGCCGACATACCGGCGATCGAACAGCTCGATGCACAGCTGGTCGACGCCATGGACCACGCGGACGAGGCGTCTTTCACCGGGGCCCTGGCAGACCTCATCGGCCAGGTCCGGCACACCGGGACGCTGATACCCGCAGACGACCTAAGGACTTCTGAGCTCGCAGTGCCCCATGAAGGCTCGACGCTCGACGAGGTGCGCGAGCTCTTGGCCGAGGGGGCCTAGCACTCGCTTTCGGGCGGCATCGGGGCGGCCCGGCCGAAGCGCCCCGGCTGGAACGGTCAGCTCGCGGCGCTCTTCGCTGCGGCGGCCAGATCGACTAGCTCGTGGCGCTCCTGTTCGGCCAGGGCGCTGAGGGCTCTGCCCATCGCGAGATCGGTGGCCGCCTCGGCGCGCTCCCAAGTCTCGCGGTGGGGCTCGGGGTCCGGATGGGGTTCGCTCCAACCGAAGAGCGCAGCCATGTAGGGCGTCCTGACCATGCCCGCTGTTCGAGGGTCGAGCCCGGCTGCGATCACCGACGCTCCGTGAAGCCCGCCACGAAGCTCTCGAAGGATGTTGAGCCTGTGAAGCGCAAGCTCCTTGTCCCCTTCGGGCTCTGTTACTTCTGACCACGCAGCGAACAGCGGCACCCCTGCAGGCGACGACGATGCGATCACGCGCCCGCACAGATCGGCGAGCCGTGCGTAGTCCGGTCCGTCCGCGAGATGCTCACGCGCCCAGGCCGCACCGCATCGAGCGAACGCCTCTGCCGCCTCCATCCGGCCCATCACCTTCTCGGTACGTTCCCACGCCTCGCAGATCGTGACCGGGTTGAAGAAGACGAACGCCGCGGCGACCACGCGACCGCACGTGTCACCAAGCACACCAGCACGTCCGGCTACGTAGAAGTCTGCCCCGTCGAAGCCAAGCTCTCCCCCGCGCTTGTAAGTGGCCCCGTCGAGCATGAAGCCCGCGGGCAGGTTGACTATGGCGTCGGCGCTGCGCCGTGCGGCATCGGTGCTATCCATGGCGCGGACGCTACAACGAGCCGTGGCAAGCTGCATCGGCACGAAGCAGAGAGGAACTAGGCGAATGGGCTTTGCACGAGCTGAGATCGACATCTCCCAGCCGGCGGAGGTGGTCTGGGCGACTGCCGGGGACTTCGGCGCGATCGCGCAGTGGATGCCGGGGGTGGAGTCATGCGTGGTGGACGGAGACGACCGCATACTCGAGATGCTCGGAATGAAGATCACCGAGCGGCTCGAGAGCCGCGACCCCGACGCGCGCACACTGGTGTACGGCATCGTGGGCGGGGTGCCGGTGGGCAACCATCGCGCCACCATCACCGTTTCCGATCTGGGGGCCACCTCCCACGTCACCTGGGAGGTGGAGGTGGAGCCGGACGAGATGACCGACCTGATGCACCAGACCTACGACGGTGCGCTCAAGGCTCTGAAGGAGCACCTCGGCGGCTGAGCGCGTCGAGATGGCGTGCCCGTAGCGGGTGCGTCCGGAGGACTCAGGCGGAAGTAGGAAGGGCGTCCACGTCGCGCAGCCGCTGCGCAAGGGACTCGAGGAGCTTTCGCACGACCGAAGGCACCTTCTTCATCAGCCTGGTCAGGTCACGTCCGTCTAGCTCCAGGACCTCGAGGTCGCTCAGCGCCGTCACGGTGGCCGATCTCGGCTTTCCGTCTATCAACGACAGCTCGCCCACGACGTCCCCGGGGCCCAGCTTGGCGAGCGATTTCCCGTTCCTAGTGACCTCGGCCCTGCCCTTGGCGATGACGAAGGCGAGCCCCCCCGCTGCCCCTTGACGGGTGAGAACCGTCCCCTTCTTGAGCTCGGCCGGCACCGTGAGCGCCGCCACCTGTGACAGCTCTCTCTGGCTGCACGCCGAGAAGAGCGGAATGCTCCCGAGCAGGTCGATCCTTCTGGCGCGGCCCCACGAATCGAGCATGGGCACACGATATCGAAGGCGTCGGCTTCGGGGAGGCCCAAATCGCGCCCACAGAACAGAAAACCCAGCGGAAGGAACGGCCCGAGGTGCCGTTCCCCCCGATTGGGGGCTGGGGACACCAGGTGGGGGCCTCTCCAGTCAGCAGAGGCGGGTTCGGTAGCAGGGGGAGGAGCTATGCCCCTCAACAGGGGTGAATTGCGGGGGGTCCGGCGCTTGGTGTGCGGCTTCTGGCGCACGTGGCTGGCCGCGCTCGTCGTCGGGGGGACATGCCTCTGGCAATTCGTATTCTCCGCAACCCCGAACGCGGGCGCGGACGACTCTTCATGGGTGGCGGGTGCAGCGACCGCGACTTCCCAGGCGATCGCCATCGCACCGAGCACGGCGGGGCTCAACTACGCCTTGACCCTCGCCACGTCGGTCGCGGACTACCAAGCCAACGAGGGCCAGGCGGAGTCACAGATCTTCACCGGTGGCCCGATAGTCACCGCATTGACCACCATCCAGTGCGACGGGAGCGCGCCTCTGGTGTCGACGAGCCAGCTGCCCCAACCGGCGGTCGCCGAGTCGACGAACGGAAATCAGAAGGCAACTCAGACGCTCAACGACCAGTACGCAAAGGGATCGAGCCTTCCGGACCTCGGAGCCGGACTCGAGCAGGCCCTCGCCACCACCCAACCCGCAGCGACGGCCGTAACGAAACTCTCCGACCTGAACGTCCCGGGTGCCTTCGACATATCGGGAGCGCAGTCCAGCGCATACGCCCAACAGGTAACCGGCCAGCTCCGTCAGGCGACCGCCACCGCCGACATCGCCTCTTTGGACCTCGCCAACGGCGCAGTGGACATAAAGGGCCTCCACTGGGAGGACACCCAGGAGACCGGCCCGGGCGGCACCGTCGTAAAGCAGTCAGCTTCGTTCACGATCGCCGGGATCACCGTCGCGGGGGTGGCCGTCCCGTCCTCGGCGGTCTCGACCGACACGCTTGCCCAGCTTCTCGCGATAGTGAACACGGCGCTCGAAGGCACCGGACTTCACGTCAGCCTCCCCGCTGTGTCCACCAACAGCCAGGGGACCGAGATCATCACGCCGCTGTCGGTGGGTATCGACCAGTCGGCTCTGGGCCAGCAGGTCGTGGGGCCGCTCTTGGGTCAGACGGAGAGCGTGCGAAACGAGATCGACACGATCCTCGAACAGGACATCAGCTGCAAGACGGGGATTCCTCTCACGGTGGTGGACATCCTGCTCGGGGCACTGTCGGGTGGTGGGAACCTCGACCTCAACCTAGGAGGCGCATCCGCTACCTCCAACGGGACCGCGTACGCCAACCCCTTCGCGAACTCGATCGGGCTTCTGGGTGACTCGGGCGGTGCGACCGACCTCACTCCCGCTTTCACGACGCCCGGCGAACCGGGCTCCTACACGCCCGGGACCCCGGGGACTCCGGCGACCTCGGGCGGCGGCGGCACCCCGTCAAAGCAAGCGCTCGGCTCGCTCGCGACATCGGAGAAGTGCGTCACGACGAGCCCCTTCGGTCACCCCGGGTGCAGCAGCGGCGCTGGAGTGCCGGTCGCCCTGATCGGCCTGGCCGTAGTGCTCGGTGTCGGCGCGGCCGACTTCGTACGCACCCGCAGATATCGCCGGCTGGCGCCGGAGGAGGTAGCCCGATGACGAGCGAGTCGAAGGACTCGGTCCTGCCACGATGAGCACGACCTCGATGCATGCAAGGGGGGCGAACCGCTTGAGGCTGCCCAGCTCGCCGGCCGAACGCCGGCTTCTGCGGGGCTACGGGCCGCTCGCAGGCCTGCTGGTGGCCTTCTTGCTCGTGGCGGTGTTCGTACCTTCCATCGCCCCTCAGAAGGAAGTGGTCTCAGGAGGGCTCAGCGCCTCACGGTCCGGCTCCACGGCGGGAGCCGGGGGCACCGCAGGCTCGGCGGGCACCGCAGGCTCGGCCAGTGCGGGCAGCGCCGGCTCGAGCGGCGGAGGCGGCGCAGGCGGCGCCGGCACCGCGGCCACCGGGACGACGAGCCCTTGCCCCGGCAAGTCTCTCCAGGTTCCCGGAGACCCCTACTCGCCACCGTGCATCGCGTTCTCCGGCAACAACGGAGGTGCCACGTCGCAGGGAGTCACGGGGAACTCGATCACGATCACGTACCGGGTGACAAGCGACGGGACCACGTTCCAGCAGCAGCTGGCGGCATTCGGGGGCGCTCAGTTCAACGACACGCAAGCCGACATCAACCGGACGATCCAGGGTCTCGCGGACTACTTCAACACTCACTTCCAGTTCTACGGCCGGAAGATAAACGTCCAGTTCTACAACGGCACCGGCAGCCTGGTGAGCGAGCTGCTCGGCCAGGGCCAGGCGCAGGCCGACGCCGACGCCGTCACAGCCTCACAGCAGAACCACGCGTTCGGAGAGCTGAACGGGGTGACCGAGCCCTACGACGACGCGCTTGCGCAGCAGCACGTGATCGCCTTCGGTGCTCCGTACCTGTCGGCGAACTGGATGGGCCAGCGCGCTCCATACGAGTGGAGCATCGCCACCGAGTGCAACGACGTCGCGACGACCGCCAGTGAGTTCGGCGTGAAGATGCTCGGAACGCAGAGCGGTTCGACCGCTGCCGCCTATGCAGGAGGGTCGCTCAAGGGGCAGCCTCGAAAGTTCGCGATCATCGCTCCCGACAACCCCTGGTACCAAGACTGTGCAAACGCCGCGGTCTCCTACGGCAATTCCCACGGCCTGCAGACCTCGGACGACATCCAGTACCAGCTCGACCTGTCCACTCTCTCGAGCCAGGCTGCGTCTGTCGTGTCGAAGCTCCAGAACGACGGCATCACCACCATCTTCTGTGGATGCGACCCGCTCTTCCCCATCTATCTCACCTCGCGCGCGCACGAGCAGAGCTACTACCCCGAATGGGTGGACGTGGGTGTTGCGCTCACCGACACCGACATCGTCGGCCAGCTGTTCGACCAGAGCGACTGGGCGCACGCATTCGGCATCTCCTACGCCGGCCCGACCTTGCCCAAGGCGGCGACCCTCGGGTACGCCGCGTACAAGTCGGTGCGTTCCGACGAGCCCGCCAACGAGGTCGATCTCATCTACGCGCAGATGTACCAGATGGCGATCGGGATCCAGATGGCCGGGCCCGACCTGACCCCCCAGACGTTCGAGCAGGGGATGCGCGCGTATCCGGGGAGCGTGCAAGGAGCACCCAACGCCGAGTTCGGAACCTGGAAGTTCCCCAACGGGCACTACACCCCGCAGATGGACTCCGACATCATCTATTGGGACCCGAACAAGACCTCCCCCTACAACGGCAAACAGGGCGCATACACGGTCGCGAGCCCTCGCTACGTCGCCGGGCAGTACCCGACCGGCAAGCCTCCGTTCCCGCCCAGCTTCGGCCAATAGCGACGGATCGGCGGCACTTTGCAGATTCCCGCGATCGCACGCAAGGTAGAGAACCTCCCCCGCTCGGCGCGTAGTGCGCTTTGGGCGCTCAGCGCCCTGATCGTCGCGCTCGTGATCCTCCCGGCTGTCCTGGGACATCGCGCTCCGACCGGCATCGTGCTCCAGGGGATGGAGTTCGGGGCGATCAACGGGCTCGCCGCCATCGGCCTGGTTCTCACTTACCGGTCGAGCCGCATCATCAACTTCTCGTACGGTGCGATGGGAGGCCTGGCGGCGAGCATCAGCGTGATGCTCACCCTCGGTCATCACTGGAACTGGTTCGCTGCCCTCGGATGCGGGCTGCTCGCGGGCGCCGTGATCGGTCTCGGGGTCGGGCTGCTGTTCACTCTCGTGCCCCAGTTCTTCAACGCGCCCCGCCTCGTCGTCACCGTCGCGACGATCGCGCTCGCTCTAGGCCTCGGCTGGGTCGAGGCGAAGCTGCCCTCGTGGATCGGGGGCCCGCCCATCGTCGGGGGCTTCAGGACCCCGCTAACACCTCCGCATGTCGTCGTCGGCGTGGTCACCTTCCACGGAGACGACCTTCTCATCGTCGGCTCTGTGATCCTGTCGCTCCTCGCGCTCGGGTGGTTCCTCATGCGAACGGACGCCGGCGTGGCTGTGCGCTCCGTATCGGACAACTCCGAGCGAGCGATGCTGCTCGGCATCCCGGTCCGCCGGCTCTCGGTCCTGGTGTGGGTGATCGCAGGTGTGCTCGCAGCTCTCACGGTCGCCGTGAGCGCTCCCTCCCAAGGGCTCGCCCTGACCGAAGGCGCCGGGCCCGAGCTGCTGCTCGCCCCTCTGGCAGCTGCATGCGTCGCGGGCATGGAGTCGCTGCCACTCGCCATGGGGGCGGGCATAGGCATTGGAATCGTCGACCAGATCGTCGGGTTCAACTTCTGGCAAGCGTCGGTCACGAGCGTTGTGAACTTCGCCGTCATCCTTCTCGCGCTGTTGTTGATGGGCAGGCGTCTCAGCCGGGCCCAAGAGGTCGAGGGGTCGTGGCTATCGAGCTCTGTCGTGAAGCCCATACCCGAGCAGCTACGCCGGCTGCCCGAGGTCGTCGCCGGCCGTCTCGGACTCCTCGGGATCGTGCTGGCAGCGGTGCTGCTGGTCCCGGTCGTCCTCAGCGTTGGGTGGACTCTCACGTTCATCTTCGGGATCACCTACGGGATCGTGCTCGTGTCGCTGGTGGTGCTCTCTGGGTGGTCCGGGAGCGTGAGCCTCGGGCAGTTCGCTCTCGCCGGCATGGGAGGAGTCGTGGCCGGCGACCTGATCAGCAAGTACAACGTGGACCTCTTCGTCGCGCTGTTGGCGGCAGGTGTCGCCGGGGGGGCCTTGGCGTTGCTGGTGGGATGGCCGGCGCTTCGAATTCGCGGGCTCTACCTGGCCGTCATAACCCTCGCTCTCGCAGTCACCCTGAACGGGTTCTTCTTCAACCCGACGAACTTCGAGCACCTCATCCCGGCGACGATCACACGCCCTGTGCTCTGGAAGCGTTTCGATCTCGGCTCGATCCGCACCTACTACTACTTCTGCCTGGCGATACTCGTGCTCGTGGTCGTCTTCGTGAAGGGCTTGCGATCGGCACGAGCCGGGAGGGTGCTCATCGCAACCAGAGACAACGAGCGAGCGGCCGCGGCGATGGCGGTGCCCACAGTGAGGGCGAAGCTCGTGGGCTTTGTACTCGCCGGAGTTATCGCGGGAATCGGTGGTGCGCTGTACGCCGGGGCGCTCGGCAGCGTCGGTTACGACACGTGGGACCCCCTGTACAGCACGCTCATCTTCGTCTACGCGGTGCTGGGGGGCCTCGGGTCGATCATGGGTGGGCTGCTCGTCGTGGCGGGCCTCACCGCCGCGTCTCACTGGAGCTTCCTGCAGCAGTACTACATCCTCTTGAGCAGTGTAGGAGTCGTGGTGACCCTCATGCTTCGCCCCGGGGGTAATGCGCAGGCCATCGAGATGCTGCGCGACAGGGTGCTCAGGGTGATAGCCGAGCGCAGAGGCATAGTCGTGCCGAGCCTCATCGCCGACCGCAGGGTCGAGGAGCAGGCGCATCACGCTCCGAAAGAAGACATCCTCCTCGCTGCCGCGTTGACAGGTGAGCCCGCGGACATCGGTGAGCCGGCGCGCAATGGGGAGACGAGCCCTGCGGGAGAACCGGAAGGGGTACGCAACTGGCGTTACACGAGCGAAGCCGGCGATTCACAGAGCAGCTGGGAGGTCGGTGAGTCCCTGTTGGCAGAGGCCGCCGAGGTCGTGGCAGCCGCGGCAGACGGAGGGACGAGCAGCGAGCCGGCGATGCTCAGGTGCCGGGACGTCGAGGTCTCCTACGGCCAGGTCCAGGTGCTGTTCGGTGTCGACCTGGACGTCCGCGAGGGGGAGATCGTCGCGCTCCTCGGCACCAACGGAGCGGGCAAGTCGACCCTCCTCAAGGGTGTCAGCGGCTTGGTGAAAGTGACGAACGGCTCCGTGGAGCTCGAAGGCCGGAACGTCACCCGGACTCCCGCCGACGTGATGGCCCATCGGAGCATCTCTCTCATGCCCGGCGGCCGTGGGGTGTTCCCCACGCTCACCGTCGAAGAGAACCTGCGCCTCGGGACGTGGTTGCTGCGAAAGGACAGACAGCGCGCCGCGGTCGCGCGGCGACAGGCGCTCGAGCTCTTCCCCATCCTCGGCAGTCGATCGAGCCAGCTGGCAGGGAACCTGTCCGGAGGCGAGCAGCAGATGCTGTCCCTCGCCATGGCACTCATGGTGAAGCCACGACTGCTGATGATCGACGAGCTGTCACTGGGCCTCGCCCCCACCGTCGTGAGTGAGCTCCTCGAGGTCGTGAGGATGCTGCACCGCAGCGGGACGACCATCCTCGTGGTGGAACAGTCGGTCAACGTCGCACTCGAGCTCGCCGAACGCGCCGTGTTCCTGGAGAAGGGCGAAGTCCGATTCTCGGGGCCGACCGCTGAGCTCCTCGCGCGCCCCGACATACTTCGATCGGTGTTCATAGCCGGTGCCTCTGCCGTCGCAGGCGGCGAAGCCTCGACAGGCGAAAGCGGTGCCACTCGAGTTCAGGTGTCGGAGGTGTCCGAGGTGTCCGTCTCGGGGAACGGGCACAGCGCACCACGTGAGGATGTACCGCTCGTGCTGGAGTGCCGTTCTGTGTCGAAGCGCTTCGGAGGGATACGAGCCGTCGACAGCGTTGACATCCAGCTGCACGAGGGCGAGATCCTGGGTCTCATCGGCCACAACGGGGCCGGGAAGACCACCCTCTTCGACATGGTCTCGGGGTTTCTGCCCTTGGACGGCGGGCGGATCCTCCTCGGGGACATGGACATCGGGATCTGGCCGGCGCCTCTTCGGGCGATCTCGGGCATCGGCCGGACATTCCAAGAGGCGAAGCTCTTCCCTTCTCTTACCGTGACCGAGACGATCTCTGTGGCATTCGAGCGTCACCTCGAGTCGCGCGATCTCTTGGCGGCGGGCCTGCGCCTGCCCGCCAGCCTGGACTCCGAAGCCGATGTCGCAGCGCGCGTATCAGGCCTCATCGACGCCATGGGCCTCGGGGCGTACGCCGAAAAGCTCGTGGGCGAGCTCTCCACGGGAACCCGCCGCATCGTCGAGCTCGCGTGCGTGCTCGCGCAGGACCCGGCTGTGGTCCTGCTCGACGAGCCGTCGGGCGGCGTCGCACAGCGCGAGACCGAGGCCCTCGGGCCGTTGCTGAAGCGAGTCCAGCAGCACTCGGGATGCTCGTTGCTCGTGATCGAGCACGACATGCCGCTTCTGAGCGCGATCTGCGACCGGATGATCGCGCTGGAGCTCGGTCAGGTGATCGCCGCCGGCACGCCGGCGGAGGTGCTCGAGCACCCCGCTGTCATCGAGTCCTATCTCGGGACCGACGAGTCCACCATCCGGCGCTCGGGAGCACGCCTCGGCTGACGGCGCTCACGGGGACTGACCCAGCCGGGCTGCGTCCTCAGTCCGCCGGCTCTGCGGAGAGGAACCGTGCTCTGTTTGCCGCCGCCTCGGCCTCCCATCGCGCTTCGATCCTGCCGATTCGCCAGACGCACAGGGCGACGGCCCATGTGACACAGAAGAGCCCGACTATGACGAAGCCGGCGGTGTTGATGTTGAAGTTGCCCATGAACTTCCAGAACGACCCGGAGAACCCGAGCTCAGAGCCGAACAGCCCGAGAAGCTCGACAGTCCCGATCACGAACGCCACGACAACCGACAGCCCCGTGATGATGATGTTGTAGTACACCTTGCGGACCGGTCGTGAGAACGCCCAGCCGTAGGCGAAGTTCATGAAGCAGCCGTCGAGCGTGTCGAAGAGGCTCATGCCGGCGGCGAACAGGACGGGCAGGCTCAGGATCGCCCAGAAAGGCAGACCGTTCGCCACCGCCGTTCCCGACAGGACCAACAGACCCACCTCGGTCGCCGTGTCGAAACCGAGTCCGAAGAGAATGCCTACGGGGTACATCTTCCACGAGCTGTCGATGCGGCGTGCGAGGGGACCGAAGAATCGGTTCATCAGCCCGCGCTGCATCAGTTGACGCTCGAGCTCCTCCTCGTCGAAACGTCCACGTCGGAGATCTCCGAACGCGCGCAGTATCGACAGCAGCACGACGACGTTGAGACCTGCGATCACGTATAGGAAGACGCCCGAGACCGATGTGCCGACGATCCCGGTCACATCGTGCAGAGACGAGCCGCTGTTTCGCACCTGCGCGTTGAGCGCTCGGATCCCGAAGTTGAGCAGGACCGTCAGGATGAAGACGACGCTCGAGTGTCCGAGCGAGAAGAAGAAGCCCACGCCGAGAGGACGCTTGCCTTCGGACATGAGCTTTCGAGTCGTGTTGTCGATAGCGGAGATGTGGTCGGCGTCGAAGGCGTGGCGCATCCCGAGCGTCAAGGCGAGCACGCCCGTCCCGAACCCGAACACCTCGGTCTTCGAGACCCGGTAGTGATGGGGGCTCGCCATAAGGAGCAACACGAGTCCGAGAGCGAACAAGCCCGCGACCACCGCGACCATGGCGCCGAGACGAGCCCACTCCCGCGGCAGGAGTGCCCGGTGCACCCGGTCGAGTCGCACGCCCACGCGGGCAATCTAACCCTCTAATGCGAGCTGATCGCAAATGCGCAGCATGCGCAGTACGGGGCCGCTAGTAGCCTGAGGCATGTGAGCAGGCCGCTAGCTCCACCGCCGAGTCGCAGCCTCTCGATCTCCTCCGTGGAGGAGGTGCTGGCGCTCGTGCGGGCGCGCGGAGGGCGAGCGACCGCATCTCGGCGCATCCTGCTCGAAGTCCTGTTCGATGCCGAGGGTCACCTGAGCGCCGAGGAGCTCGCCGAGGCCGTGTGGGCTCGCTCCCCGGACGTGCACATATCGACCATCTACCGAAATCTCGAAGAGCTCCAGCGATTGGGAGTGGTCGTACACTCTCACCTTGGCCACGGCGCGGCCACCTACGAGCTCGCCGCACTGGCTCACGCGCATCTCATCTGCGAGGGCTGCGGCGCCATGATCGAAGCACCGGACGAGATCTTTCGATCGTTGGCGAGAGCCGCTCGCGAGAAGCTGGGGTTCACCATCGACCCGCACCACTTCGCGATCCTCGGACGCTGCAGCTCTTGCGCGAGTCCTCTATGACCTCGATGACCTCGGCGACAGCAAAGGAGCTGCCCGCACAGGAGCTGCGAGTGCTCGGCTGCCTCGTGGAGAAGCAGCTGACGACTCCGCAGCAGTATCCGCTCACCCTCAATGCACTCACTTCGGCCTGCAATCAGACCTCCAACCGCGATCCCGTGGTCTCCTACGACGAGCGCTCGGTGGAGGCGGCGGTGACGAGCACCAAGACCCGTGGACTGGCCCGTTTCGTCCACCCCTCCCACGGTCGCTCTGCAATCCGGTACGCGCACACCCTCGAGGAGGCCCTGGGTCTCGACCAGCGCCAGCTCGCGTTGATGGCCGTGTTGATGCTGCGTGGACCACAGACCGCCGGTGAGCTCAGGACGCGCACCGAACGGATGGCGGACTTCGACGGACTCTCTGACCTCGAACGAGAGCTCGGGAGGCTCGCCGAGAGGGACGATCCTCTCGTGGTCTGCGTCGGCCGGCGTCCCGGGCAGAAGGAGGACCGCTTTGCTCACCTGATCGGCGACAGCGAGGTGGCAGAAGCTCACGCTGCGCAGATGAGCCGCCTCGATACTGTTGTCGAGGCTGCCGGCCCAACTCGTGCCGATATGCGCCGAGACTTGGCAAGCGAGTTGGAGCAGCTGAGAGAAGAGGTGTCCGAGCTCCGGCGCCAGCTCGAGGAGCTGCGCGAATCGCTCGGCACGTGAGACAGGACGGGAAGACATTTAGATGACACAAGCTGAAGATGCCCAAGCCCGGATCGTCGTCGGTGTCGACGGCTCCTCTTCGTCGAAGGACGCTCTCAGCTGGGCGGCCCGGCAAGCGCAATCGACCGGAGCTTCGCTCGAGGTGGTCACCACCTGGGAATGGCCCATTTCGTTCGGCTGGGTACCGCCCTACCCCCAGGGCTACGACCCCGAGGCCGACGCCAAGAAGGCTCTGGACGAAACGGTCGCGGAGGTGCTCGGCCCTTCGCCCGCGGTCAAGGTGCGCACACAGGTTGTCGAGGGCCATCCCGCGCCGGTTCTCGTAGAGCTCTCGAAGGGGGCGGAGCTGCTCGTCGTGGGAAGCCGCGGTCACGGGGAGTTTGCGGGCATGCTCATCGGCTCGGTGAGCGAGCACTGCGTCACCAATGCGCACTGCCCTGTGGTCGTGCTGCGGCCCACGCACGGCGGGTGAACGCCCGGCACGACGAACCTCTCGTGAGCGCCCGCGGGCTCACGAAGCACTTCGGATCCGCCGTCGCCGTCGACGGGGTCGACTTCGAGATAGCCCGCGGCGAGGCCTACGGATTTCTCGGGCCGAACGGCGCAGGCAAGACCTCGACGATGCGGATGATCGCCTGCATGTCCCCGCTCTCGGGTGGCTCGCTCAGCGTTCTCGGCCTCGACCCCGCCTCTCACGGCCCCGAGATCCGATCCAGGATCGGGCTCGTTCCCCAGGAGGACACGCTCGATCTCGAGCTCACCGTCCTGGACAACCTGTTGATCTACGGGCGTTACTTCGACCTGCCCCGCAAGGTCATCCGTGAGCGGGCGGAGAAGCTCCTCGAATTCACCCAGCTGACCGACCGCGCGCGCGACAAGGTCGAGCCGCTCTCGGGCGGCATGAAGAGGCGTCTCACCATCGCGAGGTCGCTGGTCTCGGACCCCGAGCTCCTGATCCTCGACGAGCCGACGACGGGACTCGACCCTCAGGCCCGCCACCTCGTGTGGGACCGCCTCTACAGGCTGAAGCAGCAGGGAGTCACCCTCATCGTCACCACGCATTACATGGACGAGGCCGAACAGCTCTGCGACCGTCTCGCCGTGATGGACCGCGGCCGATTCGCAGCAGAGGGCTCGCCGCGCGACCTGATCTCCAGGTACGCCACCCGCGAGGTGCTCGAGCTGCGCTTCGGGGACGACGAGCCCGCAGACGTGGTTGGACAGCTCGACGGGCTGGTCGAACGCACAGAGGCGCTCCCCGACCGGTTGCTTCTCTATACCGACGACGGGGACGAGACGCTCGCGCAGGTGCACCGCCTCGGGATGGCGCACGAAAGTGCTCTCGTGCGACGCTCCACCCTCGAAGACGTCTTCCTCCACCTCACCGGAAGGACCCTCGTCGACTGAGATGACGGCAGAAGCCATCGAGGTCGGCCGAGAGGATCGGCGCCACACCGCCACCCCACGCTGGCTGCGGTCGACCGCGTACTGGGCCTACCAGTACAAGCGGACATGGCGCGGCTCGCTCACCACGAGCTTCCTCTACCCGGTGTTGTATCTCGCCGCGATCGGGTTGGCCCTGGGCTCTCTCATCGACAAGCACGTCGGGTCTGTGGGAGGGGTCCACTACCTCGACTTCCTCGCGCCCGGCATGCTCGCGGCCACTGCGATGCAAGTCGGTGGCAACGAGGCGATGTACCCGGTCATGGGTGCGATCAAGTGGCTCCGGACCTACTTCGCGATGCTCGCCACTCCGCTGACGGTCCTCGACGTCCTCCTCGGACACCTGACATGGATCGCCCTCCGGCTCTCCATGGTCAGCGCCATCTACCTCGCGGTCATGGCTGTCTTCGGCACCGTGCACTCGTTGCTCGCGATAATGGCCCTCCCCGCGGCAGTGCTGACCGGTCTCGCGTTCTCGGCTCCGATCGCGGCTTTCGCAGCGACTCAGACCAACGACACCGGCTTCTCCTTGATCTACCGGCTCGGGATGATCCCGCTCTTTCTGTTCTCAGGGACGTTCTTCCCGATCTCGCAGTTGCCGGGGTGGCTCCAGGTGATCGCACGGTTCACTCCCCTGTACCACGGGGTGGCGCTTTGCCGCGGCCTCGTGCTGGACCGCCTCCAGCTTTGGCCTGACCTCGCGCACGGCGCATACCTTTTGGCGCTGGCGGTGCTCGGGATCGGGATCGCGCTCCGGACGTACCGGCGGAGGTTGATCACGTGACCTCGTCGGCGGTCCTCCAGTCCCTCAGGATCACACCGGTCGGCCTTTTCGGTGGTTCCCGGCGCGCCCGACGGTTGGTGGAACGCAACATCATGGTCTACCGGCGCGGCTGGATCTACTTCGTGACGGGGTTCTTCGAGCCCTTCTTCTACCTGCTGTCGATCGGGCTCGGGCTGAAGCACCTCGTGGGGCCCCTTGCTGTCGGGGGTCATGTCGTCTCCTACACCGTGTTCGTCGCACCGGGACTGCTCGCGGCCTCTGCGATGAACGGTGCCGTCTTCGATTCGACCTTCAACGTGTTCTTCAAGCTGAAGATCGCGAAGACGTACGACGCTGTTCTGTCGACCCCGCTCGGTCCGAGCGACGTGGCGCTCGGCGAGCTCACCTGGTCGCTCATGAGGGGATCCGTCTACTCGGTGGCGTTCTTGTTGGTGATGCTCGGCCTCGGCTACGTCGGGTCCGCCTGGGCCGTGCTGTGCTATCCCGCGGCCGTGCTCCTCGGCTTCGCCTTCGCATCCTGCGGCATGGCAGCCACCTCGTACATGCGCGGATGGCAGGACTTCGACAAGGTCTCGCTGGCCGTGATCCCGATGTTCCTCTTCTCGGCGATCTTCTACCCGCTCTCGCTCTACTCGGGATGGCTGCAGCTCCTCGTTCGCTGCACCCCCCTCTACCAGGGAGTTGCCCTGCTCCGTGGGCTGGACACCGGGGTGCTCTCGTGGGCGATGGCGGGACACGCCGCCTACCTGCTGCTCATGGGCCTTGTGAGCCTGAGGGTGACGACGAGGCGACTGGCCCTGCTCCTCCTGCCTTGAGCCCGCCGGATTCAGGCTTGTGCAGGGGCAACCCAAGACCGCCGCGCCCCGATTCCGGAGTCCAGACTCTGGGCCACCATCATCATTCGGTCGTAGCGCCTTTGGACGTCGGCGCGATCCTCGGGATCCGGGATCGTCTCGAAGGCAGCACGCAGGATCATGTCTGCTTGCCTTCGCAGGACGTCGCGCTGCTCGCGGCTGGCTGTGTACTCCGTCACGTTCGCGAGGCCGTCCATCAACCTGATCATCACTGCCGGCATACCCCGGGACGCCTGACGAATCTTGTCGACGGCGCGGTTGACCATCCTGACGTAGCTCGGATCGGACTCGATGAGCCTGATCCGCCCCACACGGTCGCGGTAGACACCCTCTGCGAGGCGCCTACCCGAGATCTTGCACAGACCGTCGTTGAGCCAGTCGATGCACGTGAGAGCGGTGAAGGTGTCGTTGACAGCCGGCGACAGGGCTCGGATCGCGATCTCGGCGAGCTGGTCGATCGGGAAGACGGGGT
>Ga0116216_10000048_pt1 | contig 115308 bp, 119 predicted proteins | sample Sb_taG_11_FD_89696 | JGI IMG/M metagenome (GOLD analysis project Ga0116216, IMG submission 89696) | Peat soil microbial communities from Weissenstadt, Germany - Sb_50d_3_AS metaG | ecosystem: Environmental > Terrestrial > Soil > Wetlands > Peat | place: Germany: Weissenstadt | collected... | reverse complement strand
GCGATCTTCAGCACCGCTTGCCTTCCGTCGGCGCTGACGGCTTCTGCGACGAAAGCTTCAGTTCCTGTGGAAAAGGTGCGCCCGATCGAAAGGTCCCATTCGCGTTCGAGCTCGGCGACGAGCCGCCCAAGCCCGGCAAGCCACGCCAGACCGCCCTCACCGTGCGCAAGCGCCGTCCGTCGCACTTTGTCGGGAATGATGACGTCTTTCATCGTATCGTCTATCGCCCTTTAAGGCCGATGTTGTCGATCGAATAGGTCAGCTCGGTCATTAGCTCACGAAAGCGAGTCGCCCCCACCTTTGCACGAAACCGAATCATCACCTTCCAGGTGCGGTCGAACTTGGCGGTCAGGAAGACTCGCCACTCGCGCTCCGCGGCTTCTTTTGCGAAGCGGCGAGCTGCTTGTGCCGAGGCGCGCCGGAGTTCGGTGCGTCTGGTCGTTCTGCGCTGTCCGCTGCGGGGTTTAGACTTCATCATGTGGGCTTCGTAACGCGGATCATCCGGCTTGTGTATTGCTGCACCCGCTTGGCGTCCTCGGCGCGGCCGTCGCGAAGGAGGAGCGGAATCACCTCTTCGACAGTGAGCTTCGGATTCGCGCGTTGATACGGGTCAAGAATCGCGGCAATCGCGTCGAACTCTGCGAGGTCGGCCTGTGCCTTTGCTAGCGCCAGCTCGGCGTTCGTGAGCTCCTTCTTCCTCATCGCTTGCCACCCTGCCCCGGAGGCTCACCGCGCGACTCCGCGAGCACTGCCGCCAGGCGGTCGAGGACTTCCCCCCGTGTGAGCGGGCGAGCGGATACCGTCGGCTCAAGGAGATGCTGAGCGACGGAGCGCAACCAGGAGAGTTCCTCGTCTGAGGTGAGTAGGTCCTGCACCTGCTCCGTGTTCATCGGCTCGACGATCTTCCGCCACGCCTTCCTCGCCCGCGGAGCGCGGTCGCTCACGTGGCCCCCTCCGGCCCGTCCGCACGAGCCGATTGCCTCTCGCGTTCCCCGACCGACTCAACCCACACTTCCGGTGCGCGATTTCCCTGGATCCGGCGATACCGGTCGTCTCTCGCCCGGGCGTAGTCTTCCTCGGCTCCGCGTTGCACCACGTTCGCGGAAGCCGTCGGCGCCGCGAGCTCGCGGGGGCGTCTTTTCGCCATTCAGGCGCGCCTCGCTGAGCTGCGGCGTCGGCTCGTTTTCTTGGCACTCCGAAGGCAGGGCCGACCTCGCTGCAAATTCCCCACTGCTCGCCCTCGAGCGGCGTATGCTCTTCGAGGCTCCGCGTTCACCATCTTCCGCGGAGCGCCGGCGCCGAGAGCTCGCCAAGCACCGAACCCCCGACCACGACGGGGGGCGGCTTGCCGCCGAGCTTCGGTGCCGGTCCCGTCACGCGGAGTTCCCTACGATCGGCACCCCGGCGAGCCATCCCTCGGCGCTGACCTCGGCCCCGAGCACGATGGCTCGCGCGTAACCGAGCCGCTCCGCGCTGAGACGCGCCTCGAGCTGCACCGCGAGCGCGAACGCTTTTCTCTGCGCCGCGCTTTGAACGGGATCATCTTGCCCATTACGCGTCGCCCTTTGCCTTTGCCTCCGCGCGCCTCTGCTCCGCGAGCTTCTCCGCCCGCATCGTCTCGGCCATGGCGAGCCACCTCCACACAACCACGTCCCTTCCACGCCCTCGCGCGCCAGCGACCTCAATCATAAAGGCCTTCCAGCGCTCGGCGCCGAGCACGAGTTTGAGCTGCTCAATAGTGTGATGGCTCACGCCCATCTTCTTTCAACCGCATGCCGCATCTTTGGGCTCATCGCCTGCAAGTAGCAAGTCGATCTCCGTGTCGGTCAGCATACGCTTGCAGTCGCGGCCGCCGTCGGCCGCCAGGATGCGGTCGGCGCGCTCGAGGAGGATGTCCACGACGGGGCCGTCGGGTAACGCGCCTTGTACGTGGCGCACAAGATCGGCGAGGCGCATAGCTTTGGCTATCACGCGACGCTCGAGCTGTCTGTCGTTCCCGTGAATCTAGTCGGTCGGAATCATTGAAGCACTTCGGCACGCAGGATCAAGAGAGCTCTCGGATCTGCTGCGGCAACAGTGGCACGTGGGACAAAGCGCCTCGGGCTCCGTTGCGCCGCCTGGCCGCGCGAAAAGATCCCACGCAATCGACAATCCGTGAGACACTGTGCGCTCCGGTGTGTGAGGGTGGGATGATTGCGGTCCCGCCCAACCACACGAACAACCGCGGCGGCTCGATCTTCCCGCCCCCCACGTCGGTTCGCGTTTCCCCATCATTTCGGCGCGCCCCAGGCGCCGGTGCGGCGGACCGGGCTTGGCTTGCTCCGTCACGAGTTTGGGTTCACGTACGCTTCGCATTGCATGGAGCGGAGTTCCGGCGGTGCGTCGCGGGCATGGGCTTTTGGAGCTTCCAATCGTTTAGCAACCGGTTTCTCCCCTTCTCTCGGTGGAATAGGACTAGAGTGGGCCGCATGGGGTGAGAAGAAGGGATGCGCGAAATGAAAGTTATCAACACAACTCAGTGGAAGCTCCATCCTGGTACGCTTGCAGAGTTCCTGGCTCTAGCGAACGAGTACAAGAAGACGCACGAGCGTCTCGGTGGGCGGGTGCGGATGTGGGTGCCGCTTGCCGGGGGCCAGCCGAGCAGCGTTCTCTACGTCATCGAGCACGAGGACATCGCGGCTTACGGCGCCTTCATGAAGAAGCTGACTGTGGATGCGGAGTACCAGAAGCTCGCGAAGGCGACACTCGAGCGGCAGCGGGTAAATCCGATCGCCGAGATGACCGCGAGCACGGTGCTGTCCGAACCCTGGATACCGAGCTAGAGCTGCCCCCGTAGCTCGCGCGGAAACACGCCTTGACGTTCGACCAAGGCATCTCCACGCGTGGACTTTGCTCCCCACGCAGTGGATCGGAAGAGCAACGAGCATCGGCCGGCGCCGTCGAGCCGCGGAGCGACTTGTTCCCATGGGGGGGCGCAAGAACGCTCACAGCGGGCTTCGGCGCCGGCTCGCCTAACCTGCGAACGATCTTTCCGCCCGAAGTGTCGCCCCACCCAAATCGGTGGCGTCGGCGGCGCTCCCCCCACGCCCGCGGGTGTCGGCCACCCCTTGTCGAGCGCGCGTCGCGGCACGTGTCGCGGCGAGGGCCTCGGATGACGCGCAGGCCAAGCGCGGGCCTCGCAGGCGTTGCATCAGACTCTAGGGCTTCGAGCGCAGTCCTCCTGGTAGAGATCGTCTAACACTATACAGTGTATACACTAGGTGAAAAGTTCTAGTTATAAGAACCCCCTTTCCACCCCGCGCACCCTCCGAGGGTGGGTCTACCCCGCCCCCGCCACGGTTCGCGCCGCGCGTTCGAGATTGACGAGATAGACTTCGGGTGCGCCACGAAGTCGACATTGGCATCCTAGGGGTCCGTATGTCGCACACGCGCCGACTGCTGAGAGTCACCATCATCGTGGCAGTCTTCCTGGCCGCATCCTTCGGGGCATTCTTGGTCCTCTTCGGCAGGTCGCCTTTACCGCAGCCACCGCCCTTGACCGAACCGATGCCCTTTGCTGCCCCGCCGCTGGGGATGGCCGTGTTTCAGCTACCGACCGGTATGACGCACAGGAGCGCCGCCTTTGCATACCAAGGTGGTTCGTTCTTCGATAAGCGCGACTTCGCGATGACTGCCGTTCTGGTGAAGCATCCTCGGGGTGATCTGCTTATCGACACGGGCTTCGGCCGCGACATCGATGCCCAGCTTCGGCTGATGCCGGCTGCCTTCCGTGCAATCACCAGTTACGAGCGGGGCACTTCCGCAGCCGACCAGCTCGACGCCAAGGGTTACGATCGCCATGCGTTGCGAAGCATCGTTCTCACCCACGCCCACTGGGACCATGTCAGTGGTGTGCCGGATTTCCCAGGTACGCGCGTCTGGGTGACCCCCGAGGAGCACCATTTCATCGTTGACGATGGAGCCCTCTCGGCGGTTGCCCGGAGCTTCACCAGCACTCAGTACGAGGAGTACGGTTTCGAAGGTGGCCGCTACCTTGCTTTTTCCAGGAGCCACGATGTTTATGGCGACGGCTCTATCGTGATCGTCCCCGCACCCGGCCACACACCCGGATCAGTGATCATTTTTCTTGCTCTCCCGACGGGTGAGCGTTACGCGCTGGTGGGTGATCTGGTGTGGCAGCTGGAGGGCATCACCGAACGACTGGAGCGACCCTGGCTCACCCGCTGGCTGACCGAAACGGACCCGAGTGCCGTTCGGGAAAACATCTTGCGCATGTCAGCGATCGCGGCACGATTCCCCGAGCTGATCATCGTGCCAGCTCATGACGCTCGTGGCTTCGCTCAAATGCCGAGACTGTGACATCGAGTGGGTGGATCTGCTCGGCCCACCCGCCAGGTGGTGGACCGCCGGCCCCCAGAGGTCCCTATACCCCTTGAAACGCTTGCAACGGTGCAACACCCACGCTCGCGTAACCGCTCGCGAACTAGCTGCTGTGCGCTCTCAGCTGGGGTGCCGGGGTGGGGCCCAGAGGCGCATCCTGCTCGGTCGCCCCGGCCAAGCTATTCCCCCCAGGGGACACCATGGAGTTTCACAGTCTATTTGCGCGCGAGGTATACGCGCGCGAGTTGGCCGTGGGAGGGGTGGTACACGGGGGGTGGAGCGGTCGCGCACACGGCGCCGACGCGACGCAAAGCTACGACGCGCTTGGCAGCGGCAGCTGCCCCGTGAGGGGCCGTCTGGGGCCGTGGGGCCGTCGTGGATGCCGCTCTATGCCGCCAGGTGCAGGCCCTTGCAACGCGGCACGTGCAACCTCACGTCACTTCTGACCCTTCTTGGCTTCTGGCAGTCTTGGGGTCGGGGGTTCGATTCCCCCCAGCTCCACCAAGAAATCCGAGGGGTTGGCGTGACGCGCTGACCCCTCATTCTTTTGAGGAGACGGATAGAGACGTCGAAAGACGCTCTCCTGTGTTTGTTCGCCGAACTCCGCGAACGCGAGATCCGCCTCCTCTTCGGGCATCGCGTGCACATAGGTGCGTAGCGTGAACGCAGCCGATGCGTGACCGAGCTGCGCGGCGACCCACCGGATGCTCTTGCCAGCCGCAAGCGCGAGGCTGGCGTAGGTGTGGCGCGCCACGTGGAGCTTGAGGGGCCGCACGCCGAGCTTCGCCGCACGCCGGCGGATCCGGCTCCACGAGCGGGTGACGTTGCGTTCGTCGAGGTGCGTCTCCGCGAGGGAGCAGAAGACCCACTCGGACACCTCGCTCCCGAGCCGAGCCACCGGCCCTGCCACGGCCGCCCTGCTCGCGGGCGGACAGGAGATCGAAGAGCTCCGCCGCGAGCTCGTGCGGCATCGCAACCGTGCGCCGCTTACCGCTCTTTGGCGTCGTGAGCTGACCGGAGGTGATCGCCCGCCGGATCCCGATCCGCCCGTGCGCGAAGTCGACATCCTCCCACAGACGGTCCAGGTCGCGCGCCACCGCGAGGAGCGTCGCGCGTCCAGGCCTCCGCCTCGGGCACTTCGTGGGCGGCCACCCCCTCCGACGTGCCGACGTTGCGAGACTTCGCGCCCTTGCGCGTGGGCTTCATGCTCACTCATTCGCCTGCGTCACGATCCGGTCCACCTCTTCGCCTTGCAGCGTTCCATGCGCGAGGAGCGCCGACGCGACCGCGTGTACGGCATGCCAGCGCGTACTGAGGAGGCGCAGCGCGTCGTCCCAAAAGGGCTGGAACCAGTGCTCCGTCCCAACCAAACGCGCGAGCAGCTTGCGGTCGCCTTCGGACGCCTCTTGCACGAATGGGCTCCCTTCGGGTCCGAGGGATTCAAGTATCTGGGCCTTCCAATCTTCCAGAATCGCGAACGGGGCGCAGCATTCGGCGACGACACCCGCATAGAAACCAGTGCAAACGGCGCGACGGTCGGCGCGCTTCCGGCGCGGACTGGCCAGCGCGGTCCCCCGGTACTCCTCGTAGTGGAGAGTGACCAAGACCACCGCTCCACAGCCGAAGAGGGTCACGTCCGCGACGGCGTGGCCTCCCTCGTGGATCGCGACCCTGCGGGCACCCTTCGCGAGAGAAGCCGTTTGCTGCTCGTCAAGCTTGGCGACGCAGCTCACCCCGAACGCAGAGAACCGCTCGTCCAGCGCGGCGCGGCTCTTTGCGAACGCAAGGAGCACGGCGTCGGAGGCCCGGGGCAAGGGGGCGTAGGTCACGTTGGCGCGGTCGATGCTCACGCCGCGCCTGGCTCATCGCCGGCAAGCAGGAGGTCGACTTCGGCTTCCGTCAGCGCACGGTTGCAGTGGCGCCCGCCGTCCGCCGCAAGGATGCGCTCGGCGCGCTCGAGGAGGATCTCCGCGAGATGCGCGTCGAAGGGGCCCCGCCAACGGTGCGCACGATGTAGCAAAGGTGCCGCCCTCTGGCCGCCCCGCTCACACCGCTCCCTCCGGCCCGTCCTCACGCGCAGGAGATTTGACCATGATCGCGATGGGCAGATCAGCCGCTAGGCGCTGACGCTGTCCTCGTCGACAGTCATTTCGACCTGTGCGTAGCGGAAGTTTGAGGCGAAGAACTCCTTAGCCCCCGCCGCGCCGGCAGCTTCTGGAGTGCGACCTTGTCGCTCGACATTGATTCGGGGAACCATGGGACTCTTACGCAGTCCTAGTTGGCAGCGGCCATCGCGATCGCAGACAAAGGTCCAAGGCATGTAGCGAAACATAGCGCACTCTCGTCGGTGCAGATGCTTCGGGTTGAAACACGATCTGGACATCAGTGGGACAAAAGCGCCTCGGGTTCCGTTGCGCCGCCTGACGCGCGAATAGATCCCACGCGCTCGACGATCCGTAGGATACTGTGTGCGCTTCGGCGTGCGAGGGCGGGACGACGGCGGCCCCGCCCAACCACACGAACAATCCTCGCCCCGTGTGGTGCGATCGCTCACGTTACCCTTCGGCCCGTCCGCACGAGCCGATTGCCTCTCGCGTTTCCCCGACCGACTCAGCCCACGCTTCCGGTGCGCGATTTCCCTGGATCTGGCGATACCGGTCGTCTCTCGCCGGGCGTAGTCGTTCTCGGCTCCGCGTTGCACCACGTTCGCGGAAGCCGTCGGCGCCGCGAGCTCGCGGGGCGTCTTTTCGCCATTCAGGCGCGCCTCGCTGAGCTGCGGCGTCGGCTCGCTTCGTGGCACTCCGAGTAAAATCGGGCGCGCCAGGAGCTCGATTCCGTAAAGGAAGCACCGACGACCGCGACGGACTGTCCTTGGAGGGAGGCGACTCGTGCGGTAACTTGCGCTCTGTCCGGGCTTCATACCACCAGGCACTCGGACACAGTTGCCAAGCGGCCCACGCGAAGAGGCATTCCCTCCTTACCGTCCCTCACGATTCACCAGATCCCAGGACCGCTGCTTTCCGGAAGTCGCTCCCCAAGAAGCCCCGCCCGCCTCGGTCGCGCCGACATCCGGCGCGCAGCGAGGAGGGATGCTCGAACGAGGCGACCATGCAAGAGAGCGAAAGCGAAGAGATTGAGCGCGAAGCGTCGCTACTCGTGAGCTGTACCCTGTGCGACACGCTCCATCGACCTGAAGATCCACTCGAGTTCCACCCCGTTTGTCCCGCCTGTGCCAGGAGATACCCAATGGCACCGTGGGGCATGCGCGGAGCACTCTCGCTCATGCACGTGACGATCGATGAGATGGTACTGCGGACGTCGCCCGGAACCTTCCAACTCGGCTACATGGATGGCACTACGTTTATGGCGTTCTACGTGGGCCGCTCGGACTCCGACCTAAACCACTGCCTGCACAACTGGGTTGGCATACCGAGCCGGTGCAAGACGTACGCGCCCTCCACCAGGGCGGCGTGTGGGCTTCGACACCGGGGACTGCTCTCTCTCGACCAACCGACACTCTATCGTGTTGGTAGTCGCATGGATAGCGCCTATTCCCGCTTCGTGTTCAGCTATGCCCCCTCGAGCAATGCGGCGTTCGATAACGAGTGTCGCGATTACCACGACTTAGGGGGTCGCGACGGCCTCGATAATGAGCATCACCCTTTACCACCCCCTGGCAGCCTGTGGCATTGCGTCATACACGGCCTTTGCCCGTCGAATCTCTAGACCCGCACGACGGGCACACGAGATGAAACAGGCGGTGTACTCGCCCGCTGCAGGGCGATATGCGCCGAAGCGAATACGAACGAAAATGCACATAGCGAGAGACGGGATCATCGAACAGAAAGGAATAGAGTGATGCGGTGAGATTCAGCATAACTCCGGAACACGAACTGTGCCTCGATGGTGAAACGATTCCTGGACAGACTTTCCTCCTCGTGAGTCGCGACAGGAAGTCGCGAGACCGCAAACTGCTGGTTGAGGTGCGCTTCGACGATTCAGCAGACGAAGCCCGCCGCTGCCAAGTGTTCGCCGAGCAAGGGAAAGCCTACTCGATGAATGGCGAGCGCATACCTTACCTCGTGGATGCGCTCACCGAAGGCGAAGAAACATACGGTCGACCGTGGCGGCACACGCTCTGGCTGCGCATACCGACGCGAGACCTCGCTTACGTAGGGCCTGCGTCAAGTGTTGGAGCGATTTCAACTAAGAGACGATAGAACGTAGAGTCCGAGGCGGACGGGTCCTTCCTGAGGCCCTGGCGCGGCGGATTGCGTGAGGTGAAGGACTTCACTGTGGCGGCGATCGAGCCCTCTACGATGGATAACATCGACAGCGATCCGGGCGGCGTGGCTGAGTTCTTTGTCCTCCTCGGGCCGGAGCACTTTGCAGCGTACCAGGCCGGGCTGGTGGAAGCGCTTGAGGCGGGGAGCGACCCGGGAGCGTTCTGGGCGAAATGGATTGACGTCGTGGTTGAGCGAACGCCGCCTGGAGGCCGACGAGCCGAAGAAGCCCCCATGAAAGAGGAGTCGTCGGACGGCTCCTCCGCTTGACCTATCTCTATTTTCTGGCTCTGTAAATTTCGTCCAATAGCCTCGGAATGTCCGGCCTTGCATGAGAACGGTCTGCCAGAGCGAGACCGGATTTTGCTGTGTGATGAGGTTGGTGCTTGCCCCGAGGAGAATGAAGCCAAGGACCATGCGTGCCGCGAGCGCAAGCTTCGAGTGGGACCAGGATGAAGTCGAACCCGTGTCGATGCCGACGTCGTGGTGGATGAACTCACGCCGGCCTCCTCGCTGCCCTGGATCGCGGGACCGCGACCCACTCGCCGCTTCACGGCGCCTGAGCGGGGCGTCTCTCTCCCGAGTCGCGCAACCGCGCTTCAAACTTCTACTTGCAATAGCACCTCCGCACTCACGAGGGATGCGCGGAGAGAGCGCGTCGGCTCACGGACGGCGAATCATGAACCAGTTGTCGACTCCCAGGACGAGACCTTCGGCCACCACGGTGTATCCAAACCTTTCATAGAAGCGGACGTTTTGAGGTTTGTCCGTCTCGAGATACGAGAGCGCGGCGCACTCGTCCATTTTCGCGCAGAATTTCGTCAGCATGGCGCCCCGATTCCTTGCCCTTGCAAATCAGGATCCACCGCGACCGGGCCCAGATGCCAATGCGGCTCCGCCGGATCGCGCCGCGCCCACTGACCGGTCCAGCGCAGCACTCTCCACGGAACCCCGATCGTATTGCCGAAGACAACTGCGGGCAGGATGCCCAGCTTCTCGCCGATGGTGGGCTGGCAGCGACCGGGCGGCGCCATCGCGCAAACTCCCACCATCGTGGTGCCGCGAAAAGCCCCGAAGGATCGTGCCTCGCGCGTGCAGACCACGAACCACCGGCTCGAAAAACCGCACCATGGCCCTTCCGCGACGGTCGGTTTGCGGACCGAATGCCCGAATGTTCACGGGGTTGTCGCGCATGCCGCGGCCCAGAAGTTGGGCCGCCTCTCTCAACTCAGGGCGGCCCAGCTCACGAAGCGCAAAGTCAGCCATTCCCACCCTCTGCGATTTGCCTCCTAGTCGGCGGTGCTGTTCCCCTGCTCGATCGCGCTGCGGAGTGCAGCCGCCAGCTCCTCGGGCTCGAAGGGCTTTTGCAGGAAGGTGCAACGCGCGTCGCTCCGGATCCGCGCAGCGGCATAGCGCTTGCTAAATCCGCTCATCAACACGATCGGTGTATCCGGGTGGGTGTGCCTCAACGCTGCCAGCACTTCGTCTCCACCGAGTTCTGGCATCGTCATGTCGAGTACCACCGCGGCGATCCTGTGGCTGCTGGCGCTAAACCTTTCGAGAGCCTCGCGCCCATCTGCCGCCGTCGTAACTTCGAAACCGAGATCGCGGAGCATGTGCTCCGCTACCTCGCGTACATCTGGGTCGTCATCCACCAGCAGAACCGTGCCGCTGCTCTTCCAGGTTTCACGAGCGGGCTGCAACCGGCGCGCCGCCGGTTTCGTCTGGCTCTGGGGGAGTAGGACGCGGAATGTGCTCCCGAGACCCGGGTTGCTGTGAACCCAGATCGCGCCGTTGTGACCTCCGAGGATCCCGAGCACGGTGGCCAAGCCGAGTCCTCGCCCCGTGAACTTCGTGCTGAAGAAGGGATCAAAGATCCTAGACTGAGTCGCCTCGTCCATCCCCGTGCCTGTGTCGTTCACCTCGAGGAAAACGTAACGACCCTCGGCCAGATTCTCGCCCAGGCACGAGTGCAGGAGATCGCGGCGTGTGCAGTCCATTTGGCCGGTGCGAACAACGATCGTACCGCTCCCCTTCCCGAGCGCCTCGGAGGCGTTCGTTACGAGGTTCAGCACCACCTGGCTGAGCTGGCTTCGATCGCCCTCCACCGCGGTCATGCGCTCCGCGAGCTCCCATTGAAGGGTCGCCTTCTTCGATACCGATACCGTCAGCAGCTCCATCATTCCTCGAATCAGCTCCGACAGATCGACGGGTTCTAACGTGGGGGGCACATGGCCCGCGTAGGCGAGAAGGAGTCCCGTCAGGTCCGCGGCCTGCCGAGCGGTATCGCGGATCCGCTTCAGATTGGCCTGCGCCGAAGAATCGGGCGGAAGCGCCTTGGCCGCGAGGTGTACGCTCCCGAGGATCGTCATGAGCAGATTGTTGAAGTCATGGGCGATTCCTCCAGCGAGCACGCCAAGACTCTCGAGCTTCTGAGCCTGCCGCAGTTGCCCCTCCAGCCGGACCTGCTCCTCCTCGGCGCGCACGCGCTCCGTGACGTCGGTCGATACGCCGAGGACTCCTTCGACTGCTCCCTCTTGATTTCGAACGGATGAGTAGCGAGTTTCGAAGACTCGCCCCCTAAACGTGACCGTGTCCGAGAAGCTCTCGCCTCGCAGTGCGCGAAGCAGATTCTCCCGGATTTTCGGGGAGTCCGGGAAGGGCTGCGACGCGGAGCGCCCAATGAAATCGCTGGGCTTGAGATGGACAGCATTCAGGCCCTTCCCTTCGCAGCGTGTGATCACGCCGCTGCGATCGAGCTCGAAGAGCACAACCGGCGCGTTTGTGACCAGGCTCAGCAGGTGCGCCTGCGCCAGCGCGAGGGCCTCCTCGACCTGCTTTAGCTCGGTGATGTCGAGCATCACGCCGCGGCAGCTGACGGGGCCCCCGCGCTCGCTGATCACCCGGACGATGTCTCGCACCCAGACGATGCGGCCGTCCTTCGCGACGAGGCGGTACTCGAGCTGATGGTCCTGCCCAGCCGCGGTGAGTCGCTGGCACTCGGCCAGCACGCGATCTCGGTCCTCGGAATGGAGCCGCTCCGTAAAGAATTTAGGCGCCTCAAGCCAGGCTTGGGTGGGAAACCCCAGCAGCCGCTCGGCCGCCCCGCTCACGAACCGGAACTGGAAGGAGTCGGGATCGGCCTCCCAGATCACGCAATCGAGGCTGCCCAGCAGGTCTTCGTAATCTATGGTGGTTGGCCGGGATGAGGTGGGCAACGTTGCCCGCGCGTCCTCGCCCGTCCGCTTTGACAAGTCGGAGATATCCCCCCGTCATCAGGATCAATCGGATCGCTTTCAGGACCAGCTTCTGAGGCAAAGCCAGTTTAACGCCTGCGCACCGCTTTCTCCAGGTAGGGCATAACAGCCGGCTCAGCAGGGCCTGCACGAAACTACGCCCCTCTCAAGAGAAGAATACGGTCGATGGGGGTGGTGTTGAGTCAGCAAGAAAAGCCTTTTCGGGGTGAAAGCGAACCGCCGAACACCAGGTCCAGAGAGCCTGTCGATGCGTTTGACACCTTTCGTCTGGCAGGTCCACTTAGCAGTTGTCGGTGGAAGCATATGGCGCCATCGGGCGAACCTCTGCGATTCCTGGGAGTCAATTTGTGGCGATTGCCGGGTCGACCGGGAGATCCCTTCTCGGGATCGTGTCCGTTTGGGTGGCTCTCGCCTCAGGAGGTGAACGAGCCGCGGCCGCGACCCTGGTCGGGATCACATTTGGGGACACGGGCGCTGCCGTGTTGTACAACCTGAATCCCGCCGCCGGCTCCACGAGCAACCCGCGAAGTACGGGACTCTCCGATGTGGCCGGTATCGCCTTCTCGCCCGACGGAACACTCTTCGGCCTGACGACAGTCGCGTCGCAACCGTCTGTCCCGAATGCGCTCTACAAGATCGACCCGACCACCGGGACACCGACCTTGGTGGGAGCGACGGGGTTCCAGCCTCCCGCTTTTATCGCTGAAGGCGACCTCGCGTTCGATCCCATTACGGGCAACCTCTACGGCGTCCAATCCGTACCAAGCGCGGGATCGGGTGCGCGCGATCTCTTCGAGCTCAACCCATCGACCGGCCAAGCAACCGTGATCGGTTCAGTCAGAACCACCGGCGGCGACCTCTCAGCGATGGCTTTCGATAATTCCGGGAACTTGTTCATCGTGGACACCGAATCAGCCACTCTCTTAAGGGTGGACAAGAGCACGGCCGCGATCCTCGGGAGCGTCGATCTGAGCGTCCACTCGCTGGGGGACCTCGCGGGGATGGCCTTCGATCCTCAAACGGGCACGGCGTATTTCGGAAATGGCATCCGCGTGAATGGCATCAGCACGTCTGGCAACCTGTATACGCTCGACACATCCACGGGCGCTCTAACCTTGCTTGGGCCGAGCGTTGCATTGGCTGGACTGTCATTCACGCCCGTCCCGGAACCGGCGACTCTTCTCCTTTTTGGCTTCGGCCTCGCGGGCATCTGCGGGGCGAGGGCTGGTCGCCATTGCGTGTAGATCATGATCAGTGGCAAGGGCTACGCTCGTCACGCCAGAGGTAGATCGAATTGGCTTGGGTGGGGGTCAGGGATGGCCGACCGACTTAGCCTCGGAACGTCCGCGGCGGCGGTGGCCCAGAGCCCGGCACCCCCAGGCTTCCACGAGCCTCGCTAGAGTAACAAGGCTGAGCGTGCCGCCGGTCGCTCCCGATACGCCCGATCCCAACGCGCAAGCGCATGGAAGCTGGGATCGATCTCCACGCCTCCGAACCGCGCGAACTGAAGCGCCGCGGCCATTGTGCAGTCGGCAATCGTCGGCAGCGCGCCGGCGATAAAGGGCCGGCCATCGGAGATCCGCTCTTCGAGCACCGCGACCGCCCTCGGCAACAAAGCCCGGTAGTGCGCAGCGACCTCCGGGTTGGCGGCGACCCGAGCGGCGAGCGAGTGGCGTGCACGATGCGCGCGATAGGGAGCATCACTCCGAGTTCGGCGATGCGCTCGAGCTCGTGGACACGCGCTCGCGTGAGAGGGTCGCTGCCAATCATTGGCGGGTCCGGATGGAGCTCTTCGAGATACTGAATGATCGCGAGGGATTCCGTGAGATGGGTGCCGTCCGGGAGCTCGAGCACCGGGAGCTTGCCCAAGGGATTGCGCGCGAGGTGCTCGGGTGTGTGCTGTTTTCCCTCGCGAAGGCTCACGATCACCTCCTCCAAGCCGATGCGCGCGCCAGCAGCGCGCTTTTCGGCGAGGTAGAGGCGCACGCGCGTGGGATGCGGCGCGACCGGGAAGACGTAGAGCCTCATCATTGCTTGGATCGCGCTTGGATTCGGCAAGCTGGACCCTATGGAGCGACCGGCTCCAAGGAAAGGATATCACCTACCCGGTCTCATCAGGAGACGATCTACGGCCGCTGTCGCTTCCTTGGGAGCCTCAGGGCTCGTGCATCCACAACTCAGAACCAGCGATAGCAATGCGTCGGCAGAGGCCGCGCGAAGCCACCGCGCTCTCGCTAGCATGCAACGAGCAGATTGAATTCTCGGAGGTCACTCCATGGCGAAGTGGGCGGTCGGGATCCTCGTGGCCATCGCCGTTCTCTTTTGGGGCTACACGTGGCTTGTCCTGCATTGGAGCTACTCGAAGGGCGAGAGAGCGGGCTATGTCCAAAAACTCTCGAAGAAAGGCTGGATCTGCAAAACTTGGGAAGGGGAAATGGCGCTCGTATCGATGCCAGGAACGGTCGCGGAGAAGTTCTACTTCACTGTGCCCACCGATTCGATCGCGGACGAGATCAATCGGAGTATGGGCAGACGCGTATCGCTAACGTATGAACAGCACATCGGAATACCGACCAGCTGCTTCGCGGAAACTCAATACTTCATCAGCAAAGTCGCGCCGGTGGATGATGGCCGAACGCCCCCAGTCCTGCCAGGTGCTTCGGGCGCTCCGATGGGTACTCCGGGCACCACTCGATGACGCGCCCTCTCGGGGCGACACCCTGACGTCCTCTCCCGCCTTCAGACTCATTCGCGAGTGCAGCCTCGGTCGGACGCGGCCTCGCTCTCGGGAAGCAGCTCCGGCATAAAAATTCTCCCGCGCTCCGAGCGCACGAGAATCCGCGCCCTCGCGAACTTCCGGGGCAAAGCGCGCCTTCCCCCGGCACGAGCCTTAGTGCGGCTTGGGTTTCGGTCTTTGATACGCGAGCGGGGAAAGTACCAGTCCTTCGGGCGGCGGATCCTCGCGGAACTCCCCGAAGAGCTCGTTCCTTCGATAGAAACGATCGAGGAAGGTGCCCATCACGTCGACCTGTGTCTTGTAAACGTGGAGCACATGGAGCTTGTCTGCGGACTCTGCTGCCGTCAACGGAAAGGCTACCCAGTCAATGGGCGCCTCCGACAGGTCCGCGGGAGGAGTGAGCGGCAACGGCGGCTCCCCGGAGGGTCCGGGCCAACCCGGCCAGTGTACGAGATACGTGAGAACGCGTGCGCTCGGGCGCCTCTCGTCTGCCTGGGCGTAATCGTGAAACGCCTCGAGCGTGAATAGACCGGTTGCGCTGTGGTCCCCATGTTGGTCGCGCGGGTCTGGCAAAACGATTAGTGTTGGCTTGAGATCATGCAGCAGCTGGCGCAAAAGGCCCTGGAGCTCGATGCCCGAGTACGGCGCACCGGGCTCGACGGAGTGACGATAGGGAACGTGTGCGGCCGCCGTGGTGCGTGATTCGTAGGGATGCTGCTCGGAAAAGTGTCGCTCCCAGATGTCTCGAAGGCCTCCATCGGGAAAGCCCAGAAAGTGCGCGCGCTTTTCCGACAATCGCAAGAGAGTCAATACCGCGACGGATTCCCTGCGTCGCCACTCTCCGTACTCGACGAAGAGCTCCGGTTTCGGCTGCGACTGGCGAAGCTCAAAAACTACGCCCTCGACGTAGCCATCACCTTCCGTGAAGTAGACGATGTCGACTTGCCCGCCCTCGGCAAGGACGCGGTGGATTAGACCGCCACAGCAGATGATCTCGTCGTCGGGGTGCGGTGCCATGACAACGAGGCGCTCGGGAGAATGGAGCTCGAACGTGGGCAGCCCCTCGCGTCGAGTGAGCCGCGGGAGATGGAACGAGCAGCCCGGGAGGACCGCGAGCAGGAGTGCGGCGGCAAAGAGCTTCACGCGCTGGGCCAGACCAGGCAGGCCTCACCGGTCGAGCTTTCAAGGACCGCGGGCGCCGCGGAAAGACCAAGACGGCGCCCATCGGCGCTCTTCCCGCTTTGCAGGTCAAAGCGGTAGCCGTGCCAGGGACAGACGATGCACCCCTCGGCGTCAGGCATCGCGTCCTCGAGAGGTCCTCCTCGGTGAGGACACACCGTCGCGTGGGCGCGAAGCTCACCGGCGATTTCGACGATGCGGAAGCGTGCACCATACGCATCCACGACGCGCGGGAGCTGGGCGCGGAGTGCCGAGGCGGGACCGAGCGGAAAGGGCCCTGCATCGGCGGTCACAGGAGCCCCTCGCGCATCCAGCAACGCCTGCCGGCGGATCATCATGCCTTCGTCCTCATTCCAAAGACGCGTGTAGAGCTGGGTATACATGGTCCCCAGGTCCCGCTCCCGCGCGCCTCGGGTCGCTGTGACTCCCGGTAGATGGAACTCGACCGTGATGTGGGTCGCTCGATCCGCAACGGGATTGAGACGGGTCCATATCTCCGTGCCCTTGCCCAGGCCCGCGAGAGTCCGGGTCACGTACCGCAGCTGCGCTCGATCGAGGCAAACCTCAATCCAGGCCGGGCTCGGCTCTCCAGGCTGCGGCAAGAGGACACATGCGCGCCAGCCCTCCGCGCCGGCTTCCACCTCGCGGATTCCGACGAACGAGTCGCGATGGAGCCAGGGTAGGTGCTCCCAGTCGAGCACGTTCTCCCAGATCCGCTCGAGGGAGGCCGCGACTTCGCGTTCGTATACCGCCGCCAGGGTCACCCCGGCGATTTCGATGGACACCCGCCTTCCCCCGCTGCTCGCAGCCCCCCGCCCGCTCCCCAAAGGCCGGTCGGCCGGCAATGTACCGGTCCCCGGTGAGGTGCGGGAGGTCTGCGTCCCAGGAGGCGGCTCCGTCTCCGAGGAAGATGACTCGCCGCCCCAGACGCATCGGCTTGGGACGGACGGACGACCGCCTCCTACCGCCTGGCCGAGGCGCTGGCTCACTTGCCCGTCAGTCCGGCGACGCTTCGCGCTGCCGAGGCTTGGGCACCTGCGCTCGATCTCAGGCGCGTCGAAGGGTCCGTGCTGCCCGCAGCGGACAGCGAATTCGATGGGCTGCTTCTTCTTGACGTGGTCGAGCATGCGTCAGATCCGCATGCGCTCGTCGGCGAAGCGGCGAGAATTCTAAAACCCGGCGGTCTCCTCCACGCGCACGTGCCTTGCCAGGGGCTCGGTGCCTCTGGCGTTGGCTGCCCTACCAACGAGGACCCAAGGCCTAGAGCGAACTCGCCGGACACGAGTAATGATTCCGCTTGAGCGCAAAACCTGATGAAACATGGGGAGATGCGACCGCCAGGCGCAATCGAGATCGGCTTGGGGATCGAGAGAAGTAGCTCAAGCCGCCCAGTCGCTTCCCACCTCAGCTCGCTACGCTAGGGTGCCAACGACGTTGAGCTCCGATTCGTTGAGCCTGGCCGATGGTCGACCGTCCCATCGCAAGCAGCTCCCGTGAGGGTCTTCGAGTTGAGCGGGCCCGCGTCACCGCAAGAGCGCGAGACGAGGTTTGAGCTTACGGTGGGCGCCCCACGGGCGGCCGACCGAGGGCCCAACCCTCCCAGCGGCGAGGCCATGCGCGAATCGATTTCAGGTGATGGGAGGGGGGAGGCGCGCCGCGGAAGATTGGCTCTGCGGCGAGCCCTCGGCGCCAGCCTCTTTGTCGGCCTCTACCTCGTGGTGGGCGTCTTCGACCATGAACTTTGGCCCCCGATCGAGCAGGCGGTCGCTGGTGTCACCTGGGAGATGTACACATACGGTGAGATCGCTGTACCCAAGATCAACGGGATCCCATACCTCGAAAAACCACCCCTTGCCTACGCGCTCTCATGGGTGAGCTGCAAGATCGCAGGGCGCCTCAGCGCAGGCTTCGTACGCCTCCCGGCCGCTCTTTGCGGTCTCCTCTCGCTCTCGATCCTTTTTTGGATCAGCCGACGCCTTTACGGCGAGGCCGTCGCATGGATCTCGACCTACCTGTGCGCGACCACCTTCACCTTCTACGACATGATGCACCGGGCGTCCTCCGACAGCGTGGCGCTCTTCTTCATCATTCTCTGTTTCGCACTCTTCCTGCGTACATTGCACGGGGATTCGCGCGGCCAAACGACCCCTGCAGACGGCAACGCACCCAGAGCCGCGAGCCGCGCCGAACAGGCGCTCACCTCCCAAGGTCACGAGAAGGCCTCGGCCACGCCGCCCATCCAGACACAGCCGCGCTCGCAAGGGCGCTGGCTTGAGGATCTCCCTTTCTGCCTCGCCCTTGCCGCCTCTTTCTACGCCAAGAATTTCTACACCTTCCTGATCATCGTTCCCCCCGTCACCGTCTTTCTTCTGATGACACGGCAGTTCTATCGACTGTTCAGGATCGGTGCCACCGCTGGAGTCGCTCTCGCGCTACTGGTCGGACCTTGGTGCTATGCGCTCTACGTCAAGGGTGGCCTCGAGTTTCTGCGGATTGTGTTCTTCGACAATACGCTCGGCAGATTTTTCACCTTCCGTGACACCACCGCGCTGCATATCGGAGAATTGAATGACGCCTTCCGAACGGTGAAGACTCGGCCGCCTTTCGGCGTTGCACGCTGGGTCAGCGCCGACATGCTGCCATGGCCCTTGATTTACCTGGGCGCGCTATGGGACCTCTTCCTAGGGCGGAGGGTCTGCCCGCGCCGCCTCTTCTTCAAGATTGCGTTCATTGCGATCATTGTCTCCTTGAGCCTTTCCTCCTCGACACAGATGACTTACTTCCTGCCGATCGTTTTTGTGCTGAGCCTGGTTTCGGCAGAGTTCTTCCACGACCTTTTCGCGCAGGGTGCGCGCTCGACTCGAAGAAAGCGGCAGCTCGTCGCTCTGAACCTCGCGCTCGTCGTCGTCGGCTTTGCGCTCGCGCCACTCGGCGCCGGGCTCGTACTACACAATCAGACACTTGTGTGGCTCTTTGCACCGAATCTTGTCGCGGCCGCTGTGCTCTTCGTCATCCTGAAGGGACGATGGCACGAAGAGCTAGCGCTTTGGATGTGTGGCGTCGTCATCGCGTGCTCGGCGTTGTTTACACTCGCCTTCGCCATTCCTCTCATCGACAACCTGCGATCTTGGCGCCCGTTCTTCGATCAAGTACGCAGCGAAATCGACGGCCGGCGGATCTTCACACCGCTCCTGAACGACCGACGCCTGCCCGCGATGAACTTCTATCTGGATCGAAGATTGGAGATTCTGAAGGATCCCGATCAAATTCCTCTGCTTCTCGGCTTGCCCGAGAAAGTCGGCATCGTGGTCTCGGTCGATGACTACAATGAGCAGAGAGATCGGTTCGCCACGATTCCCCACCGTGCGATTCGCGCGTCGAAGGGCGCAGATCTCTTTGTGTTCCTCGAGAACCCCTGAGCCCGTCCCCTTCGATCGTCAATTCCACCCGACACCCGAAGGGGGTGGGCCCAGCAAGGCGGGCCTCAGAGGACAATCGGGCCGCGCGTTTGAGGGGCAAGATTCCTCGGGCGTCGGCAGAGAACACTCGACGGATATGCGGCCGGGGGGCGGTCTACGATGTGCCCCCCTGGAGACGCGAGGGGAAGGGGGCCTAAATCAGGAGGATGGCGGCGCGGCTCCACCCGCAGCAGGAGCTACCGACTCAGCCCGGTAGACGCGGGCGTGCTCGGCGATCTCGCGGGCCAGGTCATCCTGGCCCCCTCGGCGTGCCAGAGCCAACGCTTCATTCGCCGTCGCAGTGGCATCTGTCAGTCGTCCTGCGGATGCGTACGCGGCGGCGAGGGTATCGAGCACTGCTGCGTTGCCTCGGCGCGTGACCATTGCAGCCTGCTCAGCCAGCTCTACGGCCTCAGCGGGGCTACGCACGGATGGGTCTGTGGCGGTTGCGAGGAGCCACGCGAGGTTGTTCATCGCTTCGAGCTGGCCGGGACGGAGCCGCAGCGCCTCCCGCAAGTGCGCGATAGCTTCGGTGTTGCGGCGCTGACGCTGGAGATTTTCGGCGAGTTCACCCTGGATCTCCGCCGTCTTAGGCGAGAGCGCAACTGCGCGCCGCAGTGCCTCCTCGCCCTCGGCGAGTTGACCGATTTGGGTGAGCGCGGCTCCCAAGTTCGCGAGCGCGTGGACAGAGTCTGGCCTCCAGTGAAGCGTACGGCGATAGTGCTCGACCGCTTCGGCAACCTTCCCTTGACCTGCGAGTGCCTCGCCCATGTAGAGCTCGATCTCAGCCTCGCCCCCTTCGGGCCCCGCGGCGAGGGTCTGGGATAGAAGTGTCAGCGCCTCCGTGTGCCTCCCCATGTTCGAAAGAATTTTGGCAAGGTCGATCCGCGCGGCGTCGAATCGTGGATCAAGGCGAAGCGCCTGACGCAGCTCCTCGCTTGCCTCTTCGTGCATCCCATATCTTTCAAGCACGAGCCCAAGGATCCATCGGGGTCCCGGAGCGCGCGGATCGAGCCGGATTGCTTCGAGCGCGTGCTCGCGTGCTTCTGGGGCTCGCTCCTTGATGTAGAGGGTGGTCGCGAGGACTGTGTGTGCGGCGGAAGTCGGGGCGGTGACCCTCAGCGCGTGCTCGCCCAGAGTGATGCCGTCCTGCCACACGCGAATCTGAAGCTCTGTTGCGACCAGGAGAAGCGCCAGGAGGGCGAGGGCCGCGGCGCTGAGCCGGGCAGCCGGGATGCGGAACCGGGCAGCGAAATCGTGCGCACCCCACGCAACGGCGAGTCCGATGCCGACGAGGGGGAGATAGGTGTACCGATCCGCATAAGCCTGCGTGCCAACCTGCACGAACCCGATCACCGGCACGAGCATGCCCAAGAACCAGAGCCAGCCCACGGGCAGATAGGGCGCGCGCCGGAACAGTGCGACCGTACACAAAGTGATGACACCGAGCGCAGCTCCAGTGAGGCCGGCGTTTGAGAGGGAGAGCGAGCTCCGAAGGAGCGGATAGTAGAACGCGAGGCCGACGGGCCAGAAGATCTTCTCTACGTACGCGGCGTAGGCCAAGGGTATGTTCGCAAGTCGCAGGACAAGAGGCACTTGTTCCATCGTCTGGATCGTGCCAGCGGCCTCCTGAACGCGGAAGGTGATCACACTCGAGACCGCGGACAAGAAGAAAAGTGGGGCTTTCTCGAGTGTGAGTCGCGCGACGGCCGCGGCAGCCGCGCGCGCATTGCCAAGCGGAACGCGACCCAAGGGCCAAAGGTCGAGCAGGAGAAGCACAAAGGGCACCGTCACGAGCATGGGCTTCGCGAGCAGGCCGAGTGCGAGGCAGAGAGCCACCACCCCGTAGCGTGTGGCGCTTCGATTCTGCGCGTAGCGCGCGTAGCAGCACAGCGTCGCTGCGAAAAACACGCCTGACAGGACCTCTTTCCGCTCCGCAACCCAAGCGACGGCCTCGACGTGGAGGGGATGGAGAGCGAATAGCCCCGCGACGAAGCCGCTCCGACCGAGAGCCCCAGTCATCCGTGCGAGAGCGAGGAAGAGGAGCGACGCTGCCGTGGCGTGGAGCAGCAGGTTCGTCAGAAGATAGCCGCCCGCCCATAGCCCGTGGAACCGGTAATCAACGGCGTAGGAGAGTGTTGTGAGCGGCGTCCAGTTTGCGAAGTAGCGCTCCGTAAACGCGCGTACGAGCCCTTCGCGTGTGAGGCCGCTCGCGAGCCGCCCATTCTCCGATACGTATTGCGGGTCGTCGAACGGAACGAAGTCGTGTCCGAGAATCGGCAGGTAGGTTGCCGCAGTCATCAGCCACAGAAAAAACGCCAGCCAGAGCTCGGGACGGCGCCATCGCATTGCGGGAAACCACCTCCCCAGAGCGAGTCAACGGCAGGATAGCCCTTCCCAGAGGACACAGGATTGCGCCGAACTGATTGTGAGCGCGTTGCCGGTGGGGTGTCCATTCAAATTGGGTGGCGGAAGCCATATCGTCGGTGAGACTTCGGGCCAGAGGCCGCGCGGCTCCCGACCGGCCGGAGCCCGAGGACCGGCAACCGCGTTGGCGGGCGCGGCGGCGGGGTTCGGGGTACCCCTGTGATGAGCGTTATTTCAGCCGGATGTCACCGGTACGGTGGCGTCGGACGGCGAGGCCACGATTCCCAAATGACAACGCCCCGACGAGACCAAAGAATGCGTGCCTCGACTCGTGCCGGAGCCACGCCCTAGGATCTGGAAAATGGCGACCGTGGCCTTTGCGATCAGAGCCAGCGGGCTCCTCGCGCTCGCAACGCTTGCGGGTGCGACGGTCGCAGCGCCCGCGTACGCTCTCGTCGTCGTCTCGGACCGCGGCTCCGAAAATCTGACAGCACCTAACGACGATCCGGGGTGGGCGAACGTAGGCACCGTCTCGGGCCTAACAGGCACTTACCTCGGAAACGGCTGGATGTTGACGGCGAGTCACGTCGGCGCCGGCCCGGTCGTCCTCGGCGGTCGCACATTCAGCGCGGTGCAAGGCTCGACGGTACAGCTACGCAACCAGGATGGGAGCCTGGCAGACGTGATCGTCTTTCGTATCCAGGGTGCCCCCCATCTCCCGAGGCTGCGGATCGCGACAGCCACGCCTAAGACGGGAACGCCGGTGGTGCTGATTGGGCACGGGGGAAACCGCGGCGCTCCGACGTCGTGGTCCGGACACGAGGGCTTCGCGTGGGGAACGGCCTCGGCGCTGCGCTGGGGCACGAACACCGTGTTCAAGAACGCCGTACGGGCCAACTCGACCGAGGCGTTCGCAACCGAATTTCGCAAGGACGGCGCGACGCCACACGAGGCACAGGCGGCGGTGGGCGATTCGGGCGGCCCAGTGTTCGTGAAAGTGCGGGGGAAATGGCGGCTCGCGGGCGTGCTCTACGGGGTTGCCACATTCGAGAAGCAGCCGTCCGAGACTGCCCTGTATGGAAACTTCACCCTGATCGCCGATCTCGCACGATATCGCACGCAGATCGAAAAGCTGACGGCCAAGCCGATGCAGCGTAGCCCTGTGAAGTCGAAGGAGGACCGTCCGCGTTAGCAATCCTCGACATGGATAGGCACGCCCCAGACCGACCCCTGGGCGCATTCAGTGTTCTTGCCGATTCCTTGCTCGCGATCGCCTTTGCCGCTGCTGAAGGGAGTGGGGGTGAGGGCTCTCGGAGGAGCAGCCACCACGTACTGCTACGCTGAGGCGCGCTCTTCGCGCAGGCGCCTCGCGCATGGCGGTGGTCGGACGGCGAGGCGCCGAAAGAGTGCTACGCGGTCAACGCCAGCCTGCGGCGGGCCACCGTGAGACTCAGCACGCCTCCCATCACGAGCAGACCCGTACCGGGCTCGGGGACAACGCGCGCGTACTCGATGTTGTCGATGAAGATCCCGTCGTTGTCTCGACCGGGTGACGTGAACGTAATCGACCGGATGTCCGAAGCCGTACTGAGGACACCGACGAAGTACACATTCCCCGTCTGGAAGTTGTACCCATCTGTCTCGAATGAGCCCAGCTTCGTGCCGGTACCGGACGGACCAGAGTACGCGTTTAGGAACGTTGTGTTAACGCCGCCCGGGTTGAAGTAGTCGACCGTATCGAAGCCGACCCCAAGCACTGGCTGATCGAACGTAATCGACATTGTGTGGCCCCCTCCGGGAATGGAGATGTAATGCGATGTCTCGTAGGGCCCTTCGCCCGGCGAGAGGGGTCCCTCGTTACTCCCAGCCCCCGCCGGCGTGTTATTGATGTTGACCGCAGGACTGACGACGATATTGACACCCGGGTAGAACGTCGGATCGAGAGGGCCCAACGGTTCAGTCTCGAAAGTCAGCGTCGTGATGAGGCCCTCGTTTTCGGCCACGGCGGTCGCGAAGTTCTCGGAGTTGGCCGTCGGATTCAACATGAAACCCGTGACGGTTGCCTGCGCCGCGGGCGCGATGCAAAACCAGAGAGCCAAGGCGAGGAATCGCATACCGACCTTCTGTGGCAGTTCGCCCTACCTACGGGAACGACGGCACTCCAACCCCACCGAACAGATCTGCTCTACGTTACGTGGTACGCCGAGGCGGAAAGTGTCAAAGAAATGTCCCGAGGTGTCGCGCGGGGTGACGACGCGCAGGCAACGCGAAACTCTGCGCCCGGGCGCGTAGTCCGACGCTCGGGGTTCGCTAAAGTTTCTCGCAGGTGCCGCAGAAGGAACTCGCGTGCGTGAAAAAGATGCTGGCGCAGTTCTATACCTGCGAAAGGAGCCCCAAATCACTCCCGACGTGAGGGAAGAGGCGCCCGATTTTGAGCTCTTCGATTCGACCGGGGTCGCGCACAGCCTGGCGTCGCTCGTCGCCAGCCGACCTCGCGTCCTGCTGTTCTACCGCGGCCATTGGTGACCGTTCTGCCTCCGCCAGTTGGCGGAGTATGGCCGCGCTTACGGGGCGATCCGCGCCGCCGGTGCGGACGTCGTCGCGCTTTCGGTCGATAGCCAGGCGCGCTCCGAGGCGGTGCGCACGCAACTCGTGCTCCCGTATCCGATCCTATGTGATCCGGCTCGCGTCGTTGTGCGCGCGTGGGATCTCTACAACCCGCGCGAGATGGGTGGGATCGCCGTTCCGGCCGTGTTCGTGATCGGACCCGATCGGTGCGTGCGCTACCGCTCGATCGACTCGCCGCGAGAGCGAGTGGCCACCGACGGCGTGATGCGCTTCCTGCGAGGCGAGGCGCGAGGGGAGGTGCTCACTCGGGAGCGGGTGCGCGCGGGACTCGGCGAGTTCAGCCGCGCGGTTGCCAACGCGGTGCGCCGCGGGTTTCGGACTCCGCACGAGTGACGCTCGCGGCTCTGCGTTGCTTGGGTTCCCGATCCCGGTTATACGCCGAGGCGCGTTTCCGGCCGAGGCGCCTCGCGCACGGTGGCATCGGACGGCGAGGCCGATGCCGACCGCTGCCTGAGAGTTCATTGTGGAATCTGCGACCTGTGGGACACGCGGCCACCGCGGCCATGCGGGACCCGATCGTTTGTCATGACGACCGAACCGAGGCGCTGCGACGTACGGGGAGCGTGACGCCGAAGACCGCTAGGTCACGTCCGATCCGCAGCATCAACTGACGGCTTGCCGGCCCGTATTTCCGCGCGCACTATCGACTACGCCCAGGGGCAGGCATCTCGGCTGGATCACTTCAAGAGGAGGGCCATTTGAGCAAACTATCCACCAGGTTGAAGGAGGAGTTCCTCGCGATACTTCCCCCCACGATCTTCTTCTTCATCGCCCTCCACATTGTGGCGTTCATCCGTGTGCTGATGGCCAAGGGAACGGGACTCCCGGTGATGTCGTCGGTTTCAGTGACGATCGCTGCCCTCATCCTGGGCAAGGCGGTCTTGATCGCCGACATGCTGCCCATCATCAATCGCTATCCCGAAAAGCCGCTGGCCTACAACATCGTGTGGAAGACCACGATCTACCTTCTCGTCGCTGCGCTCGTCCACTATCTTGAGCGCCTCATCGACTTCTGGCGGGAGACCGGAGGCCTCATCACCGGCAACGAGACGTTGCTCAGAGAAATGATATGGCCTCATTTCTGGGCCATCCAGATCCTATTGTTCGTGCTGATCGTTATGTACTGCACGATGCACGAACTGGCGCGCGTGATTGGAGGGGCCAAGATGCGACAAATTTTCTTTGGGCCGCTGACGACTTCCTAGCAACGCGGCAGGAGCCACGCCCTCCCCGTCATGCAGCCACCGCCCCCCTCGCTCCAAAGCCCGCAACCAGCGTTCGACGGCTTTGGGGCGCGTGCGGTTTTCGCGCTGCGAGCGTGGCGGGGGGACGCTACAGAAATGCGCGCTCTTCGAGTGAGGCGCGGCGGCGGAATCGATGAGTGCCGGGCTCATGGCGGATCGCAGTCATCTACACTCCGGGTCCGCAGCAGTCCGGCAGGATGACAAAGGTGCCGCCCACAGTAGCCGTACAACCGGAGCTTCCAGCACCGACCGTGTCACCACCCCGCACCGCCCGCGCAAAGTAGGTTTCCGTCTTGAAGGTCGGAGAAGCGGAGCCGTGGTCGACGAATAGAGGCACGCGTGACCCCGGGCATACTGTGCGGAGGTTCACACGAAGACGAACACCAAAAACCGCTAGCGATCGTCGGTCCGAATATGGGGTCAGAGACCGCGTGAACCGCTGGACGAAACGGCTCGAGGAAGAAGTAGCCAAGACCCCGGCAAGAGGACGATGACGGCAAGAGTCCGCGCCGCGATTCGAGAGGGAAGGTTGTAGTATTCCCACCCAGGGGTGTGCGGCGGAGCCACGAGGAGGAGCATGTATATGCGATCTGACATTGTTCCGGGCGCTATCTTCCCCGACTATGAGCTCTCCGACCACACTGCGAAACGCCGGAAGCTCTCCGAACTGCAAGGACAACATCCAATGGTTCTCGTCCTCGGCCGCGGAGGTTTCTGCCCCAAGGACCGCCGGCAAGCTGAAGGGCTTGTTGAACTCCATCGTGAGCTCGAGGTTGCCTATTGCCGGCTTGTCACGATTAGCACCGACAATATCACTTTGACCAATGAATATCGCAGCGGAGTCGGTGCCCACTGGCCTTTCCTCTCCGACGCGGGGCGTATCGTCCAAAAAGATCTCGACATTGCCGAATACACTGATCCTGTCAACAATCCCATGATCCCCCACGTGATTGTCCTCGAGCCCGGTCTTGTCATCTATAGGATCTACAACGGCTACTGGTTCTTCGGCCGGCCCACTCTGGAAGATCTCCGCCAGGACCTACGTGCTGTTACCAAGAAATGCCGGCCGGACTGGGACATCACAACGCCAGAACTCAAAGCGGCTTGGAAGGAAGGTCGCAAGGAACTCTTCTATCCGTACGGTAAAACGTACGTCCAAACACTCGGTGAACAGGATTAGGAGCGCTATCGCCATCAGCTGCAAATCACACCTTCCTGGAGGGGGCGTCTAGCGAGCCGGGTTCATCGCGCTTAGCTCCGCAGGCCGCGTGACGCGACCGAGATTTGATTACTGCGTTTGGTTCGGCTGAGACCGGTTTGCAATGTCGGAGCGAATCGCGAGAAGCTCCTTGTTGACTGCATCCGCGTCTTTCGTGCGACCCGACCCTCGGAGCAGTGCAACTAGGTGATCGAGCACAGAGACGAGCAGCGAATCCGTTTCTGGGCGGAAGCGGCGGAGAATCACGATCGCGTGTCGGTAACCCCGTTCTGCCTCATCGCGTCGACCGAGCTTCTGTTCGACTTCGGCGAGCGTATCCAGACTGGCCCCGAGTTCACGCGGCTCCGGACTCATCTTTGCGAACGCTGCGACCGAACGCTGCGCGAAAGGCTCTGCGTCGCTAAATCGACCTTGGTGCAGGAGGCACCACGCGAGCTCGTTTAAAGCGGCACCGACCGATGGGGTGTCGGAACCGGTGGCATCGATCTGCTGCTCGAGGACACGGCGCAGGCCAATCTCCGCATCGGCGAAGCGGCCGGCGGCCATAGAGACACTCGCTTCGACCGAGACCCAGTCCAGGACGATCGGCGAGTCGGGAGCATGGTGTTGTGCCGCGTCCTCGTACCCCTCTGCTGCCTCGGCCAGCGCCTCGTCGAACCGCCGCTGCTGCGTCAGGCTGTTCACCAGGGATTTGCGCGCGAGCAGCCGAACACGTGCATCAGTAGACGAGCGGACCACCTCGGTGTCCAATACGAGACGGCTCACGCGTTCGAGATCCACCCAATGCCCGCTTTCCTCGTAGGCTCGGCCCACACGAAGTAGCCAATCGACGGACACGCTTGCGCGAGGGTCTCGCGGCCCACCCGCCCGTACCGCGTCGAGCGCGTCCGTAAAGGCCCGCTCGGCTTCACCGTTCTGGTGAGCCGCCAGGCGCTCGGATCCCTCATGCTGGCTCTGAGTCCAACGAGCACTGTCTGCCGGCGAGACCCAGTGCACCACAGGTGCTGGGGAAGGCTGCTCAGGGCTTGCGCATCCCAAGGCAACGGATGTGACGCACAGGATCGCGACAGCGCTGGCCTTGATCTGCCTCACGACCCCTCCGACCGGTCCTTCTTGGCCGTTCCTTCGCCGCTGCATCCTAGAACGGATGCGGCGACCGTGTCCGGTGCCGGTTGCCCAGCACCGGTAGACCCATCCAAACACCCTCGCGCGCAGAAAGGGGGCTTTTACAACCAGACAGCTGGTATGCACCATAAAGTGACAGACATTCCCTACCGGGGGGACCATCGGAAGCCGCCACAGCGAGAAGGCGCACGGCGAGTACCAGACGAAACTCACGATTCTCTGATCTTCCCCGCGCCGGTCTCAGGTCACGCGATAGACCTTGTACTCGACTGCGTGCGGCATCATGCGGCCTTCCGCGACGAACACCGTGTGGTTCAGCCAGCCGTGGCGCGGATCGCCGGTCTCGAAGCGTGGAGTCGTACGGAAGTACTGATCCCCGTAGTCGGTGCTACCGCCGGCCGTGATGGCACGTTGGACCTTCTCATTCATCTCGAGCAGGCCGGAGTACGCGGTGTAGATGGCCGCACCGTCATCGGTGAGGAACTGGATGCGCACATCCAACCGTCCCCATCCGTCGGGACCGACGAGGACCCAGTCTGCGCCTCCGGTCAACACCTTCCCCTTGAGGCGCTTTCCGTCCAGGCGGCCCCCGGTAACCTCGTAGACCAGGCGCATGCCGTACGGGCCTGCACCGATCTGCACCGGGTCCTTGAGCGTCAAGTTGCACGTGAACTCATATTCGAGATTCATGCGAATCCTCCTCTGCACCAGGATGATACGGAATGTGGCGTGCCGGAAGGGATTCGAACCCCCGACCCTCAGGTTCGAAGTTCGAACTCGCACCAGAAAATGACGCGGGGTTGCATCAGCTGCATTGCAAGCGCATGCAAGGAGCGGCACCCGCTGCCCCGTGGCGGCTCCCGGCTCTATCCGGCCCCAACCGTGGCTCTCGCCGCGTAGCTGGCGCCGCGGGAGCCCCATAGCCGTGTACCCTGAGCGGCGCGCCAAGAGGCAGCCCTTGCAGCTCTCACCGCCCTGCCCCAGCAGCGACCATGAGAGCTGCGGTACGATGCCTTCCACGAAACACTCAGGTCTCCCGTGTGCCCTTGCGACGCTTCGAGCGATGGCTCTACCGCGGCCAGCGCCCCAATTGGTTGGCTCGGACACTCAACCGAGCCTGGGCAGCTGTGCATGCTCTGGGCGTTGCCCCAGACTACCTCGTCACGCTGGAGGTTACGGGTCGTAGGTCCGGACGCACGATCGCGTTCCCGCTCGTGATGGCTGTTCTGGATCAAGAGCGATATCTCGTTTCGATGCTCGGTGAGAACGTCGCGTGGGTTCGAAATCTCAAGGCAGCGGCTGGCCAAGCTGTGCTTCGCCACGGGCGTACTGAGCGGGTGCGGCTCGAAGAGGTTGCAGTGGCGAAACGCGGGCCCGTGCTGAAGGCCTACCTGCAGCGGGCACCCGGGGCACGGTCGCACGTGGCGATCGACCAGGATGCACCTCTCGAGATGTTTGAGGCGCTTGCCGACAAAATCCCTGTGTTCCGCGTTCTGGTTGCTGACTGAACGATCTAGCAGCCATCTATTGAGGTGCCGGCGGCCTGCTGCCCATCGAGGGGGGTGGGGTAGGTAGACGCACCCACGCACTCTCGCGAGCGCGGGAACCGTCTGGTATCTGGGTACTCCTCGAACGGGTCGAGTCGCCTGAAGCGTGAACTCTCGAGCCGCAGCTCGAAGCGCCGATTGAGAGCGCGTGCAACGCAAATGGGCCGAGCGGCTTCCCTTCGTTCAACGACGCAAGGCTGAGCTGTGGGCCTCACCGTCCGAGCCGTGCACAAGGCGCCTCGCTGGAGTAACGCGTCGCAGGGTTGCCACGCCCCCGAACCCCGCCGCCATGCCCGCCATCGCGAGCACTGCGCCTCGAACTATATGCACGCAGGCCGTGGCGCTGTCAGGATTTTGCACTATCGGATCGGCCCAACACCAGTTGCGGATTCGGGTCCGGGTCCATTTACACCGTGCCGGCCGGTAAGCGGTTGGGGATCGAGTCAACCAACGGCACGATTACGCTGCCTCACGGGCAGGTGCCGCTGGCAGTTTCCCTCCCTGTGACTACCGGTGGCTTTCCTATCGTGCTCTATATTGAGGGCCTCAGTTTTCACAAAAACGTCAGTGGGGTCGATTGTTACTACTTCGAGTCAACGTCTCGCGCCTATCTCGATCCTGGTAGTTTCCCTGCATTCAGCTTCGACCGTTCACCCGACTCGGTAGGCAGCGCGACCTTCAACGTCACAGTTTCGGGGCACCCGGAGGACATCCAATAAGGGGCAGCGCCCCGGTCCAAGGGTTGCGGGCCCGTGAACTCGAGTCGCGAAAACCGGCGGGCGGAGGAACATCTTGTAGGCGTCGTCCGATAGCGAGAGCGTAAGGCGCAGCTTTTCTCGATGGCGCACGCGAGGCTTCATCCGAGGCTGCGGACGCTACCCGCCACCCGAGCGAAGCGCCTCGCGTATGGCGCATTTCGTTGGCGATCAGAACGGCCGGCGTACTTGACAAGAACGACCGGTCGTGCTTTTCTGCCGCGTATGGCGAATCCAGCAACCTCAACGCGTGAACGAATACTGCATCAAGGGTTGGCTCTGATCAGCCAGTCAGGCCTGGCCGGCGTTACGCTCGGAGTCTTGGCCGATCAAGTGGGAATGTCGAAAAGCGGGCTTTTCGCTCACTTCCGCTCGAAAGAGGATGTTCAGATCGAATTGCTGACGCATATGGCGGGGTTCGCCACGGCGCATGTTGTAGCGCCATCCATGACGGCAACCGAGGGCCTGCCACGCTTGCGGGCGCTGGTTCGCAATTGGTTCGGATGGGCGCAACGCGCCGACCTTCCCGGAGGCTGTCCAGTGGCGTCTGGCTTGTTCGAGTTTGATGACGTCGAGGGCCTGGTCAGGAACAAGATCCTGGAAATGGAAAGCGAATGGCGTCACATGCTGACCAGACTCGTTCAGCAGTCTGTCGCTTGCGGGCATTTGCGTCGGGACCTCGATGTCGAGCAGTTCGTGTGGGAGCTATGCGGCATCTATCTCGGTCACCACGCGGCGCATCGTTTTCTTCGGGCCGCAGATGCCGACAATCGGGCGCACGCTGCGTTTCAAGCCCTTGTTGAACGCGCGACGCCACCAAGCAGCAGGCATAGAGTCGCGAATCGCGCGAAGCCAGAAAAATCTCGGGAAAGGCGTAAGGCTTCCCCCGACAAACGCAAGGCTTCCAAAAAATCCCGGCACAAAAAGCTGACCGGCGAGCGCGTTCCATGACTGGCCAGGTATGGCGTAATGCAATCAACCTGGTCTTTACGCTGAAGTGGGCGGCCCACCACTCGAGTAGCAGCAAAGGATCTGAAGATCGATGGACATACATCACGTTCCCGAATTTCACTCATATGACGCGATTCCGCCCCTCGTCATTGCCGCGGTATTCGTCCTGCTGTCATCGCTTCTGAAGGAGCCCAGCAGGAGGAACTTCAACGCGATCATGATCGGCGGTGCTGGTGCCGCTTACGTGAGTGGGGGCGGCCTCGGCATCTGGGAGTTTGCGTTCACCGCGGTAGTGACCTTTTGTGCATACAGAGGCCTTCAATCCTATCGGTTCATTGGTATTGGCTGGTTGCTGCACACCGGCTGGGACGTAGTGCATCATTTCTACGGCAATCCCATCGTTCCGTTCGCGCCGCTGTCGTCGGTCGGATGTGCCATCACTGATGCACTCATAGCGATCTGGTTCTTTGCTGACGCTCCGTCGGTCTTTGACTCTTTTCGCAAGTTAAGAGTCCAAGCATGACCACAAAGTGCAGACATCCGTGCATCAACTTTCGCCATCGTGGGGTAAATCTGCTCCTAAAGCGAGCGTAACCACCAGGAACCTTCCACGGCGCTCTCTCGGTTTATGAGCCAGCCGTGGGCCGCACGATCTCACTCGAGCGCGTGGCCCTGTACAATGCCGCTTGCGCGGCCTCGTTCCTTACGAACAGAGCCCGGACGCGCCCCGAGGAACGCACCGCTGGGAGAACGCTCGCGGAAGACCTGCGCTGGACCACGTACGCGGTCTCAAGGGCGCTTGCAGTCGGACCGGACGTTAAACTCGGATCATGAAGGCACAACTATGTTTTCCATGCCCCGGGCGAATTGCATCGAACTCCCGGGAGGGCTCCCACCTCCAAGTCAGCGCCCATGCCGGGCGCACTACGACAGCGCCCCGACCGAAGCCGGGGCGTGTCGTGCAGAGACCAGACAACCGTAAGTTAGTTCCTGCAGATAACCGGAATCGAGGTGGCCCCCTCCAACTGGCACGCCACCGAGGAAACCGTAACTGTCGCTTCAGCGGCGGACGGTTTCCCGTCCGTCGGCTGTGTGCAACTGACGCCGAGCGTCGCAGCATTGTTTAGTTCGGGTGATCCACCTTCCACGGTTGTGGTCTGGGTGTTGGTGCCGCTGGTCAAGGTGAGCGTACCGGTTCCGGTGACGGCGCCAAGCGTCGCTGTTATATCGCAGCCAACCGGACTGGTGTTAGTCACCGTAATGGGCGCGGTCCCCGTGGTACCGTTCTCGATCAACTTAATGAAAAAGGGAGCAATACTGACCGAACCCGCAGGTACGTTCGCGAGGTGGATGCAAGTTGACATCTCGCCCGGCGGAATGAAGGGGAACGAAGTTTCAGTAAGACCGGTCACGATCGCGAAGGCGTTGCTATCGTCGGGGCCCCAGGCCACCTGGCTGGTAGTGAATCCGCCGCCGGCCGATTTTGCATTGGTGCAGGTCGGGTCGGTGGAAGGGCTGCTGATGCTGCTCAAAAGGTTACTCGTACCGTCCGCAAATGCGGCACGCCCATCAAACGGATCGAGCACCTCCGTGAAGTCGCAGGCTGTGTTATTGGACGGAGGCGCCGTGCTCCCGCTGACCTGAAGGTTATCATTGCTATTGAAGCTGAGCAGGCCGCCAGCCTGACCGCTTGAGAAGATTTGCACCGAACCTACGGCAGTGCCGTAGCTTCCCGCGACTCCGCCGGACTGCGAATTGGAGATGTTCGCGATCAGGTCGTCATCGTTAGCGCCGTAGCCAGTGCAAATGATTGCTGAATTGCCCACGTACGGAGCTCTGCCAAAGGTCGTGGGTACAGGGCTAAACTCTGGATCCTGCTCCTGCATCGTCAAAGTCAGAACCGGTGCGGTCGGTGATGGAACCGTGATCCCGACCAGCGTGGAGTCGCCGGCCGTCTCATGGATCGTGAATGCGAATGGCATACTGCCCGTTGGGGTGGCTCCCAGGCCAAAGTCAAAATAGTTGAAGTTGGCGGTGAATTGCAGCAGCGCCATCCCCGGCGGCACTCCGGCGGTCGTGACACTTCCATTGGTGAAGTGATTGGCACCGTCGAAACACGGCAGACCCGACAAAATCGATACTGACGAGTAGCAGGCCGCCGGGCCGCCGGTAACGCCGGCGGTGCCGCCGTTTCCGGCGAATTGGATGTCGCCGTCATTGTAGATCAATTCGCCGCTGATTGACTTACAGCCTCTCGAGAACTGGATGACGCCAAGGCCAACGATGGCGGTCAGTGCTCCGGGAAATCCTCCTGGTCCGGTTGTGTTCCCCGATCCAGTGGCGGGATTGAGGTTTGGTTCGGCTCCCGTCATCAGCATCGCATAGTTGTGTCCGCAAAAGCCGTGTGGCGCGGTGGCACTCACGGTCGCACTGGTGCTCTGGCACCATGCTGCGCTGGAGAAAAAAAGAATGCTCATTGCGGCTGTGATCAGGACCGAAGGCGTACGAGCAGTGAGGATCTCAATCAGCCAGCCCATGGGGGGCTCCTTTCGTGAGTGACCTCTATAAAAACAGAAGAAGAAGGGATTGCTCTACAAGAGGAGCTGCTTCGTCCGTCACAGACCGCTCGGGAAGGTCCAGGAAGTAAAAGCGATCGTCGCGACTCCCGGCTATGACAGCCGAGCGTGTCGCACGCTTCGCGCTTCCGAAATATGGCCAGACGAGAGAGAAATCTCTCTGGAGGAGATCCGCGCATTGCAGAGGACCTACCTGAGGGCGGCGTGGGCGTTACGGGTTAGACTCAGGTGGGCGAATCGCTGCCCCTCGTCCTTATCCCACACTGCGACGGCGGTGTCCATCAGAATCTACTGGGGTTGAAGCACCGTGAGCGGCCGCGCCCTGGGGGTCGCGCCGGCGGGGTTCCCCGAATCCGTCTCCAGACTGCGCTCGACGGTGATGTGGATTCGAGGGAAGCGCCTAACCCCTTCAGGCGCCAGCAGGGTGAAAGAGAAGAGACCGTGAAGGCGCGCGACTTCGTGCTGGCGCTCGTCGCGTTCGCGCTGGCGGTCGCCGCTGAAATGAGAGAGGTACCGTCCTGCGCGCCTTCGACCACGCGCCGATCACCCACCGCGACGGGTGCCGCCGCGATCACCCGCGGTAACGACGCTCGTCCGAAGAAATCCTATGCCGAGCCAGGGCCAAGCCAAGCAACCCGAACACCATGAGCGTCATCGATGCGGGTTCGGGTACAGGCGCTCCAGGACGCTCATCGGCGCAATTTTTGTGCTTGTGCCGGTCCTCTGGATTCTCGGGTATCCGGAAGAGATGACGTATCAGTTGGAATTACACGAGGGTCAAGACCCTTAAGGCAGAGAAGACCGCAATCATGCAAAGTGAGTCGAGGGCGACGGGCTACGGGGTCCCTCAACGCTGATTGGTCCCGTGGCTGTCATTTGGCTGTCAAATCTGAGAGCCTCGGCGTGTTCACGTCGCCGAGTGTCTGAAAACTGCTTTAGGTTCGCGTTGTTTTTGGTGGGCCCCCGGGACTCGAACCCGGGACCCTCTGCTTAAAAGCTGCTCCCGTCGTCTTCGAGTGTCCAGCACAGTCTGCCGAATAATCCCGATGGCACGCACCCTCGCAGTCTTCCATCCACTGATGTCTATGAGTGTGCGTCAGCGTCTGACTCAGGTGATGGCTACAAACTTGCTACAACACGCGGACGTGTAGGAAGGGACCTGGGAAGTGAGGTAGTGACTGCGCGGGGTTACTGGACGTCCAGGTCCTGAGGAGTATCCGTGGAATCGGACCACTCGGCATCGAAGAGATCTCGTATTCTGTGGAGTACCTCGGCCTCATTGCGCCCCTCTTTGGCGTAAGCCTTGGCTACGTGCCGCGCGACATCGACGAGCATAAGACCCCACGCCCCGGGGTCCTCCCACTTGGTTCGCAATGACACCTGTTGAGGACCGTCTGGAGCTGCCCAGACCCGAAGTACCTCGATCGCTCCGCAGTCTTCGCCCGCGATGGGAGGGGGCTCCAGTTGCTCCTCAGACCGTTGACTTCGGAACATCACGACTCCTCTCGCCCGCCCAACCAACCAAGGCTCAGGCGGGCAGACGCTTGCGGGCAGCTAGCTTATAAGCCCAAAAGAGTGAGCCTTGGTGGACAGGGGCAAATGAGCGCCCGCTCTCTTAGCAGAGGGTCGGGCATAAGTATTTGAAATCGCGCCCGCTTTTGCCTGCCTGTAGCCACGATGTAGCCGCGATCAGGCCCCTAGGATCTGCACGTGCGCCGCACCCTCTCGGAGGATCAGCACACCGGGCGCCTCAACCTCACCGAGCCCAAGACGAGTCGCAGTCGGCGGCGTGTTGATCTTCCGGCCCGCGCTCTTGAAGCGCTCCGCGCGCATCGGGAACGACTCGGTGCGGTTCCGCATCCCGAGCGACTCATCTTCACCGACTCAGAGGGCGGGCCCAGCGTGCTCGCTCCAAACTCCACATCCGCCCAGCGCAGACCGAGCAGTTTCGCCTTGCCGCAGCCCGGTGGTCGGGGCAAGCACGTAGAGCGCTTCGAGTCGATCGCCCCTCGCGGCTTCGAGGAGCTGGCGGCCCTGCCCCACGTCGAGCGGCTTGATCTCCGGTCGCGGCGCTCGCGGCCGATCCACGACTTCCGCGGGGTTGCGCGGGATCATGTTCCACTTCACCGCCTGCCGAAGGGCACGGCGCAGCACGGCGTGCACCATTTGCCGGAGTCGCGGTGATACGCCGTCCCGCTCGAGCGTCGAAAGCAGGCCTTGGACGTGTGCTGGCGTTAGCTTCAAGAGCGCTACGCCGGCTCACCCCATGTACCACCCCTCCCACGGACGACGCGCGCTCGTATAGGCTGCTCGCAAATAGACTGTGAAACTCCATGGTGTCCTCCGGGGCACCGTTCGGGCTCGCGTCATTTCGGCGATCTAATGGCGAACGCGGGGCTCAAATCAGAGAAGCACTACGCAGCAAGCGAATCACTGGTGTGCGTGCCTAGACGATTGCCGCGTGGGCGATTTGAAGGTGTCTCGCTGCGCAGCGCGCAGGCTACGCGCTGATGCCCGCTCTGCGGCGGCTCGCCCCCAGGCCGAGAAGTCCCGTCAGCACGCAGACCCGTGCCGGGCTCGGGGACGAGACTGGCGACACGAAAACCGAAGACGTCGGACTCGGCGTACGGGAGGTAGGCGGCTGGGTGCGACGCGGCGAGGTAGCCGGCGACGTGGTACAGGTCCCCGGCCCGCTCAGAATGGAAGCCTGACTGAGAGCACTGCACTGTTGTGATAAACGGGGTTTCGGGTCACTGCGATCTGCCATCCAAAGCCGACCGTGAGGCCCAAACGCTCCCAGAGTGGGATTCGGCCCACGACAAGCCCTGGCGTGATGAAGAGCTGGTTGTTCCCGTGTCGATCTCCATTCGGCCAGTAGGTGTAGTTCAGCTCCACCTCCGGCCAGAAGAACCGCTGGACGTGGTATTGGAACGCGAGGTTCGCGAGGATCGGGGTCCCGAGAGAACCGGGCGCGTTGTCGGGAAGTGTGGCACCTACCGTCCCCTGCACGTCAAAGTCACCCCAGCCCTTTCCGAAGGCGATCGTCGGCGAGAACATGGCGTGGTCCATCGAGTTGGTGCGGGTTCCGGTGGGTGCGCTGAATCCCATGAACAGGGTGAGGATGTAGTTGCCGTTCTCCTCGTTGGCCGACAGTACGCGGTACTTGAGGAGGAAGGTCTCGTCGGCCCACCCATCCGTATCTTCTGGATGATTGCGTGACAGCCAAGCGGGTATCCCCAGGATCACCTCGGTCTTTTCTGTCGGGATCAGCTCTAGCCCCTTCCCTCCGCCATAGTTCGTGAGTCTTTGCCCTTCCGGACGCGACTGCCAGAACTGGTCGTAACGGAGCTCCTGTTCTAGACGGGGCGTGACAGTGACGAGGGGCGTGATCCAGTGAGGCTGCTCGGCCTGCGTTTTGGACACCATGGCGAACCAGTCACGGAAATAGTCGAGGACCGGGGACGCGGAAGACTGGGCATCTGCAGGAGGGCTCGGCTCCTGCGCATGACATGGCTCGGCAACGGCGAGGAGGTGGAGGCCGGCGAGAAGACTCGCCCCGATGGCGGCGCCGGATCGGACGATGCGTCGCCTTGGAAGCATGCGCTTCTCAAGGATCGAGTGGATTCGCCCGAGCTGCTTCTCGGGGTTCGCCTCTGCCATCACCATCCTCATCGCTTCACGGCTCCGTTCCTAGAAGCCGCTCGCAGGATCGGGAAGCTCCACGGAGCGATCTGCCCGCTGAGGCCCAGCGGCTTCTTCAGGGGGTAAGCGCAGGTCGTGTGGTGCATTTCGCCGATCGGACCCTCTTGGGCGCGGATCGCCCCGCCCAGATGCTCAGCGTGTGCGTTATATATGGGAGAATATATCGTTGTCTATACCTGAACACTCCAGGGAGCCAAGCGGAGCGCCCAATACTATGCCCGGCAAGCCAACCCGTTCGATCAAGGTGTCCAGTCAGAAGGCTCACGCGCGCTCCGACACAGCGGTCAAGCCCGTCGTCAGATTCCGCCTGCGAATCACTGCCGGCGATGTGATTACGATCGGTCCTGGCAAGGTCGAACTCCTCGAGGCCATCGACCGGACCGGTTCGATCACGGCTGCGGCCAAGAGTGTCCACATGTCCTATCGCCGAGCCTGGATCCTGCTGGATATAGTGAACCGCTCGTTCCGCGAGCCTGCGGTCGATTCGGCCAGAGGTGGGCGAGATGGAGGCGGCAGCGGGTTGACCGAAGCCGGACGACAACTCGTCCATCTCTATCGCCGGATCGAGTCAACCGCGGCTTCGGCTTGTCAAAGCGATATCAAGCGTCTCCTAAGTATGCTGGCCCGTTGAGCGGGCAACTACCACTGGCAGCCGCCACGCCGAGGCGGTCTGTGCTCCTCGTGGCGAAGGACCCAGAGGACGAGGAGCGGCGCGTCCTGGCGCCCGTGAAGTGCAACCTTTCCCAGCCAGCGCCCGCGCTGGCTGGATGTGGCGGCCGTGCCGGACGGGGTAGCGGACCCCAGGAGATACTCGGCGACACATGAGCGGCCGCAGCTGAGCCAGGATCCGTCGGACGATAGGAGGAGCAGCGTGCGCACAAGCCATGCCTCAGCGATCCCTGTGGCTCGCCTGTTCGGCTTGATCGTTGGAATCTTCTGTTCTGGCATCTCCTGTGGGATCCTGAACGCAATGCTTTATCGAGCAGCCGACATGGGCGCCGATGGAATAGTCTTAAGTCCGCCACCGAACCCGGCAGAGGATGTGACCGGGAGCAAAGGGGAGGTGCAGGTGGATGTCCGCGTGGGCTGGGCCGCGCTGATCGGCAGTAGAGATCAGCGTGCGTACCGGGCTCAGGCGATTCGCTTCGGACCCTGACTGGAATGAGCTGCCCACCGCCGCCGATGGCCCACTGCACGGGAGCATAGAGATTGAAAGCGAAGCCTCCAGACGTACGGCGCAGAACGAGCAAACGGACAGAGCTGCGGCGTGCCTCGGCACAAACGGCGCGCCGCCAGGCGAAAGAAGCCGCGGAGCGCGAGTGGCGGGTGTTCCTCACCGCGAAGTTCGACCGCACCTGGAAGGCGATGATTCGGTTTCGCGCAAAGGTGGGGCGACTCGCTTCCGCAGGCTGATGGCCGAGCTGACCTCCACGATCGATAACATTGGCAGCAGCGATCACGCGGCGTCAGCCGGGCTTCCCGTCCACCCGCGGCTGCAGCAACACCTGAGCGTAGCCGGCGAGGAAGACGGCGAACGCGCCGGACCAAAACGCGCCGGCGAGCGTGAGCACGAGGAGGTGGGCTTTCGGAAGCGCAGCGATGCCTGCCGTGCGCAGCAGGGCCGCGCTAGTGACGAGGACGTAGGCCACCCGGGCGCTCGGCGGTGCGACGAGCGGACGCCCCGTGTGGCCGAGCGCGACGCGCGTCATCACCGCCAGGATCATCGTGCCGAATCCTCCGGCTGTGAGCGCGTGCACCGCAAGGCTGCGGGACGCGCCAACGCCGAGGTCGGAGGCCGCGAGACTCGCGAGCCCGACCACGATCCAAGCGTGCCCGAGATGCAGTGATCGCAGCAACGGATCGCGAAGCACGCGAAGACTCCGCCAGCCGGCCATGCGTGCGGCGAGAACCGCTGCGCTGAGAGCCGCCGCCACGCCGCTCCAAGGTGAGGCCGGAAGGACGACGTCAGCTGCAGCGAAGAGGAGAAAACCGGGCACAGCCGCCTGCTCGACCCACGCGGGTGTTTGAGCGTCGTATCCGACACCCGTACGGCGAAGCGCGCTTGTGGTGAAGCTCGGAACGATGCGCCCGCCGATCACTACGACCAGGAGCGCGACAAGATCGACGCCCGCACGAAGTCCAATCGCCGCGGTGTCCGCGCGCAGACCGAGCGCCTCGACATGCACCAACGCGTTCGCGCACGCGAGCGCGAGCAGCACAAGCGGGAAGCCGAAGTTCCTGCGCGCCCCGGCGCGGTATATCGCCGGGCCGATCGCCGCGGCGAGCGCGGGGAGGAAGGCGAAATCGACGATCGCGCTTGAGATCGGGGCGCAGTCCGCGACCAGCATTGCCGTCCGTCCCGCGAGCCAAAGCACGACGAGCGCCCCGAGTCGCGGGCCGTTCACGGCGGGCGTTCCCGTCCACACGGGAACAGAAGTCAGAAGGAATCCCGCGATCGCAGCGGTGCAGAACCCAAAGATCATCTCGTGGGAGTGCCAAAGGGTCGACCCTGCCCACGCATGAGTTGGACCCCAGCCGTTCAAGACGGTGATCCAAAGCAGCATGAATACGACCGCCTGAGTTCCCGCCAGCAGGAAGAACGGGCGAAATCCTCGCGCGAAGAGCACCATCCCGATCGTGAGCGTACCGCGGGGCGCGAGGCAATGTGTGGATCGCTGCGGTCTCCGGCGGCAGGAAGGAAAACCGGACTGGTCCCCTCGACGCCTTCACGCGCGACCTTGCGCACGGCCGGGGTACCAGATTCCGCCCGCGATACTGGACGCTTGCCTGCCGGGGGCACGACGTGGCGTTTCTGCTCGGAAACGGGGTGTTCCTCTAACCGGCTCTTGTGTTCATCGCAACGAAGGCGAAAGCTCCGCGACGAGCTCCATCAGACGCTAGGACGCCTTCTTGTCCGTAGCGGCACTCACTCGTCTTCCGGGAAGGCAAGAAAAGACGCCCTGGCACGACGGATGCATCACGTCTCGGTACGTTGAGAGGAGGTGCAGATGTCCTTCCGCGACGTCCGGCTCGAGATCCTTCAAGAGCATCGGGGCCTGCAGCTAGCGCTCGCGACCGTGGAGGTATTGTGCGTACGGCTCGAGGGTGGCGACCCGGGGGCAGCACAGGCGCTGTTGGACTCTGGGCGGGCCCTCTATCAGCAGTTCGCTGCGCATCTAAACTTGGAGGATCAGATCCTCCTCCCGACGTTGGAGGCCGTGGCGGGCTCTGCGAGCGCTTCACAGCTCGCCGCCGAGCATCGAGAGCAACGCGAGCTGCTCGCGTACCTGCTCGGCAGGATGGGCCATCCGGGGCGACCGGCGCTGCTGCTCGCGCGGGAGCTGCGGCAGTTTGCGGCTTTGGTGAGAGAGGACATGCGCGAAGAGGAGGAGACTCTCCTGGTTCTCGACGCTCCCGCCGAACGGCCGGCAGGTGTGGCGAATGCTCTCATCAAGTGAGTAGTTCCGTCACGCCATGAGCCTGGCAGGCCGGCTGGCCCTGATCCGTGCGCTGCACGTCGTAGCGGGGTTGCGTTCGTGACAACGGTGCTCCTCCCTGCGATCCGCCGGGTCGTCGAGCCGGCCGAGCGCGTGTCGCTCTTCGAACGCATCGAGCGGCGCTTCGCGTGGCAGGCACGCGGCACCACGCTCCTTGCCGGCATCACCGGCTTCGCGCTCCTCCACGGCCTTTCAGGTTGGGATCGCTACCGCGAGGTAGGGTTCTGGTGGATCCACGCGATGACCCTCGTCTGGGCACTCTTCACGCTGATGCTCTTCGTGCTGGAGCCTCTGGTACTCCATCGCTGGTTTCGCGCCCGCGCTGCGGCGGACCCGGAAGGCACCTTCGCATCGATTGAGCGCCTGCATCGGATCCTTCTCGCCGTGAGCGTCGTCACGTTGCTCGGGGCCGTGGCAGGAAGCCACGGTTTCGCGGGGATCGGCGGTTAGGAGCCAGAAGCAGAAATTGGGTTGAAAAGTTGGGATTGATCGGCGTTGGGTTGAGTCGAGATGCGATCGCTGAGTCCGGTCTGCTCGGATCGGTGACGCGCGCCGGAGCCTCGATTCCGGTGCGTCGGGAGGAAACGATGTCGAATGGAATCGAACGCGTGGGCGCGCCGGAATCTCCGGTCTGGCTTCGCGGGCTCGGCGCGTTGCTGCTCGTCTTGATGGGCGGTGCGATTGGCTGGGCGCTATGGATCGCCGTCCAGAACTTCGGACGGATCGGGGTCTAGCGTGCCGCGCTCCAAGACGGAAGGCGCGCTCGTGCCCCTCGTGCTCGTCTCGGTCGCGCTGGCCCTCGTCGCACCGGTCGCCGGCCGGGCGGGTTGGGAGCGCACCGCCGACCTGTGCATGGGGCTCGCCGCCAGTGCAGGCCTTCTTTCATTCGGCGTTGCCACCACCCATACGCTTCGCGCCGCGCGCCAGCGTGCCCCCCGGCGCTCCAGGAGGGAATCGAGATGACGCGCGCCTCCAGCCGCCGCTTCTTCTTTATCGGCACGGCGCTCTTTACGCTCGTCTTTATCGGCCTCACGGTGGATACCCACCGGCGTCTGGGCTCCCAAACGCACGCCGAGAATATTACGCCCGAGGTGAGTCGCGGTCTCCGCGTCTGGGGCCGTTACAACTGCGAGAACTGTCACACGCTCCTCGGCGAAGGCGCCTACTACGCGCCCGATCTTACGAAGATCGTGGCGCAGCGCGGGCAGCCCTACCTTGGGCTCTTCCTCGCCGATCCCTCGCGCTTCTACTCAGAGGCAAGGAACGGACGGCTGATGCCGACCCTCGGGCTCTCGCCCCAGGAGATTGCCGACGTCCTCGCCTTCCTCGGCTGGGTCGGCCAGGTGGATACCAACGGCTGGCCTCCTCGACCCATCATGGTGTCGGGTGTGGCGATCCGGGACGTGCCGGGTGTCTCTGGCAGCGCCGCGGCGGACGATCCCGTGAGTCGGGGGAAGGCGCTCTTCAACGGCAGCGCCGCCTGTTCGAGCTGTCACTCCATCGCGCCCGGAGCCGTGCTTGTGGGGCCGTCGCTCGCGGGCGTCGGCGCCCGGGCGGCCGCACACGGCGAAGGGTACCTGCGGCAGTCGATTCTCGAGCCGAGTGCGTACCTCGTGCCGGGGGAGCGCTTCGCAACGCCGCAAGGCGTCTCACTCATGCCGGCCACCTACGCGCAGACGTTAACTCCGCAGCAGGTGGACGATCTCGTTGCCTACCTGAAGACGCTCTAGTCGGGAGAACCGTCATGACGTACCCCTCGCAGCGTGTTGCCTACGGCTACTTCCTCGCGGCCGTGCTCCTCTTCGTCCTGCAGATCACCTTTGGTTTCGTGATGCTCGCAAAGTATCTAGGGCCGGATCCGCTCCTCAACACGTTGAACTTCGCCACGGCCAAGGAAATCCACATCGACCTCCTGCTCGTCTGGCTGCTCACGGGCTTCATGGGCGCCACATATTTCATCGTTCCGGAAGAGTCGCGCACGGAGCTATGGAGCGAGCGCCTTGCTTGGCTTCAGCTCACGCTCTGGCTCGCCATCGGAGTCACCACGGTCGTCGGCTTCCTGTTCGGTATCACCGAAGGCCGAAAATTCCTGGAGATGCCGCTCCCGCTGAAGTTCGGCGTCGTGGTCGTGATGGGGATCTTCCTCGTGAATATCTCCATGACCATCAAGAAGGCCGGCCGCTTCACGGCCACGGAGGGCGTTCTCGTGGGTGGGCTTGCGGGTGTGGCGCTGCTCTTTGTACCCGGCCTGATCCACTTCGATAACTACACCCTTGACCGCTTCTACCGCTGGTGGGTCGTGCACCTTTGGGTCGAGGGCGTGTGGGAGCTTGTCCAGGGTGGAATGCTCGCGTTCCTGCTGATCCGCCTCTCGGGCGCGGACCGCGAGGTGATCGAGAAATGGCTCTACGTGATCGTCGGGCTCAGCTTCCTCTCGGGCATCCTGGGCACGGGCCACCACTACTACTGGATCGGCACGCCCTATTACTGGCTCTGGGTCGGCGGGATCTTCTCAGCCCTCGAGCCGCTCGCATTCCTCGGCATGGCCATGTACGCATACAGCATGCTGCGTCGATCGGGTCTGTCCCATCCGAATTCTCTCGCGCTCCACTGGACGGTGGGCTCCGCTCTGCTCTCGACTGTCGGGGCCGGCGTCCTCGGCCTTGCGCACACCTGGCCGCAGGTGAATCAGTGGACGCACGGCACCCACATCACGACGATGCACGGCCACCTCGCGTTCTTCGGCGCCTACGCGATGATCAACCTGGCGATGATCACGTACGCGATGCCAGCACTTACCGGGCAGCGCGATGAGGCGCGGCAGACCACGCTCGGTTACACGGCCTTCTGGCTCATGGTCGCCGGTATCTTCGGCATGACCATGGCCTTGGGCGCGGCGGGCATCGTCCAGACCTACCTCGAGCGCATCCTCGGCTACGGCTACCTCGAGACCCAGCAGAAGATGCAGGTGCACTACCTGATGTGGCTCTTCACCGGGACGATCTTCGCCGCCGGTGTCGCGGCATTCACGTGGGACTTCGTGACGGCCGGTGTGCCGAAGGGGGTAGGGGAGGCGCGAAGGGCCGTGAGCACCGCGGGGGCCGTCGTTTGAGCAGCACGCGTGAAGGAGGACGCATGGCGCTCGCAATCGATCGCATACCCCGGGAAGACCGGGCGCTAGGCAGCGTCCTCGAGCCGCCGCCGGGCGAGGAGCCGCATTATGTCTCGGTCGCGGATGAGGTCGCGCTCTTCGAGGCCGCCGCGGGGAACCGCCTTCCCATCCTGCTCCAGGGGCCGACCGGATGTGGCAAGACGCGCTTCGTGCGCCACATGGCGTGGCGGCTCAGGAGGCCACTCGTCACTGTGGCGTGTCATGACGACCTCGCAGCCAGCGATCTCACGGGCCGCTTCCTGGTCGAAGGAGGCGAGACGCGCTGGCATGACGGCCCCCTCACCCAGGCCGTTCGGGCTGGTGCCATCGCGTATCTCGACGAGGTGGTGGAGGCGAGACAGGACACCGTCGTAGTTCTTCATCCGCTGGCCGACGATCGTCGCGTGCTGCCCCTCGAAAGGGCAGGAGAGCTGGTGCGGGCGCATCCCGACTTCCAGCTGGTGGTCTCCTGCAACCCGGGTTACCAGAGCATGGCGAAGGAGCTGAAGCCCTCGACGCGGCAACGCTTCGTCACGATCCACTTCGACTTCCCGCCTCCGGACGTGGAGACGGCGATCGTGGCCACGGAGGCCGGGGTGCCGCGTGGTCTCGCGGCGCAGCTCGTGCAGGTGGCCTCGCGAATCAGGCCGCTCCACGACCGCGGTCTGGCCGAGATGCCGAGTACGCGCCTTCTCGTGCACACGGCACGTCTGATTCTCGCCGGCATCGCGCCGCGACGCGCGGTCGAGACGGCGCTCGCGGCGCCGCTCACAGACGATCCGGAGCTCCTCGCCACGATGCGAGAAATCGTGGCTGGCGTGCTCGGGTAGGGCGAGCGAGTAGGCCTTGCCCGAGGCGGAAGACGTCGTCCTCGAGGCGGTGGAGCGTACGGCGCTCGCCCTGCGCTCCTTGTGGGAGCGGGGTGTGCTGCCGGAAGAAGACGCAGCCGCCCGCTTCCCGCGGGAGCGCCGCCGTCTCGACGCTTGGCTGCGCGCATGCTTCGGGAGGGCATGGCCGCTGGCACCAGCAGACGATCCGCTGCCACCCCGCCGGCTCGCGCGTATGCTTGGCGGGCACGCACCGTGGGCGCGTGTCCGGGTCGCGTCTGCCACCACCGATGGCCGCACGATCGTGTTTCCGCGAAATCCGCCGGCCGAGAGCTGCGGCCTCGAAGCCCATGATCTGCGGTTGCTCATGGTCCTCGGTCTCGGCGCGCGGCTCGACCGGGAGAGCGTCGTCTGTTGTCCCGTCGATCCCGTCGCGCGAGACGTGTTCTGGAGCGTCGAGGGCGCGCTCGCAGAGGCCCGCCTCCTCCGCGACCTGCCGGGGCTGGGCGTACGTCTCAGTGCTGCGCGCCTGGGCGAGATGAACGCGCGGCCTGCGACCGCGCGGCTGCGCCCGGTCGAGCGCGCGGTCGAGGCGCTCGCACGCTTGCTCTTGGAGTGCGAAGCATCGGGTGCGCTCGGCGCGGTCCTCTCCAATGAACCTCCGGTCGAGGAGGTGCTCCACTTTGCGGAGCGCTTCGCGCTTGCGCTTCCCGCGGACGATCGCGCGCGCTACCGGGGGCTCGCTCCGGTCGCACACTGGGGCGTGCCGCGGCCCGACCTTTGTCGCAAGCGCGCCGCTGCACCGTCGCCTCCAACGGCGGACGGAACGTTGCCGCCGGGTCGCACGCGTAGGCTCTCCCGCCGCGTTGAAGCGCGGCATCCCGATCCCGAGGAGATCGCGAATCGTCCCGGCCCGTTCGTGCTGCCGTTCGGAGATCCGCAGCTCTCGGTGCAGGATCCGGCCGGCGTAGTCTGCCCTACCGACCAGGGCGATGAGCCCGATCTCGATGCGCTGGCCGACGAGCTCTCGCGGCTCGAGCGGGTGCCTCGCGTCGAGGCCGAGGGCGCCGTGCGCGAGGTGCTGGCTTTTGAAGAGGAGGCGAGGGACACGCGCGCGCCCACCGCGGCGCCTCGCGACCCGGAGGGCGCCGCATTCGTGTACCCGGAATGGGACTTCCGTCTGGGTGCCTACCGGGCCGATCACTGCCGCGTGCGGGAGATGGCGGCGCCAAGGAACGATCCGCGCTTGGCCGCGCGCATGGCCGCGGAGCGCGCGTCCGTCATCCGCCAACTGCGTCGGCGCTTCGAGGCGCTGCGCCCGCGCCGTGTGCGCCGACCTCGAGAGCTCGAAGGAGACGCCGTCGATCTCGACGCCTGGCGCGACGACTGGGCCACGCTCCGGGCCGGGCGCAGCCCGGACGGACGGATCTACACCATTGAGCGTCGGAAGCGTCGCGATATCGTGATGATGCTGCTCATCGATGCGAGTGGATCGACTGACAGCTGGGTCTCGGGCCGCGCACGGGTGATCGACGTCGAGAAGGACGCATCGCTCTGCTTCTGCGAGGCCCTGTCCGCCCTCGGCGACCGCCACGCCGTGCTTTCGTTCTCGGGCCACGGACCTGCCTCCGTGCGCGTGCTGCGCATCAAGGATTTCCGGGAACGGCTAGGTGACGTCGCGCGCGCGCGTATTGCCGGCATTGAACCCGACGGCTTCACGCGCCTCGGTGCGGCGCTTCGTCACGCGACCGCGCTCCTCCGCCGGGAGACGGCGCGGTCTCGCATTCTTCTCGTGCTCTCAGACGCAAAACCCTACGACGAGGATGAGTATGCCGGCGTATACGGCATCGAGGACTCGCGCCAGGCTGTGGTCGAAGCGACCCTCGCCGGTGTCCAGGTTTTCTGCGTAAACGTCGATCGAAGCGGCCCGGAGCATCTCACGCGAATCTTCAACCCGCGTGGCTACACGACACTCTGGAACGTGGCGCAGCTGCCCCGCCGACTACCGGAGCTCTACCGACACCTCACCGCTGGCCTCTGACACTCGAAGGGTTGACCGAGCTGGCCACCTTGGGAGAGACGGCTTCAATGAACGAGCCGCCTCCGTTATAGGTGGTCGGGTTGATGGTCAAGGTGATCGCGAACGTCTGCGTCGTACCGGTGCTGCTGATGGGACTCCCACTGTACGTAAGCTCGTAGATCGAGCCCTGGCAGGTGCCGTTGGGGCAAGAGAGAGGCGGAGGGCCAATCGGATTCGCGCCAGCAGTCGTCGCGGCGGCTAAGAGCCCAAGTCCAGCACAGGCAACCAAGAGGCGAACGCGCACGGCCGCTCCTTCCCAGGGTGGAGACAAGGCGAAGGCCGGCATCCCACATGCCACACATCGATTCTTCTCAAGTCTATGAAATCATTGATATTTCCTAGTGATTCGACATTCGCCGAGGGAACGCGCCTGCTCAATCGGGGAAAAAGTTTTCCGAGTGGGCCGGCGCCGGAACTGCTGCGGCGTGCGATTTCCGTTTGGGAAGGGGACTGCAGCCGCGACTCACGGCGCCGGCGGCTCCGAGAAAAACTTTCAGCGAGGCACTCGCGCGACAGTCCCATCAGATCGCCGAGGACTGCGCCCGTAAAACCCAAACGAAGTGTGCCGGCGAAGCCGCTGTTCAGTTCCGCCTGGAGGTTTTCAAGGGCAGCGATACAGGAAGCCCACATCGGGTGTCCCCGTGAATCGCTCTTGTTGGCTGCCCTCTGCACCTCCTCGAGCTGCGCGCTTCTAGGACCGTATGCTGCAATCAAGACACCGAGCGTTCCCTGCAGCAGCCTTGAAATGTCTGTCACGTGATAGGGTTAACGGGTCTCGGCACCCGCGCTTCCGCTAGGATTTGCTCAAGACGGGCTTTCAGAGCCGCCTCATCTATCTCGTCCCTCGGAATCCGCACACTATCTGCACACAAAGGCATTTAGAGGTCCGCGGCGTCAAAGCGGAAGCAGTAAGATTTATCTTATTAAATAGCTTCTTAGGTGGTGGGCCCCCCGGGACTCGAACCCGGGACCCTCTGCTTAAAAGGCAGGTGCTCTAACCAGCTGAGCTAGGGGCCCCGGGGAGGTGGGTACCACCGAGGGCTCCAGCTGTCGAGCCAGCCTTGCTGGGGGTTGTGCGCGCGCCGCCCTAGGCGCGGAAGGGATCGCTGCGCACGATGGTTTCGTCGCGCCCGGGACCGACTGAGAGGAGTTCCACGGCAACGCCGACCATCGCTTCGACCCGTTCGACGTAGCGCCGTGCGGCATCCGGCAGGTCTTCGAAGCGGCGCACTCCCGAGAGGTTCCCGTTCCATCCGGGTTGCAGCTCATAGACAGGCTCAGCCCGGGAGAGCTCGCCGAGGGTCATCGGAAACTCCCGGGTGAGCTTGCCATCGATGCGGTATGCCGTAGCGATCGGAACCTCTGCAACCCCCGCAAGGATGTCGATCTTGTTCATGGCGAGACCAGTAAGTCCGTTCACGGTAACGGCCTCGCGCAGCATCACCGCATCGAGCCAGCCGCAGCGGCGCGGTCGCCCGGTTGTGGCACCAAACTCATCTCCCGCCGCGCGCAGCCGCTCACCAATGGCTCCAGTCTCTTCGGTGGGGAATGGTCCCCCGCCCACGCGCGTCGTGTAGGCCTTCGTGATGCCAAGTACCCGGTCGATCCGCGTGGGGCCAACACCAGCACCCGTGCATGCTGCACCGGCAACACAGTTTGAGGACGTGACGAAGGGATAGGTCCCGTGGTCGATGTCGAGGAAGGTGCCTTGTGCACCCTCGAAGAGTACACTCTTGCCCTCGCGCAGCGCCCGCTCCAGCAACCGCTCCGTGTGATCAACATAAGGCTCGAGCTTTCGCCCCCACTCGACGGCCGACACAAAGAGTGCATCGACATCGATCGGCTTCCACTTGTAATATTCGGTGAGCTCGAAGTTTTTCGCTTTCGCCAATCGGCTGAGCGACTCGCGCAGGCTCGGAGGATCGAGCAAGTCCGCTACGCGGATCCCGCGCCGAGCGATCTTGTCCTCATAGGTAGGCCCAATCCCCCGGCCCGTCGTCCCGATCGCATCGCCCCTTGCGGCTTCCTCGCGCGCCTTGTCCAAGGCCTTGTGCCATTCGAGAATGACGTGCGCGCGGCCCGAGACGCGCACTCGCTGCGGATCACGCAGCACGCCACGCGCCTGTAGGGCGCTTAGCTCTGAGAGCAATACCTCGGGATCGACCACGACGCCGGGACCGATCAAGTTCACTGTGCCGGGGTTCAATACACCAGCCGGCACGACGTGCAGCACGGTCTTCTGACCGTCGACCACGAGCGTATGCCCAGCGTTGTTGCCGCCGTGGAAGCGCACTACGAGATCGGCGCGCGGGGCCAGCCAATCGACGATTTTGCCCTTGCCTTCGTCGCCCCACTGGGCGCCCACGGCAACTACCGTGGTCATGGTCAGAGCTCGACGAGCTGTGCAGCGATCATGTTCGGGAGGTTCCGCAGCCTCTCCATCACACGCTCGTCCGGACGCTGATCCACATTGACGAGCATCGCTGCCTCGCCGCGCTCCCGGACAAGGGCCAGCTGCATGCGGGCAATGTTAATCCCCTCCTCCCCGAGGATCGTGCCGACCGTCCCCACTACACCGGGGCGATCGTGATTGTGGAGCAGAAGGGTCGGGCCGTCGGGGATGACTTCGAGCATGAAGTCGTCGATGCGCACGATGCGCGGCTGACCACCGTGGAAGATCGCTCCGGCGATCAACCGATCGACGCTGCTCCGCACTCGGGTCGTAATCGTGCTCGCAAAGTCGCGCGGTCGGCTCGCTTTGGATTCTACCACCTTGATACCACGCTCCTGCGCGATGACCGGCGCATTCACCATATTCACGCGATCGGAGACAGACTCGAGCAGGCCTTTGAGCACGGCGATCGTAATCGCCGCGACCCGCAGCTCCGCGACCTCGCCAGCGTATTCGATCTCGATCTCGTCGATCGCGCTTGGACACAGCTGCCCTTGGAATCGCCCGAGCTTCTCCCCGAGCAGCACGTAGGGCCGGATCTGATCGAGCACCTCCGCAGAGACGGAAGGCACGTTCACGGCGTTGCGCACAAGACCCTGCAGCAGGTAGTCCCGAACCTGCTCGGCGATCGCGACGGAGACGTTGAGCTGGGCCTGCTCCGTCGATGCACCGAGATGCGGCGTGCAGATGACGCGGGGATGCATCACGAGGGGAGAGTCGCTCTGCGGCGGTTCCTTCTCGAAGACGTCGAGCGCAGCGCCGCCGACGCGGCCCGCGTTCAGGGCGTCGAGGAGTGCAGCCTCATCTACGATGCCACCCCGCGCCGCGTTGACGATCAAAACGCCCCCTTTTGTCTTGGCGAAGGCGTCGCGGCCAAGCATGCCGGTCGTGTCCTTGGTCTTGGGTACATGAACGGTGATGGCGTCGGCGCGCGCCAGCAGCTCATCGAAGCCGACCAGCTCCACGTCGAGCTTTGCAGCCACCTCGGGGGTGATGTGGGGATCGTAGGCAATGACGCGCATTCCGAGTCCTTGCGCCCGCTGTGCCACGATCCGACCGATGTTCCCGATTCCAATCACGCCGAGCGTGCGGTTGTAGAGCTCCATGCCCGTGAACTTCGTCTTCTCCCAGGCGCCCGCCTTCATCGAAGCAGTCGCCTGCGGGATATGGCGGGCGAGAGACACCAGCAAAGCGATCGCGTGCTCAGCGGTGGTGACGTTGTTGCCTTCAGGCGTATTGAGAACAGCGATGCCACGCGCAGTTGCCGCCGGCACGTCTACGTTGTCGACGCCGATCCCCGCGCGGCCGATCACCCGCAGCTTGTCGGCCCGGCCAATCAGGTCGGCCGTCACCTTCGTCGCGCTGCGGATCACGAGACCCTCGATGTCGGGAATCAGTTCACCAAGTTCGCCCGGCGACACGGAGTTGCGCAGGATGACCTCGACGCCCCGAGCGCGCTCCAGAATCTCGACCCCCTGGGGCGCAAGGCCATCGCTGATCAGGACCTTCGGCACGTTTCGCACCTCCCGTCGAGCAAGGATCGCGAACCTACGGGCGGCCTGGCCGAGAGTGAAGGGACCGGCCGGCTTCCACGACCGCCAGGCAGAGCCGCTCCCCATCGAAGCGGGTAAGCCTTGGTGTTGGTTCGGGAAATCGTCGAGCGCAGGGAGTTTGCCCAAGCGGCCGAGGGGTGTCAACGCTGGCGACGGCCGATGCTAGGCTCGCGGCGCTCCTCTCTTGGAGGTGCCGCAAGCCAATGACCAGCGCTGAGCCCCCGGTTCTCTACAGTGTCAAGGATGGGATCGCCCGGCTGACACTCAATCGCCCGGAGCAGCGCAACGCGCTGTCCGCCGAGCTGATGGCGGCCCTGCGAGATGCGCTGCTGCGGGCCGGAGCGGACGCAGATGCACGCGTCGTCATTTTGACCGGTGCGGGCGACCGTGCGTTCTGCGCGGGGGGCGACCTTGGGGGCAGCGGCTTCCAAGGCAAAGGCTTTACCGAACGTCATCACGACCGGGGCCATTTCGCAGACCTCTTCCGCGTAATGAACCGGCTTGGCAAGCCCCTGATTGCCCGGGTGCGTGGATATTGCCTGGCGGGCGGCCTCGGCCTGGCCCTCGGCTGCGACCTCGTGGTCGCGAGCGACGATAGCTCTTTCGGCACACCCGAGATTCGGCGCGGCCTTTTTCCCATGATGATCATGGCCACGATCTTTCGGAACATCGGCCGCAAGAAGGGCATGGAACTTCTGCTGACCGGGGACCGCATCGACGCGCGCGAGGCAGAGCGCCTCGGGCTCGTGAACTATGCCGTGCCTGCCGCCGAGCTTGACGCCAAGGTGGACGAGCTCGCACGCAAGATCGCAGCGCTGTCTCCCGCGGTGCTGCGCCTCGGACGCGACGCCTTCTACAGCATGAGCGACATGGAATTCGAGCGCGCGCTCGACTATCTGCAGAGCATGCTCACGATCAACCTCGGCACCGAGGACGCGATCGAAGGTGTGCGCGCGTTTCTCGAGAAACGCGAGCCGGTCTGGAAGGGCAAGTAGCCGTTGGTCGCACGTGCCTATCCCGCCGAGCTCGCGATCCGACCCCGGGGCCCGCTCGCGGCCACGCTGCGGGTTCCCGGATCGAAGAGCATCACGAACCGGGCCGCGGTCTGCGCAGCGCTCGCGCGCGGCGAAAGCCAACTCTTGGGCGCGCTCGAGAGCGACGACACCGAGGCGATGCGCCAAGCGCTGTGCGCCCTCGGTGCTGCGATCGACGTCGACGGTACGACTTGGCGCGTGTGCGGAGTCGACGGTCATGTGCGCGCGCCCGCGACGCTCGACGCACGGGCCTCGGGCACGACGGCGCGCTTTCTGACCGCGGCCGCGCAGCTCGCCGACGGAGCTGTCATCGTCGACGGGTCTGCGCGGATGCGGGAGCGGCCGATTGAAGAGCTCGTGCGCACCCTGCGCGCGCTCGGCGCCTCGATCGAGATCCTTGGGACTGAGGGCTGCCCGCCGGTGCGCGTCGCGGGCGGCGGCCTGCGCGGCGGCCGGGCCCCCATCGACGCGCGCCGCTCGAGCCAGTTCGTCTCGGCCGTGCTCCTGGCAGCGCCCTATGCACGCGAGGATGTGGTGATTGAGCCCGTGGGAGGCGTCGTCGTCTCCCGCCCCTACGTCGATCTCACCCTGGAGGTGATGCGCGCCTTCGGGGCCGAGTGCGGCTGGGCAGCTGGGGGTCGCGAGCTCGTCGTGGCTGCGGGTCGCCACTACCGGGGGTGCCGCTATGAGGTCGAGCCCGACGCGTCAGCGGCCGCTTACCCCTTCGCCGCCGCTGCAATCGCCGGCGGGCGCGTATGTGTGGAGGGCATCGCTCCCGAATCCCTGCAGTCCGACTTCCGACTCGTGGACGTGCTTGCGAAGATGGGATGCACCGTGGAGCGCGGCTCCCAGTCCCTTGCAGTGTGTGGTCCCGTAGGCGGGCTCCACGGCATCGACGCGGACATGAACGATCTCCCGGATGCGGTTCTCGCCCTTGCCGTCGTCGCGCTCTTCGCGCAGGGTCCAACGCGCATCCGCAACGTTGCGAACCTCCGTATCAAGGAGACGGATCGGCTGGCGGCTCTCGAGCGGGAGCTCGGCAAGCTCGGCGCACGGGCTAAGACGGGGCCGGATTGGCTTCTCATCGAGCCAGGCCCTCTGCATGGGGCCGCCATCGATACCTACAGCGACCACCGCATGGCCATGGCGTTCGCCTTGGCGGGTCTTCGGGTTCCCGGGGTCGTGATTCGCGACCCGGGCTGTGTTGCGAAGACCTGGCCGGATTACTTCGAGGCGCTCGAGCGTCTGTAGGAGAGCGGGCCTTAGTCGAGCCTTTCGGCGGCGCGCAGCTCCTTCGGCGTCCGCTTGTGGAGGAAGCGTCGTGGCCGTGCGTAGAGCCAGGGCTCCGGGACTGCTGGCGGATCCGGTGCCAGGTTCGGGCGCCCTTCGGCGCAAGCGGTGCTGCAGTACCAGATGCCGTTGGCCTTCACGGCATCGAGCAGGAGCGCCCTGCGACACCGGGCGCATGATCCGCTGCTAGGACGGTGTTCGATCACGGAGGCGCAATGTACGAAGCGGGGATAGAGGGGGCAAGGCGCGCGGCGCGCGTCGAGGCGACGGAGTTGACCCGGCGCTTCGGGGCGCAGCTTGTGCTCGACGGGATCTCGCTCGCGATCGAGCCGGGTGAGACCTTCGCGCTGCTCGGCGCCAACGGAGCCGGGAAGACAACGTTTGTGCGGCTCGTGATCGGATACCTCGTCCCGAGCAGCGGGCGGGTGACTGTGGATGGATTCTCCCCCGACACGGCTGCACGGGCCGTGCACGCGCGCGTGGGTTACGTGGCGGAGACCTCGCGCCTCTATCCAGACCTGCGTGTCCGCGGGCTCTTGCGGTTCGCCGGCCAAGTTCGAGGGCTCGCGGGGCCTCGCCTGGACGAAGCCGTCGAGCGGATGCTCCTGCGCTTCGATCTCAAGGCCGTCTCTCGGCGTCTTGTGGGCAATCTTTCGAAGGGATACCAGCAGCGCGTCTCACTCGCTCAGGCCTTCATTCACGATCCGCCGCTCCTCGTGGTGGACGAACCGACGAGCGGCCTCGACCCGCTCCAGCAGTTTGAGGTGCGCGAGTTTCTTCGCTCGCTGGCCGGCCAGCGCACGGTGATTCTCTGCACCCATGACCTGCTCGAAGCACGGGCCCTCGCGACCCGCGTGGGCGTCTTGCGGGCGGGCAGACTCGCGGCCCTCGGCTCGGTCGACGAAGTACTGGACTCCGCGGCGCCTCTCGACCACTTCCGTGCAGCCAAGGCTCTCCCGGCGTGAAGGCGGTGGGGGCGCTCGTACGCAAGGAGCTCGCCGTCCTGTTCGGCTCGCCCATGGCTTATCTCGTGCTCGCCTTCGTCGGCCTGGTGACCGCCCTTCTCTTCTTTGATCACCTTCGCGTCTACAACCAGATCGTCTTCGTCTACACCAGCAGTGCGAGCGGCGGCTTCGAGCTCGGAACGCTCCCCGAGCGCGTGAACCTCGAGGACCAGGTCTTCTTGCCCCTTATGGAGCAGCTTGGGGTCACGCTCATCGGGATCGTGCCGCTCGTCACCATGCGGGTCTTTGCAGAAGAGCGCGCACGAGGGACAGAGGAGATCCTGCTTACGAGCTTGCTGACGCCGTCGCAGATCGTGCTCGGCAAGTTCGTGGCCACTTTCTGCTTCGTGACGCTCATGCTGACCTGCTCACTCGTGTATCCCGCGGCAGCGGTTCTTCGATCAGGGCTCGGTCTTCCGCACCTCGCCGCGGTGGCGATTGGCCTCTTAGCGCTCAGCTTCGCGCTCGCCGCGATCGGTCTTGCCTGCTCAGCCTTTAGCTCGAACCAGATCATGGCCGCCGTCTCCGCCTACGCCGTGGCCTTCGTGATCTACGATTTTGGCTGGCTCGAGCCCTTTACGAGCCCCGGCGCAGGAAAGGTGCTCGACGCGATCTCACTTCAGCCCCGCTTCGTCGGCTTCGCCGAAGGGATCGTCTCGCTGGCCGACCTTTCGTATTTCGGCGGAATCATCGCGACGGCGTTCGCCGTGGCACGCCTCGGACTCGACGTCGTGCGGGTTCGATGATGCAGCGTCTCGCGCTGCCGGGTCTCATTGCCGTGGTTTTCGGGCTCGGCTCCTATTACGCGACCGGCCAGCTGGGACCCTTCGGGATCGCAAATCTCGTGCTCGGCAGCAGCGCACTCCTGCTCTCCGGGATTGCGGCGCTCCGGCGCGTGCATGGTTTGGCCGAGGGTGCGGCGCGGCGCATCCTCCTTCCGCGTCTTGGCCTGTGTCTCGCGGTCCTGCTCGGCGCGATCGCCGCCGAGCGGGTCGCGGCGCGCTCGGCGCTTCATCTCGACTGGACGGTGGATCGTCGCTTTGATCTTTTCCCCGCCACAAGCAGCGCTCTCGCGACGCTGCCCGCGGAGCTCCACGCGACGCTCTATCACGATCGCGGCGACCCGCGCGCGCGGCGAACCCGAATGCTGCTCGAGGAGTTCGCCAAGGTCGGCCGTGTGCGCGTGGACGTGCGAAACCTCGAAGAAGCGCAGGAAGACGTCGACCGCTTCGGAATCAAGGGCACCAATGCCGTCGTGCTCGAACTCCGCGGCGCCTATGAGACCGTGGATCGACCCACGGAAGGTGGGCTGCTCGAGGCCATCCTGCGCCTGCGGGGTGCACCGACCCGCGTGCTCTACACGACGGTCGGCGAGGGCGAGGGGGACTCCGAGAGTGTGGAGCCCTCGGGCTACTCCGGCCTCGCGACGGCGCTCATGACGGAGGGCTATGAGCTGCGGGAACTCGTCACGGCCAGCGCCAACGAGGTGCCGGACGACGCGGCAGGGCTGCTCGTCATCGGCGCCCGGCGCGCGCTGCGCCCGGAGGCCGCGGCAGCCGTGGAACGTTACTTGGAGCGCGGCGGCCGCTTGGTCGCGCTGCTCGAGCCGGGCGTGCGCAGCGGTCTTGAGGGGACGCTCGAGCGCTTTGGCTTTGCGGTTCCCGATGCCCTTGTCATCGATCCCGCAGCGGGCCCCCTCGAGGGTGCGCCCGCGGGCGTCAATCCCGTCGTTGCCGCGTACGCAAGTCATCCGATCACGCGGGGTCTTAGCAGTCGGACCCTCACGTTCTTTCTTCGGGCGCGGCCCGTCGAGGCGGTGCGCAAGCCGGAGCCCGATGACCAGCTCGTGAGCCTTGCCTACACGAGCCCGCGCTCCTGGCTCGACTTCGATCCGGCGGCCGTCCACGGAACGAGCCTGCCCCGCCCGCCGGCGGGCACGGAGTTCCAGCGTTACCCGCTGGTGGCGGCGGGTCGCTACCCCCGTCCGCCCGGCGAAACGCGGATCGTCGTCTTCGGGGATGCGGACTTTGCCACCAATCAGTACCTGCGCTCCCTCTACAACCTTGATCTGCTCGTGAATGCAATCCACTGGGCGCTGGCGCGGGAGGATGCCATCACGCTGCGGCCGAAACTGCTCACTCCGAACCAGGATCCGCTGACGCCGCAGCAGACACTCGGGATGCTCTACGGCATCGGTCTCCTTGTGCCCGAGCTTCTCTTGATCGGCGCAGCCGTGGTCTGGCTGCGCAGGCGAGACGCCTAAAGGGAGGGATGGCGCGGGGCGCTAGCGCTTGTCTGCGGGACCGGGTGGCTTGGTCGCGAGGGCGATCCCCGTTGCCCCAGCTTGCTGCGCGATATCGAGGATATTCACGGCCTCACCGAGGAGCACCTTCCGATCCCCTCGCAGCACCACGACCTTTTCCCGCGAGCGGGCAAGAGCGGCCTTCAGCGCGGCGGGAAGCGCCTGCGGCTTCACGATGTCGTCGTTCACCTGGATCTCACCTTGGGCCGTCATCGTCACGTTGACCCCGGTCGGGGCAGACGACGCCACCGCCGAGCTCGGTAGATCGACGTTCTTGCCCTGCGTCGAGATCACGGACGTCGTCACCATGAAGATGATCAGCAGCACGAGAAAGATGTCGGTGAGCGGCGTGATATTGATCTCGGCGACGATGTCGTCACCGAGCTCTTCGCCGGCGCTAGGCAGGGAGTGGATGGCCACGGCGAGCCTCCGAGCCGACGGGCGGCGTGGGCGGTGTCGGTGACGAAGCAGCGGATGATTCGACGTAGAGCAGCGCTTGGATGAAGCGCTCACAGCTGCGCGCGAAGGTGGAGGCAATCCCATTCACGCGAACCTGGAGATAGTTGTAGAAACCGAGCGCCACGATGGCCACGGCGAGACCGGTGCCGGTGGCAACGAGCGCCTCGGAAATGCCCGCAGCCACAACGGCGAAGCCGCCCGAGCCCTGCACCGCCATCTCGTGGAACGCGCGGATGATGCCGACCACGGTGCCGAACAGGCCGATAAACGGCGAGAGGGAGCCGATCGTGCCGAGAATCCACAGCCCGCGCCGGAGCTCGCTCACGGCTTCTTGGCGCGAAGTGGCAAGCACGCGGTCGAGGTCTTCGAGGGCAATATTCTGCCAGCGCAGTCCCTCGACGAAGACTTCCCCAATCGGGTTCTTCGAGCTCGATGCCTCGCACAGTGCCCGAGCGGCTGCGAGATCTCGTTTGGCGAGATGGTCGACCACCCGGCGCGTCAAGTCGCGCACCTGAGCCTCGAGGCCGCGAAAGCGAAAGAAGCGCTCGATCACGATCGCGAGTGCGACAACGGACGCGAGCGCGAGCGGATAGACCGTGAGCCCGCCTTGCTGCAGGAGCCGGAGCAGCGTCGCAGCATCGAACGTCGTGGTGGTGGTGGCAGCCGTGGTGGCCACAGCAGCTTGGCCGACAGCGTCAATCGTGGTGGGATCCAAGACTTCTCCTCCGCTCTTTCAGGAGCTGGGCTTCCTCTTCGGTGGACCTTTGCGGGCGGCGATCTACGGCTCCTTTGGGGAGGGAGAGTGGAGGCATCGCCGCGTGCACGCGTACCTTACAGGATCGCACGAGAGTCCGCAGCAAACTCCGCGCCGTGCGCCGGGATCTGGCCCCATCGCGTTGACAGTACCCGAGCGTATTCGTAGGATTCCTGTGGGGTCAGGGGCGGATGTTTGCTGTTGAATCAGGTTTGCGCAACGACCGTCCGATGGGTGATGCGGCGAAGCTCTCGTGTGTCGGCTGTCTGGCCGCGCATGCGCAGCTTGCGTGCAGTAGTCTTTGCAAGCCGGCAGACCCACGTGCGGCATCCCGCCACGCTGCCGCTCGCTGAGCGGCGTGCGGAGAGGATCGGGGCATGAGCCAAGCGCTCACGATCCACAGGCGCCTACCCCGGCGCACCCCGATGCGCTCCCTGCGCTTGGGCGGGGCCTTGCGTGCGGCCCGGCCTGGCGCGCAGGCCTTCCCGGGGATCGAGATCAAGGAGCCTCCCGCTCGCGCGCGCGGGAAGGTGCTGAGCGGCGGCGTCTCGCTCCTCCTGCACACCGCTCTAATCAGCTTCTTGCTCTTCCTGGCCTGGCTTAACCCCGTCGTAAAGGAGCTGCCGATCCCGGTGCAGCTCGTGAAAGAAGAGGAGCCGGCTCCGCCCCCCCCGCTCCCCAAGCCGAAGGAGGAGCCTGCTCCGGCCCCCCGCGCACTCGCGGAGCGGCGTTCCCTCCAGTTCGCACCGCAGGCCCAAGCCGTTCGGCCCCAGGTCGTGAACCCGACCGTGATTGCGTCCGCTGCACCGGTGGTTTCGGCCCAGAAGATCGACCTGAGCGCTGTGGCCCAAGTGGTGGCCCCGAAAGATATTTCGCACGCAACCGTCGTCGCCGAGCACGTTTCCGCGGTGAGTTCGGTGGCGAGTGCCCAAGTCTCAAAGGTCGACCTTGGGAGCGCGGCCGCTCCGGCCCTGCGCGGACCGGCCGACGCGAGCCAGCCTGTAGGGCCGTCTGCGGGCCCGCGCCAGGTGACCGATGTGGGCTCCACGATCGGCACGGGCCCGGCGAGCGCCACGGGTCTACCCGGGGGCTCGTCTGTTCGCGAGGGCATTGCCTCCAATCGCGACGTCTTGGGCTCTCCCACGGGGCCGCGTGTGGCCAGCGTCAACACCCGAGTCGGAGAGGGGTTGCTGCGCGGGGACGGCGGGAACGGCCCGGGCGGAGGGGGGGACAGCGACTGCGATGACCGACCCGAGGTCAGGGCCTATACCGACCAGATCAAAACTCGCATGTACGCCCGCTGGATCCTGCCCACGGACGTCTCTCCGAACCAGGTGGTGCGCCTGCAGTTTATGATCGATCCCGCGGGCTCGGTGACGAGCGTCCGCCCCGTCGGTGGAGGCGACCCGCAGCTCGCTGCGAGTGCAGTTGAAGCGCTGCGTGCGGCTGCCCCCTTTCCTCCCATGCCGGACCGCGTCCGCTGCATGGCCCGGCGTCAACTCGTCGGCACCTTCCGGAACCCGCTCGGCGGCGGCTAGACCTTGAGGCATTGGATCACGCTGCTCGTGATCACGGCGTTCCTGGCCGTGGGTGGAGAAGCTCGTGCGCAAAAGAAGCCCGTCCTGCTCGAGTACGACAGCCAAGAGCGCCTCGCCAAGAAGCAGACCGACACCAACGGTGACGGCGTCTATGACGAGACCGTCTACTACAAGGACGGAAAGCCCGATCACGCCGAGATCGACTCGAACTTCACTGGGAAGATCGACCTTTGGGTGACCTACGCGCCCGATGGCTCGATCGCACACCAGGAGCGCGACACCAAGGGCGACGGCAAGGTCCACCAGTGGGTCGAGTTCGAGAACGGAAAGCCAAAGGTCCAGAAGGACGACAAAAATGGCGATGGCAAGCCCCACTCGTGGATCTACTTCGAGAACGGCGTCCCAGTCCGGGCGGAATCCGACGAGGACTTCGACGGCAAGATCGACCGCTGGGTGACCTATGCGAACGGGCAGCCCTCCGTCGTGGAGGAGGATCGGGCCCACAAAGGCAAGCCCGACATCCGCGCGGAGTTCAACCCCGACGGTACGAAGAAGGTCGAGTACCAAGACACCGACGGCGACGGCAAGTGGGACGTCACGATCTACTACGAGAACGGCAAGAAGGTCCGCGTGGAGGAGGACAGCAAGCACCGCGGCCATCCCGACATCATCACCACCTACAAGGATGAGGTGATCGTCCGCCGAGAGATGGATACGGACGGCGACGGCCGCGTCGACACGGTTTCGACCTACGAGAACGGCAAAGAGCGCAAGCGGGTTCAGGACATGACGGGCAGCGGGCACCCCGACCTTGTCGCGAGCTTCGACGCGAATGGGGAACTTCAGCGAGAAGAACTCGACTCGAAGAAAACCGGCCGCTTCGACCTCGTGCGGATCTACCAAAACGGCAAGAAGGTGCGCGAGGAGCAAGACACCAAGGGCAAGGGCAAGCCCGACCTCGTCACCTTCTTCGAGAACGGCGAGCCGGTGCGGAGCGAAGCCGACATGAACGGCGACGGCAAGCCGGATACCTTCCTGACCTACCGCGACGGAAAAAAGGTCAAGCAAGAAGAGGACCGCAACGGAGACGGCAAGATCGACGCCATCTACGAGTTCGACGACAAGGGGAACGTCACAAGCGAGCGCCTGGACACTCATTTCGACGGTCGCTTCGACACCATCGCGGAGTACAAGGACGGCGCGCTCGTGCGCCGCACCGTCGACTCGAAGGGTCGAGGAACACCCGACCGCATCGAGTACTACGGCGAGGGTCATCTCACCCGCGTCGAGCTCGATGAAAATGGCGACGGGAAGATTGACCTGTGGAACTTCTACGATCCGATGGGGCGGCTCGAGAAGCAGGAGCAGGATTCGAAACATGAGGGGCGAGTCGATACCTGGGTAACGCTGGACCCGGCGACGGGCAAGGAGCTGCGTGTCCTCAAGGACACCGTGGGAGACGGCAAGGTTCATTCCTGGCGCACGAATGACCCGTCCGGCCAGACCGTGCGGCTCGAGGAGGACAAGAACGGCGACGGTAAGGCCGATCGCGTGGTGGAGTTCGAAGGCGGAAAGCCCGTGCGGGTCGTCGAAGATACGAACTTCGATGGCAAACCGGACCTGCGCCAGCAGCTCGACGCGAATGGACAGGTGGTGCTGGAAGAGCGCGACACGAAGGGCACGGGAGTGTTTGATCTGCGCGTTACCTACTCGAACGGGCAGAAGACGAAGGAGGAGCGCGACACCAAGGGTGTAGGCCGCTATGACGTCGTCACCACGTTCGAAAACGGAGTCCCGGTCCGGCAGCAGCAGGACACAAAGGGTACGGGCAGCTTCGATTCAACGATTGTGTTTCAGAACGGAAAGGAAGCGCGCGAGGAGCGCGACACTAAGGGAACGGGCAAGAGCGACCTGGTCGTAACCTTCGACGCCCAGGGCCGGCCCGCGCGCGAGGAGATCGATACCAATGGCGACGGCAAGCCCGACGTCGTCAAGATCTACGAGAATGGAGTCCTGGTGCGCGAAGAGGCGGACCGCGATTTCGACGGCCGCTTCGAGCTCGTGACGTTCTACAAGGACGGTATCCCGGTGCGCTCCGAGGCCGACACCAACGGCGACGGCAAGCCCGACGTGATCGTCGAGTACGAAGGCGGGCACAAGGTGCGCGAGACCGAAGATAAGAACTTTGACGGGAAGCCCGACGTTGTCACGACTTTCGATGCGTCCGGCAAGCCCTCTCGCGTCGAGGCCGACACCACCGGCCAAGGCCGCTTTGACACGGTCACCTACTACGAGAACGGTGAGATCGTACGGACCGAAAAAGACACGAAGGGGGATGGGAAGCCCCACCTTTGGGCCTACTACCAGAACGGGAAGATCGTGCGCCAGGAGGAGGATACAAAAGGAGACGGCGTTCCGGACAAGAAGGTCAGCATGAGTGCGGCGGGGACGCAGGTGCAGGAATCCGACACGAACGGCGTCCACACCTGGATCACTGTCGACGCTTCGGGTCAGGTAATCAAGAAGGAAGAAGACCGCAACGGCGACGGGAAGCCGGACGTGGTCGTCGAGTTCAAGAACGGAAAGCCCGTGCGCCTTGAGCAAGACACGAGCGGGCACGGCTGCGTGGATCTCGTGCAACTCTACGATGGGAGCGGGAACGTCGTCGAGGAACGCAAGGACACCAACGGCGATTGCAAGCTCGACACCTTCACCATGCTCGAGAGCGGACGTGTCGTTGCACAGGCCCAGGACACGAAGGGGCATGGAGCCCCGGACGTCGTCACTCTCTTCGACGCGCAGGGCCACCCCGCCGCCCAGGAACTGATGAGCGAGGGCAAGCGCCGGCCGGACAAGAAGCTCCTGCTCGGCCCGAACGGCGAAGTCGTGGCGCAGTGCCTCGACACCAATGGGAGAGGTGCCTTCGACGCCCGGGCTAAGGTCGAAAATGGGGTGGTGACCGAAGTGCTGATCGATACCAAGGGCAAAGGCTTCGCCGATCAACGCGAGATCTACCGCAACGGCCAACGCGTGGAACTCCAGGCCGACACCAACGGTGATCACAAGGTCGATGTGATCCAAGTCTTCGAAAACGGAAAGGTCGTGCGCCAGTTCGAGGACACGAAATTCAACGGGAAGTTCGACCGGGCCTTCGTGAACGGCCAGCCCGCGCCGCTCTCCGATCCCCCGAGCCCGCCGCCCCTCGGCGAGCTTGGCTGCGGACACTTCAGCGAGCTGTGGAAGGCGCCCTAGGAGTGCGCGCTCGAGCTGTTCGCGGCTACGGACGCGCAGCGCTCGACCTTTCGTCCAAGAGTCTTCGTCGCTCAGCCTCAACGTCGCTCAGCGGAATGCGCCGCAGCCGCCCGACTTCCTCCGCGCGATAGGGCGAGAAGTCCGCGGGGAGTCCGCTGGGATCGAAGCGCAACAGGACCCAGTTGAGGAGCGCCGCGAGTGCGGCATCGTCGAGCGGCGACTGCGCGACCCCGGGGACGCGGACTAGGTAGACACGGCCAGCCGGCACGCGGGCGAAGCGGCCGAGCGAGCCAGCAAGGGCCGGGACACGCCCGGGCGTCTCGCGACCGTCGCGCAAGTGACAGCCCTGGCAATGCAGCGCGTAATCGACGGCCGGCGAGCCGGCCTGCGCCCGGACCGGGAGGGCAAAGCTCGCCACCGCGAGGCAAGCCGCCGAGATCGCCCGCACGCGGGCACTACGCCTCCGTCGCGATCCCAAGCACGATTGCCGTGGAGCAGTTGTAGGCCGTGCTCTGCGTGCCGAAGCACCAGACGATGTCGTTGTTCTTCGGCGTCACGTAGACCGGCTTCTCGCCCTCGTTCCGGTTGCATTGGCAGCGGCCACAGAAGCTCTTCCCGCAGCAGTCGTTGTAAGAAATGATGTAGTCCTTCCCATCCCCAGGGTGGCGGCAGGTCCCGATCCAGGTAACGCGCGACATCTCCGTGCCTGGCGGGCAAGCGTTCTGGGTGCCCCCGCAGCAGCTGCAAAGCAGCCCGTCAATCGCACAGTGGCGCCAGTACTGGCAACTGGTCGGGTCGGCGGCCTCCCCTTTGAGGCTCGATTCGTCCGGCGCGGGAGGGCGTGAGGAGGTACCCCCTGCGCGCGCGACGGGAAGCAAGGGGAACGCAGCGGATCCGAGGACCACAGCCGAGAGCCGCGCCAGAAAGCTGCGCCGCGAGGTGCGCCGCGCCAGAAGGCGCGCTTTGCGTTCAAGCCAGCGATCGATCATCCCTTCAGGGTTCTCCACGGCTAGGCCGCGCCCGTGTGGTCTTGAGCTTGCTCGAAGAACTCCTGGATCGATGCCACTCCTCGCTCCTTTGCTTCGAACAGGCTCTCGAGGTGCTCGCGCGTGTTGACGAGGCCCTTTGAGCGGATGATGCCTGCGGCATCGATCAGCACTGCATACGGGAGTTTTCCCACCTGATAGGTAATTCCGAGGGTGGGGGAGATCACGTACTCAAAACGCTCGAGCCGCGCCTCGCGCGCGAAGGCCTTGTGCTCCTCGAGCGGGCCATCGCCCGCAAGCAGCACCCGGAGCCACGCCCCCTCGCTCCGCGATATCGAACGCAGGGCAGGCAGCAGACCTTTGCACACCGGGCACGTCGGCGAGAGGAAGAAGAGCAGCGTGCTGCGGCCGTCGGAGGCCGGGCCACCGATGGCTTGACTCTGGCCGTCTAGATCGAGGGCGCTCTCCGCCGGGGCCACCTCCCCTACCTTCGGGCCTTGCTTCAGCATGAGCGCCCCAGCGGGTGCAATCCGCTCGTGGAGCACGCCGAGCTGCCGCACCAGTGCAAACAAGACGCCGGAGAGGAGAACCACGACGATCCACAGCAGAACGTTCGAAACGAGGAGCGCGTTGAGCATCAGGAGCCTCGCAGACGCGCGAGGGCGGGGGCGTTCGCGAGCATCCGGTTCGACGCGGAGTAAAGTGCGGCGAGGACGGCGACCCCGCCGAGCACGCTGACCGAATCGACCCAAATAAGTGTTCGGTCCCGCACGGGAACAAGGCACGCCGCGGCGATGCCGGCGAGCACTGCGTTTCGCGCAAGAAGCCAGGGCGTGAGCGGTTGGCGAAACGCCGGGCCACTGCAACCGCAGTCAATGTCCCGTCGGCCGCGCACGAGGTTGAGCGCGATGGCGAAGCTGTAAGCACAAAGCAATACCAGCGCCGCGCCGGCAGCGGCGAGGCGCAGCGGCGCTGCAAGGAACGCAAAGCCCGTCGTAAGCTCCCCGGCCACCACCGCCGCCGCTGCTGCCGTTGTGGCACGCCCGGGGACGAGCCGATAGTCGGCGAGCTGGGCTCGGAACGCCGCTGGGGCGCGCAGTTTGTGCGCCGCAGCCACGAGGAAGAGCAGCGTGAGGGCAGTGCCGAGCGTTCTGTCGACGACCGGGTCCATCGGCTTTCGCTTTCTCCTCGGGCGCCGGTCAGGGCGCCGCGATCACGCTTCCCGCAACGCCTACTTCTGCAACGTCTCGCAGAAGGGCTCCACTCCGCCCGTCGTGCACTTCCAGCGTCGAGGGAAAGGTCGTGCCCGTGACCAAGACGGGTGCCTCATCCTGCGTCACGAGGATGCGATCGACACCCGGGTTCGGGAGCACGGCATAGAGCAGCCAGCTTGCGATGCGTGCGGTAAGGCTCCCGTCTGTCAGGCCGAGCTGGCGCCGCAGGAAGCCCGCGATGGGGCTCTTGAGCGCGATGCGCTGCACCCGCTCATGGGTCGCGAGATCGAAGACCCAAACCTCGGTTCCAGGATCCTTGTGCGTGTCCTTCCCGCCTTGATGCATGAGCGCGTACAGCCGCCCGGACGGGGCGTGAACGGCGAGCTGCTGCGTCCCTCCGATCCGCCAGGACCCCCGCTTGTCCTCCTCGCTGACGATCGACCATGCCTTTGCGAAGCTTGGCACGTCACCGGAGATATCGACGGGATGAAGGACTCCGGCGAACGAGATGAAGAGCCACTGGTTCCCCGCCCGCGCGGCCTTCTCGGTCACCGGGTCCGCGTTTGGATCGAAAAAGGGCGCGCTGCGCTCCTTCGTCTTCTCCTGGCCCGCATCGTCCAGCGTGACGCTCATCAGCGAGCCGTCACCGCAAAGCATGAGGAAGCGGCGCGGGCCGGCCGGATACACGAGGCTACAGCCGGGCGTCGCGATTTCCGCGGTCAGGCGGCGTGCCGCGAGGTCGACGACGCTGATCGATGTGGCCGGGGTCAGGTTGAAAACCGCGAGGAAGCGGCCGTCGTCGGTGATCGCATTCGATGCGACGCCCGATGCGTGGTCCGCTCGTTTCGGAGGGAGCGGGATCTCGGCAATGGGCGCCAGGGAGGACGCGTCGTAGACCGTCACGATGTCGGTGCGCTCGCCCCGTGTGCCCCGTGAGTAGTAGGTCTCCGCAAGGTAGATCTCGCGGTGGTCCGGGGCGAAGACGGGCGCCACGATGCCCATCCCCGCGGAGAGCATCCCGAGCATGTTTCCCGTATCTGTGTCGAAGAGTGCCGTCCGCTGGAGCACGAGGTCACTCACCCAGATCCAGTGCGGCCCTGGCCGAGGGGGTAGCGAAAGCACGCGGCCAAGAGGATCGGCACCCTCGTCGCCTCGGGCCACACCGACCAGCAGGACGAGGGCGAGGAGAAGGCTCATGAGCCAGGGCTGCACGCCGCCCTTGTACCATATCGAACTGCGCGCAGGCCTCATTTTGCCGGCGCCGCCGGCTCGATGGTCAGCAGCGGGGCCTGCTCCTCGAGCTGAAAGGTTGTGTGCTCGATATCGAAGCGGCGCTTGGCTAGATCTGAGAGTGTGTGCAGCACGGCGTGGGCGTCGACATCCATGCGGACGTCGACGTGGGCACTCATCGCGTGGTAGCCAGACGTCAGCGTCCAGACATGGAGGTCGTGCACTCCCAAGACGCCGGCCACGCCGCGGATGGCGCGCTCGAGTTCGCCTAGCTTGACGTGGCTGGGTGTCGCCTCCATCAGCACGTCGACCGATTCACGCACCAGGCGCCAGGAAGAGAGCAGGATGAGCGCTGAGATCGCGATCGCGACGACCGGGTCGGCCAGGCGCCAACCCAAGAAATGGATCGCGAGGCCCGCCGCGATCGCGCCGAGGGAGCCGAGGGCGTCGGACAGAACGTGCAAGAAGGCCGCCCGCAGATTGAGGCTGTGCTCGCGCCCCTGGAAGAGCATGGCTCCTGCGTAGAGGTTCGCGGCAAGGCCGGCCGCCGCAACCGCGAGCATGAGCCCGCTCTTCACCTCCGGCGGGCTGCCGAGTCGCCCGACGGCCTCGAGGGCGATGAACACAGCGACGACGCCGAGCGCCGTGCCATTGGCGAGGGCAGCGAGGATCTCGGTGCGGCGGTAGCCAAACGTCTTGCTCGCCGTGGGCTCCCGATCCGCGAGATGCAGTGCGAAGAGCGCAAGCGCGAGAGACGCCATGTCGGTGGCAAGGTGTCCGGCATCCGCGAGAAGCGCCAAGCTTCCCGACGCGATGCCCCCCACCACCTCCATCGCGAGCAAAAAAGCCGCAATCGCAAGGGCACGCCGCAGAGCCCGGCGATCGCGGCCGCGCTGCTCGCCCGCGTGGTCGTGGTCCATCCCGCTCAGGTGAGCCAGCTCCGACGCTCCGCGAGTCCTTCTCGGATGAGACCGCGGATCGCGTCCTTCACCACCTCGACCTTCTTCTCGACGGCCGCATCGTCCTCATTCGAATCGCCCTCGAAATGCAGCGGCTCGCCGAAGCGGATCCGGAATTTCACCGGCAGCGGGATGAAGCCTCCAAGACCAAACCAGGGGAAGGTCAATGTGATGGGAAACGCTGGCGAGCCGAACAGGCGTCCGATCCAGCGTATGTTGGCGAGGCAGGGCGACTGCTCTTCGGCCCCGACGATGCCCACGGGCACAATCGGCGTCTCGGTCTCGAGGGCGAGCCGCAGGAATCCCAGACCAAAGCGCTGGAGCTGATAGCGCTTGCGATAAGGCTTCACAAAGCCGCGCTCCCCTTCAGGAAACACCATGATCGCCTCGCCCTGCTCGAGAAGCTGCTCACAGTTCGAAGGGGTCCCCACGACCGAGCCCATGCGGTGCATGAAGACATTGAACCAAGGGATCGTGGGCAGGTAGTACTCGCCCATGCCGCGTACGACCCGGGGCGGCTTCGCCTCGAGGAACATGGCCGTCGCGAGCATCGCACCATCGTACGCAAAGGTGTTCCCCGCGTGATTGCCGATCAGCAGAACGCGGCCCTCGGGAACTCGCTCGATGCCGTGGGTCTCGACGCGCAGCCAGTAGCGGTAGACGAGCGCGAGAGACAGCAGCAAGCCCCGCCCGTAGCGGGGGTCGTATCCAAAGGGATCAACTCCGAACTCGTTAAGTCGCGTGGGGAGCTGGGCTGAGCGTTGATCGATCTCATCGCGCAGCGAGCGCAGGGGTTCGGGCATGGGCCAGCGGAAGCCCGAGGCATGGCCAGCGCGCGTGTGCAGCCGGACGGGGAGCGCGCGCGGGTCGTCGGGCGGTCCGCCGGCGGACCTTCCAGCCTTGGCGCGCCTCGCGCCGGGCGTCACCCGAGTTCCTGGCGTAGGAACGCCAGCGTGTCGGCCCACGCGGAGGCGGCGGCGGCAGCATCGTACACGTCGGGCCGCGTGTCGTTGAAGAAGGCGTGGTTTGCGCCCGAAAAGATCCGGATCCGGACGCGCTTGCCCGCGCTGCGCAGATCGGACTCGAGCTTTCGTGCGGCCTCCGGAGGTACAAAGGAGTCTCGCTCCGCGAATAGGCCAAGCACCGCCGCTTGGAGCTGCGAGAAGTCGAGGGTGACGCGCGGGTGGATGCCGTAGAAGTCCACCACCGCGCCGATTCGTGGATTGCGCGTCGCCGCGAAGAGCGCCAACTGGCCGCCCATGCAGAAGCCGATCGCGCCAAGGCGCGGCCCCGTCACCGACTGGTGTCCGAGCAGCGCCTGCGCCGCCGCCGCCAGGTCCCGCTCAGCCCGAGGGATCTCAAGATCCAGCATGAGACGCCCGGCGGCGTCGGGGTCGCTGGCGCGCTCGCCGTGGTAGAGGTCGGGTGCCAGGGCAACGAAGCCCTCCCGCGCGAGGCGATCGCACACGTCGCGGATGTGATCGACGAGGCCCCACCACTCCTGAACGACGAGCACGCCGCGGCCGTGTCCCAAAGGCGGAAGGGCGAGGTAGCCGTGCAATGCCGGAGCGCCCTCTGCGTCGCCCGGAAAATCCAAGTCCTCGCCGGAGCGCCGCGCCGCTCCCTTTCCCGAGCGAGATGCCTTCTTCGCCAACGCCGCCTCCCTCGAAGGCCCTGCCTAGCGCAGTCGCTGCAGCGGGGCTACGGGAAGCGCCCTTCGAGCGACTAGGGTCTCACACCCGGCGGGAGTCTAGAGATCGGAGGCTGCTCGATCACCGTCGTTCGCACCGTTGTCGGGATCGGAGGCGGAGGCGCGAAGCAGAGGCCGGCTGCAATGGCGCAGGGTTCGATCACCTTGGGCCCCTGCGGGCCCGGTCCCGCGGGGCCGGGCGGAGCCGCGGCGACATCCGTCGGGTTGAACCGATCCACCGGGTTCCCGATCAGCCGGTCGAGGGGAACCGGGGCTGCAGCGACGGGAGGCACCGTTCCGGCGCAGTCACCCGGCGGCGCAATGCGTCCTCCTCCTTTTCGCAGGTTTGCGACGTCGAGGCGGCGCACATAGGCATGACCCTTCTCCACAACGACGGTGGGGGCTCCCCCGGGACCGCGACCAAGCCGCACCTGGGAGCCGCCCGTAACCTGGGCGAAGACGTCGCCGGCTTGGATCCCCGCTCGTGCTCCGGGACCCGTCACGAGGACGTCTCCTTCCGCCAGGGCGTCTCCACAGGCAAGCGCGTGCTGCGCAAGACCCGGGTGCTCCACCCATGCATCGCCATCGAGGGCGACGACCTTGCCGACCGGCGCTGCATCGGCAGCCCGCGCGGCACCGGAAGAAAGTGCCGCGAGGGCGCAGACTGCGACGGCGGCCCAGACCACCGATCGGGATCGGGAGTGCAAAGCCATGGTTCGTCTCCTCTCTTGCAGCGGCTGCTGCTTCTGCTCAATCGTGCAAGTACAGCGTGAGGTACCCGCCCACGATTTGGCGGGTGTAGCGATAAACATCCGTGTTGGAATCGTTGTCGAGGTAGTTGTATCGCACGGAGACCGAGAGCCAGTCGGTGATCTTTCGCTCGAGGCCCACCTCGACCTGGTAGGCGTTGTCCCGCCGATTGAACCCATTGAGGCGGTACGCCGTGTTCTGGAGCTGGCCCAACGTCCGCGCCGATGAGTTGGGAAAGACCGACGGATTCTCGAAGGGCCGGTAAGTGTACGAGCCCACCACATACAGGCGCACGGCGAATGGAAGATTCGTATGCACGCCGAGGTGGAGCTCGTGGCCGGTGTATTTCCACTCGCTGCCCTCGGAATTGTAGAACTGGTAGTTGTACCCTCCATTCACGATGGTGCCGTTCCACCCGAAGGCAATCGCGTGGTCAAAGCCCGTTGTGGCGCCGAATCCGTCCGCGTCAAGCGCCTGCTGGGTGTTAACCCCGACGGGGGCGCACCCGATCATGCAGTTCGCTCCGGGCGAACCTTGGACGGGCACCTGCTGGCGCGGGAAGAAATAGTTATTCCAGACCGCTTGCGTCGAGACGACCGTGGTACCCGCATCGCCCCAGTTGTGGAGCAGGGAAAAGGTGGTGGTGTTTCCGGAGAGGTAGGGATCCGCACCGCCAACCCATGCGTAGCCATAGTCGTACTCAAGGCGCAGGTTTGTGCGGTCGTCGACCCTGTGGTCCACCCAAAACCCTGCGCCGGGATATTCCTCGTTGAACTCGTGAAGCGTGCCCTGCGCGTTGCCGTAGTAGTGGGCACGCACACCCCCTGCCCAGTTCTCGGTGCGCAGGACTTCGGCCCCCGCGTCGGCCCACCAGACGGCGCGCACGTCGCCCTGGTGACTGATGCCTTGCGGGAGGACGACGCCGTACCCAAGGAGCGCGACGTTCGTATCGTATTCCGCACCGACCGACATCCGCAGCCACTTGCGCGGACTGCGGTTGTCGATGTCCTTGAGCGCTCGCTGGGCGGCCTCTGCCCAAGGCGTCCCGGGCGCCTCCTCGATTACGCGGTTGAGGGATGCGCGGGCTTGGGAGCGGTCGTCGAGACTGCTCCACGCAAGGCCGGAGTAGAAGGAAGCCACCGGCTCGACGCCGGGATCGGCGAGGCGCGCCCGATCGAGAGCCGTCGCGGCATCCCGAGTGTCGGCTCGCTGCAGCAGCAGCAGACCGTCGTAAAGGTCGAGCTCCGCGCTCGTCTCGCCCTTGGCGCGAGCCGCTGCGAAAGCCTCCCGGGCGCCGTCAAAGTCGCCCGCGTGGTAGCGGGCGATGCCAAGAGAGAGGTCCACGTTCGGGAGACTCGGATCAAGGGCCCGCGCGCGTTCGAGCGAGGCCTCGGCCTCGGCGTAGCGCTTGAGGCGGATCTGGCACTGGCCGGACAGCAGCGCGAGCTTTGCGTCATCGGGAGCACCCGCCTTCGCGACGACCTCGAGCGCCTCTTCGCAGCGACCGCTTGCGGCGAGGGACTCCGCGCGCGCGCGGAGTGCACTGAGGTCATCCGCCGATGCACGGAAGGCGGCCAGAACGGCCAGGCTGAGCGCGGCGGCCAAGGCCGACCACCGAGCTGCGCTCACGCGCATCGACGCCTGCCAGCGGCGGCGAAAAGGGCAAGGCCACTCCCCAAGAGCACGAGCGGACTCGGCTCGGGCACATTGATAAGAGCGGCAACGGTGAACGGCGGCATCACGAGGTTGGCTCCGTTCAGGGGGAGTGCGCCGGCGACGATATAGCGGACGCGGATTTGTGTCGAGTCGTGCGCGGTCCCGAATCCGCTCAGCGAGCCAAGGGAGAGCGCCCCGAAGAAGAGCGGCGTCTTCGCGCCTGGGTACGTGTACTGGACGATCGAAAAGAGGTTCTTGTCGATCCCGACCTGGATGTCGGGATAACCCCCCGGCACCAACGTCGTCGGCGCAAGAGAGACGGCTTCAAAAATGAGGTAGGCGTTGTTCAGCGACCCCTCCGTGTTGTTCGTGACCGTCCAGAGCGAGTCGGCGACGAACGGGGTAGCGGCAGTCGGAGTGCCTTGCGGTCCCGTCGGATTCATCGAATTCGAGGGAAATTGCGGATTTTGCAGAACCGGGGTTTGGAGGTTGATCTGGATGCTCAGATCCTGGCCCGGGCCGACCAGGCGCCAGTCGTTCGCGGAAGTGGCGGAGAAGTTAAAGGAGGGTCCCGTGATGAGGCCGAAGTTGCCGCCGGAGTTGAAGTAAACGGGATCGACTTGCACCCCCGCCGCGCCTCCGACCGTGAGGGCCGAAGCGCTGGCGGCCGCGAGTCCTAGCTCGAGGGCGGCCCCGAACGCGATCCAAACTCGAAATCGGCTCATGCTCCGCTGCACTCCGCAGGACCTTCCAGCCACGCTCCCTTTCGCCATCCCCGCATCCCTCGCGCCGCCCGCCGGGCGCCCTCGTCCTCTCGCTGGCCTGCGGCAAGGGGCCGCCGACCGGTCTTGCCGGTCCGCCCGGGAGACCTCTTCGGGGTGTTAGTGGCTCTGAAGGCGTGAAAGGTGTCACAAAAGCTCCCCAGAGGCTCCCGAGCGGTGCCTCGCGCGCCGGCCCCCTTGTCCCATGCCACCCACGCCCTCGCTCCGCGAGCGTCCCCCGCCGGCGGAGCGCTGGGCGAGAACGCCCTCAAAGGGATCTCCCTCCGGAAAGCCGGGAAGGCTTGGGAAGTCGGGCCCGGGAGGGGCGGATTCGAGCCGGGCGAGTGCAACGCTCGCGTGTGTCGCTTCCTCTTCGACGAGGCGCGCGAGCGCTCCCCGCATCGCACGGTCGTTGCGACACACAAGGAGCGTTCCTCCGGGGACGAGGCGCCGCAGCGCAGACCCGACAAGGGGCGCGAGATCTCGACGCACCGACCAGAAGCGTCGGCCGGCGGCGGCGGCCGTCGGCGGGTCGATCACGATGCCATCAAAGCGCTCGGCTGCGGGCATGCGAGCGAGCACACGCCGGCCATCGCCCCGCACGGCGCGGTGGCGAGGAGAGCTCAGGTCATTTAGGGCAAGGTTCTCCTCGAGCCAGCGCAGGTACGCGGCCGAGAGGTCGACGCTCACCACCTCCTGCGCGCCTGCGGCGAGGAGCGCCGTAGTAAAGCCACCCGTATGGGCAAAGAGGTTGAGCCAGCGGCCTCCCGCCCTTGCGAGCGCGGCAAGGCGCGCGCGGTTCTCACGCTGATCGAGAAAGAGACCCACACCGGGTGAGGGCTGCTCGGGCCGCGCAAGACCCGGTTCGATCCAGAAGGAAAGGCCGCGCTCGCACACGCGCAGGCGCTCCGCTGCCAACGGCTCCGGGCCAAGCGGAGGCCGCTTGCCCCGGATGAGCTCCACCGCGCGAAGCGCACCACTTGGCCCCTCGCGCAAGTGCGCAACGCGCACGACCGGCGGATCACTCCCCAGCTCGGAGCTCATGGCATCGACCACGGCATCAAGAGCGCGGTCTTCGAAACCTTCGCACGACCGGCAGGAGGCGACGACGCGCAGCAAGGGACCGAGCCGGTCGATCGCGAGGCCGGGAAGCCCATCCGCCTCCCCGTGAATCAGACGGAAGGCGTCCGTGCGCTTTGCGCTTGGGAGCGGGGAAATCAGCTGTGCGCGCCGCCGGAGTGCGCGCGCCACACGCGCCTCCACACTCGGAGCCTCTCGCGGCTTGGCGACATCCCGCGCCCATACCCGCGCGGCAATGCTTCCCTTCCCCTCGATGCGCGCGAGCGTGCTCCGCGTCGCCCGCGCCCCGCCTTCCGCTGCTCGAATCCACACGAGCGCTCCCGGACGAAAGCGCCCGGTGTCGCCCGTCTCGCTATCGGTGAGAATCCACGGATGGCCACGCGAGAGCGCACGAAGGCTCGCCTGCGAGACCTCGAGGCACGCCCCCTCGCCCACGCTTCCCGCGGACGAGAGCTCAGGGGCGAACACGGGCTCACTGGGCCACCAACCAAGGGGCGCGGGCTCAAGGGCGCTCTCTGGCAAGAGCGCGGGGCGAAGCCGCAGTCCGCCCTCGATCAGCACGCCGCCAAACCTTGCGTCACCGAGCAGCGGAAAGCCCGCCGCGGAAAGGCGCCGACGAATCGTCTCAGGGCCGCCCGCGGAGAGCTCGAGCTCGAGTTCAGCGACGCCGCCGCGCACCTCGCTCCGCCGGAACCGCAGCGTGGGCCCCTCGCGCGCGTCGGGATCTGTCAGCACACCCGCAGCCCACGGCGGAGCCGGCCCGAGGGCGAGGTAGCGAAGGTCCACACTCCCGGGCGCATGGGGACTCGCCAGATTCTCATCGCCTGCTCCCATCGCTGGCGGATGGCTCCACTCGATCTGCGTTCCAGGCTCGACTCGCTGCGCGGGATCACGGAGTACGGGCCCCCCGGACGCTCGCACGCGTAGACCTCCTGCGCGCAGCTCCTGCGCCAGGGCATCGGCCTCGACAAAGGGGGCTGCGCGCGCGAGCAGTGCAGCAAGGGGCAGCGCGCGGCCGGGCGCCCGAAAGCGAAGTACGTCCACAGGGTCGGTTGTACCTCTGCCGGGCTTTTGGCGCCCGCACGCGCACGGGACCGGCACCGGCACGGCCGCCGGTGCTCAGCGGTAGACTCGCGGAATGAACCCCTCTGCGTCTTCCCTCGTCCTCCCCGAGGCGGCACTCGCCGCTATTCCGAGGCCGATGCTTGCCGTGTGCGAAGCCCTTGCCTGTGCGGGCTTTGAGACCGTGTTCGTCGGCGGCTGCGTACGCGACCTCGTGCGTGGCGCCTCGGTCCGTGACTTCGATCTCGCTACGGCAGCGCCTCCGGAGGTGGTGCTCGAGCTCTTCCCGCGCGCTGTTCCTACCGGGATCCGACACGGCACAGTGATGATCCCCACCAAAGCGGGCCCGGTCGACGTGACCACCTTCCGCGCCGGAGCACGTCTCGAGGACGACCTCGCACGACGCGACTTTACGGTGAATGCCATGGCCCTCGAGCCACGAACGGGCCGCCTTGTGGACCCGTTTGGCGGCTCGGTTGACCTTCGGGCCGGCCGCCTTGCCGCCGTCGGCGACGCGCGGGCGCGTCTCGATGAAGATCCCTTGCGCGCGCTGCGCGCTGCACGTCTCGTCGCGACCCTCGGCCTTCACCCCGCGCCCGAGCTGCGGGCCGCCCTCGGCGCTGCCCGTCGCGGCCTTGAGAAGGTGGCGCGGGAGCGCCTCCGCCAGGAGCTGACGCTGCTGTTCAGCGCACCGGGGCCCGGGGCCGCGGCGGGTCTTGTGCTGTTGCGAGAAAGCGGGATTGAAGCGGATCTGGCACCGGGTGCGGCAGCGGACGCCCCGGAGGTGCTGGCAGGCGTACCCTCCGACCTGGCACTCCGCCTCGCGGCTTGGCTGCGCGGCGCGCGTGCGGGAATGCTGCTCGCCCGTCTGCGGTTTCCGCGGCGCGTGGTCGAGCGTGTGTGCACTCTCCTTGCGATCCATCCTCTCGAGACGAATGTCGACGGAACGTCGGATAGCTCCGTCCGCCGGCTGCTAAAGCGCGCGGGCGAAGCCAACGTCGACGCGCTCCTCACGCTGCGCGAGGCGGAGCTCAGCGCCTGGGAGACTCGTCGTCCCGAGTACGTGCGCACGGTCCGCGGGGAGCTCCGTGTGCTCCGCGCAGGTCTTGCCCGCGTCCAGGCCGCGGGTCATGTCGCGCTCCAGCGCCTCGACCTCGCTGTCGATGGTCGGTTCGTGATGGAGGTGCTGGGGTGCGCCCCTGGGCCGGAGGTCGGAGGCGCGCTTCGCTTTCTCACCGATCGCGTTCTTGAGGATCCGGCGCGCAATACGCCCGAGGCGCTCCGCGCGCTTCTTCTTGGCTGGGCGGGTGCGAACGCGAAGAGCCGCTCCTCCCGTCTTGCGCGCTAGGCCCGCTGCTCGCAATCTGCGCGGAGTGTTCGTTCCGCAGGGCGACGAACGCGCCATACAGCGACGCGACAATTACCGCGCTCCCGAGCAGATGCGTCAGGCCTGCGAGCTGTCTGCAGTGGGAGAGAAGCCCAACCCGCGAGAGCAGCCAGTTCCAGTCGTGAATCTCACCGCCCACGAGGGGGAGTGCCATGGCCTGCGCGTCACCCATGTAGCGGGCCACATTCAACAGGTTCTCCCCCAACCACACTCCGCACACGGACGCGTCGAAAGCTCGGCCGGAACCAAGGAATTGAACCCCCGCCGCGACGGGGAAGACGAGCTGGCCGAGCGTCCCGCCCAGCATCCCGATGGTCTGGCCGAACAGGCCGAAGAAAACGTGTCCCGCCTCGTGGAAGAGAAGGTTTGCCCCGTCAAGAAAATGGTAGTCGTAGGCGAAGATGAGCCAAAGGGCGTAGGGAATCAGTGCGAGGAGGAGGAGCGCTCGAGCCGTCATCCGACCTCCCGGCGGCGAATGCCCCTCTATCGGCGAGCCGCGACGCGAGGCTGAGGGGAGTGCGGACTGGCCGAAGGCGCCAGGGCAAGCGATTGACATCGACCAGGAGAGCGTGGACTCTTCGGGGCGATGAGCTATTTCGAGCCCTCTTTTTCAACGACCCCGAACGCGGCGCTGCGCACGCCGAAGACGCGTTCCGGCTAGCCGGAAGGGCCTGTTCGACTTTCAACGCGAACGCCCCTCCGGCCCGGCCGGAGGGGCGTTCGCCCTTTCTGGGGCCTCGCGGCAGGCGCGTGTGAGACCCGGAGGAGACGAAGATGACCGATCCGCAGCGCAACCCGCGCTCTGTCGCGGTGGTCGGCGCCACCGGCGCCGTGGGCGAGATCCTCTTGGAGGTGCTCGCTGAGCGCCGTTTCCCGATTTCCCGCCTGCGGGCGCTCGCGAGTGAACGGTCGGCGGGAGCCACGGTTCGTTTTCGAGGCGAGGCCCTTGCGGTGGAGACCGTACGTCCAGAGCTCTTCGACGGCATCGATCTCGTCTTCTTCGCTGCGACCGGTGCGCTCTCGAAGGAACTCGCGCCCGAAGCCCAACGCCGAGGCGCCGTGGTCATCGACAAGTCGAGCACCTGGCGCATGGACGCCGCGGTGCCCCTCGTGGTCCCCGAGGTCAATCCGGATGCCGTCATGAAGCACCGCGGGATCGTGGCTTGCCCCAACTGCACGACGATCGGATTCGTGATGGCCCTCGAGCCCCTGCGGCGCGCGGCCGGGCTCCGAAGCGTGGTGGTGACGACGCTTCAGGCCGCAAGCGGCGCCGGCCGCGACGGCACCGATGAGCTGTCTCGCCAGATGGACGCCCTCGCCCACGGCCGTGAGCCTGAGGCCAAGGTCTTCCCTTCACCTCTCGCAGGCAACGTGCTCCCGTTGTGCGAGAGCTTCCGAGACGATGGCTATTCGACGGAAGAAATGAAGCTTTTGCTCGAGACGCGCAAGATCCTCGATCTTCCCGACCTCGAGGTGTCCATGACGTGCGTACGCGTCCCGGTCGCGGTGGGCCACTCTGCCACCCTTCTCGTCGAGACCGAGCGCCCGCTGGCACCTGCAGCCGCGCGCGCGGCGCTCGCCGGATTTCCCGGCGTGCGCGTCGTGGACGACCCGTCGAACAACGTCTTCCCCACACCAAGGGACGTCGCGGGCAGGGACGAGGTGCTCGTGGGCAGGATTCGCAAGGACCTTTCGAGCGACCGCCTTTGGCTTTGGGAAGTCTCCGACAACCTGCGAAAGGGCGCGGCGACAAACGCGGTGCAAACCGCGGAGCTGCTGCTTGCGCGCGGTCTTTTGTAGCCGATCGCGAAGCCTCGCACGCCCGGCGCTCCTCGTGCGGGTCTACCTCGAGCGCAGTGCCGCGAGCTCGTCCGTAATGCGCTCCAGCCTCGCGATCACCTCGCCGAAGCGCACATCCCCGGTCGAGGGGACCCGGCCGCGAAACGAGAGCGTGCCGCCGGGTTCGAGCACGGCGCGCTCGACCTCCGCGAGCGAGGCAAAGCCTTGGCGGCGCGCCGCGCTCTCGAGTTCGCCTTCGCTGATCAGCTCACGACGCAGGCGGTCTCTTCGAAGCTCTCCGCCGTCGATCAGCACGTCGGGAGCACCTTCGGCAAGACGCTCGAGCTTGGGATGCTCGAAGACGAAGCGGACCATGCCATAGTTCACAAGCAGCAGTGTTGACGCGGAGATGAGTCCACCCGTTACGCTGACGTCCTCCCCGATGATCGCGTTCTGCACAGCGTTGGCCAGTGTGAGGAGCACGGTGAAGTCGAGGGGATTGAGCTGCGCGAGCTCGCGCTTGCCCGCAAGCCGCAGGCCCACCACGAGGAAGAGATAGACGAGCACGGTGCGCGCGATCTTCTCGACCACGGGCAGCCCGAGGACGAACATGTCTGTCAGGATTCGAGAATCCAAAGTACCTCCCCTCCCCTGCTTGAACCCGGCGGCCGCGCCGGAGACGGGCGGATCGTAACGGCCCCGCGGATTGCGGCGCGATCCGAATCGATCGCCGCGCCCTTTCGGCAGGCTGCCCTCTAGAAAATGGGGCTCGATGGAGCTTCCGTTCCTGGGCTTTTGCTCGCGCCGCTCGCTCACGATGTCGATGGAGCAAGCCCCGCAGCACGAGGAGTCACTACGGCCCAGCGGGCCTGGGCCGCGCGAGCGTCCTCGCCGGGGCCGGGTCGTCCACTGGCTTCGCGGGCCGTTTCGACGACATCGCACTTTCCTGGAGTCCCGCGGTTCGCGCGTCACGCGATCGCGGATGGCGGCGTCTTGGTGGCATTCCCACCCGCCGCCCTGGATCGAGCACTCGGTCGATGGTTCTTCTCTTGAACCGAGAAGAGTGAAGGTAGGAGTCCTCTCGTGGTCCCTCCTTAACTAAAGGAGGACATTGCAACGGACGAAGCTTCCCTCAGATGCTCTCGAATCTTGCGCAGGCGGAGGACGGACAGCGGCCTGGGCGGGCGCTTTTTCGGGCTCCCTTCGCCACCCGCGAGGCACGTTCGGCTTTCCCCGGGAGCAGACCGCTTCGCCGTTCAGCAAGGGTCCGCCTGCGAACGGGCGGGACCGAGTTTGTCGCCCAGGGCTCTTGAGGAAAGAGTGTGACCCGAAGGCTCGAACAACTCGATTCGCTAAGGGGTCTCGCCGCGTTTTCCGTCGTGATCTGGCACTGGATCTACCTGTCGCTTCCGACGTGTCTTCCGGGAAGGGAACCGGCTGTTTTGCGGAGCGTCCTTCTCCAGCATGACCTCAGCCCGCTCGCCACACTCGGAGGGGTGAGGCTCCTTACGATGTCTCCGCTTCGGATCCTCTTCGCCGGCCGCGAGGCGGTAATTCTCTTCTTTGTCCTGAGCGGTTTCGTTCTCTCTCTGCCTCTGTGGGAAGCGCGCCGACTCGACTACGCGCCGTTCCTGATCAAGCGGGTCTTCCGCATCTACGTGCCCTATCTCGGTGCCCTGATCCTGGCTGTGGCCGGCAATGTCTTCCTCTCCACGGGAGGATTGCCGGACATGAACCAATGGTTTAATGCCTCGTGGAGGACGCCGGTGCAGCTGGCGGATGTGCTGGCGCATGTGACGCTCATTGGCGTCTTTAATGACAATCAGTTTAACCCGGCGTTCTGGTCCTTGATCCATGAGATGCGGATCTCCATCGCATATCCACTCGTGGTGCTCATGTTGCGGCGTTGGCCGCGGGCTCTCTGGCTGCTGCCAGTGCCGCTGATGGCTCTCGGAGGCTTTCTCCATTCGCGCTATCCGTGGGGACGCCTGTGTGAGTCGATCGAGGTTCTGGGGTTCTTTGTTGCAGGGACTGCGCTTGCCCGCTACCAGGATCGGATCGCAGCCCTGTACCATGGCTGGAGTTCATCTCGCAAAACTCTTGCCATCGCTCTCTTCGCCGGTCTCTACACGTATGGGTGGAGTTGGGTATTTCCGGCCTGGATGCTCGACCTGGGCACGAAGTATCAGGATATCTTCATCTGCCTGGGGGCTACCGGGATCCTAGGGCTCAGCCTCGCGTCGGCTTCGCTCTACCGGATCTTGATGAACCCCGCCGCGCGGTATCTCGGCAAGATTTCTTACAGCCTGTATCTGACACACGCGACCGTCCTGCTGGGACTGACGTATCTGCTGCGCGGAACACCCGGGTTCTTCTGGATCTACACCGCTCTGACACTCGTGGTGGCCTCCGCGTTCTGGAAGCTGGTGGAAGACCCGGCCATACAAGCCGGGCGGAGACTGACCCTTCGAGAGCCGCGTGAACGGGTCCACGTCGATCCCGAGCGCCGTCCACTTCCGCGCTTTGGCGAAATCGCGCGCGTTTTCGCCAAAGGCGCCTCCCGCGGTGCATATCCCGGGCTACGCGGTCCCGACGCCACCGCCCGCGAGACGCCTCGCTCGGGATAGAGCGCCTCGCCGAACGCTACGCGGCCGAATCCGCCGGGGCAATCGAGGGTGCTTGGGCTGCGTCGTGACCCATCCCTGCGACCCTCAAATCATTCCTGCTTCTTCGAAGACACGGCGGACCAGCGCTTGTGCTTCTTCGAGGATCTGACGCAGGTGGTCCTCTCCCCGGAAGCTCTCGGCGTAGATCTTGTAGACATCCTCGGTGCCAGAGGGCCGCGCCGCAAACCAACCGCTCTCGGTGACAACCTTGAGGCCGCCGATCGCGGCCTTGCTGCCCGGCGCCTCGGTGATCATGCGGATGATCTTTTCTCCCGCAAGTTGCGTCGCCTTGATGTTCTGCGGCGACAGTTGTGAGAGCAGCTTCTTTTGTTCCGGGGTCGCCGGCGCGTCGATGCGCGTAAATCGGGGTTCTCCGAGCTCCCGCGTGAGCGAATGATAAAGCACTGCGGGATCCTGACCGGTCACGGCGGTCATCTCCGCAGCGAGGAGCCCCATCACGATTCCATCCTTGTCGGTGGTCCAAACGGCGCCATCGCGGCGCAGGAAGGAGGCGCCAGCACTCTCCTCACCAGCGAAGCCGAGGGAGCCTGAGAGCAGGCCCTCGACAAACCACTTAAAGCCAACGGGCACCTCCACCAGGCCGCGACCCGCGCGCGCTGCCACGCGGTCAATCAAACTGCTGGTCACGACCGTCTTGCCCACCGCGGCGTCCGCACGCCATTGGCTGCGGTGGTTGAAGAGATAGGACACCGCGACGGCAAGGTACTGGTTGGGATTGAGAAGACCCCCGCTGCGACTGACAATGCCGTGGCGATCGTGATCGGTGTCGCAGGCCCAAGCCACATCGAACCGATCCTTGAGGCCAATCAGTCGCTGCATCGCGTAAGGCGAGGAGCAGTCCATTCGGATCTTCCCGTCCCAGTCGACGGTCATGAAACGGAACGTGGGATCGACCAGGTCACTCACCACGGTGAGCGCAACTCCGTAGCGTTCTGCGATCTTGCCCCAATACTGCACCCCTGCCCCTCCGAGCGGGTCCACTCCCAGACTGAGCTTCGCGTCCCGCAGGACCTCGAGATTCACGACGCTGGCAAGGTCTCCGACGTAGGCCTCCAGGTACTCGTGGCGGTGCGTTGTCGAGGCCCGTCGCGCCCGTTCGAATGGGATGCGCTTTACATGGTCGATGCCGCTCGTCAGGAGCGCATTGGCCTTTTCCTGGATCCATGCGGTCGCTTGGCTTTCGGCGGGGCCACCGTGCGGCGGGTTGTACTTGAAGCCTCCGTCGGGCGGCGGATTGTGAGACGGGGTGACGACGATGCCGTCGGCCCGCCCCCGGCTGCGGCGGCGATTGTGCGTGAGGATCGCATGAGACACGACCGGTGTCGGTGTGTAGCCGCCCTGAGCGTCGATCATCACCTCAACACCCCGGGCCGCCAGCACCTCGAGCGCACTGCAGACGGCCGCTTCCGAAAGGGCATGGGTATCAATCCCGAGGAAAAGAGGACCGTCGATCCCCTGCTCGCGGCGATAGAGGCAGATGGCCTCGGTGATCGCGACGATATGCGCCTCGTTGAAGGCATGGTCGAAGGCGGAGCCGCGGTGACCGGAGGTACCGAATGCGACGCGCTGCGCAGCCACTGCGGGATCCGGAGCCGTGGTGTAGTACGCGGTCATGAGCCGAGGCACATTTACGAGCATCGAGGGTTCGGCCGGTTTCCCGGCCAAGGGACTCACGTTCATGGGTCTTCTCCGTCCCGGCTGGTGAGAAAGACAGGGCTCCTTCTCCGCGCGGCAGAATGATTCTCGGCGGAAGGCGCGCTCTGGAAGTTGCCGGAGCGCGCGAAGAACCGCATGGGCGAGGTCGCAGCGGTCCAGCGGTAGGGTCCGGTCACGTCGGCATGGCCCCCGGCCTGGTCGCTCGGTCCGTCCTGCCCCATATGTGCGGCCGAAGGTCACACTCGACCTCCCCGTCTGCGCAGTCGAGGGACTTGGGGAGGTACGTACGTTGCATTCCCCTCTTTAGGACGCCCCGTCGATCCACTGGAAGAAGACAGGAAGAGAGGGAAGAGCATGGAAATTCATTGGAGCCACGTGGAGGAGATTTCAGAGGACGAGCGCCGTGCGATCGAGGCACGTCTTGCCGCGCTTGCGCAGGGCCACACCGACCTGATCGACCTGCGCATCGTGGGTCGGGGGAGCGGTCACCACCGCCACGGCGGAAAAGAGATCCGGGTCACCTGCCAAGTGCGCGGCAAGGAGATCATCGCCGTGCGCTCCGCGGATGAACTGGGTCTCGCGCTCGACCAGGCCATCGATGCCTTCGAGCGCGAAGTCCGAAAGCTCCGAGAGATCCGGAGCACGCATCGCGACGAGCGGCCGCAAAACCCACCCTATCTCGGCATCGTCGACCGGGTCCTGCAAGCGGCCGGCTACGGATTCATCGTGACCGATGGGGGAGAGAAGGTCTATTTCCATCGCAACGCCGTGCATGGCGGTCTTGCCTTCGAGCGCCTTGCAGAGGGAGACCGGGTGGCCTTGAACCTCGAGGCCGGTGAAAGGGGTCTCCAGGCGACGACCGTCGTCCCGGCCCCCCCGGGCGTCCCTGCCCCTTAGGTACGGATCCCGAGGACCTAAAGCGCTCGGCCGCAACGAGTCCTTGGCGGGTCGGCGGGGTGAACGCTCAAGGGAGCGTCAGAGGATTGTCGCGTGCCTGGGAGCTGCCCGAGATGGCTGTTCCCCGACCGAAGCCAGCAGCTCTGTGCAATTCTTCTCCGCCGAGGCTGAGGCCAGCGCGCCGCGAGGCGGCATGCGGCGCCGCAGCGCTTTGGCGCAAGGATAAGGGTTGGCAATGAAGCGACGCCCCGTCAGCAACGCGGAGATCGCCGAAAGGCTCCGCGAGATGGCGCTCTTTCTCGAGATGGAAGGGGTCGCTTTCAAGCCCCGTGCCTACGAGAAGGCGGCGTACGCCGTCGGGTCGCACGCAAGTCCCCTTGCTGAGCTTTTCGCCACGGGGGGTGTCGCCGCCCTGCAAGCTGTTCCGGCCGTCGGGAAGGGAATCGCTGAGCGAATTGCCGAGCTGCTGGAGCACGGCAGAATCGACGAGCTCGAGCGTATGCGCCGGGCCACTCCAATCGACGTGCTCGGGCTGACCTCAATCGAGGGGGTCGGACCAAAACACGCCAAGGCGCTGTACGATGCGCTCCGCGTGCGCTCCCTCGCCGACCTCGAGGCGGCGTGTCGCGGCGGGCGAGTCCGCGACGTGCCGCACTTCGGTCTGAAGAGCGAGCAGAAGATCCTGCGCGGCCTAGAGCTCCGCAAGCAGGAAAGCGGCCGCCATCCGATCGGTGAGGTGTGGCCGCTCGCACGCGAAATCGAGGCCCGACTCGCCAAGCTTGTCGGTGCACGGCGCGTTTCGATCGCGGGCTCACTGAGGCGCCGCAAAGAAACAATCGGCGACCTCGACTTCCTGGTCGTTTCCCCGGACCCCGGCCCGGTGATGCGCCTGTTCGTGGAAATGGCGGAAGTGGTCGCCGTCCACGCGCGCGGAGAGTCAAAGTCGATGGTTCGGCTTGCCAATGGCATGGATGCGGACCTGCGTGTCGTCCCGGCGGAAAGCTTCGGCGCCGCCCTCGTCTACTTCACGGGCAGCAAGGACCACAATGTGGTGCTCCGCCGCATGGCCCAAGAAGCCGGGTTGAAGCTGAATGAGTACGGCGTCTTCAAGGGCGAGAAAGCGATCGCCGGCCGAACCGAAGAGGACGTTTATGAGGCGCTCGGGCTGGAGTGGATCCCGCCCGAGCTGCGCGAGGATCAAGGGGAGATCGAGGCCGCGGGCGCGGGACGCTTGCCGAAACTGATCGAGTACGGCGCGCTGCGCGGCGACCTGCAGATCCAAACGGACTGGACCGACGGCGCAGCCTCGATCGAACAGATGGCCATCGCGGCAAAGGCTCTCGGACTCGAATACATTGCAATTACCGATCACACGCGCGATCTCGCCATGTCGCATGGTTCGGACGAGAAACAACTGCTTGAGCAGGCCGACGAGATTCAGCGCGTGAACAGCAAGCTGAAAGGCATTCGGGTGCTCGCCGGCGCCGAGGTAAACATTCGAAAGGACGGAACCCTCGATGTCACGGACGAGGCACTCGGGCGCCTCGACGTCGTGGGTGCGGCCGTCCACTCGCTCTTCGGCCAATCTCGTTCCGTCGCTACGCGCCGCGTGATCCGCGCCATGGAGAATCCGCATGTGGACGTGCTGTTCCATCCCACGGCGCGGCAACTCGGACGACGCGAGCCCCTCGATCTCGACATGGATGCCGTGATTCAAGCCGCAAAGCGCACCGGCACCGTGCTGGAGGTGGATGGCATCCCCGATCGACTCGACCTCAAGGATGAGTATGTCCGCAAGGCAGTGGACGCTCGGGTACCGCTGGTGATCGACTCGGACGCGCACCATCCCAGCCACCTGCGCTACGCAGATGAGTTTGGCGTGGCGGTCGCGCGGCGCGGCTGGGCCCGGGCGTCGGACGTCCTCAACACGCTCCCGGTGGAGAAGCTCCTCGACCGCTTGAAGGATCGGAGGAGACGCCGCAGTGGGTAGAAGGGTTATGGCCGCGCTTTGGCTGGCCCTCGCGGTGCCGATCGATCACGCGGCCGGGCAGGACACGGGCCTCGCGCTTCGCTCTGCCGCCTTTGCGCCGGGGGCCGATATCCCGAGCCGCTACACGTGCGAAGGCCTGGATCTCTCGCCGCCTCTTGCCTGGACTGAACCGCCCCCTGGGACGCAGAGCTTCGCCCTCGTGCTCGACGATCCAGACGCACCCGACCCGAAGGCGCCCCAGACAACGTGGGTGCACTGGGTGGTGGTGGGGATTCCCTTGAAGGTGCGCCAGCTCGCCGACGGCGCGGGCGGGGGACGGCTCCCCACAGGCGCACGGAATGGCCTCAATGACTGGAAGCGCGCCGACTATGGCGGGCCGTGCCCGCCGATCGGTCGACACCGCTACTTCTACAAGCTCTATGCCCTCGACACAACGCTCTCGGAGGTCTCCTCACCCAGCAAGGCGGAGCTCGAACGCGCCATGCAGGGCCATGTCCTCGCGCGGGCGGAGCTCATCGGGACCTACGAGAAAAAGCATCCCTAGCCCACCGGACCCATCGATCCCCTCGCGGCCTCCCCGCGAGTGCCCGAGGAGGCCGAAGAAGCAGAATCCACGTACCCTTGCAGTCGTCTTGCTACGGGGCCACACAGCAAAACGATGAAACCGCGTACAGCCGCAGCGCACGATTTTTTTAACCTGTACACACACAACTTCGTGCGCGTGGCGGTCGCAACCCCGGCATTGCGGGTCGCCGACCCTGCGTTCAACGTCGAAGGTACGCTTACCTTGATGGCCAAAGCGGCCCATGAGAAGGCCATCGTTTGCGTCTTTCCCGAACTCGGAATCTCTTCCTACACTTGTGATGATCTGTTCCACCAACAGGCGCTCATTGCGGGCGCGGAGGAAGCGCTGTCGGAGCTGCTTCGACGGACGAGGGATTTGCCCCTGCTCGCTCTTGTGGGCATGCCGGTGCAAGTGGACGGCCTTCTCTACAACTGCGCTGCTCTGATCTGTCGCGGGAGGCTTCTCGGAATCGCACCGAAGTCGTACCTGCCGAACTATCGGGAGTTCTACGAGCTGCGGCAATTCACTCCCGCAGATGTCTGTACCAGGAGCGAAATCACGCTTGCGGGTCAACGCGCTCCCTTTGGCAACCGCCTCATCTTTCGCTTGCAGGAGCAGCCCAAGCTCGCCCTGTTTGTCGAAATCTGCGAAGACCTTTGGGTCCCGGCGCCGCCCTCTTCGTTCGCCGCTCTCGCGGGCGCGACCCTGGTCGCCAATCTTTCAGCCTCCAATGTGGTCGTGGGCAAGTATCAATACCGGCGCAGTCTCGCGTCAAACCAATCCGCACGATGCATCGCGGCGTATCTCTACAGTGCATCCGGTCCCGGGGAATCGACGACCGACCTCGCGTGGGACGGCCACGCGATGATCTGGGAGAACGGCAACCTCCTCGCCGAGTCGCGTCGCTTCTCGCAGGTGCCGCAGCTCACCTTCGCCGAGGTCGATCTCGATCGCTTGTGGGCGGATCGCATGCGACAGAACTCCTTCGGTCAGTCGATGCAATGCCACCGGACGGAGATCTCGGGGTTTCACGAGATCGATTTCTCGCTGGCATTGCCCAAGGGACGTCTGCCACTCGCGCGACGCGTCGAGCGCTACCCGTATGTGCCGGAGGATCCCGCGACGCGGGATGCCCGCTGCGAGGAGGTCTACCGCATCCAGGTGCAGGGCCTCGTCACACGCATGCGTGCAACCGGCATGAAGAAGCTGGTGATCGGGGTCTCCGGCGGCCTTGACTCCACGCAGGCGCTTCTCGTGTGTGCGCGCGCGCTGGACGAGCTTGGACTCCCCCCCAAAAACATTCTGGCCTACACGATGCCAGGGTTTGCGACGACCGCGCGAACGAAGAGCCAGGCGTGGAGCTTGATGCGAGCCCTCGGCGCCACTGCCGAAGAAATCGATATCCGGCCCGCCTGCTTGCAGATGCTAAAAGCGCTGAATCATCCCTACGCGAAAGGAGACAGGCGCCCCCGGGTCTATGATCTGACCTTCGAGAATGTGCAGGCGGGTGAGCGGACAAGTCATCTTTTTCGGCTCGCCAATCGCTACGGCGCGATCGTCGTCGGGACCGGGGACCTCTCGGAACTCGCGCTCGGCTGGTGTACCTACGGCGTCGGCGACCAGATGTCACACTACAACGTGAATGTCAGCGTACCGAAGACGCTTATCCGGGACTTGATCGGGTGGGTGGGGCATTCGGGTGAATTTGATCGGGGCGTCGGACGGGTCCTCGCGCGCGTACTTGCGACGGATATCAGTCCGGAGCTCGTGCCGGGGAGTCATCGCGGGCAACCCGCACAGCTGAGTGAGAGCGTGGTGGGGCCGTACTCGCTCCAGGACTTCCATCTCTACTACACCTTGCGATTTGGCTACGCCCCGGCGAAGGTCGCCTTCCTCGCCTGGAATGCGTGGCGTGGCAAGGACGGCTACCGCCTCGCGGAGATCCGGAAGTGGCTCGGCGTCTTTCTGACCCGCTTCTTCCAAACCAGCCAGTTCAAGCGCAGCGCGCTCCCGAATGGTCCCAAAGTCGGCTCCGGGGGGTCGCTCTCGCCGCGAGGAGACTGGCGTGCACCCTCCGACAGTGTTGCAGAGCCCTGGCTCGAGGACCTAGAGCGCGTGCCGGCGCGCGACTAGCCGAGTTCGAGGCGACGCCTTGCAGCCCACTGTTTCGCCTTCGCAATGGCAATGCGGATCGCCCGGCCCTCGTCCATTCCTTCTTCGAGCAGCGCGTTAGCGATTTCGATCGCCTTCTCGCGCACCCGCTCGGGCAGCATCTCCATCGCCGGCGGATAGCGGAGGACATTCCAGGGCAAAGCATCTCCTGTGGTCTTGTGCCGCGTCTGCTCGGCTGCGCAACGAACGTACCAGGGCCATGCGCTCGGAGCAGGCCTTGCTGTCTACGGATGGACCCGCCTCTCGTTCGGCGCTGCTCCTTCACCCGAAGGCAACATCGAACGGACAGACGCCGGGAGCGGGTCTCGCTTGCGCGCGAGAATCAGTCGCTCATAGGCTTTCGCGATCCGTGTGCATACGGCTTCCAGCGCGGCAAAGGAAGCATCCGCCAAGGCCTCAGCCCCATTGTCCGCGTAGAGAAGGCCTACGATCCGGCCTTGAATCACGATGGGAAGGATCGCGATCTCCTGTACGCTGTCGCGCCCAAGCATCCCAAGGATTCGCGCGCCGAGTCCGTCCTGGGGTGGGAGCCCGCGCACAGGTTCGTGACTCGCAACGACCTCGGCAAACGGGCTCGTCACATCGGAGGGGAAGAGGAGCTGCTCCCCGCAGTTTTCGACTCCTTCCCCGCAAACACCTTGAAGCACACCGCGATGGATTCGCAGCAGAGCCGCTGCAGACACGTACGCCCGGGCAAGGTGGACGGCGAGACGTGCCACATGGTCGCGATGCGTGGCGCGGTCGATCTCGGCTTCGAGCGCGGCCGCTGTCCCGGCCGACGGACGCCTCGTGGCTGCCGGAGCAAGCGACTTCTTCCCCTGCACCGGAGTCTCCCGTGTGCCTGCGAATGGATGAACCCGCGCTTCGGGGGGGCGGGGCGCTTCGGAGTTTCGCGTGGGCTCCGCCGCGACCTTCGAGTAGAGCGCGTAGAAGATTTCCGGGTCAATCAGCTCCTCTCCGGGGCCCAGCGGACCGATGCGCGCCCTCACGATTCGCTCGCGCTCGCGTCTTCCACCCAGCGCTGATACGCAGCCGGGGGCCCAATGAGATGGAGACCGACGCCGCCGGAGGACAGCAGTTTGAGGCTGTGCGGAATGTGGCGCCGGTTCGGCACAGAGGCCTCGAGGACGAACTGCTCTCCCGCCGTGGTGCGGAAGGCCACCACGGCGGCAGCGCCGAGAGGGAGCGCCGCATGAGTCTCGACGAAGAGACCGCGAGCCGAGAGATTCTGCACCACTCCCGGGTGGCGATCTCCATTCACCATCACAGCGCAGGGGATGCATTGCTTGACTCGGCGGGCTTCTCGCCGATCGAGCTCAGGAATGAACCGTCGCCGCATGACCGAGGCCTCCTGCGGGGATCGAGCGCCCCTCGATAGGTGGCCGCGGACCCCGCGGACGTGACGGGACCCGCAGGTGTGAGGCCGCGGGCGCGACGCGACACGCAAGGGTGGCTCCCCTAAGAGACCGCAAGTCTCCGAGCATCAGCGGCAGTCTCTTGGAGCTCCGCCCCGCCCTCATACCGCAAGGGGCTTTGTGCGCGCGCTCGCTGGAGAGGCCGCAGGCCCCCTTGGCAGAGGTCCTTGTGCGCAACTTCGAGCCGCATGGGCACGAGGAGCGCGCCTGGGGGCACAGCCACCTCGACTGTTGCGGCCCGACCGGGGCCGAGTTGCGTTGGGACTGCCAACGCCTTGCCGGCAACTTGTGTGGATGCCGAGGACGTGGTCCAGGAGACCCGGACTTCGGCGGGCTCGCCGCTCCCGCAGCGGAATTTCGTCGCCAATCCGGCAAAAACAGGCAACCAGCGAAGCCCTTCCCGCGCTCACGCCACGGGTCGGAGCGTCCTCGCTAATTGATTCCTAGGGTGTCTCGTCGAACTGGATCTCTCCGCGCCCGACGAGGTCGAGGAACACTTGCACCACCTTGGGATCGAACTGGGTGCCCGCGGCGTTTTGAATGCGAGAAAGTGCATCCTCGACCGAGATGGCTTGCTTGTAGGTAGCCTTGCTCGTCATGCTGTCGAATGCCTCCGCGACGCCGATGATGCGAGCTTCGAGCGGAATGTCTTCAGCGGCGAGCTTTTGCGGATAGCCTCTTCCATCGAACCACTCGTGATGGTGGAGAACAAAGGGCGCAAGGTCGCTCCAGAGGCGAACCGGCGAAAGCATGCCCGCGCCGAGTGCGGGATGCTTCTCGAACGCTGCTCGGACTCCGTGCAGATCGGGTTTGATCTTGAGCATGCCCACGTCGTGGAGCAGCGAGGCGAAGTGCAGTCGATGGAGCCGATCTTCGGAGAAGTCCAGGGCGCGAGCGATGCGGTTCGCGATGCGGGCGACGCGGCGCGCGTGTCCCGCCTGGACATCGCAGTGCGCATCAAGCGCAGCCACGAGCATTTCAGTCACGTGGGTGAAAAAGTTCTGCTGGGACTCCTGGAGATCCGCATTGCGAGTCGCGACGGCTGCGAGCGCGCTCAGCGTCAAGAGCGCACTCACCTCGCTTTCGCCCAAGCGGTGAGTGATCCGCGAGTATACGACAGCCAACGCGCCCATCGCTTCGCGCGGACCCATCAGGGGGACAACAATCGCGGCGGGCATCGACGGACTCGCTCCGCAGACCGCTGGTTTTGCGTCGCGAACCACCCCCTCGGCCAGCTTCTCGAGCTCGGCGCGCACCGCCTCTCCCGGCTGGCCCCCGCTTGCCGAGGAGACGAGCGACAACCGGGCTTCCTTGTCCGAGCGCATCCACAAAAACCCGGCGGCCGACCCAGTTACGGCCAGCGCGACAGCGGCCGTCACCCCCGCAACGTCATTGGCGTGCCTCGCGTTTGCGAGCTTCGCCGACGCGTCGAGAAGACCTTGCAGTCGCCCGTTGTCCGCGTCCATGCGTTCGAGGCTCTGGTGCGCGGTGCGTCGAATCAGGAGGAACGATCCAAGGGTGAGGACCGCGACAGAGCCGAGGCCTCCCAACAGCCCTTCCGCCACCGGTCCTTCCGGCAGAGCCGGTACGACGTAGCGCAAGGCCAGGAAGGCAAGGGCCACAAGGGGAACGATCGCGCCGAGGAAGTAGCCGGTCAGGATCGCCCGGTCGAGCCGCTGGGAAAACATGGACAATCGATGAGGGGATCGCACTTTGGCGGCCATTCGAGCAGCGGCGCCTCACTTTGGGTCTCCGGCTCCTATCGGCCGAGCGCAGCAGCGGCTGTAACCACCCGCTGCGGCAGTTGGCGTGATGAGCCTCCCCCCCACCGCAAACGCCTAGACCGACCCGCAGAAATCACCCAGGAACGCGCGCGGTAACTCGCATCACCTTTGTACGGCCAGCGGATGGAGTGATCTTCCAGCGGGGTGCGAGCCGCGGGCTAGTCCTCGGACCCGGTGCTGCACTGATTGAATCGTTCGTCCAAGGTTCGAGACGCAGTGCCCGCACCCGGGTTCCCGGCGTAAAACTCAAATTCGAAACGCGCATTGTCGGTCCGGAAGCCCACCGGTCCCTCGAGTGTCGCCATCTGGCTCCCGAGGGTTCCCTCCCAGACGACTCGGCCATCGGCGATGAGAGTGAGATCATCGCCGTGCAGTGAGGCACGGAGCCAGTGGGATTCGCCGGGCTGCACCTTTGGGAGATCCACGCTGCTGCGCGCCTTCATCGTCACGTAGCCGCCAGCGTGGCATTCCGCGTGCGTGTGCTTGTCGGGGTTGCGTTTGATGGAGACGGCAAACTTGGAATCGGGCTCGATGTGCCACATCGCATAGACGAGATTGCAGGTGTCCTGCGCTCTGAGCTTAAGGCCGATCTGACGGCGCAGCTCGCCGGACGCAAGCGGCTTTGAGGCTTTGGTCGGTCCTAGGTAGCGGAACCGAACCTCAGCGGTCTGGTCGGTCCCGACCCGGACAACAGCGCGCGAGCTCGGCGCATCGATCGCCAGACGCCCATCGGGAAGAGCCGAGACGATCCCGTTGGTCACACACAGCTGCTCCCCACCAATCCGCTGTAGCGGCGTTTCGGGAGCCGCTTCCGCCATGGCTCGTGGGAAGGAGCAAGACAAGAGCGCGATGAGCCCGCTCATGGCGAGGCCCTTGCTCACGGACGCGCCATTTCTCGGCGACGGCGGCCCGCTTCTCGATAAGCGGCTTCCAAACCTCTCTCGCTATGAAGCACTTCCGTCATGACGCGGGAGAAGGCCACGATGATCGATCCCCATGAGGTTCTTCGGTCGTAGGAGCGAAGCGGCTTGCGGAGGGTATCTTTGCAGAGGTCGGCCTGCCGCCCAAGGTTGACGGTCGCGGCCGCGGATTCGCTCGGAGGCTCGTCGTGACACAGCTGTCCCATCCCACCATCGCGTGCGATCTCGGCGCTCTTACGGCGGAGGAGCGCGCGAGCCGGGCCAGGCTCGCCGCAAGGATCCGCTCGCTTGCGGCTGAAGTGGTCGAACTCGAGGACGGTTATGCGCTCCGGCTCGAGTCCGAGCCCGAAGTGGCCCGTCAAGCCCTCGAATGGATTCTTCTCGAAAGCCGCTGTTGTCCCTTTCTTCGAATGGAGCTCTGCGTCGAAGCGGAGCGCGGGCCGCTCTGGGTTCGCTCGGGAGGACCCGCCGGAGTGAAGGAGTTTCTTAATGCCGCAGGATTCGGCGTGACCTCGGCGAGGCCACCTTGCGCAGGTTGAGGACGCTCCCTGGGGCGTGGAGCCGCCCCTCCGCACAAGCGGACGTCCCCTAACCCCGGACGGGGGTCTGGGCCACACCATCTAGTGCGGGGGTCTGGATCCGGTTTCTCCCTTCCGCGCCTTCGCCCCAGCGTCCTCCGCTCTGCCTCGGCGCGCAGCCTGAGAGCCGTCTCCGTCATCGCTCCGCCGATGCCGCACGTGCACGACCCGCCCGAGCGCGTCACTCGGCGTCGCGTCTGTCCGCCTCATCGGACTGCGTTCTAAGGACCCGCAAGCCGCGGGAATTCTTCGATCGGCTTTGCAATCAGCGAGTTGCCCGGCCTGCTGCGTATCCGCTTGGCAGCGCAGTCCTCCCGCCACCCAGCGATCGTTCCGTCGAGAACCGTGGCCTCCTTGCCGCACACGCCGATGTCAAGCAGCTGCACCGACGGCTCGATGAGAAAAAACGGGGGTGCGGATGCGCATTGCACTGGTCGTGGACGGTACGCGCGGCGATGTCCAGCCGATGCTCGTGCTGGGTCGTGCCCTCGCACGAGACGGTCACGTCGTACGCCTCTGCGCCCCACCCGACTTTCGAGAGGCAGCCCAGCTCACGGGCCTCGAGTTCCGTGCGGTCGGTACCGATGTGCGCGCCTGGCTCACGAGGCATGCACATGCCCTCGAGGGCAGACCCATTCATGCCCTGGGCGAGGCTGTACGCTACGCGCGTCAGTGTCTTCGAGCGCAATTCGATACTCTTCCCGAGGCCACGAGCGATTCCCAGTGCCTGATCGGAGCCGGAATCCAACTGGCTGGGCCTTCGGTCGCCGCGCTCCAAGGCGTTCCCTACCTCTACGTCGCCTATTGCCCGGTTCTCCTTCCTTCGGCCGACTACCCATCGATGGTGTTGCCGCACCAGACGCTCCCACGCTGGGCGAATCGCCTCAGCTGGCACGCCACACGAGCCTTCTTGAACCACGTGTTCCGAAAAACCCTTGCCGTCCGGCGCGCGGAGCTCGGTCTCCCCGCCGTGCGGGATGTTCTCGCTTACCTGGTCGGCGAGCGGCCCACCCTCGCGGCGGATCCGGAACTCGCGCCGCTTCCGTCCGACTGTGCGATCGGCGCGCGACGCATTCGAGCCCTCCAACCCTCCCCCGGCGATCCGCTGCCGCCAAAACTCGACTCGTTCCTCCAGCAGGGGCCCCCACCCGTCTATGTCGGATTCGGAAGTATGACGGACACCGACTCCGCCCGTACGACGCGCGAGATCGCGAAGGCCTTCTCTGCCGTTGGATGTCGCGCGATCGTGTCGCGCGGCTGGGCCGGGCTCGGCGGGGTGCCCCTTCCGGAAGGCGTGCTCGAGATCGGCGCAGTCTGTCATGTGCGCCTATTCCCAAGGCTCGCAGCGGTCGTGCACCATGGAGGCGCGGGGACGACGACGGCGGCCGCGCGGGCAGGGATCCCGCAGATCGTGGTGCCGCACGTCGCGGACCAGTACTACTGGGCACGACGGGTCGAACTTCTCGGCATCGGGCCACCTGCGATTCCGAGGAAGCGCTTTTCTGCTCGCACGCTGGAGGCGGCCCTCACCACCCTTCTTGAGAACGAGATTGTCGCAGAGCGGGCAAGCGAACTCGGTGCCCGCCTGCGAGCGCGCGCTGCCGTCGAGGTAGATTCCGTCCTCTCGTCCTAGATCGCTCTGGGCGGCAGGCTTGCCTCGAGAAGGCGATTTCTACGGATCTGGGGTATTCGCCGAATGAACGGCTCGCATTAGGATCGGAGCAGGGGTCGCCCGATCCTTGGATTTGTCCCCGCGCTTTTTCCGGCGGGTCGGTCGAGCCCGCGCAGACCTTTGGGGTGGTCGCCGCGAAGGCTGTTGTGCGACGTTTCCGGCGATCCAACCACCGAATCCGCTGCGACCGCCGGGAGTCGGGAGCAGGCAGCTCAAAGGGTTGAACCCAGAGAGGAAGGAAAAGAGATGAAAGCGAGGCGACCCTGCGTCCCCAATCCTAGAGTCGCGGCGGCTGCATGAGGGCGATTCCCATCATCTGTTTTTCTCTCCTCCTCGCCTCGTCCACGGCGTCTGCTCAAGTCGGGTTCTACAGCGGCAGCGCGCTCCTCGCGTCGTGCGAAGACCCGGCGCATCTTCCGGAGTGCACGCAGTACATCGCGGGGGTTCTTGACGTCCACGGATATGACTTATCTCGGTTTGGATCTCCCCGAGATTTCTGCACACCGGAGGACATTACCTTGGAGGAGCTCCAACGCGTCGTGGTCAAGTGGCTCAAAGCTCACCCCGATAGGCTGCGCGTCACGGCCGCCAATTTGGTCGTCCTCGCCCTTACGGACAACTTCAAGTGCAAGGGAGATCGGGGCTGAGATGGAACGATGCGCTTCGAAAACCGGCGGACCCTTACCCATCGTGGTAGGAGCGGGTCGCAGCCCCGAAGGGTCGTGTCCCTTGTCGTTACGCCTCGTGCGGATTTTCTCCACGCCGCGTCACGTGCTCTCGTAGCGCTGTCATCAGATCGCCCCACCAAAGACCAATCATGCGGCTGAACGCCGGGCCCTCGAGGCCGTGTCGGGCGGGATGACCGGCGCGGAGGGCAGCCCAGCCGCGGTGCTCCACGGTCACGATCGTGCCGCTTTCGGTCGCGTCGAATCTCACTTCGACTTCGGTTGTTTCGTGAGGAGCGAAGTTCAGATTGCGCCACTCGAACACGAGGCGCGATGGCGGCTCCCAGGTTCGGATACGCCCCACCTCGACGATCTGCGTGGTTCCCGTAGCGTCGAAGCGCTCGAACAGCCGACCGCCTGGGCGGGCTTCGAGGATGAGCGTACCCACACTTCTGCCGCTCGCGCGAAAGCGCAAGCCCCGTCGCCACCAAAGGTCGATCTCTTCGGTGAAGACCGCGAAGGCGTCTGCGGGCGAGACGCCAACCCGCACCGATACGCGCGCCTTGTCTCCGGGCAGCGTAGGGCTCGGGTTCATTCGCGCCGCTGCCCCCGCGTGCGCTCTGCGTGCCTCTTGAAGCCCGCTAGCTCTTCACGCCAGAACGCCTCGACCTCATCGAGCCAGCCCCGCAGTGCTGAGAAGGGCTCGGGACGGAGCCGGTAGATGCGAACGCGGGCATCATGATCGACCCCCTCCTCCTCGACGAGGCCCGTCTTGCGAAGAACGCGCAGGTGCCGGCTCATCGCAGCAGGGCTCATCGAGAGAGCTGCGGCGAGTTCGCCGGCCCGTCGCGGTCGCTTGCGCAGCAGATCGACGGCGCCGCGTCGTGCCGGATCCGCCAGAGCAGCGAGCGTACGGTCAAGCGCAGCGGGCGGCGTCACTCCTTGGGATCGCGCAGCCGCTGACAGAACCACCAGTGATGGCCCTCGAGGTCCTCCGCCTCGTATCCGCGATCCTCCCAATAATCCTCGCCATAGTCGGTATTTTTCGGCTCCGAGACGATGACCGCGCCGGTAGCACCTGCGCGACTGCAGTGCGAATCGACGTCATCGACGTACAGCATCATGTTCTGCGTGTTGCCCCCACCGATCGAACGCGGGCTTCTCCGGTGGGTAGACTCCGGATGGTGCGGCCCCGCTCTCTCATCGCCGACCATGATCAGCCCCTCGCCGTACGTGAGCTCCGAGTGCTCGATCCGGCCACCGTCGCCCTCGATCTTCAGCCGAAGCTCAAAGCCGAACGCACGACAGAGCCAATCGATGGCTTTGGCGGGGTCCTGGTAGTAGAGCGCTGTGGAGATGCGCGGCCATCCCGCGGGTGTGCTTCGCATGGGTACCTCCTCGCGTCTTTACTAAACGATTTGATTAACTATTGTCAACATTAGAAATTATTTTCGCGACCACGCGAAAAGCACAAGCGGCGAAGGGAGGTCCGTGCTTCGAGGTGCGAGCCGGCGTGGCTCGTCTCATCACCCGGCGATCGGAGTCCCCTGCGCCGAGACCAGCTGCCAAGCGCCGTCCGGACCCTTCACGAAGACGTGCGTGTACCGACTTCGAACGACGAGAGGACCGGAATCGAGCACCAAACGCATCGACGTACTCCCGATCACCACGGCCACGTCGCCATAGAAGCGGACCAGCGCTTGCTGGGGGACGGTCTCGATCGAATCGAAGACGACGCGGCGGGAGACGATTAGCTGGGGCGAAGTCCTGATCGGTGCCCGCGCAGGATCCAGCCGCGCGAAGCTTCAGCACCCACCTCAGCTGCAGCGTGCCATTCCGCCTCGGCTTCACTCCCGGATGTGGCCTGGAGCCCCGCGATCGCCACCCCGCCACGGCGTGTGCGTGGGGCGAGGTGGCATTCTTTGTGCACTAGGGAGCGCCCGCTTTCTCCGAGCACATGGGGAGGTTTGGCGTGGCGGCGGCAGCGTCAGCGGGCAGGCAAGGGTCTCGAGAGCTGTACGACATGGCGGTCGTCCGCGGTTTTGCCCTCTCCACCTTGGTATGGGGCATCGTCGGAATGAGTGTGGGCCTGCTGGCGGCCCTCCAGCTCGCTTGGCCGTCCCTCAACTTTCCGCCGTACCTCCACTTCGGGCGCATCCGGCCGATCCATACCAACGCCGTCATCTTCGGCTTCACGCTGGGCGTGGTGTTTACAGGCAGCTATTACGCGGTCCAGCGGCTATGCCGGGTGCGACTCTTCTCGGATGCGCTTTCGCGCGCCCACCTTTGGCTGTGGAACGCCATCATTGTGAGCGCAGCCCTCTCGCTCGCTGCCGGGTACACGACGTCTAAGGAATACGCGGAGCTCGAGTGGCCACTCGACATCGCCGTCGTGGTGATGTGGGTGATCTATGCCGTGAACTTCTTTGGCACGATCGCTCGGCGGCGCGAGAAACCCATGTACGTCGCACTTTGGTTTTGGATCGCGAGCATCCTCACGATCGCCATGCTCTACATCTTCAACAACCTCGAGCGGCCGGTCTCGCTGTGGAAGTCATACTCGATCTACGCGGGGGTTCACGACGCGAACATCCAGTGGTGGTACGGGCACAACGCCGTGGGCTTCCTGCTCACGACGCCGATCCTTGGCCTCATGTACTACTTCCTCCCCAAGCAGGCAGGAAGGCCGATCTACTCGCACCGACTCTCGATTCTCCACTTCTGGTCGTTGATCTTCCTCTACATCTGGGCCGGGCCGCACCACCTCATCTATTCGCCGCTGCCGGATTGGGCCCAGTCGCTGGGCTCGGTCTTCTCGATCATGCTGATTCTCCCCTCCTGGGGTGGGATGCTGAACGGCCTGCTGACCTTGCGAGGCGCATGGAACAAGCTCCGCACGGACCCGCTGCTCAAGATGTTCGCTGTGGGGCTCACGTTCTACGGCATGAGCACCTTTGAGGGACCGATGATGGCGATCAAGACCGTCAACTCGCTCTCGCACTTCACCGATTGGACCATCGGGCACGTGCACTCGGGAGCCCTCGGCTGGGTGGCGCTCACCTCCTTCGCGACTCTCTACTACCTCGTGCCCCGGCTCTGGCATACCGAGCTCTACAGCGTTCGCCTGGCAGAGACGCATTTCTGGGTCGCGACGCTCGGAATCGTGCTTTACGTAACGCCGATGTGGATATCGGGCGTAACGCAAGGGCTCATGTGGAGGGCGGTGAATCCGGATGGGAGCCTCGCTTACACCTTTGTCGACACGCTTGCCGCGATTCACATCTACTATGTGATTCGCGCGGCCGGTGGTGCGCTCTTCCTCTCGGGTGCCCTGATCATGTTCTACAATGTTCTGCGTACAATCCGGCAAGGCACATCAGCAATCCCTGCGCCGAGTGCAGCCGCCGCCGTCGCACTCGCGGGAGGCAAGTGATGGCCTGGGAGTGGCACCGACCGCTCGAAGCCAAGCAGCTCACCCTTTCCGTCCTCGCCTTTGTGGCCGTGGCGATCGGCGGGCTCGTGCTGCTGATCCCGCCGTACTTTCTCCAGGGCACGATCGAGCCGATCGCCGGCGTGAAGCCCTACAGCCCGCTCGAGCTCGAGGGCCGGGACCTCTACATCCGCGAGGGGTGCAACAACTGCCACAGCCAGGAGGTTCGGCCCTTCAAGACGGAGACCGACCGCTATGGACCGTTTTCCATGGCCGGCGAGGGGATCTACGACCGGCCCTTCCTGTGGGGTTCAAAGCGCACGGGGCCCGACCTCGCGCGGGTGGGCGGGAAATACCCGGACTCTTGGCACTGGATCCACCTGATGAATCCCCGTCAGATCGAGCCGCGTTCCAACATGCCGCAGTTCGCGTTCCTGACGAGCTCCGAGCTCGACACCTCGCTAACCCAGCGCAAGCTCGAAGTGCTGCGCAGCCTCGGAACCCCCTATACCGACGACGAGATCCAAAACGCCGTGGTGGCGCTGCGTCGGCAGTCTGACGAGGTTGCCGCGGCGCTTCGCAAGGATGGAGTGCAGCTCTCCGAGATTGGCGCTCGAAGTGAGGCGGTCGCGCTGATCGCGTACCTCCAGCGCCTCGGCCGCGACATCGGTTGGCGCGAGAAGCCTGTGTCGACTGCGAGCCTCGGAGGGGAGCCGTAATGGATGCCGTAGCGCTCTACAAGCTTGGGCGCCTCGCGGTGCTGGCCTTGGCCCTTGTGGGGATCGCGTTCTACGTGTTCTCACGAAAGCGGCGCAACCAACTCGAGCTGCCCGCGCGGCGCATGCTGGAGGAGGACGACGCATGAAGGCCGAGCGTCCGCCGAGCGAAATCGCAGAACTCCCTCGAGCTGACACCGCAGAGCATGATGGGATCGGCGAAGAGGACAACAAGATTCCGACGTGGTTCAACGCTGCCTTTCTCGGAACGATCGTCTTCGCCTTCGCCTATATGATCTACTTCACGACCACGGGCTGGAGTGCGCGCGGCCAGTACGAAGCCGAGGTGGCGGCGGCCAATTCGGCCGCACAGGCATCGCAGGCAAGCCAGCCCACCACGAATCCCTACCACCGGAACGCTGCGGCGATTGCCGACGGGAAGGTCGTGTTCGAGCAGATCTGTGCCGCATGCCACAAGCCCGACGGCTCTGGACTCGTCGGCCCGAGCCTGATCGATCCCTACTGGAAGTACGGCCACACCGACGAAGACCTGTTCAAGACGGTTATGTATGGACGGCCGGGGGGCATGCCCGCGTGGGGCACGCAGCTTGGTTCCGACAAGGTCTGGCGCGTTCTTGCCTATGTGGAGACATTGCCCAAGTCGAACCAGCCGGGCCTCGGTGCACCGGACTACCATGGGCCTGGGGCGCCGGCGGCACCCCCTCCGGGCGGTTAGGGAGCAGCAATGTGGAGCGCTCGTCCCGTCGAGGGCCTCTTCCGTCGCCTGCGCTGGGCGGCCGACGGCGTCCTGATCGCGATCCTGCTCGTCATCCCCTGGGTCGAGATCCACGGCGAGCCGCTGATCCGCCTCGATATCCCCGGGCGCAAGTTCCACGTCCTTGGCCTCGTGATTTTTCCTCAGGAACTCTACTTTCTGTGGCTGATCGTCGCGGGGCTCGCGCTCGCGCTCTTCTTCTTCACTGCGCTAGCGGGCCGTCTCTGGTGCGGCTGGGCCTGTCCGCAAACCGTCCTTACGGATGTGTATGCAGTGGTAGGGCGCTGGATCCAAGGCTGGTCGCGCAGCGGTACCCCCGCGCATGTGGCCATGTGGCGCACGCTCGCAACCCACCTCGTCTGGCTCTGCTTTGCGGCAGTCCTCGGCTTCCACTTGGTCGGCTATTTCGTCTCGCCCTACATCTTGCTCTCCAATGCCGCGTCGGGTGCGCTCACACCAACGACGACAAAGTTTCTCTTCGTCTCAACCGCGCTCGCCTATCTGGATCTCGCGTTCGTGCGGCAGACCTTCTGCAAGTACCTCTGCCCCTACGCGCGCTTCCAGAGCGTGCTCTTCGACCGCGATACACTGGTGATCGGGTATGACACGAAGCGCGGTGAGCCGCGTGGTAAACGCGGAACGACCACAGGAGACTGTGTCGATTGCGGCCTGTGCGTCGCCGTCTGCCCCACGGGCATCGACATCCGCAACGGTCTCCAGCTCGAATGCATCGCGTGCACACAATGCATCGATGCCTGCAACGCCGTGATGGAACGACTCGACCGGCCGCGAAATCTGATCGGCTACCGTTCGCTGGTCGCGCTCGAGCGAGTGCGCGCGATGCGGATCTTACGGCCGCGCGTCATGATCTACGGCGCGCTCCTCACAGCGATTGTCACCGTCTTCGTGGGGGCCGTCGCGGCGCGCGAGCCCCTCGACCTGCAGGTCGCCCACAACCAGAATCTCCTGTTCGGCTCAGCGGCGGACGGCCGTTTCTCGAACGCATTTGTGCTCCACATCCAGAATCGCGACCGGGAGGACCATGACTACCGCATCCGGCTCGACGCGCCGCGGGGCTTCGAGCTTGTGGCCGGTGTGAATCCCGTGCGCGTCCAAGCGACCAGCGCACTCGAGGCGCGCGTTTTTGTCCTGGCGCAGCGAGACGCTGCGGACAGTGCACCGCACGCGCTGGCGTCGGGCGAACGGGGACTCGGCTTTGTGCTGGAGCGGACGGACAATCCGCGCCAGCGCGTCGTCCGCAACATCAGCTTTCTCTACGCGCCCGGGAGCGTGGGGGCCGGCAGTGCGCGCTGAGGCTTCTGAGGTGAGCGCCCGGGAGAGCCGGGAGCGGCGCGAGCCGTGGCCGTGGGCGATCGCGGGCTGCTTGCTTGCCATGGCCGTCGTGCTGGCGTGCTTCCTGTGGGCGGCGGTATCGCATCCCGATCCAGTCCTCGTGAAGGACACCTACGCAGCCGGCCAGCGCTACAACGAAGAGCTGCGTGCCGCGGATCGAGCGGCGGCTCTCGGCTTGCGTCTCGACGTGCACGCGGCGCCCACCCCTCTTGGCGCGCGCGTCGCGATGCGTCTGGTCGACGCGCAAGGCCGCGTCCTCGGTTCGGATCACGCGAGTCTTCGCCGGGAGCGGCCGGCCGAGGGTGGCTTTGACCAGACCGTCGCGCTCGCAACCGATGGAGACGGCTTCGCCGCCGACGTTCCACTTCCGCTCCCCGGCCGTTGGTGGCTAGAGGCACGGGTCGAACACGAAGGCGCTGCGCTCGTGCGCCGCATCCCAATCGAGATGCCTCGATGACAACCGCGGCGCTCCAGGACGTTCCCCTCGCGGAGACTGGGCTCCAGCTCGACGGGCTTCGCTGTACGGGATGCGTGCATCGGGTCGAGCAGGCGCTGCGCGCCCTCCCGGGCGTTGCCAGTGCGTCGGTCAGCTACGCGACCCACCGGGCGTGGGTACAATACGAGCGCAAGCGCATTGACGCGCCCGCCCTCGTGGCCTGCGTTCAGAGCCTTGGCTACGCGGCAGCGCCCTACGACCCCGAGACGGTCGATCGTCCCGCGCGCGCCCACGCCCGGCAGGCGCTGATGCGTCTCCTGGTCTCCTCCTTTCTCGCTGCGAACGTCATGCTGGTCTCGCTCGCGCTCTATTTCGGCACAGGTTCGATCGACGAGACCACACGGCGGGCGCTGCGCTGGCTCGCGATCGCGCTCTCCGTGCCCTCCGTCACGTGGTGTGCGGTTCCCTTCTGGCGTGGCGCCTGGGCCGGTCTGCGGCGCCGGAAACTCACGCTCGATGTTCCGGTCGTACTCGGGTTCGGGACCTCCTTTGTGGTCAGCATCGCGGGGACGCTCGCGGAGACGACCCATGTGTTTGCGGACTCCGCCTCGATGATCGTCTTCCTCATTCTTCTCGGGCGTACGCTTGAGGGCAGTGCCCGTGCGCGAGCGGCGAGTGCCGTCGAGCGCTTTGTTCGCCTTGCGCCGGAGACTGCGCAACGCCGCACCGCCCATGGCCTTGAAACTGTGCCTGCGGCTTCGCTCGGCGTAGGGGATCTCGTGGTGGTCGCGCCCGGGCAGGCGATCCCGGCGGACGGACGCATCGCCCGCGGGGCGACCGAAGTGGATGAGTCGCTTGTCTCGGGCGAATCGCAACCTGTGGTGCGCAGTGTCACCGAATCGGTGATGGGTGGGACGCGCAACGTACTGGCGGAAATCGAGGTCATCGTCACCGCTCGGGTGGGAGCGGGTACGCTCGCGCGCATCGCCGCCCTCCTCGAGCGCGCCCAGGCCGAGCGTCCGCACGTGCAGCGTCTCGTCGATCGCATTTCTGGAGTATTTGCGCCGGCCGTGTTGCTTGCCGCCGGCGCGACCGCCGTGGCATGGGTGCTCGCCGGAGCTCCCGCGATCGAGGTCGCCCTCATCGCGGCCTCCGTGTTGATCGTGGCATGCCCCTGCGCTCTCGGCCTCGCGACACCGGTAGCGATTGTGGCAGCGATCGGTCGCGCGGCAGGATTTGGGGTTTTGTTCAAGAGCGGTGCGGCGGTCGAGCGCTGTGCACGTGTGGAGGTGGCGCTCCTCGACAAGACCGGGACGCTCACCGAAGGTCGGCTCTCGGTCGCCGAGATTGTCCCGAGCGACGGGATGGATGTCGCCAGCGTGCTCGCCGCCGCCGCCGCGGTCGAGGGCGCCTCTACCCATCCCATCGCTGCGGCGATCCGTGAGGCGGCCGAGCGCGCCGGCATTGTCGTGGCGGAGGTGACGCCACGCCATGTGGTTCCGGGCCAAGGCGTCGTGGCCGGAAGCGCGCAGTCCGACGCGCTCCAGCTCCTCGTCGGCTCGCGGGCGCTGCTCGCGGAGCACGGGATCTCGGTCGAGCCCGAGCTCTCGGAGAGCGCGCGCAAAGCGGCGGACCGCGGTGAGAGCCTGGCATTCATTGCCCGAAAAGGCGCTGGCGGCAAGCGTGCGCTTGGCTTGATCGGTCTGGCCGATCTTCCGCGCGCCGACGCCGCGAAGGCAGTCCGGCGACTCACTGATCTCGGTATCGAGGTGGCGTTGGTGAGCGGCGATCATCACGCGGCTGTTGCTGAGGCGGCGGCGCGCGCTGGCATCGGAGAATACCGGGCGGAAGTCTCGCCGGCGGCCAAGGTCAAAGAGGTAGGCGCACGCCGAATCGCGGGGACGAATGCCCCGCGGACGGTCCTCGTCGCGGGTGACGGCGTCAATGACGCCGCGGCACTCGCAGCGGCCGACGTGGGCGTCGCATTCGCCCGCGGGGCTGACGTGGCGATCCACGCCGCCGACATAATTGTACATGCGCCGCGTCTGGGTGCTCTCGCCGACACAGTCGAGATTGCGCGTGCGACCCTGGGCCGCATCCGTGAGAACCTCGCGCTTGCGCTGCTCTACAATGCCGTTGCCGTACCACTCGCCGCGATGGGCTTCCTCCATCCGCTCTCGGCCGCGATCGCGATGGGGCTTTCGTCCCTTGCGGTCACGGCAAACTCCCTGAGGCTCCTCGGCTGGCGTTCGAGCTCGTCGGACCTGGGGACGGAGCGGGCATGAGCTTTCTTGAGATCACCATCCCGGCCACCCTGCTTCTTGCAGGCGTGCTGGTCTGGCTCGTCCTCCGCGCCGTCCGGCGCGGCGAGTTCGACGATTTTGAGGGACCGGCGCAGCGCCACGTTTTCGACGACGACCGGTGCCCGGAGCGCCCGGACGGTCCGTAGGCGCTCGTCACCTTCCGGACCTACCCGCTTTCCCTCGCGCCTCCTCGGACTCGGGACCTCAAGGCCCGCTCGCGCTCGGTGGTGTCCTCGACCTCATCAAGCCAGCGCAGGATCGCTTCCTCATACCGCATCCCGAACTGAAGGACCGCACGGCGGCGCGGGTGCTCGCGCGCGCTCCGAAGCTCCTCTTCGGCTTTGCGGTAGAGGGCCAAGCGCTCTTGGCGGACACGGCGCTGGGAATCGACGAAACGCGCGAGGCGGTCGGGGGGAAGGTGTTCTCCGAACCAGAGCGATACCAGGAGTGGGAAGCGGATCTGCTCGGGGCCGGGCTCCTCTTGAATCCATTGTGCGAAGGCCTTGCGGCCCTTCGCCGTAAGACGGAACGGGCGGCGGTCCCGCGGCCCGAGCTTACCGGCGACGATCAGCCCCTTTTCCTCAAGCACCTTCAGCTCCCGATAGGCGTGGCTCTGCGTCACATTCCAGAAGCGCCCGAGCCCGCTCGAGATTTCCTGGAGGAGCTGCCAGCCTGTCCTGGGCCCCTCGTGCAAGAAGCCGAGCAGCGAGGCTTGGGTGCCGTTGAGCTGCGCCACGTTGACATTCCCTTCTGGAAGGTTAGCCTGCTCCATGTTCCACAAGGGAATATGAGCGCAGTGCGCCGGGGAGCGCAATCCATGAGCAAAGAACCGCAACTTGGCTCCGTGCTTCAGGCCCTCGAGCGCGAGGGCTACGCCGTGGTCGAGGACCTTCTCGACAAAAAAGGGCTCGAGGCCGCGCGCGCCGAGGTTGGCGCGACTCTCCAGAAGACCCCCTTCGGCCGCGACCAGTTCGAAGGGCGCCGCACGAAGCGCGCGTATGCGCTCTTTGCCAAGGTCCGTGCGCTCGATGCTCCGGCAACCCACCCGCTCGTGCTCGCGGTGCTCGATCGTGTACTCGGCCACTACCAGCTGAACGCCCCCGCGGCGATCGAGATCGGTCCGGGCGAGCTCGCCCAACCGCTCCACACCGACGACGCGATCTATCCGCTGCCACGGCCCCACCCCGAGATCGTGATGAGCGTGATGTGGCCGCTCGTTGACTTTACCGAGGCGAACGGCGCAACGTGCGTCGTTCCGCAAAGTCATCGGCTCCACGCAAGACCCGACCCCGAACGGGCGATCTCGATCTCACTTCGGGCCGGCTCGGCGCTCTTCTACCTCGGTAGCCTGTGGCACGGGGGCGGTGCCAATCTCACCGACCGCCCCCGAACGGGCGTCGTCCTGAACTACGCAGCGTCGTGGCTTCGGCCCATTGAGACGCACGTGCTCTCGGTTCCCCCCGCCCAGGCCGCGGGTCTGCCCGAGCGGTTGCAGGAGCTGCTCGGGTACAACATCCGGCCGCCGTTCATGGGCTACGTCGATGGCGTCCACCCAAAGAAGCTGCTTCAGAATCGCACGCATCTGCACTCGGCCGGGTTGCGCGCGGAGGACGACGCCTAAGCGTGGGTCTCGAGACCGACCGCCCGGATGCGATCGTCACGAACGACCGTCCGGAGTCGCAAAGTCGATTCGACCAGCGCCCTTGAACTCCGGGCGCCTCGGAAGGCGACGACCCTTGGAGAAGAGGCCAGCGCCGGAACTCAACGGACGACACGAGCTGAGCTCGCGGCGCCGGCAGCCCCGCGGACTTCCCGGAGAACGCGGGAGCACTCGCACTGTCCACCCAGGGCATCCATTGGTCTGTGACCGAAGTCACCCCGCGGAGGGCGAGAGCCGGCGACCCGGCCTCGTGGCCCCGATCGAGGTTGTAAAGGAGTGCTGCGCCTGCTCAGCAGCGCTGACGATTCCGCGCATGCACGCCGCCACGCGAGAGGAGCCCCCGCATCCTCAAGCCGAGGCGACCGGGCTGGCTGGACAGCGGACTTTCGAGCGCGAGATAGAATCGCAGTTGCCCACGACCGTAGATCCATCAGGGAAGGTGCGGAGTGATCGCCGCCGAGGAGTAGCGCACTGGGCAAAATCGATCGACGTGGGGCGCGAACGGACTTCCACCACGGCCGGGTGCGCGCCGCGAAACGATGGCGGTCTCGCTGATGTGCGGACGCTTCACACTCAGCACCCCGGCAGAGAAATGGGCCGATCTATTCGACGTCAACCCCGCAGGAATCACGGCGGCACCCCGCTACAACATCGCTCCCAGCCAGGAGGTGCTTGCCGTCCGCGCGGCGCAGGATGGATCCGGACGTGAGCTTGTACCGCTCCGCTGGGGCCTCGTACCAGCTTGGGCGAAGGATCCCAAGATCGGGAACCGACTGATCAACGCTCGTGCAGAGTCGCTTACCGAGAAGCCCGCATTCAGTGACGCGTATCTCGACCGCCGCTGTCTCATCGTGGGCGATGGCTTCTATGAATGGCACGGTAAGCCAGGCACTCGGCAGCCCTACTACTACCGACTGGGCGATGGTGGGGTATTCGGGATGGCAGCGCTCTGGGAGCGCTGGACGCCTCGTTCACGGTCCGAGGGAGCCACCGAGAATGCACCCGTTGAGTCGTGCACCGTCGTGACGACGCAGGCCAATGGTTTGGTACGAGTCGTGCACGACCGCATGCCTGTGATCCTGGACCCTCGGGATTACCAGCTATGGCTTGGCGCTCTGGATCTAGAGGAGCTTTCAGGACTGCTCCGCCCGTGTCCCGACGACTGGCTCGTGTCATATGCCGTGAACTCGCATGTGAACGACGTGCGTCACGACGATCCGATTTGTATTGAACCGATCGGAACGGGAGCCGACGGGGCTGCATGAAACGAAGCCTTGTCCGCTCTCGCCACGAGTCCATCGCCGATTGAGTCATCTTGATCCGGGGCCGCGGGAGGGAGTTGAACCCGCGTTGGCTCGTCGGGCCCTACTGGGCGCGTTACGCGCCAGCGTCGGCGGGGGGTTGGCACTGGCTTGAGGGCGTCCTCGAAGCCGTGCTGTAGCCTCTCCAGATGGGTCGGATTACACAGCGGGTCGATGCGAGCACACTCGATGCTCTCGTCGAGCGCCCGCCCCGCGCTGCGATCACGTTCACCCACGGCGACGGCATCGAAGCCGTCCCCGTCGCTTTCCGCCGAGACCGCGGAAAGCTCTGGATCGGCATCGACCGCGGCTTGCCTGTGGGCAACGGGACACCCGTCCCCGCCGTCGTCGTGGTGGACGGCGGCCGGTATTGGTTCGAGCTGCGCGCGATCACGTGGCGCGGACGCCTCGTACCAGCGATGGCGCCCCCGGCGGCACTCGCGGCCGACCTCCAGTGGTTCGAATTTCTGGTCGACAGCGACGTCTCGTGGGACTACGCGACGCTCCACGAAGAGTCCTGAAGATGAGCCCGGACGACCCCATCGTCCTCGGCATTCAAGAGCATTCCTACGTGGCGAGGGTCGCCACACGATCGCGCAAGGGCCTCCCCGCTCTAACCCCGCTCTGGTTCGTGATCGAAGGCGGACACTTCTTCATGGGCACCGCGCGGACGGCGCTCGCGGCGCGTAACGTGATCGCGACCCCGGAGGTCGCAATTCTCCTCGACGGCGAGGCCGCTGGAAGATCGGAGTATGTGCTGCGGGTGCGCGGTCGGGCCAGAGTGCATGAGGGCTTACCAAGTTGGCGCATCCTCACCCGCATGGCGCTCAAGTACTACCTTGCGCCTGCGGCGGCTCGGGTCGAGCTCGCTCATGCCTCGCAGTGGCGGCTGCGACAGCGCTACTACGCCCAGGGGCGGGCCGCGGTGATCGAAGTGGTGCCGGAGAGTGCCGAGCTGCTACACCGACCCGACTAGAATGGAAGAGCCCAAGCCCCCGACGAATCCGCGAGCTCACGCGTGTGCGCGCCGTCTCTGGGCGTCGCGGTCTGAAAGGCAGTCATGGATAGGATGCACGGCAATACGTTCGCCCCAATCGCTGCAATCACGGGCGCCCTCTTCCTCCTCGCGGGTACGTACCTCCACCCGATGAATGCCGATCCCAACCTGCCACTGGCAGCTTTCGCGGAGTACGCGGCCGACCATAAGTGGGTCGCCACTCACCTGATGCAACTTTCTGGCATCGCTCTGATGGTTGCAGCCCTTGCGCTCCTTTCCCGAAGGCTCGCCGGTGGTCCCGCCGATGCTGAGGTGACGTTGGGAGCAGTCGGCGCAGTAGCGAGCTTGGCTGTGGCCGCCGCACTACAGGCCGTGGATGGAGTGGCGTTAAAGGCCATGGTAGATAGTTGGGCAGCGGCACAGGGGCGGGAAAAGGAGGTGCTGTTCCAGGCGTCATTCGCTGTCAGGCAGATCGAAGTAGGGCTCGCGAGTATGACCAGCTTGTTCTTTGGTCTTACCGTGCTGGTATACGGACTTGCGCTGCTCAGGGACTCACGGCTCCCAAAATGGCTGGGCTTCCTAGCGATCGCAGGTGGTGCTCCCATGGCAATCGCAGGAATCATGATTGCGTATTCCGGATTTTCTGAATCGGAAATGGCGATCATCATGCCGTCTAGTTCCCTGCTGCTCTTTTGGATGATCGCGCTAGGTGTCTGGATGTGGAAAAAGCCCGGACTCTAGGACTTATCCTTCCTCTGGCAAGCGGAATCGCTGCGGTGGGATCTCGCGCTCTTTCTGCTCTGGACTGACGCTAGACACACTCCGCGTCTTGGCGGTCGATAGGAGGAGCCCGCGACGAGCGCCCCTATCGACGTGGGGAAGACGCCGCGCGGGCTCGACAGCGCGGTGGCCGAACGCGCAGTGAATGCGCGGAGCTGCAATAACTGCCGACGAGGGGAAGAGATTCGTATAGCGCCTTATACCGGTCGGTCAAAACGACGCGGGGAGGCAGAGGGGGAAATTGGTGAACAAGCATGAGGCGATCGAAGTACTGGAGGACCTGCGCGCCCACTACGAGCACCTTTCGCGACAGTGGGGACTCACGAAGGACGGGGCTCTCTCGTTTGACCACCAGCACGGGATTCGTTGCGGATATCTCTGGGAGGTGGAAGCGCTGCGCATCGCCATCGTGGCGCTCAAGGTGCAGGAGCGAACGGAAGCCTGAAACCTGGTCTCCATCACCCGTGTCGCAGGACAAATCCCGGAGGTCCCTGAGGTTGGCCCCCGATCCCGATCATTGCGCGCCAGTCGGCGGATCGCCCGCGAGCAGCAGGTCGACTTCTGCACCCGTCAGCGCATGCTCGCAGTCCCGCCCTCCATCCGTCGCCAGAATCCGGTCGGCGCGTTCGAGGATGATCTCCACGACTGCGCTGTCGCGTGACGGACCTCGGACGTGGTACACGAGATCGGCGAGGCGCAGGGCTTGGGCGGCGGTCGCGCTCATTCCACCCCCTTCGGCAACGCGCTTGCGGCATTGGCAATCCGCGAAACTCCAAGTGGCACTGTCCACCGAACCACTCGAACTCGTCTGTGATGGGAGTCACCGCTCTCGGGGGGCTTGCTCGCAACAGAGTTCTTCGCCGGCTCAGCGCTCGATGGGGAGCCCGGCGGCCCGCCACCCGGACATGTCGCCCTTGAGATGTCCGACATTGGGGAATCCAGCGCTCACCAGAATCGTCGCAGCTTTCAACGCGCGCCCGCCTTGCTCGCAATAGAGGACCACACCCTCCTTCTTATGGGAGGCAAGCTCGGTTAATCGTTCCGTCACCTCACCCACTGGAATGTTGATCGCCCGCGGCACATGCCCCGATGCGTATTCTGTAGGCGTTCGGACGTCGACGAGAACGGGCCCATCGGCCTTTTCAGACATGCTTAGGATGTCCTGCGCAGAGACGTCGCTTACCGCACTGATCGAGGAATGATTGCACGCTACAAAGCCGAAAAGGAGCGCAAGAAGGAGAACGCTGGCTGCCCCCACAAACCGCACCGGTATCTGGCGATGGAACGACGACCGGTCCAATCCTTCAGACCCCGCACTCATCGACCTTCAAGCCTCCGTGTCAACCCGCTCGCGTGGTGCTGTCCTGCAGAGCCAGACTGATGGTAGAGAGCAGCCAAGCGCAGCTCTGGTTCGCAATGATAGACGCAAACCGCCCGAGCGCCCGGTCCAGGTGCGCTGGGCTACGGAGCGGATCCGAAGGGAATGAGCGCCCCCACGTAACCTGGCGCAAGAGGCTCCACACGGGCGTGGTAGGTCCGTGCGAGCGCTTCGAGTTCCGGCCGGCCCGAGTCGTGGGCGAGCGAGTCGTCGGCGAGCAACAGGAGGGGCTGGCTCCGGCTTGCGACCCTCGCCTTGAGCTCGTTCCCGCGTACCAGGGCCCGGGGCCATGCATCGCCCCGTTCGAGCGCGAACGGAATATAGTTGCTGGTGAGCTCGCTACCGGTTTCGCTCACCACGGTGATGGTGCGGCCGAGGTAAAAGGGCAGCGAGGTCGGGAAGCATCGCACGCATACGATCTCGGCCCCGGCCGCCCTGGAATCGACTGCCATGGCCAAGCACCGCGCCGACCGTCGCTCGGCCACCCGCATCCAAGGTCCGAACCCGACGATTACCAATATCAGCGGCAAGGCGGTGAAGGCTGCCAATGCCAGCCGCGCGCTTTGGGTTCTCCAGGCACCCATCGCAAGGACTGCCAGCAGAAAGAGCGCACCTGCGACGAAGAGCCATCGCTGTGTGAGTTCCTCCACCACCATGGCGTCGAGCGGGACTGCATGATGGCGGAGCCCAGGCAGAAGGACGACGAGTGCCAAAGCCGCTGCCAATCCCGCGCAGAAGATTCCCAGGACAAGGCTGGTGCGCCGAACCACGGCTGGGCTCGCTCCGAGGGAGCGCTCATTGGGCACGGAGTCGAAGCACTGAGAGGCCAGCAGCGCGACGGGCGCGGCCACGATGAGGAGGTAGCCCGGCAGCTTGGAGTGAGAGAGGGAGAAGAAGACGAGGGTCACGGCGATCCACAGGAGACAGAGGCGCTCGAGGCCCTCCAGCCGAGCGTACGCCCGCCAAGCTCTCGAGAGCGGATCCAGAAGAAATATGCTCCAGGGAAAGAAACCCGCCACGAGAACCGCTGGGTAGAAGTACAGGGGCTGGTTGCGGTTAAACGTGTCGGTCGTGTACCGAAGGATCGATTCCTGGACGACGCCGTAGTACGGGAAATCAGGGAAGCGGTAGGAGACACCCACGAACCAAGGGAGGACGATCGCGCTGAAGATCAGCAGATTGAGCGGCGCGAAAAGTCGCCGCAGCGCATCGCGTCGCCCCTCGAGAAGGAAGAACGTCGTCAGCACCAGAGCCGGCTCGACGAAGCCCACGGGTCCCTTGACCAGCGTCCCAAGCCCGGCCGCGACCGCGCCAGCCGCGTGCCAGCGCCAGCGCACAAGCCCGGGAAGCCTCTCGGCGCAAAATCCGGCCAGGACAGCGGCGGTGACAAAAAACGTGAGCGCCATGTCGAAGATCACGAGTCGTGAGTACATGATGTACAGCGGGCTCGTGGCGACCATGATCACGGCCGTGGCGGCACGTGCAGTCGTGTACTCGCGCTTACAGATGGCGAAAACGAGGCCAAGGGTCGCAAGCCCGAACAGAGCAGAAGGCAGCCGCGCTGCCCACTCGGAGTTACCAAGAAGGACCATCGAGCGCCCCACCAACTTGAAATACAGAGCGGGTTTGTCCAGATAGGGAATGCCGTCCAGGGTTGGAATCAGCCAGGAGCCGGACGCCTCCATCTCCCGGGCTATCTCCGCGTTTCGGCCCTCGTCCGGCTGGACAAGGGGGTATCCGCCCAGGCGCCACAGCAACGCCAGGCCGCTGACGACGACGGCTGCGATCCACCAGAGCTTTTGGGCGCGCGTCGCCATGGCTCGGTTCCGATGTCTCGCCGATTGTGGAGCTATGGTAAAGCCCCGCTGAAGAGCCTGCGTCCTGTCCCCGCTCGTATTGCTGAGGGGACGGCAGGACAGGGGTCGTGTGTTTCTGCAGGCGACCTTGTGCAGAGCGATTGCGGCCAGGACGATGGCTCGGTGTCATCGCTTGTCTGAGCACCACGCCACCATACGCTAGATTGCGATTGCCTTCGCTACTGATCTTCTACGGTCGTTTTCCCCGAATTTCCCATTGTTGAATCCCTTTTGAGGTCCTACGCCTCCCGCTCTTCATGCGGTGGTGGGAATGAAGAGAATACGCAGCCCCCGGCCCGCCCCGCGGACGGCGTCGGCGACGCGATCACAACTGCTCCGAGAGCCCTGTCCCTGCACTCCGGACCCTTTCGGCCTTCATTCTTAGTCCGCCCATCACGGCCAAGACCTGCGATCGGGAACAGGGAATCCAGCAATTTCGGGCGCGACATGCCCGATCGGCCCGAGTAATCTCCACGGCGCCGACAGGACGATTTCGCCGTAAAGACGATCTTTCCCGTGGCCTGCGGTCCCGCGCTGGATGGCGAAGGCTCGGCGTCATCGGCTAAAGAGATCGAACCATCGCTAGTCGATCGAGGCTCTTATGACACGTTCAACAATGATCCGCGCGACATTGGCTCTCTGCTGTTCGGGAGTGTCGCTGAGCAGCGCTGAGTCACCGTCGCTCGGCGGCAACTTCCGTCGCGCGCCGTCCTAGAGCGCTTGCCATGCGAACTGGCCGCGTCGCGGCGCTCCTGCTGCCCCCGACCGCAACGCCGGACGCAACCCGCCTCATCGCGGCACGCACAACGCGTGCGTTCGCCGACGGTCTCGTAAGCGTGCTGCTCCCCGCGTACCTCTCGGCCCTTGGTTACACCGCCGTGCAGATCGGCGGGATCGTGACGGCGACGCTGCTCGGCTCGGCCGCGTTCACGCTCGGCCTCGGCCTCCTCGCGCACCGGTGGCCGGCCCGGGCGCTCCTCCTCAGCGCGTGCGCGCTCATGCTCGGCACGGGGCTCGGCTTCGCCGCGGTGCGGGACCTCCTTCCGCTCCTCATCTTGGCGTTCGTGGGCACGCTCAACCCGAGCGCGGGCGACGTGAGCGTGTTCCTACCCCTCGAGCAGTCGCTCCTTGCGTCGCAAGTCGAGCCAGAGGATCGCGCAGCGCTCTACGCGCGATACAACGTGGCCGCCGCCGGATCGGCCTCGCTGGGCGCGCTCGCGAGCGCATTCCCGGAGCCGCTCGCGCGCGCGACGGGGCTCGCGCTCGCCGACGCCATGCGCCTCGCATTTCTCGTGTACGCGTCTGCGGCGATCGGCGCCGCCTTCCTCTACGCGGGCCTACGCTCCGCCGGCGTGCCGACCGCCGACGCGCCGCGCGTGCCGCTCGCGCGCTCGCGGGGCATCATCCTCCGGCTCTCGGCGCTCTTCACACTCGATTCGTTCGGCGGGGGCTTCGTGGTGCAGTCGATCCTCGCGCTCTGGCTCTTCCAGCGCTTCTCCTTCTCGCTCACGGACGCCGCAGGCTTCTTCTTCGCAGCGACCTTGCTTTCGGGTGTTTCGCAGCTCATGTCGCCTCTGCTCGCGCGGCGGATCGGGCTCGTGCCGACCATGGCGTTCACGCACATCCCGGCCAACCTGTTCCTCGTGATCGCGCCGTTCATGCCGACCGCACCGTTAGCCGTTGCGTTCCTGCTGCTGCGCATGACGCTCTCGTCCATGGACGTGCCGGCGCGGCAAGCCTTCGTCATGTCCGTCGTGCCGCCCGAGGAACGGGCGGCGGCGGCGTCGGTCACGAACGTACCGCGCAGCCTCGGGGGCGGCCTCGCGCCGCTGCTCTCCGGGGGGCTCCTCGCCGCGAGTTCGTTCGGCTGGCCGCTCGTCATCGGCGGCATGCTGAAGATCACCTACGACCTACTTCTCCTGCGCGGCTATCGACACCACGTAGCTTCGCGCCCAGGCTAGGCGGATTCAGGCTCGGGTGCGGGCAACTCACGCCCTTCGGACGGCTGTGCCTTCCAGAAATCCATCCTTCACGAGTCAAGCGCGCCCTCCACCGGAACCCGGACGCTGCAGAGCCGACAGGGCCAGCTGTTTGGAAGGCGACGATCCGCTTCGGATGAGGCTCAGCCGCCTGAGGGCGCTGGACCGAAGGAGACCCACTGCTCTTGTGCCATCGACGCTATCAGCCGACCGTCACGAGCGTGGAGCGTACGGCGAGTCCAGGCGCGGCCCGCGTGGGCGACGTCGGAGACCGTGGTGAGGAGCCGCCAGTCGTGCCACGGGTCGTCGCGGTGGATCCAGAGCATTTGATCCAGACTCGTGTAGCCGGTCGGCTCGAAGTGTGCGCCGAGTCGGCGTGCGACGGCCATGTGGGAGTGCATGTCGGCAAGGAAGGCCAGCGCTGCCGCCTGGAGTGCAGGGTCTTCGGGGAGCGGAGCGCGTGGACGCACCCAGCCTCGGTAGAGCGAGACCTCCCGGGCTCCTTCTGCTCGCCACGGCGCTCCGCCGACGAAGCGCCACTCGAGTGCACCTCCGATCGGGCCCGGCTTCTCTAGGTCCCATCCTTCTTCCCGCGCGATCTCCTCCTCACTCGGTAGCTCTTCAGGGGCAGGCAGCGGCGGACCCTGTGCCGGTTCCTGATACTCGAAGCCGCGGGCGGGCGCGGCGAAGCTCGCGACCAGCTCGCAGCAGATGCGCTCGCCGTCCCGCACCTCCACGCGCCGGTGCGCGAAGCGGCGGCCGTCGCGCACGCGCGAGACCACGAGCTCGACCGCCCGCTCCGTGGGTACGGGCCGCAGGAAGTAGACGTGGAGCGAGTGGAGCGAGAACTCGCAGCTGCGCGCGGCCGCGAGCGTTGCGCAGCCGAGGGTTACGCCGCCGAAGCCGGGCAGACGCACGCGGAAGACACCGTCGCCGATGGGCTCGCTTTGAATCAGTTCTGCGAGTGGCTGCGAGAAGGAGGGCGTAACGGCGCGGATCACGTCGACTCCATTTCCGGGGCGTCGTCAGCGATAGCGTCTGCACCCATGAGGAAGCTCAGGTACTCGTGCGGTCCAGGAACCACCACTTGCCTCCCGCAAGCGCCGTCGTGAAACAGCCCATCCTCGCCCGCCGCTCGCCTGCGAGGCAGGGGGAAGGCGAGCGGTCTTCCGCACACCCGGCTCTGGGCGGCTTTTAGGCGCCATGCGAGAAGCAGAGGGGGACCCGTCTGGATCCTGACCGGCGCGGTTGGGTTCTCGCAATGCGGCGAGCCGAGCGAGACGTCCCCCGAGCGGGGTCCGACCCACGCTTACGCCTCGTCATGACGTGAGCCTAGCGTAATGCTCGAGGACCCAGTCTCTGCAGGGCCTACAAAATCGCCGCGTGGGCGAGGCGGACCACAGCTGCGGTTTGTGCGAGAGATCTCTCGGCGCGCCCGCTTGTCAGTCCGAGCTACGGGACCGGTTTGCGGCTTGTTTCGTTTACCGGAGGGAAGGTGAACAGCAAATCCCTCGCATCGCGACCGGCGCCCAATCGCGAGCTCTTGATGAAGGCACAGAGGGCATGGGCTTTACCGTGATACCAACTGCAAGGCATCTGCGGCGCTCTACGCGGGCGGAACAATGGCGACGGCTGACTCGATCGCTGCAAGCTACTTCTCACAAGAGAACGCCAGGCGGAGCTGAAGCGGATCTACGAGGAGCCGCCGTACCCGCGCGGTCAGTAGTCGCCGCCGCTACAGCCGAGTTGTCCCAGCGGAGTGCCCCGGTCCATTTGGACCCCTCTTTGCGAAAGGTGACTCAAACACAGGCGCGAGTCAGGCGCAAAGCAAAACACACTGAAATGCGTTTAGCACTTCCGCGGAGTTAGCGGTGGAGGCGGCGGGAATCGAACCTTCCGCCAAATCGCGTAAGTCCGCGACACACAAAGCGTTCACGTCGCTGCAATCTTGTCGATGGTTTGTCGCTGACGGTCACCGAAAGACACTGAAAGTCGAACCCGGGAACGGCAGGGAAACGTCTCACTGAGTCTACGGACTTGGTAGATAGGAGATGCGGCTCCTAGGTACTTCTCGTCCCAAAACGCTCCATTTCTTCGGCGTTTCTCGCCGGATCGAGCGAGGCCCGGAAGCGCGGGTGGCTGATTTTGCGGCGCTGCGGGCGCGCAGGGGCCCGAACGGGATGCACAG